>ENA-UOJB01002088-UOJB01002088.1-human-gut-metagenome-genome-assembly--contig:-C48-NODE-2088-length-14109-cov-9.761064_pt1 | contig 14109 bp, 8 predicted proteins | sample MGYA00242338_ERZ723885 | MGnify/ENA metagenome assembly ERZ723885
TTTACAGCATGTCACTCTTTTTATGGCAATGGGGCGTTAATTGTGCGGTGTTGCCTTAAATTTCTTTTTGCTTTTCAAATCTGAACGATCTGAAATCAAAATCGCTGCCGGGAAGGAATGTAAAACTGATGTTCTGCTTACCTGCAATGCCATCCAGCGGGAACTCACGCTCAACATAGCCGGATTCGCCTTCCGTTCTGAACTCGCAGAGAATACGCTCTGTTCCGGCGGTAAGGTGGATACTGTTCAGCGGCAGCGGGGATCTTCCGCAGATAACGAGCTTCGACGGCTGCTCGTCCGTGAAGTCAAACTCGCCGAAATCAAGCACGACATTGTTGCCGATCCCTGTCACTTCGTCCTCACCCTTGGTGAACTTGTCGCCGTAAATCTGCTCAGCCGAAGCCGAGTTTATCTCCGAAAACTCACGGCGCACGCGCTCGAATCTGAAGCCGCTCATCTGGTAGCCGCAGTCGGTCTCCATGCAGATGGTGTGAACTCCGCGCAGCTTCTTTGCAAGCCGGTATGTCTCCGGAACAAATACCATCCAGTTCGGTTCTTTATGGTAGGTGAATTCACCGATCAACTCGCCCTCGCCGGGTATCCCGTCCCACACCCACAGTCTGACCGGATCGAGCGTGTTCGCCCAGATCGAAACGGTCACTATATCAGAGCCGTCGCGCCCGAAGTCTACATTATCGTACGCCGCCCATGAGGTTCCGCCGAATGCAAATCCAACGCCGCGGTTCACGCCGCTGCAAATATTCTCGCTGGCTCTGGAATACAGACCGCCTGCAACGAAGCCATATGCGTCGATGAACGCGGCTCCAAGCCCTGCTGCCCTGAACGGCAGCACCGACAGAATATGCACTCTGTCCGTTCCGTTTTTACAGAGCGCCCTGAGATAAAACTCCCCGTCGCCCTTCGCCCGGACGGTCACTGTGCTGTCCGCGTTTACCACGCAGTCTGCGATGTTGGTTACTATTCCGGTTATGTTCGTCACGCGGTACTCGATATCACCTGCCATGTCCGCGTTTGCCGGGAAAATCAGCGTTCTTACGGTTATCTCACGGCGGTCGGGCGTGAACTCCAGCGTATCTGCCAGCAGCTCGACCTTGCGGGCGGGTATCTCGTCGTTTCTTCCGCACTCAGTGGGAACAAATTTCAGCACTTCTTTGCAGGAAACGCCGTACTCATTCTCCGATTCCTCGGCTGTGAGCGTTACGGAACACTCCGGCAGCCCCGGGGACTGCACCTTAACCCGGATATCTCCGGCGGTTTCCGTGGCGCCTATCACGGCGAGAAGTCTGCCGGAAAACAGCCTGCGCGAGGTTCCTTTGTACTGGTCGTAATCGGTGCTGTCGCCGTTGTCCAGTCCGAGGAGCCTTCCCGCGCCATCTACCGTGACGTTCACACGGTTGCTTGCGTTGGCGCAGAATGTTCCGTTTTCGTCGTACGCGGCTATCTCAAGGTAGATAAGGTCGCTGCTGTCGGCATGCAGCGCGGTTTTGTCCGGTACTGCTTCCAGCTTCACGGCGTCGCCGAAGGAACGCGCTGTATCCTCCGCGATGATGTTTCCGTTTTCATCGTACGCCACTGCGCGCAGCTCGCCCTTGTGATAGGGAATAATGTAGTCTGATGTCAGCTTCTGACCGTGCTTGTGGTCGATGTCGAACGCTCCCTGGGATACTCCGTTCAGGAAAAGCTCCACCCGAGGCGCATTGGAACAAACTCTGACATCTACCGGCTGACCCTCGTTAAAATCCCAGTGCGGGAAAATATGAACGAACGGCGCCTTCTTATAGTCCGTCCACTCTGCGCGGAAAACGTACGCGCTGTCTTTCGGGAATCCCGCGGTGTCGTACTGACCGAAATAGGAATTCTTCGTGCTGTACGGGGTAGGCTCTCCGATGTAGTCGAATCCAGTCCAGATGAACTGACCCGCGCAGAATTCCGCGTCCCTGTCCTTTATAATGCACTCCTCGGTGTTTTTCGCGCCCCAGCCGGTGCAGCTATTTCCGATCGAGGAGCACTGCTCGTCATCGTCCGCGAGTACTGTCTGCGAGAGCGGGAAGTGATATATGCCGCGGCTCTGAACCACCGAGGCGGTCTCGCTGCCGTAGATCGCCCAGTCGGGGTGAGCCTCGTGATGCTCGTTGTAAAGCCGCTCCCCGTAATTGTAGCCCGCCAGCTTCAGAATATCGGCGCACTTCTGGCCGTTCTCCCACTGCATGTAATTCGAGCCAAAGGTAACATATCCGTTGCCCTGCGGGTCGTGGAGCTTCACCAGGCGCCTTAGCAGCGACGTTACCTCCTGACCGCGCTCGTCGGCGTGGGTGTCGAATATCTCGTTTCCTATGCTCCAGCCGATAATGGAGGGGTGATTCCGGTCGCGCCTTACCCAGGAAGCCACGTCCTTTTCTACCCACTCGTCAAAGAAACGCGCATAGTCGTAGTCGGTCTTGCTGCGCTCCCACATGTCGAAGCCCTCGGAGAGGATCAGCATTCCGAATTCGTCGGCAAGTTCCATGAATTCCTGCGCGGGCATGTTGTGGGAAGTTCTTATCGCGTTAACTCCCATCTCACGTAGCTTTCTGAACCTGCGCAGAATCGCGGCTCTGTTGGAGACCGCGCCCAGGCAGCCGTTGTCGTGGTGCTCGCAGGAGCCGTGCAGCTTCACATGCCGCCCGTTGAGGAAAAATCCCCGGTCGGTGGTGAACTCCGCCGTGCGGAATCCGAACCGCTGCGAAATGCGCTGAACAACGTCGCCGCCGGATATTATCTCGGAAACCAGCGTGTACAGCTTCGGGGACTCGATATCCCAGAGCGCCGGGGAATCAACGCGCAGGTTCTGCGTTGTTACGGAATAGCTGGCTCCGTCCACCCGGACAGCCTCCGGAATGCAGGAGAAATCAGCGGCGCAGGCGTCAGATTCAGCGGAAGCGGCGGCGTTTCCGTCAGGGTCAAGCACGGTCTGACGGAGCCTTATTCCTGCTATCGGAGTCCCCGCAGGGCGCAGTACCTCGGAGGTCACGGTTACTGTCCAATCCTCGCCGTTCTTTTCCGTGGAAATGTACACGCCATCGTTTCCGAAGCGCATTTCGGGAGATTCGCACAGCCACACGCTGCGGTAAACTCCCGCGCCGGAATACCAGCGGGAGTTCGGCGCGCGGTGGTCGACGCGGACAGTTATCGTATTTTTGCCGTTCACGACGAGGTCGGTTATGTCAAACTGGAACGCGGAATATCCGTACTTCCACTCGCCGGCGGTCTTTCCGTTGACGTACACGTGAGAATCCATGTACACGCCGTCAAATCTTATGTAAGTGCGCACTCCGGGCTTCTTTTCATAGCTGAAGCTCTTCCTATACCAGCCCGTGGAGGTCTCATACAGATTATTAGTGTTGTAAATCAGCCAGTCGTGCGGGAGGTCAACCGCCCTGAAATCAAAGCCGTCGGAATATTCGGAGCCAAAAGGCGCCTTGAAAAATTCCCAGCCGCTGCAAAACAGCCTGCGGTTATTGTAGGTATCGCAAAAATTCATCAGTGTTTCTCCTTGGTGCTTATTTCAATTCGGAACTTCGCGGAGATCTCCGGCAGCGGCAGGCGGTATTTATCGTCCAGTGCCGGGCCGCAGGCATTGGAGCCAACTCCCGCCATTCGGCTGTCTATGCAAACAACGCTGCTTCCGCATTTTTCAAGTTCAAAATTGTGCCGCTTCGCCGCAAGCTCCTCCTGCGTGTACTCCGAGACGTTGAACGAAAATCCCGGATCGGAGGCGAACCGCAGAACGGTCTCGCCGTCGGTCAGCTCAACATATGCGCAGCCCCAGTGCGAGGAATTCTCCTGCGGTCTGATGTAATCCTCGTGAAGTTCGCTGACGTCCGCTGTGAACTTCCCTACCCAGCTTGCCTGGTGTTTGTCGGCGTAGCTCTCATACGGACCGTATCCGTAATACTCGACCTGCGAGAATCTTCGGGGCAGGAACGCGCGAATTCCGAATCTCGGCAGCATTTCAACCTTGTTTGAGAACTCCGCAGAACACTCGATATCAAGCGCGCCGCCGGATATCCGGTAAGTCACGTCCATGTAAGCCGCGGGCTGGTGGACTCCCCACGACATCGACTGGCGCAGCTTTATTTCCGCGGAAATCGGGGTGGAATCAACGGTCACACCGTAATTGCGCGGTGTAAGTTCATTCAGGTGCGCGGCGTACCAGTCGTTTTTCATAACGTCGTTATCAACTGGTGCGCGGAAGAAATTGAAGCTCAGCGGTCTATCAAGCAGCTCCTTCCCGCTGTGCTTTATGGAGTCAAACGCAGACAGCCGCTTGTTGAACCGGAACACGGTCTCCCCGGAGGTCACGCTGACGATAAGCGCTGTTTCCTCCACTTTGACCGGGGTTTCAGGCGCGGGTTCTGCCAGGGGCTTTCCTACGCACAGTTTTACCTGGTCAAAGCAGACCTCATGCCCCTTTTCACAGTACGGAGTTTCCTCCTTAGCAGTGAACACGAAGCGGATATAGGATTCCTCATTGGAAGGCTCGGCTGCCTCTGGAACGGATATCTCCGCAGTTCCCATCGGCGGAAGTGAGAAATTCAGCGTTCCCGCGCAGGTCGTCACTCCGGCTCTGGAGATCTCCCAGCGGCAGTCTAGGAGCCGTCCCGCGTCCGCGAATTCAAGCGTGCTGCTGAAAATGAAGCGTCCGGCCTCCCCCGCTGTTACGCGGACTGGACGGTACACCTGCTTTGCTTCCAGAAGCCCTGTGTGCGGCGTGCGGTCGGGATAATTCAGAGCGTCCATACAGAAGTTGCCGTCGTGGTGGCGCTCGCCGAAATCGCCGCCATAGCCGTATTTTATTCTGCCGTCGGGCGTGAGCCCAAGCGGAAACGAATGATCTGCCCACTCCCAGATGAACCCGCCGCAGAATCGCTCGTTGGAATAAAACGTGCTGTGGTAATCCTCAAGGTCGCCGGGGCCGTTGCCCATCGCGTGGCAGTACTCGCAGAGGATATACGGACGGGTCTCCTTTTCGTCGGCAAGGTAATCCTGCATTTCCTGCCTGGAGGGGTACATTTTAGATACGAGGTCGAGGATATCGGTCGGCGAATCGTCAAGACGGTGAGTGCTTTCGTAATGCAGGAGCCGGGTGTCGTCCAGCGACTTCACAAGCTGCCCCGCCGCCAGGAAATTCGTACCCCAGCCGCTTTCGTTGCCCAGCGACCAGAGCAGAACGCAGGGGCGGTTGATATCCCGTTTTACCAGGGATTCGGCGCGATCGCATATCGCTGTTTTAAAGCGCTCGTCCGAGGCAAGAAGCGCGATTCCGTCGTATCCCTTGCTCCACTTCAGGTCGTTGTAGACTATAACGCAGCCGTGCGTTTCAACGTCGGCTTCGTCTATCACATACAGCCCCAGCTCGTCGCAGAGCTGATAGAACTGCGGCGCATTCGGGTAGTGCGACGTCCTGACGGCGTTTATATTGTGGCGTTTCATCTGCGTGAGGTCGAGCCGCATTTTGTCCAGCGGCGCGTAGTACCCGGTGTCAGGGTAGCTGTCGTGGCGGTTCACGCCCTTGAATTTTATCGGGGTTCCGTTCAGCTTAACAACGCCGTTCTCAACGCATATCCTGCGGAATCCCACACGCTCGCCGATGGTCTCGCCGCCTGCGTTTATAGTCAGGCGGTAGAGGTACGGCGTTTCGGCATTCCAGAGCTTCGGGTCGGATATTTCCACGGAAATAGTTTCGCCGTCTGCCGCCGAAAAGTTCGAAATCAGCCTGCCGGAATCGTCGTGGAGAGTGCATTCTGCGGGGCTTCCGGACGGAGTGAATGTCAGCTTTGCAGAGGTGAGATCCTCTGAAAGTTCGGTTCTTATGATGTAGTTTTCAAGCCGCTTTTCCGGTCTTGAGAGCATGTACACATCGCGGAATATTCCCGAGAGCCGGAATTTGTCCTGATCCTCAAGGTAGGTTCCGTCGCACCATTTGAGCACCGCCGCTGTAATGCGGTTTTCGCCTTCCCGGAGGTACTGTGTGACATCAAACTCGGAAGTGCTGTGCGATACCTGGGAATAGCCTACAAACACTCCGTTAATGTAAAGATACAGACAGCTATCAGCGCCTTCAAACGTCAGTATTCTGCGCATTCCATCGGGAGTGTAGCTATAATTCCGGCTGTAAACTCCGACCGGGATATCGTCCGGGACATAAGGCGGGTCGTAGGGTATCGGATAGGCGATGTTCGTATACTGCGGCTTGTCATGCCCATGGAGCTGCCAGTTGGACGGCACCGGCATTTTTTCGCTGCCTGGAAGCACGGTGAAATCGTCCTCCATGTCAACGATACTATCATAATAGCTAAAGTCCCACTCTCCGTTCAGCAGTTTGAACCGCGAGGAGTTTTCCCTGGCGGAAAACGAGTCCTCGCCGGGTGCGAACGGTATGAAATAGCAGTGCTTCGGAAGCGTTCCGATATGCAGCGCCTGCGGATCCTCATGGTAAATCATGCGGCTTTTGGGCGAATTTTTCTTTGAAATAGCTGAAATATCCATATTGACCTCCAGTGATTTTGTTATTTTATTGTACAGCATATTGACAACCCTGTCAATAGATGATATTATTATTTTATAACGATATGAATATAGAGGTGGTTTTTTTGGTTTATTCCGATTACCCGATATTTCGCGGCGAACAGCAGCTTCCCATTTTTCTGCTGAATATGGGACTGCACCTCTGTCAGGATCACGTTGTGCGGCCGGAGGGCCACAGCTCGCCGCAGATACTTTTCTGCACCCGCGGAAGCGGAACGCTCGTCATCAGCGGAAACCGGCTGAATGTTCCCGCAGGTTCTGCGATATTTCTGCCGGCGGCGTTCCCGCACGAATACTACGCCAACGAGGACGTCTGGGACATACACTGGGTAATTCCAGGAGGAAGCGCAGCTGAGGAAGTACTCCGGCAGTTCGGGCTTGAGCAGCCCGGGGTTTTCGAGCTGAGCGACACCAGAACCCTGGAACACATCTTCCGCAAAATGCACGACGCGATCCGTGCGGACAGCTTCTTCGGGAATTTCAGGGCTTCCGGTTATTTGTATGATTTTCTTATCGAGTTCTACCGGCTCATCTCGTCGGGAAGCTCGTCCAGAGCGCCCTCCCCTGCGCTCATGAGAGCGCTTGACCTAATAAACAGCCGCTTCGCAGAGCCGCTGGGAATGGACGACCTGTGCAGCGCCGCAGGGGTATCGAAGCAGCACCTCTGCCTTCTTTTCCGGAATATCCTGGGTCTGCGGCCGATGGAGTACATCGCGAAGCGCCGCATCCAGGAGGCAAAGTCGCTTCTTACCTCGACTGAGCTTTCCATCGCAGATATTGCAGAGCAGACCGGGTTCGGCTCGGAAAGCTACTTCTGCAAGCTGTTCAGGCGCTACGAAGGCATGACGCCTTCCGCGTTCAGAAATGTCAAATGACCGGCCGTATACTCGCATATCAGCCGAAAATCTGATTTGAAAAAAATGCAGCATGGCAGTCTAATAAAGGCTGACAGATTTCTGCCAGCCCATTTATTATGGGAACCTCTAAAAACCGGTTTGAAAAGGGAAAATGGGTAGAGTGCGCCGAATGCGATGAAAGCCGACGAAGTAAGGCTGTATGCCTTACGAGGAGGTTTGAAGAAGCAGGCGGTGTGCTATACACATTTTCACTCAAACAAGGTTTTTAGAGGTGACCTTATACTATTTCAACGTTATACTCACGCAGCCAGTACTCGATTTGTAACATATACGCATAGATCTGAGGAACAGTCATAAGCTGCCCGAACCAGTTCTTTCCGAAGCTTGCTCCATTGGTATCCAACAACTCGCGGAGCCTGTCGGCGTTCACGATCGAGGTCAGGCGGCAGTCGTCGGAATCCAGCACGCTGCGGAGCTTTCCGGACAACAGCTCCATGTAATCCGGGTTATGCGTTTTGGGATACGGACTTTTTTTGCGCCAGAGCACGTCCTCCGGGAGAAGTCCGGTCATTGCATGGCGAAGCAGACCTTTTTCACGCCCGGTGTACGCCTTCATCGCCCACGGAATATTGTAGGCGTACTCAACTATGCGGTAGTCGCAGAACGGCACTCTGACCTCCAGCCCGTGTGCCATCGACATTCGATCCTTTCTATCAAGCAGAGTTGCCATGAAATAGTCCATGTTCAGCATGAACATCTCGCGCATTCTGCGGTCGGTTTCGTTGTCGGAATCAAGATACTCCACCTGCGAAAGGCACTTGTCATAACTGCGGCGGACATACTCCTCCGCTTCACATGCGGTCATGGGATTTTTCATCAGCGCAGCGCGTTCAGGTACAGCCGTCGACCAGGGGAACCCATCATAAAACAACACTTCTTTCCTGTGATACCATGGATACCCGCAGAAGAGTTCATCAGCGCATTCACCGCTGAGCGCAACCGGGAATTTCTCCTTTATCTTCCCGCAGAACAGATATAACGAGCTGTCTACGTCAGCCATTCCAGGGAGGTCGCGCGCCCGCGTAGAATCATACAGCGCCTCGGCCAGCGCCGGTGTATCCAGCACCACGTTTGTGTGCTCTGAACCAATGAACTCCGCCATTCTGACTACCCATGGCGCGTCCTCGTCAGGCTGGAAGCTGCTCGCGTGGAAGTTCTTGTGGTTATCCTTGTAGTCTATCGACCAGGTGGACAGCCGCTTTCCCTGTTTCTGGAACTCCCCGGCGGCAATCGCGGAGATTATGCTGCTGTCCAGACCTCCGGACAGAAAGCAGCACAGCGGCACATCGCTGACAAGCTGCCGCTTGACTGCGTCCGTCACAAGCTCCCTGACATGCGCGGAGGTTTCCGTAAAATTCTCACTGTGGCGCTGCGCATGCACTGACCAGTACTTCCGCATTGTGAATCCCTCACGGGTCAGCACTGCGCAGTGCGCCGCCGGTATCTCGCTGATATCACGGAATACTCCGCTCCCGGTGCGCTTGGCGGGACCTATCAGCATTATTTCTGCCGCGCCGTCCTGGTTTATCACGTGCTTTACCGCTGGGTGCTTCAGCAGCGCTTTTATCTCGCTTGCGAATATTATTCCGTCTGCGGTGCGCGAGTAAAACAACGGCTTAACGCCTATCCTGTCCCGGGCGAGGAACAGAGTTTTATCTCGGCTGTTCCAGACCGCAAACGCGAATATTCCGTTGAACCGCTCAACGCATTTCTCACCCCACGCCGCGTACGCCTTCAAAACAACCTCGGTATCCGAATGCCCGTCGAACTCAACACCGTTGGCCTGAAGCTCCCAGCGAAGCTCCGAAGTGTTGTAAAGCTCACCGTTGTATATTAGCGTGTAATTTCCCGTGCTCATGGGCTGCGCGCCGTTCTCCGGGTCAATGACTATAAGCCTCCGATGAACAAGAAACGCGCTTTCATCAATGTAAACCCCCGACGCGTCGGGTCCCCTCGGAGCCAGCACGGCGCTCATTTTCGTCATGACGGCGCTCATTTTGCGCATATCCTGCTCGTAACCTATCTGACCTGCAATTCCGCACATAATTATTCCCCTTTCTGCCTTCTCCTGTATTGTATGCAGCTTACGGCAGATGGTGAATAAAAACGGCGATCCTTTCGAACCGCCGTATATTTTATCCTTTTCTGAGTTTCCTTGCCGACGTGACCTTCACGACGATAAATGCCGCGATAAGCACTGCGCCCACCACAGCAAGCACCGCTCCGCAGAGCATCAGCTTGTCGCCAAGCGCATTTGAAATCACCTTCGTCATAACGCCGTCGTCGAACCGCAGAGTTTTCATTACCGTTTCGCTTACCGCGTTGGTAATCAAGATCCCGGCGCCTGAGACGAAATACGCAGCGCCTCCGCACATCAGACCCGCGGGAACGCGTCTGGTGATAAGCCCTGCGAGCAAAGGGAACAGCGCGGATAACACAAACGCAGCAATCCAGACCGCAGGTGAAAAAACTACGCGCAGCGTATCTCCCATCACTCCGAGAGCCGCCTGCGGAGCAGCCTGCTGAAGCGCCTCCGCGTTTTCTTTCAGCGCGTTTATCACGTCCTGGTCGAAATCCGCCGGAACTTCCATGCCGGTAACGTCCTTATAGACCTGCTTCGCTCCAAGAATTATGCGCTGGAGCTCTGCGGATATGTCCACGTCGGATTTCCCGCTCATGATGAAATCCTCGTAGGATTGCACGATCTTCGCAATCTCTTTGCTGATGTCCGCCTTCCTGATTATCTCGGCAGCCTGGTCGCTGCTCATTGCACCGCCGGAAAACCTGCTGACTATCCCGGCGATATCACCGGTGATCTCTGACGGGTCAATACCGAACTGCTCTTTTATATTGTCCGGAATAAGGCTGTCTATTTCTATGCTTCCAACGTCAATGCCGGCGATCTGCTCGGATACGGCGTGACTGGAAAGCGCCCCGGAGAAAGTACACAGCACCGCCGCCGTCTGACATACAAACATTGTCAGCATTCCGAACACGACCGACAGGACTACGCTAACAGCCAAGCACATTTTGCGCGGCTTCTTCACGGGAGCTATGACCGGCTCCGCCGCCCCGGCGGAATAATCTTCGGGTTCCTCAGGAGGGATATTCTCAGGCTCCGGTGTGGGCGCCGGAGGAGCGGTGCAGGAAACCGCTTCCTGTTCAGTACCGCCTACGCTGCTTCTGCATACCGGGCAGAACTCCGCGTCGTCGGAGAGCTCTGCGCCGCATTTTTTACACTTCATACCAACACATCCTTTCCATAAATTTCTACTGAATTGTATTATATCACAAAAACGTATGAATGTCAATACATGCACTTATGTATACAAATCTCACATTTTTCTGTTAATTAAGCTCAAAATTCATTGACAACGCCAGTCAGTTTTGGTATAATTGAATTATAGTTTCTTTGGAATTTTGTTTCACGATATCCACTTAAAAGGAGTACATATGAAAAAACAGATAATAAGCGCGGCTCTTGCCGCGGTAATTTCAGCGGGGGTATTCGTCAGCCCCGTTCAGCGGTACGTCGGAACATCTACGGTCGCTTTCGCGGCTGAAACCGTTTCAGCGCCGAAGGCTTCCAGAAAGTCCGGGACCTATTCCAGCTCCGGAACGCTGACTGTGAGACTCACAGCGGACAGCGGCTCGCAGATTTACTACAGCACCGGGGGAAGCTACAAACTGTATACAAAGACGCTGAAAATCACAAAGAACACAACGCTTAAATTCTACGCGCAGAAAAACGGCGCCAAGAGCAAAACTGTCACCGTAAAATACAAGCTGACGCCGAAGGTCAAGGTCACTAACGCCGGCGGCAATTACGACAGCGCCGTAACCGTGAAGCTGTCCTCCACTGCTTCCGGGGTGAAGTTCTACTACACTCTCGACGGCAGCAAGCCTACCAAATCCTCCGCGCTCTGCACCACAAAGGGAATCACTGTCAGCAAGTCCGCAAAACTGCGCGTGCTCGCCGCAAAGACCGGCTGGTCGGGAAAATATCTTGCCGAGGAATATACTATAAGCGGCTCCGAGGAAACCTCTACCCTTTCCGGCGAAAACATTCTTGAGGACTACAAGAGCAAGTACGCCTACAATACGCTGACCGCAAAGCAGAAAAAGCTGTACGAAGTTATCTACAACGGCGCGGCGGCTCATAAGGACAACCTCAATGTCGCGGGGGAGGGATTCACCGAAAACGACATGGACAAGGCGTACTGGGCGTTCGACTACGACAATCCCCAGTTTTTCTGGCTTGCAAACGGCTACAGATTCACCACAATGGGCGGCGAGATAATCAGTGTAAACATGGTATATTCACGCTCAGCAGCTGAGGCAGCAAAGATTCAGCCCCTGTTTGACGCGGCGGCTCAGAAGGTGATAGACAAGGCTCTCGCACAGGACAACCTGTTCGACCGGGTGCTTGTTATCCATGACGCCATTACTGAAATGACCACCTACAACGCCAAGGCTCCCAGCTACAAATCCGAGGCGGATGGTCCCCTTGTTTACGGAGAGGCGCTCTGCGAGGGTTACGCGAAAGCGTTCATGTACCTCTGTCAGTCGGTCGGGATACAGTGCTTCTGCGTTGCGGGCTACGCCGGTGAGGATCACATGTGGAACATGCTCCAGCTTGACGGGGAATGGTATCACATGGACACCACTTGGGACGACTCCGGCACATACGAGTATTTCTGCGTTCCGGATTCACAGATGTTCGCCGACCACACACTGCGCAATACATTCCCAGTACCCAAGGCTACAGCCACCAAGTATTCCTACAGCGAAGTAATGGGCATCACGACCTACACCGACGTAAACAGCGCGTACAATGGTCTGGTCGAGCAGGCGGCGAAGAACTACAAGAACGGCGTCCATGAAACGACCATCTATGTAAAGCAGGGAATTATGAACAGCCTGATGGCAAAGGTGAACCAGCAGCAGTTCTTTGCAGACCTCCGAGAACAGGGCTGCGACAGCAACGGCTGGAGATCAAGCAGCACCAGCAAGTCCCTCACGATAACGCTGACCTGACATTCAGGCGCAGCGCAGTGCCGCTTCAGCAATAGCACACGCAGACAGTATCGCCAGATAGACCAGGAACCGCAGGGTATACTCCCCGGCGGCGGGGCTTGTCGAGACGATACTGTTTTTGTCAGAGGACACCAGCCGCAGAAGCTGCGACGACATTCCCGAGGAAGTCCCCGCAGCGAATATCACGGCGGCAGCGCACCCGGCGCAGCCAGGCGCAAGACGTAATGCGTTCATTCCCTCAATCGTGAACGCTCCGGCGAGGGCGGCTCCGGTTCCAAGCCCGCAAATAAGCGGAGCAGCCCACACCAGCAGCCTTCCAAGCGCGAAAAAACCGCAGACGTACTCTGAAATCAGAAACGCCGCTCCCCAGAAAAGCCGACGCAAAAGCAGACCGAGAAAATCTCCGGAGACGCAAAGCAGGCTCCCGGAAATATCCGTGCCAGGTGCGGAAGCCGCGATGTAAATTCCCAGAATAAGCCCGGCGGCGGTCAGGAACGTGTACAGCATAGGAATTCCGCTGCGGCGGCGATAGGCGCTCCGCGCGGCTCGGGGAAGCTCGGCGGTTTCCGGGATTCTTTCGGAGGGTGTGATATCCCGTTCGGCGGAATCCGCAGAGTCCGATTCATCTGGGTCGTAAGGCATAAAAATTATTTCGGATTCCGGAGCCTCGGTTTTTTCGCAGGATACACCCGGAATATCGCGGGGTTTCGGTTTCTGTTTTCCGGTGGCTCCGGAAATGGCACCAGCGCGGAAATTCGTGTAGTTCATGGAATACGTCAGGTAGTTTTCCCGTGGCTCCGGGGAAGGTTTGTCCGGATTTTTTGGCTGGGTCATCAGAATGGTGTTTTCCATATTTCAGCATCTCCATTGGCAGCATTCTCTTTTTTAGATGTATATGCTGTCCGGACAGGTTTGATAACTCAAAGGCGGTGACAACATGAAGACTTCAGAGGAAGCGGCGCTCGGCAGGGTGCTTGCAATATCGCGCGAGGCGTACTCCGCGGTGAAAAACGGCGAAACAGAGCTGAATCAGGTGGCCCTGCTGGACGCACTTTCCGCAGCGCTGTCCCACGTCAATAACGAAAAAAAGCCCCTTGCAAAGTGCATGAGAGCTTTAAAATCAGAGATAAAACGTGCCGGAAAGCCATTTTACGAGCGCGTGAAACCACAGTTTTCACCGATCGTTCCGATACCGCAGTTTGATTTCACAACGGCTATGAAGCACATTCCTGCAATAATTTACGGCAACGACCAGATATGCCAGAAGCTGGTCAGCGGCGAAATCGACAAGGCGTGCTCAATGGCTGACGCGATGAAGAGTTACCCGGGATTCCTGTACGGAGAATTCGAAGCGCTGACCCCGGCGCAGTTCTACGAGCTGGTATTCGGATACTACCCCAAGATTTACGACGAACCATTCATGGAACAGATGAAAGAACTGTTTAATTAAGTGAGCCTGATAAAACAGGCTCCATGACTTCGCATAGCTGCGCAAAAACGGCGCTGTAAAAGAAAAGGCTGCATCCAGAAAAAGAAAGGATGCAGCCTTTTTTGTGGTATAATGTAA
>ENA-UOJB01002100-UOJB01002100.1-human-gut-metagenome-genome-assembly--contig:-C48-NODE-2100-length-14013-cov-6.238716_pt1 | contig 14013 bp, 16 predicted proteins | sample MGYA00242338_ERZ723885 | MGnify/ENA metagenome assembly ERZ723885
GCAGAACCGCACCATGCGGACGTATCATTATTCTGTGAGGATAGGTCGTGGCAAAGCGACTTTTCCAACGGTCGCTCTCGGATCACTGCGTGGGTCGCTCGCTTTCTTTTGGAAAGGTCATGGCGTACAGTCCCCGTGGCTTGCTATCTCACAAACGTATCTGTCTGCTTTATTCAGTTGTCAAAGACCAGACGGGCATAATCAATCCCGATATGAATTAGAAGCGTTTAATATCAAAGTTTAAGATTTTACGAATAATCGCTTCTTTGATAAAACCTTTCATTTCCAAATCTACCGCAAGACGTAAGTTGTTGTTATCGTCGTAAAACGGACGCATACAGCTCTGATTGATATATGGGTCATAAAATTCCAAGATTTTTGAAATTGCTGTTTCGTCGCCGTCGCAGGCTTTGGAAATAACCGTGAAAGTCGGTGTCAGCTCTTTTGGCATTTTTCTTTTTCCTCCTCAATCAGTTGCTTTAACTTGTCTAGTGCTTGTATTCTGCACTTCGTTACATTCGCTCTGGAACAGTCAAGCATTTTCCCAATGTAAGTGTCCGTGTCCCCAATGAAAAAATACTGTAAAACGATATTACGCTTTCGTTCTTCAATAGCTTTCAATGCACGAGCCAGTTGTTCATCTTCGATTGATACTTTTTCTCCACAGACTTCAAATACTGCAACATAATCCGTAGAATATGTATCTTCTGTACCTATGGAATTTAAGAGGTCGTCCATAATTTCGGCGAATGGCATTTCTTTTTTCTCTGAACGACGTATCGCTCGATAGAAGTCAATCGCTCTATGACGTATAACTGTTTTAATAGCACAATCGAATTGATGACAGGTTTTTTCTTGTAGTTCTGACGGTTTCATTTTCCTCACCTCCTTTCGCTAGTCGAAAAGAGGTGTCTGCCCCTTTTCATATATACCGCGTTGAAAGTGGGGTACAGCGTAACCAAAATCAAAAAAAACTTAAAAAAATTTTTTCTGGCATGAAAAAAGCCCGCACAAAACATATAGTCTGTACGAGCCTTTGAAACTGTATTGTATTTAGTTCTTATAACAATGCCGTTAGGGTCAAATTGATTGTGTCGAGGTATATCTAAAATATTCCATAATGACAGCTCCTTTACGGCACTATTCTTGTTTATTCAGACAGAAAAGAAATTGCACCGTTTTTAATTTCTAAGATTTCGTCGGCTTCTTCTGCCAAATGCTTACTGTGTGTAACCACAACAACACATTTTCCTAATTCATGTGCAGTCTTTTTCAGCAAAGCAATGATTTCATCAGCGGTAGTTTCATCAAGATTTCCCGTCGGTTCATCTGCCAAAAGTACATGAGCGTCGCTGGCTAAAGCTCTTGCAATCGCCACACGCTGTTGTTGTCCGCCAGATAGTTGCAATACATTTCTCTGCCAGTATTCTTTTCCAATACCGACTTCTTCCAATAATTTTTCAGCATTTCCACTACCACCTAATTTGACATTTTCAACCGTTGTCAAATAATCAATCAGATTATAATTTTGAAATACCAATGAGATATTATGCTTTCTGTGGTAATTCAGCCCTTTTTTTGTAATGTCCTCGCCATTGCAAAGGACAGTCCCTTTTACCGCTGTGTCTAAGCCTGCTAACAACGATAAGAGTGTTGTTTTTCCTGCACCACTCGGACCGACAATGGTATAAAAGATACCCTCCTCAAAAGTAGCTGATACGTTATTCAAAATGGTTTTATCTTTTTTTGTTTTGTAAGCATAGCTTACATTCTTTACTTCTAACATTTTCGTCGTCCTCCTAACTCATTTCCGATAAAATATCTTTCGGGTTTCTCTTTAGTATTACAATTCCAGATACCAGAACAGAAGCCGTTATCAACACAAGAACACTTACACCGTCCAACAGATACATTTCTGGCGTAACCTCTACGCTGATACTCTGCACGTCCTGCTTTGGTGCAACATATTCTGTGGATACTTTTCCCTCGTTATTTTTTTCTTCTTCCTGCATTTGCTGAACCTGCTGTGATACCAGATAATTTGCAGTTACTTTGGAAACGGCAGGAGCGACAGCAAAGGATAACATAAGGGAAAGAACAGCAATCATAATCGCTTCGCTCCAAATTTGTCCGATAATTCTAAATTTCGGAACACCGAGAGATAAGAAAATACCGACTTCCTGCACCCGATTTTTCAGCCAGAACAGAAATACTAAAACAAGGATAACAAAACTTGCAACAGAGATTACCAATATCATCATTTCGCTTACTTTTGCCAAATCATTGAAGTTTGAGGACATAGTTTCGGAATTTCCGTTATTGTCAATCAAATCATACTGCTCCCAGTTGATGTCCGTATTTTGCAGATTTTGTTTTACTTCGTCGTAAGCTTCCACGTCTTTCACTTTGAAATATGCCCTTTCATATAAAGGACTTGTTTCACTTTCTGCCTTTTCTGGAAATCTCAAATCAGTAAATATCACATTTTCCGAACGGTAAGTATCTCCCTGCATAAGTGGGGACATCTTTTGATCCACTTGATAAATCCCAACAATCTCGGCTTCTGATACCTTTGAATTTTTGATGTCATTATAATCATTAAAAGAAATCTTATCGCCGATTTTCAGATTATTTTGCTTTGCAAGTTCCTCTGAAATGACACACATATCTTTATCCTCTGGGGTTATCATTCGTCCCTCTTTGATATGCAGGTTTCCAGATAAAACATTTCTGTCAAGTTTCATATCTTTGTTTCCAATTAAGCTTACACCTCCCTCATCTACACTTTGGTCTACATCTTTATCTTCAATCCTTTTGAAATTTACAGGGTTTACGGCTGTGATTGCTGTTGTAATATTGTAATCAGCAATTCCTTTTGTTTTTGCCAGTTTCTCAATGTCTTTTATATCTAAGCTTTCAAATTCATTTGTTGTCCAGCCTGACCAAGTCTCCACACCATTGATAATCTCTTTTTCCTGATGGTAGCCACCAAAACTACCTTCCTTATCATTACCAATCTTTTCTGAGTATTCACGAACTCGTTTTGTTCGGTACTCTGCATTTCTTTCTAAAAGAAAGCCTGCACCTATGGCTTGTCTGGTTTTGTCCTGCACCTCAATACTGGCATTTTTGCTCGCCACACCTGCAAGAAGCAGGGTACTGATTGCAAAAACAATCAACAATAAGAGAATACTTTTTATGGGCTTTCTGAACACAGAACGCCTTGCCAATCCAAAAAAATTCATGTACTATCCCTCCATTTTCGCTAATATATCTTTTGGGTTTGCTCGTAATATCGGAAGAATGGAACAGCACAATGCCACCAGAATAACTGCACCACCTAAAAGGAACAACATTCCAATATCTTGTATCTGCAACACCACTTTCAGATTTTCTGTTACTGTTTCTGAACCAGTAATGACATTTTGCAAAACGCCCGAGAACAATTTACCAATGGCTGTTGCTCCTAAAACCGAAAGTGTAAATACACTGCCTGCTTCTAATAAAGTTTGCAGGAAAATTTCACTTTTTGTCTTGCCGAGGCTCATAAAGATTGCCACCTCTTTTTGCCTTGTCCGCATCCACATACATAACAGCAGGGAAACAACAACAGTACCAGTTACCAATGTAAGTACCAGCATAAGATTTGCCACCTTACTGATTTGCTCTAATGGAGCAGACATCTGTTGATAAAGGGTATCGGAAGTGCTAAGTTCTACATCATTTCCGAATATTTTTTGCAAGCTGGTTTCCAGCACATCTAATTTTTCTGGTCTTTTTGAATAAACGCAGAGTTTTTCAAATTCAGCTTCTTTGAACAATTCTTTATAAGTGCTGTTGTCAATAAAGACTTGATTTTCTATTCGATTGACTGCGGTAGTTTCTGTTGGCTGGTCTTTTTCCACATTTCCTGCGGACATGAAAATTCCAATAATTTGAACAGATACTTTTGTTCCGTTTTCTGTACTTAATTCAATCGTATCTCCAACTTTTAGCTCATTTTGATTTGCAAGGTTCGCATTGATAACAGCACCTTTTTTCTCGTGTTTGATATAATCGCCAGAAGATAAGCGGTACTGCATTTCTGAAAAAGGGCTGTCCTTTTCCAAATCATCATAGGAGAGCAACGCTATTTTCAAATTTTCCTCATTCGTAGAAGTATTGAGCGTAACGGGAGCAAAATCATTCGGAAATACCTCTTGTCTGCCGATACGGTTGATAGACGAAACATCTTCCAGCGTTTCAATCTTGTTTACTTCATTCTCTGTTATCTTGCTGTCCTTACTTGTAATTTCAGCCACAATCTTAGAGTTTGTCTTTTCCTGCATGGCTTGTTTGGACTCATTTGTAGTCCTTAAAATCATGCTTGTACCTAAAATCATACTGTTTACAAGTATCAAAACAATCAACAGAAGAATGGTTTTTCCTTTTTTTCGCTGTAAATAGCGAAAACCAAGTTGATAAAACTTCATACTTCACACCTCTATTCCCAACGGGCTATGACAACCTTTGTTGCATTGAAATGAAGTGTGTCTGAAAATTCTCCATAGAGATATACATTTGATTGTTTCTTTACATCGGATATAGACCCCGTTGTTATATTCGTAACAGAACCCAACTGTTTATTTAGTGTCGCAACAACAAATTCACAATCTGGGTTATAGGTTACAGAAACAGCATTGTCTTTATTTTCCAATCCCGACGCTTCGATTTGCAGGCTAGCTCCACCCTCAGTTTCTTTTGCTTGACTTACGGAACAACCATTGTCTGTAAATTCCAAAACACTTCCTATCAAATTAGCAGACTCTAATATGTCGTTTCCTTTATTTTCTGAAGAACCATTTGCATTTTCTTCATTCGTATTAGAATTGACAATAGGATTAGACGTATCTGGTTTCTCATCTGGACTTGCACCACACCCCGTCAATGCACAGATACATAATCCAACTGCTACAAATTTACTGATGTTTGTTTTTTTCATTTTTGTATTCCACCTTTCTTGTTCGATATGCCCCTATTGTAAAAGCAAACCATTCTAAAAATCCTGTAAAAAAGTAAGAAAATCATCATCATTTTTTAGAGGATTTTTACAGACTTTTCTGTTATACTGTCTATAATTTATATAGAAAAGGATTGATACATTATGAAAATACTTCTTCTGGAAGATGATTTAGAGTTATGTAAAAATATAAAAATTTCTCTCGAAAAAGAAAACTATATGGTTGATTGTTGCAATGACGGGGAAACCGCTATGCTGTACGCTTTAAATACAGACTATGCTTATGACCTCGCCATTGTAGACCGTATGCTACCGATTATTGACGGCTTAACAATCATAAAATCTATGCGTAGAAAAGGAATATCTATTCCTATCCTTATCATTACTGCCATGAGTACCCTTGACAATCGGGTGGAGGGTTTAGACGGCGGTGCTGATGATTACTTAGTAAAGCCATTTCATATCAAAGAATTGCTTGCAAGAGTTCGGGCATTAACAAGACGCCCTGCCAATATCCAGTTATCTTCCAAATTAGAATATGGAGATTTAACTTTCGATAAAGACAGCCGAACCTTATCTACACCCGTCAATTCTCTTTTATTAACTTCAAAAGAAACCGAGTTGACTTTTGTATTTATGCAGAACCCAGAAACACTATTTTCCCGTGAACAGCTAATCCTTAAAATCTGGGGCAGTTCTTCCGAGGTAGAAACTGGCAATGTAGACAGTTACATTTCTTTTCTGCGAAAACGCCTAAAAGAATTAAAAAGTTCCTGTAAAATAACAACGGTCTACGGTGCAGGGTACAAACTGGAGAAAGAAACATGTTAAATAACTTATACCGAAAACTTCATATTCTGTTTGCAAGTTCTGTTATGCTGATTATTACCCTTGTGATTTCCTTTGTCGTTGCGAACACAGTTCATACAGAGAAAATCAACGAAAGCACCTTATTTCAGAGATTGACAACCTTGCTGATTTATCAAGTGGAAAGTGCTTCTTCGGATATGGACAAAGCACTCAAAACCTACGAAGAGAGTTATCATATTTTTTCTTTAATTACTGATACAAGGGGGAATACCATTTATCAGAGTGATTTCCCATTTCCAACTTCTGCGGACAATCTGTTGCATGATGTAGAAAAGCAGATTTCTACACAACCATTATCACAAATAGAAAACAGCACAACTTCACAAGGCGGTTTTCTGGAAATAAGAGGAACACATCACGATACTTATTTTGTTATTCCTGCTACAATTAGGACAGCAAATGATACCGTGTATCATGCAACCTTTCTTTATCAGACAGCCAGTTTGACGGATATTTTACAAAAAACATTGCCTATATATCTTCTTATCTGGTTTTTGGCTTGTATCGTTGTTATCGTGCTGACCCGTTATCTGCTGAAAAAGTCGTTTGCTCCAACGGAACGAATACTGCAAAGCCAAAAAGATTTTGTTGCAACAGCGTCCCATGAATTAAAATCTCCACTTGCTGTTATGATTTCCAACACGGATATGCTTCTTGATAATGTTTCCTTAAACGAGCAGGCAAGGCAAGCCGTACAGACCATAGATTTTGAATGTATGCGGTTATCCCGTTTAGTCAAAGATATGTTGCTTCTGGCTTCTTCCGACGCTAAAACATGGACATTGCATAAAAGCACAATCAATGTAGATACCTTACTCATCACGTTATATGAAACCTACGAACCCGTCTGCATGAAGCAGAATTTAGAACTAAAACTGCATTTATCCGAGGAAAGTTATCCTGCCATGCTTACCGACAAAGACCGATTATTTCAAATCTTGTGTGTCTTTATGGATAATGCCATTCAACATTCCAAGAATAATTCTTTGATAGAGATAGAAGTAATCGCCACCGAAAAGAATATTGCTTTTTCTGTGGCAGACCACGGACAAGGCATTTCTGATGAAGATAAGCAGTATATTTTTGACCGCTTTTATAGTGGCGACAAGTCCCATACGAACAAATCAAATTTTGGACTGGGACTAAGTATCGCCAAAGAATTAACCCAAATGCTGAACGGCACAATAACTATCAATGATACTGCTGGTGGCGGTGCTACTTTTACTGTTAAATTTCCTCTGAAATAGATTAAGGCTTGCAGATCATACAATATGTATGGAGCAAGCCTTTTTTCAAATCTTTGTCTTTTTGGTAATCTTGTAAATATATTCTTCTGGGGTAGGGCGTTTATTACCAAAATATTTTTTGAAATTTGCCTGCACCTCTGGGTCTGGGCTGTTCATGGCTTCATCAATCGTTGCTTCAATATCAGCCCGTATATCAGCCAATGAAACACCGCCAGCCTTTGCACCTGCTTTCAAAGCTTTTTTAATATCTCGTTTTTTTAGACCTATCATATTTCAAATAACCTTTAATCTATATATTTTTCATAAACATTTTTTACATAAAAGTGGCTATTAAGCCAAAAGCTAAAATACCAAACATAAGAAAACCGAAAAAAGCACTAACACATAAAGCGACGATTGAAAATACATCTCGTCGTTTGGGATTTTTTACTAACGAAACCGAAAGAACAAAACCAGATAATATCGAGAATACATGTAATACAAACAAACCCGTTTGAAGTCCACCTGTAATTTATTATGTAAAAAGAGAAATCAATAACGTGATAAATGGTAACAGCGAAATGATAAATGTAATAACACTTAATTTATTTTTTTTCATTTTATATTACCTCATTTCTTTTCGTCCAAAGCATTTAATAGAAACATATAGTGCAAGGGCTGATATGATTACAGCACACGGTATAAAAGGAAATAGCGATATTGTACTTCCTGTTCCCGTCGTTGTTACAGTATGTAATGCGTCTGATACGACATAACCACTATAACAATAAGGGTACACTAACCATAAAGGCGTATTAGCAATTAAAACCCCCGGAATTATTAAGAGTAAATTTAATCCCATAGACAATAGTGGTTTTTCAAATAGTACAGTAATCGCCCACATACAAGCAATAGCTGGAATCATTGTTGCAAACAATTTTAATGTCCATGTGAGTAAGTAGAAAACAGGAATATTTTCTGCCACATTCATTTTTTTAGTAGCAATAATGCCTGCAATGATGAATGAACTGATAAAGATTAATAATTCAATCATTAAAAAACTTAATAATACAAAGAACTTTGCCAATGCAAGTTTTCCTTTACTGATGGGCAAAGCAAGCATTTTTAATATACCATTATTCTTTGTTTCTCTGTTGGAAATCATAACGCAAACAATTACCATTGAAAATGGAAGTAAATAATATCCAAAAAGTAATGCACTTTGAATGAACATTGCCGACCAAGCGTCTGTATATTCTGGCGTCATATACATACTAATACTAGATACGCCAGAAATCACAACTAAGATAGGCGGAATTAAAAGCAAAGGTAAAATCATAGACCTTTTTACTTTCATAAATTCTATTTTTAACAATTCAATAATTGACATACGATTGCCCCCCTTTTATTCATAATGCTTTATTTTGCAAAGATACCAGCCAATCATAAAGAATATGATTGTTTCAAAAACTCCCAATATTAAAATACCTGTATCAATACTTGCTGTTGAAGCTACCGCAGGTTTCATCATCAGTACAAATGGATTGACAAGAAATAGTGATATATCTGAAAGGGACATTGCCATACCGCTAAAAAAACCTGCTACTCCAATACCTAATGTAAACCATATATTTTCACATCGTGATGACACCAAAAGCATAAATGCCAATACAGGTAAAGATGATACAAAGCAATATCCTGTATATTTGACAAGTGTTAGTAACTCAAAAGTTCCGTTGGGTAAAAAGATATTTCCAATAATACACAATGCTCCATTTTGCAAGACGATACAAAAAGTAAGCAAAACAAATAATATATAAAATTTATTTTTGAAAATAGATGATGTCTTAAAAGGAAGCATATACATCTTTTTAATTGCATTTCCTTGAAACTCCATATTATATGTTAAAGTTGTTGCCACGATAATGCCGAACATATTAAGAACCATAACCATTCCATAAAGTTGTGTCAGCAAAACGTCCATAGGCGGAAGCGGTAAACTCAACAAAACCTCTTTACGAACTATAAAATTTACAAAAGCGTATAATGCACCAAGAAGTCCAACAAGCGGTAAAACCACTAATATTCCAGTACGTTTACATTTTTTTAATTCTACGGTTAAATTCTTCATAATTTTAACCTCTGCTTTCTATTGGCATTGTCCTCATCAATCATAGATAAAAACATTTCTTCTAAGTTATCATTTTCAAAGCCAGCTTGATGTGCCGTCAATTTCAAATCATCAAGACTTCCTTCAAATAATAATCTTCCATGATTTAAAATACCAATATTGTCTGCTAATAATTCAATTTCTGACAGCATATGTGACGAAATTAGAACCGTACAGTCATATCTTTTTGGAAGTGTTTTAATGAGATTGCGAATTTCGTGAATACCTGCTGGATCTAAACCATTGGTTGGTTCATCTAAAATTAAAACTGGTGGTTCGCCAAGTAGAGCAGAAGCAAGACCTAAACGCTGTTTCATTCCTAAAGAATATTTTTTTGCCAAGCGATTACCAAATTCAGATAATCCTACTAATTCTAATGCTTTATCAACACTTGACGCTGGAAGTTCTAAAATTCTACGAATAATATCAAGGTTTTCTCTACCTGTTAAATTTGGATAGAATGACGGAGACTCGATAAATGAACCAACTTCTTTCAAAATACGAACACGGTCATTCGGGAAAGTCATGTTATCAATTTGAAATTCTCCATCAGTAGGTGCAGTCAAACCCAAAAGCATTTTCATAGTCGTAGATTTCCCAGCACCATTTGGTCCGAGAAAACCGTAAATACTACCTTTCTTAATGTGTAAAGATACGTGGTCTACTGCAATAAACTCTTTGTATGTTTTTGTCAAATTTTTAGTTTCAATCATGTTTTTCATAATTTTTAACTCCTTTCTCGTTACTTATAATATAAAACACCGACATTACAGCAACATTCTCTCTACCTTACATTTACCTTACAAATGCGAAAATGACTGTTCAACTTTTTTCAGAATGTTATAATAGGATAAAGAAAAAGATAAAGAGAGTGTGACAAACAAATGAAAGATACATACTTAAAATCAAAAAAAGTATTAATAGTTGATGATGAAGAAAGTTTAAGAAGTATGCTCATTACCATATTAGAAGATGAAAACTTTTTTAATATTATTACCGCTGATTGTGTAAAATCAGCTTTGGAAATCTGCCAACAGGAAAAACCAGATATAGCTATATTAGATGTTATGCTTCCAGACGGAAACGGTTTTGAACTTATGGACGCACTAAGAAGTTTCACTAATATTCCAGTAATATTTTTGACTGCAAAAGATGATATACAAGATAAATATTCTGGTTTTGGGTTAGGAGCTGACGATTATATAACAAAACCCTTTATGCCAAAAGAACTTGTCTTTCGCCTAAATGCCGTATTACGCAGATGTTATAAGGAAGATAGCCCTCTTATAGAATTACATGATTGTAAAATTGATTTGGCTAATGCACAAGTTATAAAGAACGATGAAGTTTTACCTCTTACCGCAAAAGAACATGATATTTTAGAAACACTTGTACGAAATGCTAATCATATTGTAACAATAGACGCTCTTTGTGAAGCTGTATGGGGCGATAACCCATTTGGATATGGAAATTCTCTCCTTGCTCATATTCGACGTATAAGAGAAAAAATTGAACTTAACCCCTCAAAACCAAAATCATTAATAACTGTTAAAGGATTGGGATATAAAATAAACGTGGAAAGCAGGTTACAATAATGCGTAATTTTGGAAAATTTATCAGTAAACATTTCTTTATATACTTATCAGTAGTAATTCTTATAGTGCTTTTAGATTTATTAATTTTCTTCCTAACTTTTAATGGTACTGTCAACAGTATAAGCAAAGATAATCCTATTCAAATACTAGAAAAAGTATCTAATAACCTTACTATTCAAAATGGAGAATATATATTAAATAATAAATGTCAAAAAGATTTAGTTACAAACAATATCTGGGGAATAGTAATAGATGATAATGGTAATGTAGTATGGAAACACAATCTACCAAAAGAAATACCATTAAACTATTCATTACAAGATGTTGCTACCTTTTCTAAGGGGTATATCGAAAATTATCCCGTATTTACATGGAAACAAGGAAATGATTTATTAGTATTAGGTTATCCAAAGAACAGCTATTCAAAATTTATGACTAACTATCTTCCCTTATCAGCAATACAGAAAACACCCTTTCTTTTTTTGATTATGTTAGTATCAAATATTGCCATTCTATTTATTGTGTACTACTTATCAAAACGAAATGTGATGTTAAAAATTTCCCCTATACTCAATGGAATAGATAAACTATCACACGGCGAAACGGTTACACTTAATATAAATGGAGAATTGGAAGAAATTGGAAATCGTATCAACGAAACGTCATTGCAATTAAAAAAACAAAATCAAGCAAGAGCAAACTGGATAAGTGGCGTTTCACACGATATACGAACACCCCTTTCCATGATTATGGGATATGCAGATAGAATATCTTCTTCATTAAATGTTGAGGAAAACGCTAGAAAACAAGCTAATATTATCAAAATTCAAAGTGTAAAAATCAAAAATTTGGTTCAAGATTTAAACCTTGTAAGCCAATTAAATTATAATGTGCAACCACATCAAGAAAAACCAGTTCATTTCTGTAAATTGATACGAGAAATTGTTGCTGAATATCTAAACAGCAATATAAATAATAAGTTTGAATTTGAATTGAACTTAAACCATAATACAGAACAAATCACTATTATAGGCGACGAAAGATTGCTATGTCGAGCAATACAAAATATTATTTCTAACAGTATCAATCATAATGAAAACGGCTGTATAATTTCAGTTAGATTAGAAATAAATGGAAATAATTTAGAATTAGTAATCAGCGATAATGGAAAAGGAATTTCCGAAAAAGAACTACAAAAAATACAATCGACACCTCATTATTTACAAAGTACAGATAATAGGTTAGATTTGCGACATGGTCTAGGACTTCTTCTTGTGAAAGAAATCATTTCTATTCATAAAGGAACAGTTTCCATTTCAAGTGCATTAAATAAAGGCTTTTCTACAACTATTTCCTTACCTATAAATAATCAATGACAAAACCGTAGCTTGTATATCACATCAGAGTGTTATATTACAGGCTACGGTCTTTTTATATCATTTATCCTACAATCTTCCAGTTACTATCCTTTTGTAACACAAGCTCATACTGTGATACCTGCGTCGCCTTTGTCTGATTATCAAGGAATTTTACCGCTACCTTGACTTTCACATTATCCCCGTTCTTTGTAAAGATAGGGTTTACCAATTCAGAATAAAGGTAGTCCCTGCCGATAGGTTCAATCACATTTCCAGCTACATAGTAGGCAAGCTCTTTTTCTGTGGCTGTTGGGTAGAGCTTAAAGAATGTTTCCAGAAAAGCGGTAGCGTCATTGACAGTATCAGCGTCTACACTTGCGTCTGCTTCTGGTGTCTTAGGCTCATAGTCTGATTTTTCGATTGCTGGTGCAAGGGTAGGGTTCTGAACGATTACCATATCCCCGTCAGCGTCCACATGGACTTTTACGGTATAGGTTGCTTTCACATTGCTTGTCTGTTCTCCCTCTTTTATCTGCTGATCTACTTCGTAGGTAGCAGAAAAAGTGTCCGTTCCCGATTGCTCGATATGCCACACAATCACATCTGTAACTGTGGAGCTGGTCGGTATATCGGTTCTAATGGTATCTATATTCAAGTCCTGCAATTCCTTTGTCAGATAACCGTTGATTGCCTGCGTCCTTGCTTCAATCGCTTCTTTACTGTTACTCCATGTGTAGTAGGACTTCGCAAAGTTCTTCACGAAATTTTCTATCCCGTTGGTGTCCTGTAAGCGAAGCTCAATGATTTCTTTTTCGTGGGTCGTGTGCTGGTCGATAGCCGTAAAATTCTTATACACCCCAAAACTCACGCTTGCGATAAGCACCACCCACAACGCAATCACGGTTTTCTGATGTGTGCCTACCTTGACAGTACGCACCTTTTTTTCTTTTGGTTCTTTGATAGTTTCTGTCTGTTTCTTATTCTTCTTAAACATATTTTTCAAGTCCTTTCTATTGTTTTACTCGTCCTGCACCGATTAAGTGCTGTTGCCAGTAACTACTACTTAGGTCTGCATATCCTATCGGGTCGCCTGCATGGTACATCTGATTATTTCCTACATAAATGCCGACGTGGGTTACATACGAACCAGCGTTATAGGTAGAATGGAAAAACACCAAGTCCCCAGCCTTTGCCTGCGAGAGTGGAAGATGTTGGGTAGCGTCATACTGTGCTTGTGCTGTTCTCGGTAAGGAGATACCAGCTTTTCCATAGCACCATTGCACAAGTCCGCTACAATCAAAGGAAGTGTTCGGGTTACTGCCACCATACACATACTTCCAGCCTTGATATTTCAACGCTTCATTCATAATCGCTTGTGCCGTCGCATTATCAAAATGTGCCACAGTCAGATATTGATTGACTAATTCCACATAGAACATATTTCCATAGCCATACCGCCAGCCCCCGTTCTTTGCAACGGCTATCGGGTTGGTGTAGGTTACTTTCTTTCCACCCGATTTCTCACGGGCGAAGCTCTCTGCAAGATTAAAGGTGTGTTTCTTTCCTTTTCCTGCCACATATCCCACATAACCACCGCCATAGTTATAGGACTGTATCGCTACATTCAAATCGTCGATACCTTGATTTTTGCAGGAAGAAAGCAGGGACGCAAAATATTTACACCCCTGCTTGATTGAGCTTTCTGTATCTAAAGAGTTGGGCGGTAGTCCCAGACTTTCTGAACTCTGCATAACATCTTCTGCCGTACCGCCACTTTCTACTTGAATGATAGCCA
>ENA-UOJB01002119-UOJB01002119.1-human-gut-metagenome-genome-assembly--contig:-C48-NODE-2119-length-13878-cov-5.830066_pt1 | contig 13878 bp, 13 predicted proteins | sample MGYA00242338_ERZ723885 | MGnify/ENA metagenome assembly ERZ723885
CACGGCGCAGCCGTGCAGGACGTTTTTGTTATGTTTGTTATGGTTTTATTATGGAATTCAATTTTCCGCGGCTGCGCCGACGGGAACGCGCATCTCCTCCAGAAAATAGCGCATGATGGCGCGGCGGGTGACGATCCCGATAAAGTCCCCCTTGTCGTCCACGACGGGGACAAAGTTCTGATCCGTTGCCTTTACGAGCAGGTCCTGCATATCCGTGGAGACGGAGACCGGCAGATTGTCGCGCCGGTGGGCAATCTCCATGATGCTGTGCTCCTCCGTATCGCGGAAGTCCATACAGCAGAGCTTCTTCGTTGCCCAGAGCAGGTCGCCCTCGGTCAGCGTGCCGCAATAAGTACCCTCACGGGTCAGGATCGGCAGGGCCGAGTAGCCGGAGTGCTCCATGCGCTCCATGGCCTGCCGGAGCGTGTAGTCGGCATAGAGATAGCAGCAGGTCGCCTTCGGGGTCAGAAAGAACAGCAGATTCAAAAGGCATCTCCTTCTTTGAAACAGTTTTCCGCGCGCAGGCGCACGCGTCTTGACATCCTCATTATATCATATTTACCCGGCGATTTCTGTTAAGAAAACGTGAATGTCGCAAAAACGAAGTAGAAAAACAGGACAATATTTTGTGCAGAATCACAAGGAACGCGGCATAGACTGGCAGGGGAGGGGATGAAATGAAACGACATTGGCTCCTGACGGCGCTCGGCGCGATCCTGGCGGGCGCGGGGCTGCATTTCCTGTGGCAGGCGCTGCCGAATCCGCTGCTCGCCCTCATTTCACCGGTGAACGAGAGCGTCTGGGAGCACCTGAAGCTGCTGTACTGGCCCATGCTTGCCGCGGCGCTCGTGCTGGCGCGCGGGCCGCGGCGCATTGCCGTCTGGGCAGGCTTTTTCCCGGCCATCGTGCTGCAGCCGGTCTTTCTGCTGGCGCTCTATTACGGCCTGCGCGCGCTCGGCGTGCAGGGGCTTGCCGTTGATCTGACGCTGTATGTCCTGACGATGGCGGGCGGCTTTCTGCTCGCCGCGCGGCTCAGCCGCAGCGGGACTGCCCGCAGGCTGACGGGCGTTTCGCTGCTGGCCGTCATGCTCTATGGCGCGGCGCTCGTCCTGTTCACGTTCGCGGCCCCGCCGCTCGGGATCTTTCGGTCCTGAGGGGCGCGCCGCAAAAAAATCGCTTCGGTCGGAAATAGGCCGAAGCGATTTTTGAATGTTTCTGCGCGAAAATGATCGATCAGGCGGCCTCACGCACGACGGCGACGCCCTCGACGAGGTTCGCCATCACCAGCTCGCCATGAATGGCCATCTGGCGCTCCATCAGGTCGGTCAGGATGACCATATCGCCCTGGCACTCGATCTTCATGACGTTCTTCATGGCGACGGTCTCGGGCGTGACGGTGTTTTTGTAGACAGTGGACAGGCACATATGCGGTTCCTCCTTTATTTCAGAGAAGCGAGCACAGTGGACAGACGCAGATTGCCCTTTTCGAACTCGGAGACAGCGGTGAGCACCTGCTCGCCTGCCTCGCGGTTGCCAAGCTCCGTGAGCTTCCGGCCAAGCTGCGCCAGCTCGTTTGCATGGGCGGCGTTGTGGTTGACCATATACTGCAGCAGGGCGATGGTCTCCTGCATGGGGTCGCAGGAGCCGCAGGCGGCGCAGTCGTGCGGGTCGCAGCCCTCGTGGCTGTGGGAATGGCCGTGCTCGTGCGGATGCGTATGCTCGCCATCCTCGTGATGGAAACGGAAGATCTCGTTCATGGTGGATCGCTCCTTTTATAATGATTGATCTTATTATACCGCGTGTGGGCGGCGTTGTCAAATGGGGTTCAGACGGGAAGTTCCGGCAGGTCACCGGTGAAGGTCAGCTCGGCCGGGCCGGTGAGATCGATGTCCTCGCCGTCCAGATCGACGCTGAGCAGGCCGCCGTCCGTCTGCACCTGCGTGCCGCTGCCGCTGACAAGGCCGAGCCGGGCCAGCGCCGCGACGGTTGCGCCCGTTCCGGTGCCGCAGGCGAGCGTGAAGTCCTCGACGCCGCGCTCGAACGTCAGCAGGCGGACCCGGTTTTCCCCGGTCACGGCACAGAGGTTGACGTTGGCCCCGCGCGGGAAGGCGGGGCTGCTGCGCAGGCGCGCGGCCAGCTCACGCAGCTCGGCGCGCGGACGGTCCAGCTCCGTCAGCACAACGGCGTGCGGGATGCCAGGCTCGCCCAGCTCCAGATAGGCGCAGCGCACGCCCTCCGCCTCAACGTGCAGGCGAACGACGCTCGGGCGGTTCAGGCGGATGCGGTAGCGGTCGGCTGCGATGCGCCTGCCCGTGACAAGTCCGGCGGGCGTCTCGATGTGCTGCACCGGCCCTGATGCAAGGCCGCGGTCGTGGCAATGGCGGCAGAGGCAGCGCGCGCCGTTGCCGCACATCTCGGCAGTCGACCCGTCGCGGTTATAAAAGCGCATGCGGCAGTCGCCGCCCTGCGCGGGCGGCTCGAGCACCATCAGCCCGTCTGCGCCGACGGAGAAGTGCTCCCGGCACAGTGCCGCGGCCAGTGCGGCATAGCGCTCCGGCGCGATGGAACCGTCGAAGTTCTCGAGGATCACAAAGTCGTTTCCGGCGCCGCAATATTTCCAGAAGTGCATGAGACTGCCTCCCTCAATCGGAATTTCACTGAAATTCTTGCGTTTTCGCAAAAGCTATGATATACTGCAAAGAAGAAAAATGCAAGAGCTTTTTCCGGAAGTTTCATGACTGTACTGTGCCGCGTGCGGAGCGGCTGGAGAACGTCACGCTTGCCTGCGCCGTGCGGCGGGGCTGCGTGCGGCAGGCGCCGGAGCAGCAGCTGCTGCAGGCCGCCCTGCCTTCTTTTTTTGAACGCCGGATGCGGAAGGAGAGCGATTTCATGTTGTGGAGAGAGGACAGACCGATGCGCATCGCACTGCTGGGCTGCGGTACGGTGGGCGGCGGCGTTTATGAATTCGTGCAGGAGCGCACGGATATGGAGATCGCCTATGTGCTCAGCCGCAGGCCCCGCCCGGAGCTGAACTGCCCGGTCACGTCAGACTTCAGCCGGATCGTCTCGGATCCGACGGTGGATACCGCCATCGAGGTCATGGGTGGCCGTCAGCCTGCCTATGAATATATGTGCGCCGCGCTGCGTGCGGGCAAGAACGTCGTCACGGCGAACAAGCAGCTTATGTCGGAGCGTTATGGCGAGCTGGTGCAGCTTGCCAGGGAGAATCATGTCGCGCTGCGCTGCTCAGCGGCCGTCGGCGGCGGCATCCGCTGGCTGACGAATCTGGAGAGCACGCTCGATATGGAACCGGTGCTCCGCGTCAGCGGGATCATGAACGGAACAACGAATTACATTCTGGACACCATGACGACGTCCGGCCTGAAATTTGAAGATGCCCTGCGTCAGGCGCAGGCTCTCGGCTACGCCGAGGTCGACCCAACGGAGGACCTGAACGGCGCGGATGCGCGGCGCAAGCTTGTCATCTCCACGAACGTCGCCTTTGGCTGCGTCGTGCAGGAGCCGGAGGTCACAACGTTCGGCATCGCGGGCATCCGTGCCTGCGATATCGGCGCGGCGCGGAAGATGCACCGCGTCGTCAAGCTGATGGCAAGCGCCCGCCTGCTGGACAGCGGTGATGTGGCCTGCTATCTCGAGCCTGCGATGATGCCGCAGGGCATGCACGAGGCTGCCGTGCCGGAGAATTTCAACCTGATCTCCATCACGGGCATGCACATCGGCAAGCAGAGCTTCTATGGGCAGGGCGCGGGCCGCTTCCCAACGGCCTACAATGTCATGCAGGACTGCCTCGATATCCGCAACGGCCTGACGCGCTTCTACACGGACAAGCTCCGCCCGGCGCGCGTGGACAACAGCAGCATCATGCGGCCGTATTATGTCCGCGTCAACGGCATGGACCGCTGGCTGCAAACGCGTATTGACAAAATGCTCGACTGCGGTATAATAACAACGCCCGTGGCGGTCTCGGAGATCCACGCCTGGGCCAGAGAGAGAAAACTGACGGAAACCGGCGGCTTCCTGGCGTCGCTCCGTTAAGGATGGGGGAAAGCCATGCTGAAGGTTGCAAAATTCGGCGGGTCGTCCATGGCGGACGCCGGTCAGTATCAAAAGATCCGGGATATCATCCGGTCTGATCCCTCGCGGCGCGTGGTGGTCGTTTCGGCGGCGGGCAAGCGCAGCGCGGGCGACAATAAGATCACCGATCTGCTGTATCTGTGCTATGCGCACCTGCAGTACGGCGTGTCGTGCGACGGCATTTATCAGATGATCCGCGAGCGCTACGGCGATATCCACCGCGAGCTTGGCCTGCGGGTCGATCTCGAGGGCGTGCTTGACCGCCTGCGCAGTCAGATGGAGCAGGGCATTTCCCGCGATGAGCTCGTCTCGCGCGGCGAGTACCTTTCCGCGCTGCTTATGGCCGATTACCTCGGCTTTACGTTCGTGGACGCCGCGCAGTGGCTGTTCTTCCACTATGACGGCACCATCGATCAGGAGAAATCCTATGCCGCGCTGCGCGCGCTGGCCAAGGACAAGTGCGTCGTCATTCCGGGCTTCTATGGCCTGATGCCGGACGGCAAGCTCCGCACGCTCACGCGCGGCGGCTCGGATATCACGGGCGCGCTGGCCGCGGCGGCGCTGGATGCGGATGTCTATGAAAACTGGACGGATGTCTCCGGCATTCTGATGGCCGATCCCCGCATCGTCGATCATCCGCGCTCCATCGAGCGCGCGACCTACAGCGAGCTGCGCCAGCTTTCCTACAGCGGCGCGCAGGTGCTGCATGAAATGACGATCTTCCCGGTGCGCGAGAAGAATATCCCGCTCAACATCCGCAATACGAACGAGCCGGACCATCCCGGCACGCTCATCACGGAGAGCTTTGTCGAGGCCCCGAACCCGGAGCGCTTTGTGACCGGCATTGCGGGAAAGTGCGATTTTTCCATCGTCACCGTGTCGAAAAAGGGCCTTTCCGGCGCCGTGGGCACGCTGCGCGCCATTCTGGAGGTCTTTGAGAACAACAGCATTCCTGTGGCGCACACCCCGAGCGGCATCGACTGCATTTCGCTTGCCATGCCGACGGAGGCGCTCACGCCGAACCAGTACAGCCTGCTCGACGAGCTGCGCAGCGAGATCCGCCCGGACAGCATCCAGATCAACGATCACATTGCCGTCATCGCCGTTGTCGGCCGCAAGATGGCCTTCCGCGTCGGCACGTCCGGCAAGATCTTCGCCGCGCTCGGCAAGGCCGGCATCAACATCCGCATGATCTCGCAGGGACCGGACGAGCAGGCCATCATTCTGGGTGTCGATAACAAGGACTATGCGGATGCGATCCGCGTACTATATAATGCGTTTGTCAAATAAGCGCCTGGGGGGTTATTACCATGAAATTGTATAAAGTCGGTATTCTCGGCGCGACCGGTGCGGTCGGCCGCGAAATGATGAAGATTCTTGCGGAGCGTCAGTTCCCGATCTCGGAGCTGCGCCTGTTTGCCAGCAGCCGCAGCGCGGGCAAGGTCGTGGAGTGGAACGGCCGCCCCGTCATGATCCAGGAGCCGTCGGAGGAGAACTTCCGCGGCCTCGATATCGTGCTCGGCGCCGCCGAGAGCGACATCGCCCGTCTCTACGCGCCGGAGGTCGTGCGCGCGGGCGCGGTGTTTGTGGACAACTCGTCCGCCTACCGCATGGACGATGATGTGCCGCTTGTCATCCCGGAGGTCAATCCCGAGGATGTGAAGCTGCACCACGGCATCATCGCCAGCGCGAACTGCTCGACGATCATCACGGTCACGGCCGTGAATGCGCTCAACGCCATCAGTCCGATCCGCGCCATGGTCGCCTCGACGTATCAGGCTGTTTCCGGCGCAGGCGCGGGCGGCCCCGTGGAGCTGGCCGAGGAGGTCGAGGCACTGCGCACCGGCAAGCCCGTGCAGCCGAAGGTCTTCTCGCACCAGATCGCCTATAACCTCATCCCACAGATCGGCGGCGAGCAGTACGAGGGCTATACGAGCGAAGAGATGAAGATGCAGAACGAGGGCCGCAAGATCATGCACCTGCCGGACCTGCGCGTAACGTGTACCTGCGTTCGTGTACCGGTCGTGCGCAGCCACTCCATTTCCGTCACACTGCGCTTTGACAAGCCCGTGTCCGTCCGCGAGGCGCGCCATGCCATCGCTGCCGCCCCGGGCTGCCGTCTGGTCGATGACCTCGGCAACCACGAGTATCCCATGCCGCTCGACACGTCCGATCAGGACCTTGTCTATGTCGGCCGCATCCGTCCGGACCTGACCGACGACAACGGCCTGACGCTCTGGTGCTGCGGCGATCAGATCCGCAAGGGCGCTGCGACGAATACCATTCAGGTCGCGGAGCTTCTGATCGAAAAATAAGCGAAAATTAGCGAAAATTAGCACTCGGCAGCATCGCTGCCGAGTGCTTCTTTATAGATATTTGCCGAGTGTCAGGGCGAGGCGGCCCTTCTTTGTCAGCCCGCCGAGGGCGAGCACGCGCAGCTTGCCGAGCCCGCGCACGGAGACGGTGTCGTTTTCCTGCACGGCGCGGTCGGGCTTCAGGCAGGTCAGGTCGTTGAGATTGACCCGCCCGGCCGCGACGGCATCGGCCGCGCTGCCACGGCTCAGATGGAATGCGGCGGAGATCACGCTGTCCAGCCGGGGCGAAGAGACCGTCACGCGCAGCTCCTGCAGGGCCTGCGGCGGACGATCTGCCTGCGAGGGGGCGATGTGCGTGAGCGTCAGGTGGGCCCGCCCGGCGGAGGTCAGGTTGTCGAGGAGATACGGTGCAAGCTCCGCCGTGACGAACAGGTCGCATTGACGCGGCTGCAGGCACAGGTCGCCGACGGCCTCGCGGCGGATGCCGCAGCCCATGAGCGCGCCGAGCATGTCGCGGTGTCCGACGGCATTTTCCTCAAAAAATGCGGCGCGCAGGCAGGCGACCGGGCCGTTTTCCCGGTAATCGTCCTCGTCTTCGTATTCCGGCAGCCAGTAGGCCACGGCTCGCTCCGCGTCCGGTGTGCCGCCCCAAAAGCGGCACTGCGGCAGGAGCTGCCGCAGCAGGGCCTGCTCCCGCGGCGTCAGGAACACGGTCGCGGCGGGAATGCCGCGCTGCTCCGCCCTTGTCAGCCGTTCACAGGCCTGTGCCAGCAGCAGGCGCTCTCCTTCGTCGTCCGTCAGGGCGGCAATCTGTTTCTTTCGGTCCATTGCTGTTTCCTCCGGGAAGGGAATCGGCTTGACTCCCTCTTATGCTTCACCGCCCGATATGGCGGAAAAAATGCAGAATGATGACGCAAAATCCAATTTTTGCAATTTTGACAGGCAGAGCATACCACACGGCGCGGAAAAACGCAAGTCCGGCTTTCTGCTCTGCAAAACCGACCTTGCCGCAGACAAGAGCTGTCCACGACTCGCGGACAGGGAAGCGTGAAAAACCGGCGCCCCAGTGGGACGCCGGTCGTGGCTTGCGGTAAGATCAGCCGTTCTCGCGCATCTTCGCGAAGCACTCGCTGCAGTAGACCGGGCGATCGGTCTTCGGCTCGAAGGGAACACGAGCTTCGCCGCCGCAGTTGGCGCAGACAGCAGTGAAGTACTCTCTCGGGCTGCGGGCAGCATTCTTGCGAGCGTCACGGCAGGCCTTGCAGCGCTTGGGCTCATTCTGGAAGCCTCTCTACTCGTAGAACTCCTGCTCACCGGCGGTGAACACGAATTCGGCGCCGCATTCCTTGCAAACTAAAGTCTTGTCTTCGTACATGTTGGTAACCTCTCTTGAAAAAATTGCCCTGACGCTTCGTCCATCAAAAATGCTGGGTTCCTGATACAGGGTCTGTTGATACGGGCCGCCGAAGCAGGCGGCGCATCCCCGGAAATCTATATCCCGTGGACAGTGCCTATTATAAGCATCTTTCCGCCCTTTGTCAATAGTGGATGAAAAAATATTTTGTTAGAAAAAAACAATTGTGCGATTTCGACGAAAAGCCTCAAAATTTCCGCTCAAAAAGTCAATTGCTCTGCATTGTTATTTTGCAGATGGAGGTGGTCGTAGGCAAGCTGCGTAACACAGCGCCCGCGGGGCGTGCGTGTCAGGAAGCCGATCTGCATCAGATAGGGCTCGTAGACGTCCTCCAGCGTGACGGCCTCCTCGCCGATGGTCGCCGCGAGCGTCTCCAGGCCGACAGGGCCGCCGTTATAGTAGCGGATGATGGCCGTGAGCATGCGGCGATCCGTCGCGTCGAGCCCGAGCTTGTCGACCTCAAGCTTGCCGAGCGCGTGGTCGGCCGCCTCGCGGGTGATGACGCCGTCGTAATACAGCTGGGCGAAGTCGCGCACGCGGCGGAGCATGCGGTTGGCGATGCGCGGCGTGCCGCGGCTGCGGGAGGCCAGCTCCATTGCGCCGTCTGCGTCGATGCGCATGCCCATGAGGGCGGCAGAGCGCGTGATGATGCGGCACAGCTCCTCCGGCGTATACAGCTCCAGCCGGAACGACACGCCGAAGCGGTCGCGCAGCGGGGCGGAGAGCTGCCCGGCGCGCGTTGTGGCGCCGATGAGCGTGAAACGCGGCAGATCGAGCCGGATGGAGTTGGCCGATGGCCCCTTGCCGACGATGATGTCGATGGCAAAGTCCTCCATGGCGGGGTAGAGGATCTCCTCCACGGCGGTGTTCAGGCGGTGGATCTCATCAATAAAGAGAATGTCGCCCTCGGAGAGGTTCGTCAGCAGCGCGGCCAGATCGCCCGCCTTTTCGATGGCGGGGCCGGACGTCACGCGGATATGCACGCCCATTTCGTTGGCGATAACGCCGGCGAGCGTCGTCTTGCCGAGGCCGGGAGGACCGTAGAGCAGCACATGGTCGAGCGGCTCGTTGCGGCGGCGTGCGGCCTCAATGTAAACAGACAGGTTTTCCTTGACCTTCTCCTGCCCGTTATATTCCGTCAGGCGCTTCGGCCGCAGCGAGAATTCGGACTCGTCTGCGGGCGTGAAGCTCGTTGTTACGAGCGGGGCCTCGTAGTCCTGTGAAAAATCGATGCTCATGTTCTTACCTCATCACCATGGCGCGCAGGCACTGCCGCACGATCTCTTCCGTCTTCATGCCCTCGGGGTCAAAGCTGCGCAGCGCCGCCGTGATCTCCTGCGGGCGGTAACCGAGCTCGGCCAGTGCGGCCTGGGCCAGCGCCAGCGCGCTGCCGGAGGCGGCGGGCACATCCCCGGCCGGGAGCGAAATGCCGCCCTCTGCCGGTGCGGCGCCACCGAGCTTGTCCTTCAGCTCCAGCAGGATGCGCTGGGCCAGCTTTTTGCCGACACCCGGCGCGGCCGTCAGGGCCTTCTCATCCTGCGAGAAGATGGCAAGCGCAAAGCGGTCCGGCGTGGTGGACGACAGAATGGCCAGCGCGGCCTTCGCGCCGACGCCGGTCACGCCGAGCAGCAGCTCAAAATTCCGCAGCTCCTCGCGCGTGCTGAAGCCGTAGATATCGAACGCATCCTCGCGGATGCTGCAGTAGGTATAGAGCCTCGCGCGCTCGCCCACATGCAGGCGCGAGAGCGTATAGGACGACGTCCGGCAGGCGTAGCCGACACCGCCGCAGTCGATGACGGCCAGATTGCTCTCGAGAAGCGTGACCTCGCCGTTGAAATAATAAAACATTATGGTTTTCCTCCCATGAGCCGTGCCAGCTGCGACGTGGACGAGCGCGCATGGCACAGCGCGGTGGCGATGGCATCGGCCGCATCGTCCGGCCGGGGCATGCGGTCCAGCCGGAGCAGGCGGCGCGTCATATCCATGACCTGATGCTTCTCCGCCTTGCCGTAGCCGACGACGGCCTGCTTGACCTGCATGGGCGTGTATTCAAACAGCGGCACGCCCGCCCGCTCGATGGCGAGCAGGATCACACCGCGTCCGTGCGAAACGCCAATGCCGGTCGTGATATTGTGCCCCCAGAACAGCTCCTCCACGGCGACGGCCTCGGGCTTTGTGACCTCCAGCAGCTGCGTCATGTCCTCAAACAGAATGTTCAGCCGCTGCGGGAACGGCAGCCCCGCCGGGGTCGTGACCGTGCCGTAGCGCAGCAGGGCATAGGTCCCGCGCTCCGCCCGGATGAGGCCGAAGCCGGTCGTCGCATAGCCGGGATCAACCCCGAGTATAACCAAAGAGCTTCTCCGGCCATTCCGGCACGGCGATATTCAGCAGCCAGCTGGCGATGCCGAGCACGACGATGGCAAACAGCACCCACGCCAGCACGCGCTTCCACTTCGGGCTGGGCACAAATTCGGACTGCGGCGCCTCCGGCGTCTCCTGCACGGCGGGCATGTCCTTCTGATTTTCTTCCATGGATATCACCTCTGGAGTATCATATCATACTTTTCCGAATGGGGCAAGATAAAAACGAAAGTGGGATGCTTCCGGGGAATCCCCACTTGCAATGGAGGGGAAAGAATGATAAAATACTATACTGAATAAGAATCTCATGAATTGGGAGGAACTCCTCTTTTGGAAAAGAAAACGACTGTGATCTCTCCCGAGGCTCTGCAGCGGCAGGAGGGCTTCTGCGGACGGGTGCGCGAATACTGGCAGGCGCAGGGAATCACGCCTGTGGCCTTTGTGGAGACCTACGGCTGCCAGCAGAACGAGGCGGATTCCGAGCAGATCCGCGGCATGCTCGAGCACTGCGGCTACGGCCTGACGGACGGCCCTGAGGGCGCGGACCTCGTCATCTTCAATACCTGCGCCATCCGCGAGCACGCCGAGCAGCGCGTGTTCGGCAACGTCGGCGCGCTCGTGCATACCCGCCGCCGCCACCCGCGCCAGAAGATCTTCCTGTGCGGCTGTATGATGGGCCAGCCCGCCGTGGTCGAGCGCGTGCGCAAGTCCTATCCCTATGTGGACGGCGTGTTCTCCACGCACCACCTGTGGGAGCTGCCGCAGCTGCTGCTCGGCGTGCTGACGACAGGCAAGCGCGTGTTCTCCGTGGAGGATTCTGCCGGAGCCATTGCCGAGGGCCTGCCCGTCGTGCGCGAGAATAAGCTCAAGGCGTGGGTCTCCGTCATGTACGGCTGCAACAATTTCTGCTCGTACTGCATCGTGCCCTATGTGCGCGGCCGAGAGCGCTCCCGCCAGCCGGAGGACATTCTGCAGGAGTGCCGCGCGCTGATCGCGCAGGGCTATAAGGAGATCACGCTGCTCGGCCAGAACGTCAATTCCTACGGCAAGGACCTGGGCCTCGGCGTGGATTTCGCCGATCTCATGGCGCAGATCGCGAGCCTGCCGGGCGATTTCCGCCTGCGCTTTATGACGTCCCATCCCAAGGACGCCAGCCATAAGCTGTTTGACACCATCGCGGCCTATCCGAAGATCTGCAAGCAGTTCCATCTGCCGTTCCAGTCCGGAAACGACCGTGTGCTCCACGCCATGAACCGCCGCTATACGAGCGCGCAGTATCTCGAGCTCGTGGATTACGGCCGCAGCCTCATGCCGGAGCTCGTGCTTACGTCCGATGTCATCGTCGGCTTCCCCGGCGAGACGGAGGAAGAATTTGAGGACACGCTGCGCCTGATCGGGCGCGTGCGCTATGACGCGCTGTTTACGTTTATTTTCTCGCCGCGCGGCGGCACGCCCGCGGCCTCCATGCCCGATCCCACGCCGAAGGAGGAGAAAAACCGCCGCTTCGACCGCCTCGTCGCCCTGCAGAACCGCATTTCGGAGGAAAAGCACCGTGCCTATATCGGCCGGACGTTCCGCGTGCTCATCGACGGACGCGACGGCGACCTGCTCACGGCCCGCACGGACGGCGGCCGCCTCGTGCGCCTGTCTGGCGGCGACGGGCTCATCGGCCAGTTCCGCGATGTGCGCATCACGGGCAGCACGACGTGGAGCCTGACGGGCGAGCTCGCCTGACGGCACAGACAGAAGGAGAAGAAGTATGGCTGAACTGACGCCGATGATGCGGCAGTATCTGGAGATCAAGGAACGGCACCCGGACTGCATCCTGTTTTTCCGTCTGGGCGATTTTTATGAAATGTTTGCCGACGATGCCAAGCTTGCTTCCCATGAGCTTGACCTGACGCTCACAACGCGGGACCGCGGCAAGGAGAAGTCCGAGCAGGTCCCCATGTGCGGCGTGCCGTACCACTCGGCAGAGAGCTATATCGCAAGGCTCGTTGCGCGCGGCTACAAGGTCGCCATCTGCGAGCAGATGGAGGATCCTGCACTGGCCAAGGGCCTTGTCAAGCGGGATATCACCCGGATTGTCACGCCGGGCACGGTCATCGAAAGCTCCATGCTCGACGAGAGCCGCAACAATTATTTTGCCTGCGTCTTCGGCGAGGGCGGCCGCTACGGCCTGAGCTTCTGCGATATTTCGACCGGCGCGTTTTATGCCACGCAGGCCGAGGGTGCAGAGGCCATGGAGCGCGTCATCTCCGAGCTGGGGCGCTTTGCCCCGGCCGAGGTGCTGCGTGGCGGCGACGCGGCCAAAAGCGAGGAGCTGACCCGCACACTGCAGGAGCGGCTGAGCTGCTGCGCCGATCTTGGCGCGGACGAGCTGTTTGATCCGCAGGAGACGGCACAGCTTGTGGAAAAACAGTTCGGCAGGCCGCTGGATGAGCTTGGCCTCACGGAGCGGCCGGAGGTCTGGCGTAGTGCGGGCGCACTGCTGCGGACGCTCTGTGAGCTGCAGAAAACAGGCCTTTCCCATGTGCGGGAGCTGGAATTCTATGTCAGCGGCCGCTTCATGGAGCTGGATCTCAGTGCCCGGCGCAATCTGGAGCTGACGGAGACCATGCGCGCGGGGGAAAAGCGCGGCAGCCTCCTGTGGGTGCTGGACCATACCAAAACGGCCATGGGCAGCCGTATGCTGCGCAGCTGGCTGGAAAAGCCGCTGCTCAGCCCGAAGCGCATCAACGCGCGCCTCGACGCCGTGGAGGAGCTGACGAAAAACAGCATCGGCCGCGACGAGCTTGTGCACATGCTGCAGGATGTCTCGGACTATGAGCGCGTGACGGCCCGCATCGTCACAGGCGCGGCGAACTGCCGCGACCTTGTTTCGCTCGGAAACGGCTGTGAGCCGCTGCCGGAGCTGCGCGCCGCCATCGGCGGGCTGCATGCCTCGCTGTTCGGCGTGCTGCTGGACGAGCTGGACGACCTTTCCGACCTGCGGGACGAAATTCGGAACGCCATTGTGGACGAGCCCCCGTTTTCCGTGCGCGAGGGCGGCATGATCCGCGACGGCTACAGCGAAGAGCTGGACCAGCTGCGCGACATCGTCTCAGGCGGCAAGGGAACGCTGGCCCGCATCGAAGCCGAGGAGCGCGAGAAGACCGGCATCAAGACCCTGCGCGTCGGCTACAACCGCGTGTTCGGCTATTATATCGAAGTCTCAAAGGGCCAGACGGCCCAGGTCCCGGAGACCTACATCCGCAAGCAGACGCTCACAACGGGCGAACGCTATATCACCCCGGAGCTCAAGGAGCTCGAGCGCACGATCCTGACGGCAAAGGACCGCATCACGGCGCTGGAATACGAGCTGTTCTCACAGGTGCGCCAGCATCTGGCCGACCAGTCCGCCCGCATCCAGCGCACGGCGCGCGCCGTGGCCGCGCTGGACGTGCTGACGAATTTTGCGGCGCTGGCCGCCCGGCAGAATTACTGCCGCCCGGAGATCGACCTCTCCGGCGAGCTGCACATCACGGACGGCCGCCATCCCGTCGTGGAGCAGGTGCTCAAGGATGCGCTGTTCGTCCCGAACGACACGGCGCTCGACTGCGGCGCGAACCGCGTCGCCATTCTGACCGGCCCGAATATGGCCGGTAAATCCACCTATATGCGGCAGGTCGCTCTCATTGTGCTGATGGCGCA
>ENA-UOJB01002124-UOJB01002124.1-human-gut-metagenome-genome-assembly--contig:-C48-NODE-2124-length-13839-cov-5.191889_pt1 | contig 13839 bp, 13 predicted proteins | sample MGYA00242338_ERZ723885 | MGnify/ENA metagenome assembly ERZ723885
CGCGTGCCCATCGCCCGTCTGGCCGCAGCACAGGCTGCAATCAAGGACGCCAAGTAAGGGCTCGATTTCCCGCATAATACCAGGCGCCCGGCTATCAGCCGGGCGCTTGTGTTTTGGGCGGAAGCATGGTAAAATATAACAATAGATCAACAAAAGCAGACAAACGGGGTCGTATTATTTGCTGGAGGGATCGTATGGAAAGACGAGGGAATAAGGTCGATATTGTGCAGAGGGTGTCCTGCTGGATATCGGATATGGCGTTTGCCAGGTTTAAGAGCTTTAGTGATCGTGTGCTTGGAATACAGATCGATGAGATTCCGACTGTGGAGAGCATCCTTATGCGGCAGAATTTTTCGGTCGTATTTTATGCAGCCATTCTGTTTATACTGACCAACGGGATCTACCTGGTCAAGAACATCGCGGCGCGCTCGATGATCCCCATTGACATGGTGCCGCTTTACATGATGATCGGCGGCTCGCTGGCGATGCTGGTGTTTACGATCGCCTATAAAAAGCGTGGAGGAGAATACGATGCGCCGCCGGCGCGGTTTGCGCTGCTGGCCTACTATGGGGTGGTGATCGCCAGCGTTACCGTCTTTATGGTCTCCTGCAACTTTCACCGGGTCGGGTTGTCCATCTCCATGTGCTATCTGTTTGCGATCATGATCGCGCCCACATACCGCCGTGTGGATACCGTGGCGGTATGTGTTCTGATATTGATCAGCTGGTGGCTGCCCGGACAGCTTCCCTACGCGGAGAACTATGATCTGTTCAAGCATTTCCTGCTGCGATTTTCCATCATTGTAGGTTTTATCGTGCTGCGGTCCATCTTCCTTCGGCAGTCTGCCAACGAACGGCACATCAAGGAAATGGGTCACGCTTTCATCAAGCTGGCCTACAACGACGTGATGACGGAAACACTGAATAAAAAGGCGATGGAGACGTATGGCACGTTCATTGCCGATAAAACCGCGCCGGAACGGGTCAGCGTCATTATTTTTGACGTGGATGATTTCAAATCGTACAACGACAACTACTCCCACATGAAGGGCGACGAAGCGCTGCGGCGTGTGGCCGGAAGCGTGGTCGGGGTGTTGGCGGCGGCTGACCGGTATCTCTTCCGCTTTGGAGGCGAGGAGTTCGTGGCGATCCTGCCGGATATCGGTGAGGAGGAGGCCCGCCGTATCGCCGGTGCGCTTCTTGACGCGGTGCGCGCCGCGGCTGTTCCAAGAGAGGACCTGCCGGACCGGCACATTGTTACGGCCTCTTTCGGTGTTGCGTGCGGGACAGGCCGGGAATTGAAGGACTTTTCACTCATCGCAAAGGCGGACAGGCAGCTGTATATCTGCAAAAACAACGGAAAGAACTGTGTGGCGGCCAGCGGCGCCATATACAGATGAGGTACGCAGGCGCCCGGCTATCGGCCGGGCGCTTGTGTTTTGCGGGGAAATATGATAGGATGACAATATAAAGAAGCGGGGAAATATGATAGGATGGCAGGACAAAGAAGCAGGAAAATATGATAGGATGACAGCACAAAGAAGCGGGAAAATATGATAGGATGACAGCACAAAGAAGCAGCAAAACATGATAGAATGACATTACAAAGAGGCGGAAAAACTGATAGGATGACAGGACAAGGAAGCAACAAAACATGATCGGATGGCGATACAAAAAAGTAACGGAGGGGATACCGCTATGTACGAACTGATACAGCTTACCGAGAGGACGTATTACATCAAGAGCCCCACCAACATCGGCCTCTTCCGGCTGGATGAGAAAAACGTCTGCCTGATCGACAGCGGCAACGACAAGGACGCGGGGCGGAGGATACGGCAGGTGCTGGACGCCAACGGCTGGCAGCTGACGGCGATCTACAACACCCACGCCAACGCCGACCACATCGGCGGGAACCGGTATTTGCAGGGACAGACGGGCTGTAGGATCTACGCGCCGGGAATCGACTGCGCGTTTACCCGGCACCCGGTGCTGGAGCCGTCGTTTCTCTACGGCGGATATCCGCCCAAGGACCTGCGGCACAAGTTTCTGCTGGCACAGGAGAGCGACGCGGCGGAGCTGACGGCGGACAAGCTGCCGGAGGGCTTTGCGTCTATCCCCCTGCCCGGGCACTTTTTCGACATGGTAGGCTTTCGGACGCCGGACGACGTGGTGTTTCTGGCGGACTGCCTTTCCAGCCGGGAGATACTGGACAAGTACCAGATCGGCTTTATTTACGACGTGGCCGGGTACCTGAAAACGCTGGAGCAGGTGCAGGCCATGACGGCGAAGGTATTTGTGCCCGCGCACACGGAGGTGACGGAGGACATCGCCGATCTGGCGCAGTACAATATCCGAAAGGTGCATGAGATCGCGGAGAGGATCGTGGACCTCTGCGCTGTGCCCCGCGGCTTTGAGGACATCCTGCAGCAGCTGTTTGCCGCCTACGGGCTGACCATGAGCTTTGAGCAGTATGTGCTGGTGGGCAGCACGGTGCGGTCCTATCTGGCGTGGCTGAAGGACACGGGGCGGCTGACAGCCCTGTTCGAGGACGGCTGGATGCGCTGGGCGCGGGTGTGAGCGCCAACGGAATACGAAAAAAACAAGCGCCCGGCTTCTGCCGGGCGCTTATTTTGCGGCACGTGCCGCAGGGGGGAAGAAATTTGTGAGAGAGGGATGTGTCAGTTAGTTGTACTTCTCCAGGTACTTGCCGAACTCCTCCAGGCCGGCCTTCAGCACCTGGGGATCGCGGAAGGCGCCGTAGCCCACGCGGATGGTCTTGGGCATATCGAAGTAGTCGCCGGGGACCACCAGGATCTGCTCAGTGGCCATGGCGTCCTTGGCCAGGGTCTCGGAGTCCACGTCGTAATCATAGTCGATCAGGCAGGTGGTGCCCATGGCCTTGGCACGCAGGTGCAGGTGGGGCTGGGAGGCCACCCAGTCCTCCACGATCTTGCGGTTGGGCTCCAGAATGGAACGGGCGCGGGCCCACAGGGCCTGGTAATGCTCCAGCGCGATGGAGGCGATGATCTCGTCCCAGATGCCGCAGCAGATGGTGTTGTAGGAACGGCGGGTCTTCATGACCTCGTACATCTCGTGGTCGCGGCAGACGATCCAGCCGATACGGGTGCCGGCCATGGAGTACATCTTGGACATACTGCTGATGGAGATGGCCTTGTGGTAACCGTAGTCCAGAATGGAGGGCATATAGTTCTCGTCCAGCCCGCGATAGACCTCGTCGCAGAGGATCCAGGCGTCGTGCTTGGCGGCGATGTCCACGACCTTGCGCAGACCCTCGTCGTACAGGGTCACGCCGATGGGGTTGTTGGGGTTGGTCAGGACGATCATCTTGGTGTTGGCGTCGCAGGCCTTGTCCAGGGCGTCGAAATCCAGCTGATAGTTATCCTCGGCCTTCAGCTGGACCACGCGGGTCTCGATGCCGCTGCCCTTGGGGATATCGTAGTGCTGCTGATAGGAGGGCTTGATCACCACGCAGTTGTCACCCGGCTCCAGCACGCTCATCAGCACCAGGTCATTGGCGCCGGTGCCGCCGTGGGTGATCATGACTTCCTCGGGCTTCACATTGCCCTTGGGGTAAATGCCGGCCACCGCCGCCTTGATCCGGGGGGAGCCGGTGGCGTCGCCGTGGTGATAATGCAGGCTCATGGTACGCATTTCGTTCAGGAAAGCGTCCAGATCCTCGCCGGTCAGGTCAAACAGCTCGTCCATACGAAGGGCGCTGACGCAGCTGCTGCCCAGATTGATACGGGCGAGAGAGTCCATGGGATTCAGCCACTCTTCCACACCAAACCATGCCAGTTTCATTTTATTGTCCTCCTCATTTCGTCTGTTTTGTAGGGTAAGCGGATATATTCCGCGGGGTTACAGGTCGGCCTGCAAGCCCACGCCCTCGGCCAGTGCGCGGTCGATGGCTACCTTGGCGGCGGCCAGATCCAGAATGTACAGGCCGGTGGCGTCGAAGATGGTGGTCTGCGTGTCGCTGGTGCGGCCGGGGACCTTGCCGTCGATGAGGTCACCGATCTCGCCGGTGATGTCGTCGGCACTGATGACGCCCTGCTTGATGGGCAGCTCCATCTCGCCCACGCGGATGCACTGGGCACGGTCGTCGGCGTAGAAGGCGGCGCCCTGGAAGATGGTGCTCTCGATCTCCTGCTTGGATTCCATGTCGGAGCCCAGGCAGCTCAGATGGGTGCCGGGCTTCAGCCACGCCTTCTGGATGATGGGCTTGCGGGAGGGTGTGACGGTGATGATGGCGTCACTGTCGCCCACGGCGGCGGCCATATCCAGCGCCGGCAGGAACTCCACGCCGGAGGCGTCGATGCCGAAGTCATCGGAGAGCTGCTGGGCAATGTGGGCGGCGAACTGCACCGCGTTGTCGGGGAACATGGGGTCGGCGATGTAGACCTTATCGATGGCCGGACGCAGCAGCAGCGTGGCGGCGATCTGGAAGGGGGCCTGCTTGCCGGCACCCAGGATGAACAGGTGCTTGGCGTCCTTGCGGGCCAGCAGGTCCACGCCCAGCGCGCCGGCGGCGCCGGTACGCATACAGGTGACGTAGGAGGCGTCCATGACGCTGACGGGAATACCGGTGTTGGAGTCGTAGACCATCATGATGCCGTTGAAGGGCGGCAGGCCCTTTTCCCGGTTCTCGGGAAAGTTGTTCAGCATCTTCAGGCCGTGGAGCTGTACGCCCTTGATATAGCCGGAACGGATGTCCATGGCGGCGTGCTCGTCCACGAATTCATAGTTGACCAGCGGCCAGATCACGGACTTGCCCTGGGATTTCAGACGATAGACCTCGCGCACCTCCTGGATGACTTCCTTCATGGAGATGACCTGCTTGACCTGCTCGCGGTTCAAAATCAAAACGCTCATATACATCCCTGTCCTTTCGTTTTTTCGGGAGGGCAGAGAGGGGCCGCGCCGGCCGTGCTCCGCCTCAGTTTGATGTCATTGTAACCGGGAGATGTTGCGCCGCGCGTGGGAAAAGCGTTGAATTTCCGTTGTTGCTAAACATTTTAGCAAATCATGCCGCGCTTTTCAACAAACGATTTGGTACATTTGCCGCCGGGGACACAGCGCCACTGGACAGACGGCCCGCCCTGGTGTACAATACGGCCATAACACAACACGGCTTTCAACAGGAGGACGGGACGCTATGTACGCGGATATCATCATTAAAAACGGGCGCTGCGTGACCATGTGCGGCGACGGCGGGGCCGACTGGGTGGCCGCGGCGGGGAAAATGATCTGCGCCGCAGGCCGCGGCGATGATTGGCAGAAGCTGGTGCGCCCCGGCACGCAGGTCATCGACGCCAGGGGCGGCACGGTGCTGCCGGGGTTTATCGACAACCACTTCCATGTGATGCAGACCGCTGTGAACATGATGAGCGTGGATCTGGGCGGCGCGCGGTCCCACCGGGAGCTGGGCGAGATGCTGGCCGCCGCCGAAAAGCGGGAGGGCGCGGTGCTGGGCTGCCAGGTGGAGGAGTCGCAGTTCGAGGAAAAGCGTTTTCCGGACCGGTATGTACTGGACAAGTATTGCAGCGACAGTCCGGTGGTGCTGTTTTCCAAGGAGTACCACGTCAGTATGCTGAACACCCACGCCCTGCTGTATTATAAGGTGCCCTTCTCCCTGGAGGGCGTGGAGCTGGACGGCAGCGGCCTGCCCACGGGCATTTTCCGGCGGAACGCCAACTATGTGCTGCGCTCCAATGTGCTGCGGAGCCTGCCGGACGAGTTCCGCATGGAGGCCATCCATCTGGCCATGTCCCGGCTGCTGGAAAACGGCATCACCACCGTGGCGGCCATCGAGGGCGGTTGGCTGTTCGACGACCGGGACGCGGAGTTCATCTACGCCCACAGCGGCGAGTTCCCGGTGGATATGCCGCTGTTCTATCAGACCATGGACCTGGCGAAGGTCTGGAAGCTGGGGCTGCGCCGGGTGGGCGGCAATATTATGGTGGACGGCACCCTGTCCAGCCACAGCGCCGCCCTGTCGGCGCCCTACGCGGACCGGCCGGACTACCGGGGACAGATCTTCCTGCCCCAGGATGGACTGGACGAGTTCGTGCAGCAGTGCTACCGGCAGGATATGCAGCTGGCGCTGTACAGCATCGGCGACCGGGCCATCGAGTCCGTGCTGCTGGCCCACGAGAGGGCCATCCGTCAGGGCGGAAGTACCGCCCTGCGCCACCGCATCGAGCACGCCATCATGGCCACGCCGGAGCAGATCGCCCGGGCGGCGGATATGAAGCTGATCTTCTCGGTGCAGCCGGCCTACGCCTACCTGTGGGGCGGCAAGGGCGGTATGTATGAGCGCCGGGTGGGCGAGCGCTATCTGCGCTCCAACAACTTTGCCGCCATGTTCGCCGCCGGCGCGGTGGTGTGCGGCGGGTCGGACAGCGACGTGACGGAGCCGCGGCCCATGCTGGGCATCCACGCGGCGGTGAACCGCGCTGTGCCCCAGTGCGCCGTGTCCGTGGAGCAGGCCATCGAGATGTACACCGTCAACGGCGCCTACGCGCTGTTTGAGGACAAGCGCAAGGGAAAGCTGGCGCCGGGATACCTGGCGGATATCGTGGTGCTGGACCGCGACATCCGCGCCGTGCCCGCAGAGCAGCTGGAGCAGACCGACGTGACCGTGACCATCAAGTCCGGGTCGGTGCTGCACAGCCGGCAGTGAGGTGACGGCCATGCTTCAGATCAGACTGTTTGGAAAGCCGCAGGTCATCTGCGACGGCACGGACATCACCCCGGAGCTGGGCAACAAGGGGTGCGCCCTGCTGTGTATCCTGTTCCTGCGGGGCGGGGACTACTACGCGCGGGAGAAGCTGGCGGCCTACCTCTGGCCGGACAGCGCCGCCAGCGCTGCCAAGTATAATCTGCGCTATACCCTGTGGAAGATCAAAAAGAGCACCGATACCGGCGAGGGCGGGCGGTCGCTCATCAAGCTGGACCGGGAGTACTGCTGCATCGACCGGGCATACGACTATATCTGCGACCTGCAGACCATCGATGAGATCGACCCGGAGACACAGTCGGCGGACGAGCTGAAGCGGGCGTGTGACGCCTTCGGCGGCGAGCTGCTGGAGGGGTACTATTTCAACCACTGCGAGGACCTGAATGAGCTGATCCTCAGCCAGCGCATCTATTATGAGAAGCGGAAGAACCGGCTGCTGATGAAGGCGGCGGAGCTGTATGAGCAGCGGGATATGCTGCCGGAGGCCGTGGGCATTCTGGAGCGGGTCATGGAATACGAGCCCTACAACGAGCAGCTGGCCCTGCGGCTGATGACGCTGTATGAGCGCGGCGGCGACCGCAGCCGTGCTATCCGGTTTTTCAACGAGTTCCGCAACCGGCTGGCCTCCAATCTGGAGATCTATCCCGGCAGCGCCATCACGCAGAAATACGCGGAGCTGAAGGCCGCGCCCGCCGCGCCGGAGCCGGCTCCGGCAGCGGACAGCGTTCCCGGCCTGCATGTGCGGACCTACTGCCTCCGGGCGGTGCCCTGCTTCTGGATGGCGGACACGGTGGGGAAGCTGCTGGACGCCGTCGGGAACGACGTGCGGCCGGACGACCGGACGCTGCTGCGGGTGCTGGGGGCTATACAGCCCGCTGCGGCGGCGTGTGCCGGTGTGGAGGGCGAGGTCACGGCCGCGCCGGCGGCGGTGGCCCAGGCGTTTATCCGGTGGCTCACCGGTCTGGCGGCGCGGCAGCCGCTGGCGGTGCATATCCGCCGCGCCGGGGAGATGGACGACGTCAGCCGCGGTGTGCTGGAGTATCTGCTGGCGGAGCGCCCTGCCGGGTTGACGCTGCTGACAGAGGACGGCTGCACTCTGGGCGATATGCCCAGCGGAAAATGACGGCGGAAAGTGCCGGATATTTGCCGGAACAACGGACGCATCCGAACTTTAAAGCGCGAAAGCGCCTGGAGAGGCGTTTACCCCGGGTAAATATTTTTGGCAGATATGACGGTTGACGGTGGCTCCCTGTTGTGATATCTTACAGAAAACTTCGGGAAAGGAGAACGCCACACATGATGAAGCAGCTGTACAAGGCATACGCATTTAGCTTTTACTTTACCTATGCGGATAAAGTAAGAGTGATTTGTGATGCCCGGAAATGCTGCTGATGAAATGAGGACGTTCTCCCACGGAGACGCACTGACATCAAAGCCGCCCTATGGATCACAGATCCACAGGGCGGCTTTTTTGCAGCCAATTTTTCAAAAACACCCATCAGGAGGAACCACACCATGAAAAAGAACATCACACGGCGGCTGTTGACCGCCCTGCTGGCCGCCGCCGGGGCGGCCGCATGGCCGTGCAGCTGGGCGGTGTGATACTGGGCGCGGTGATCTACTACATCGTGTACCAGGTCATCATCTTCGCCGGCTTCGACACCGACCTTCTGAAAATGTTTTCCGCCGTGGTGGTGGCCGTGTTCCTGGGTGCGCCCCACGTCAAAGCACAACTGAAAGCCCATTCCCGCAGTAAGAAAGGAGACAGCGGCCATGCTGAAAATGAATAACATCACCAAGACCTTCAACAGCGGCACCGTGGACGAGCGCGTGGCGCTGGACCACCTGAGCCTGACGCTGCGGGACGGGGATTTCGTCACCGTCATCGGCGGCAACGGCGCCGGAAAGAGCACCATGCAGAACGCCATCTGCGGCACCTGGCAGCCCGACGAGGGCAGCATCGAGCTGGACGGCGTCAACGTTTCCTCTCTGCCGGAGTACAAGCGCGCCCGCTACCTGGGCCGCGTATACCAGGACCCCATGATGGGCACCTCCGCCGGCATGGAGATCGAGGAGAACCTGGCTCTGGCGGAGCGCCGCGGCCGGCATCACACCCTGCGTCCCGGCATCCGCCGCGGCGAGCGCGAGGACTATCGCCGCCGCCTGCGGGAGCTGGGTCTGGGTCTGGAGGATCGCCTGACCACCAAGGTGGGCACCCTCTCCGGCGGACAGCGTCAGGCGCTGACGCTGCTGATGGCCACACTGCAGAAGCCCAAGCTGCTGCTGCTGGACGAGCACACCGCTGCCCTGGATCCCCAGACGGCCCAGCGGGTCATGGATATCACGGACCGCCTGGTCCGGGAGAACCACCTGACCACGCTGATGATCACCCACAATATGCGCGACGCTATCCACTACGGCAACCGCCTGCTGATGCTGCACAACGGGCGGATCGTGATGGATATCTCCGGCGAGGAGAAGGCCCGGCTGACGGTGCCGGACCTGCTGGCGCTGTTCAGCAAGGTCAGCGGCCAGGAATACGACAACGACCGCGCCCTGCTGGCGTAAACGCGAAGCCGGGGACTGTCCGTGAGGACAGCCTCCGGCTCTCTGCGCTTGACGGGCTGTGCGGCGGATGGTATGATGGTGGACGGAAGCGCCGGGGCCGTTCCGGCGCAGGGGAGGACGCCATGAAGAAGATAGACAACTGCGAGAATTCCACCGTGCTGGTGGCGCTGCTGCTGGCGGGCATCCTGCTGGTCATGGGCGCCTACCGGCTGTTCTCCTGGCTGTGCAGCCGGGGGCTGACGGACACGCTGACCTGGGTGCTGGGCGCGGCGGCGCTGGTGCTGGCGGCGCTGGGCCTGCTGCTGGCGAGCCGCAGCTTCCGGCGGCTGAAGGAGCGGCATCTGTAAGAGAACACCCCTGCCCGGCAGGGCAGGGGTGGTCTTTCTTTACAGCTCGAGGGTCGCCGGCAGGTGGACCCGGCCGCCGTCCGCTGCCGGAACGCGGCCTTGGCGGCCTCCAGCAGCGCGGGCTGCTCCAGCAGATCAATGGCGGCGGCGCACAGCACCTTGCCGGCGTGTACGGTGGCCTTATGGGCCATGGGCGTCTTGTTGCAGGACACCACCTGCCAGCTGTGGCAGGGGACGTGGTTGGGCCACACCGCCACATGGATCTGTGCCGTGGGGCACTGATAGCTGACATCGCCCACGTCGGTGGAGCCGGCGTTGAAGGCGGGACCCTGATACAGCGGCATCAGGAAGTCGTTGAAGTGGCCGGTCTGCATGGCCTTCACCTTTTCGGCGAAGGCGGGATCGTTCTCCGCGCCCACGCCGCCGGGGACGTCACGCCCTTCGTAGGTGGCGGACAGTGCCTCCATGAAAGCGTGCTCCTCCGCCGTGCAGGGCGGTACGCCCAGCTGGGAGAAGTTGTCGTACAGCACCTTCTCCAGCGCGTGGTTGCACACGGTGTCGGACAGGCCGTCCACGAAGCGGCGCTCGATGGTGGTGTCCGTCATCAGCGCCGCGCCCTGCGCGATCTTGTCCACCCGCTGGTGCAGAGCCATGCAGTCCTTGACGAAGTTGGAACGGATCATGTACAGGACGCTGGCCTGGTGCTGCACCACGTTGGGGCTTACGCCGCCTGCGTCCAGAATGGAGTAGTGCACCCGGGCGTCGCGGGGCATATGCTCCCGCAGGAACTGCACGCCCACATTCATCAGCTCTACCGCGTCCAGCGCGCTGCGGCCCCGCTCCGGCGCGGTGGATGCCTGGGACGCCAGCCCGTGGAACGTGTAGATCATCTGGATGCAGGAGTTGGTGGAGCCGGTAGTCACCTCGCTGCTGTCGCCGGGGTGCCACGTCAGCGCCGCGTCAAGGCCGTACCACAGGCCCTCCCGAGCCATATAGGCCTTGGACGCCACACCCTCCTCGCCGGGGCAGCCGTACAGGATGACGGTGCCGCTTTTTCCGGTCTGGGTCAGATAGTGCTTCAGGCCGATGGCGGCGGCCATGGCCCCCGCGCCCAGCAGATTGTGGCCACAGCCGTGGCCGCTGCCGCCCTTCACCAGCTCGTGGTACGCGGTGCTGCCCGCCGCCTGCGAAAGGCCGGACAGCGCATCGTACTCCGCCAGCAGGCCAATGACCGGCCCACCGCTGCCGAAGGAGGCGGAGAAGGCGGTGGGGATGCCGCATATGCCGTCCTCCACCTGAAAGCCCTCAGCCTTCAGCACCTTGACGAACAGGGCGGCGGACTTTACCTCCTGCATGGACAGCTCGGCATAGTCCCAGATGGCGTCCGCCACCGCTGCCACCAGTTCCTTCTTCTCGTCAATGGCGGCCAGCGCCGCCTTTTTTGCATCGTTCATTGTCTGCTCCTTTTTCACAGCACCTTCTTCAGGAAATCCTGAAGGCGGGGGCTCTGGGGGTGATCGAAAACATCGGCGGGGGTGCCCTGCTCGGCGATCTTGCCGGCGTCCATGAACAGCACGCGGCTGCCTACCTCTTTGGCGAAGCCCATCTCGTGGGTGACCACCACCATGGTCATGCCGGACTGGGCCAGCTCCTGCATGACCTCCAGCACCTCGCCCACCATCTCCGGGTCCAGGGCGCTGGTGGGCTCATCGAACAGCATGACCTCCGGCTCCATGGCCAGCGCCCGGACGATGGCCACACGCTGCTTCTGTCCGCCGGACAGCTGGGCGGGGTAGTCGTTGGCCCGGTCCGCCAGCCCGACACGCTGAAGCAGCGCCATGGCCTTCTGCTCGGCCTCCGACTTGGGGACTTTTTTGATCTTGATGGGCGCCATGGTCAGGTTATCCAGCACGGTTTTGTTGGGGAACAGGTTGAAGTGCTGTAACACCATGCCCATTTTCTGCCGATGGAGGGGGAGGTTCACCTTATTGCCGGTGATGTCCACCCCGTCGAAGATGATGGCGCCGGAGGAGGGCGATTCCAGCAGGTTCAGGCTCCGCAGGAATGTGCTCTTGCCGCCGCCGGAGGGCCCGATCACCGCGATGACGTCGCCCTTGTACACGTCCACCGTGACGCCGTCCAGCGCTTTGACGTCGCCGCCGTTGTAGTATTTCTTCAGGTCTTTTACCTGGATAAGCGTCTGTGCCATCAGATATGCACCTCCCGCTGCTGCTTCCGCTTGCGCCCATAGCCGTTGTTCCGGTCGGCCTTCTGCATTTTTCTTTCAAAGTGGCCGAACACCTTGCTGAGCACGAACGTCATAATGAAGTAGATGACGCCCACGATCACCAGCGGCTCGATGGGCAGGTATGTGGCGCCCTTGACCACCAGGTACTGGGTCATCAGGTCGCCGATGAAGAACGTGGAGCCCAGGGACGTGTCCTTGATGATCATGATAAACTCGTTGCCCAGGGCGGGCAGGATGTTCTTCACTGCCTGGGGCACCACCACGAACCACATGGCCTTGCTCTCGCTGAAGCCAAGGCTCAGCGCTGCCTCCTTCTGCCCCGGATCTACCGCCTGGATGCCGGAACGGATGACCTCGGACACATAGGCCGCGCTGTTGCAGATCAGGGCGATGGCGATGCAGAGGAACTTCTGCTTGTTCAACGCCGGGATCAGCATGGGCAGGCCGAAATAGAAGAAATACAGCTGCAGCAGCATTGGCGTGCCGCGGATGATCTCGATGTAGATGGTGGACAGCCACCGCAGCGGCGGTATCTTCGACATCTTCATCAGTGCCAGTAGCGACGCGAACACCGCGCCGAAGGCCACGGTGATGGCGGCCAGCGCCAGCGTGTACGACACGCCGTCGATGAGGAATTTGTCCCAGTATTTCAGGAACAGCGCGGCCAGCTTTTCAAAGTCAATGAATTTCATGGTGATTTCCTCTTACTGTGTATACGGCGGCGGGTACGGCTTTCGTACCCGCCGCCGCGGTGTATATCCGTGTCAGTTCAGTGTCAGCTCCTGTGCGTTCTCGCTCTTGCCCAGCTCTACGGCGTCCTTGTACCAGCCGTCGTAGAGGTTGGCCTCCTTGGCCTGTGCCAGAATGGCGTTCACCGCGTCCAGCAGCTCCGTCTCACCCTTCTGCATCATGATAACGTTGGCGGAATACTCGGCCTTCACGTCGAATTCCCAGGTGCAGATGACCAGATCGGGGTTGGCGTCCACGATCATCTCCGCGTTGCCGTAGGCCACGGTCAGCGCCTCGATGTTGCCGCTCTTGAGCTCCATGACGCCCACGGTGATGTCGCCGATGGAGATGGGATTGGCACCCGTCAGCTGCTCAGTCACCAGCTGCATCTGCAGGGAGGCGTTCTGCGCGCCCACGTCCTGACCGGCCAGATCCTCGGGGGAGGTGTACTTATCCGCGTTCTCCTTCTTGATGAGCAGGGCCTGTCTCGTCTCGTTTTCACCGGCGTAGTAGTAATCGCTGAGCTCATAGTTCTGGGCTCTGTCCTCCGTCCAGGAGTAGCCGGAGATGCTCATGGGAACGGAGCCGGTGTACACGGCGGTCTGGCTGGCGTCGAAGCCCATAGGCTCGATGGCCAGCTCCACGCCCAGGTTCTCGGCGATGTACTTGGCCAGGGTGATGTCGAAGCCCACATACTGGTCCTGACCGGTCTTGGAGGAGTCCACGAACTCCATGGGGGAGAAGTCGGGGCTGAGGGCCACGGTCAGCACGCCGTCGGCCTTGATCTTTTCCAGCGCGTTGGCCGGCTCGGTCACGGTGTCATCGTCGGTCTTGTCGTCTGTCTTCGTATCAGCCTTGCTGCCGCAGGCTACCAGAGAAAGCGCCATCATCAGCGCCAGAAGCAAAGAAACAAACTTTTTCATGGTCGTATATCCTTCCGTATATGGTGAATATTTATTCATGTATAAAATGTATGTGGTCGGGAGAGCTCATGCCTCGCGGTGCAGGCGGTGCGCCTGTCGTCGTCGCGGCAGTGCCATCGTGCCAACTCCTTTGCTGTGGTGATTTTTCATGGGTCGTACCGCCTTTCCAGTGTGCGTTTTCCGGGGATGGGCTTGCCGCCGTCCGGTGCATCTCTCTCGTTGATGTTGCATAATTTACCACCACAGTCCGGGAATGTCAAGGCA
>ENA-UOJB01002148-UOJB01002148.1-human-gut-metagenome-genome-assembly--contig:-C48-NODE-2148-length-13722-cov-5.702495_pt1 | contig 13722 bp, 9 predicted proteins | sample MGYA00242338_ERZ723885 | MGnify/ENA metagenome assembly ERZ723885
TACAGACCGCGTGCAAATTCTTGGAGCTGTTAACCAGATTCGAACTGGTGACCTCTTCCTTACCAAGGAAGTGCTCTACCAACTGAGCTATAACAGCATTTCTTTTATTGTTCTCCCGCCGTTTTTGGCGAATCAACGTATATTATTATAGCACAAATGCTCCGATTTGTCAATGCATTCTTGTCATTTTAAAAAAAAGAAAGTTTTCATATGATGTATTTTGTTTTTTCTTGTAAAATAAAACTTTCAATCTGATTATACGAAAAAGCATCTGTAAAAATAAAGCTCTTTTTTGTAAACAACGACGTTTCCCACAATTCGAAACACAAAAAGACCGCTGCCAGTTTCACAAGAGAAACCAGCAGCGGTCTTTCATTCGTTTTGTACAGTATTATGAAAACACCGTTTTATTCGCAAGTCACGATATATCCGCTGATATTATCCCCGGAAGCGGTATAGGTGCCGCTGGGAATGGTGACCTGTACGTCCTTTGTGCCGCCAATGCCCACATAGAACACCTGATAGGTCTTGCCGTCAGCCGTGATCTCCAGCGGGTTGTCCGCACTGTAGCTGTGTACACGGTCGATGTATTCTTCCAGACAGAGGTTGTGTTCCTGCATATAGAGAGCGTGGGGTACGCCTACATAGCGGAATGTATATGTACGGCTGTCCTCACCGGTCTTTTCGTCCTTGCCGTCCGGATAGCGTACCACAAAGCCATATTCTGCGGCATGTTCTGCGATCCAGCTGTACTTCGGATACTTTTCTGCATTATAATAGTCCGAAGTGCCGTCCCCGAAATTGATTTTCAGGTTGAAGCTGCGGCCGCTGTGATAATCGGAATAGCCGCCACGGAATCCGGTGCTGCCGTCCTCATAGCGGGAATCCTGATCTGCCTTGTCCCGATAGCCACTGAACACCTGCATGCCGCCAAGACCGGTTTCGGTTTCAAAAGCGGACATCATTTTGTTCAGCTGGGCAATGGTTTCTGCGTCCAGCTGTACTTCCATATCGCTGACGCTGTAGGAACTATTTCGTTTCTCGTAGACACTTTCCAGCTTGGGATCGCCGTTGGGGAAATCGTAGCTGTGTTCCTTATTGATGAGAATCAGATTGCCCTGATCGACACCCTTTGCCGCCAGCGTGATCTGCTTCCCGTCTTTTCGGCTGGTTTCCTCGGTGCTGGTTGTGGTCTTGGTGGTATCGGTTGCCACGTCCGGCTCTGTGGTCTTTTTGGGCTTATCTGTTGCCTTTTCGGTCTGCTTCGTGGTTGCCGTTGCCACAGCCGCATTGCCGGAATCCTCAGGCTGCTTCTGGCGTTGGCAGCTGTGGAAGCAAAGTGCTCCGATCAGAAGCACGATCAGCAGCAGCGGCACGAATACTGCTGCGATCCGGTCGAACCGGAGTTTTCGCTTGCGGACATGACTGCCTCCTTTGGAAGAAGCTTTTTTATCCATATCCGGTTTTGGCTCCGGCTCTTTGGCATGACTGATCGGTTTTTTCGGTTCGCTCATGATTGCAATTCCTTTCTTGGTATCGGCAATCCGCACATGACATTCACGGGGATTCCCTATGATTTTTCGCAGACTCCGCAGGATCCTTGCCGCGGAAAATGCTGACTACACTAGTATAGCATATTTTCCGGCACTTTTCAAGTCGGAATTCAGGAGAAAATCCGAAAGCGTTCACCGATACATACAAAAAGGCTGCACAGTCCGAAAACCGTACAGCCTTTCTAAAGAACCTTTGGTGCGGACGACAGGACTTGAACCTGCACGCCGAAGCAATAGAACCTAAATCTATCGTGTCTGCCAGTTTCACCACGTCCGCAGGGAATGTTTTTAGTATACCACGATTTTCCGGATTTGTCAAGCACGTGCATCAATTTTTCCGAAACGACACCCCCAAGACAGACAAGCCAACCAGACAAATGGACAAAAAGTCGGCGAAACTGCGTGCATTTCACCTTGTCTGGTGCAATTGCAGCCGCCAGACAAACAGGGACAAAACCAGACAAACAGGCTCTAAGCTTTCCTTTTCAGGGGAGGCTATCATGAAAATGGATTTCCGTGTCTGAGCAACTCACTGCCTTGACGATTTCCCAAATTCGTGTTACAATAGTACCATACTGAAAATTTGGAGGAACGTAACATGCGAATCTTAGTAGTTGGCATGGGACTGATCGGCGGCTCTATCTGCAAATCGATAAAAGCAGCCACTTCCCATGCCGTTTATGGCTGTGACGTACAGCAGGCAGTTCTGGACGATGCCATTGCCGACGGAGCGATCGACGGCACCGGCACTATGACAGACGGCACTTATGACATGATCATTCTCTGCCTGCACCAGCGTATTGCCATTCAAATGGTACAGGAAGCCCTGCCTAAAATTCCGGCAGGCACGATTCTGGTAGACACCTGTGGTCTGAAAGGGCGTATGGTGCGGGATCTGACCTACCGCTGCCGGAAAGCCGATGTGCGGTATGTGGGCACACACCCTATGGCTGGACGGGAGAAAAACGGCTACTACGCCAGCATTCCCAACCTGTTCCAGAACGCCAACCTCATTGTCACACCAGTGGACGGCACCGATGAAGCGGCTCTGGACACCGTCAAGGAACTGGCAGACCAGATGGGATTCGGCAAGATCGTCACAGCCACGCCAATGTGGCACGACAACATGATCGCCTATACTTCTCAGCTGGCTCACGTGGTTTCCAGCTCTTATGTCAAGGACTTCTGCATGGACGATGCCCTGTCTTTCTCCGGCGGCAGCTTTCAGGATATGACACGCGTGGCAACCATGGACGAATCTATGTGGGCTGCCCTGTTTCTGGACAATCGGGACAACCTGCTGTACCACCTCGATCTGCTGATCGAAAACCTTACGGACTACCGCGATGCCCTGAAACAGCGGGACGAGGAACGGCTGCAATATCTCATTGCCGAGGGACGGCAGATTCAGGAAGAAAATGTCCGTAAACGTCAGGAACAAAACGAACTGCAAAAAGGAGAAACCGCATGAACTGGACACAAGTTGATATTTACACCGCCACGCCCGCCATTGACCTGCTGAGCGTCCGGCTGCAGGATCTGGGGATCCGCGGCTGCATGGTACAGGACGCACAGGATTTTCAGGAGTTTCTGGAACAGAAAGACGGCAAGTGGGACTATCTGGAGGACGGGCTCATGGAACTGGCAAGCTGTGAAACCTGCGTCACGGTCTACCTGCCGGAAGATGCACAGGGTGCCGAAATGCTGGCAGCTCTGCGAACCATGCTGGCACAGATGAAAGCCGAAGACACCGAACACCAGTACGGCAGACTGGAAGCTGTCTGCTCCGGCATTCGGGAGGAGGACTGGGCGAACAACTGGAAACAGTATTTCAAGCCGTTTCCGGTGGGAAATAAGCTGTACATCAAGCCCAGCTGGGAAGAACCCACCGCAGAAGCCGCCGGCAGAACCATTCTGGAGATCGATCCGGCAAGCAGCTTCGGCACCGGACAGCACCACACCACACGGCTCTGTCTGGAACTGATGGAAAATGAGATCACCCCTTCCACCCGCCTGCTGGACTTGGGCTGCGGCAGCGGCATTCTGTTTATCGGCGGCATGCTGCTGGGGGCAAAGGAAGCCTATGCCGTAGACATCGAGGAAAATGCCACCCGCATCGCCAAGGAAAACGCCGCAGAAAATCACCTGAATCCGGAAAACTATACCATTTCCTGCGGCAACATCATCACAGACACCGCCCTGCGGGAATCGATCGGCAGCGGCTATGATGTCATCACCGCCAACATTGTGGCAGATGTCATCAAGGGCATGGCTCCGCTGTTTCCGTCGTTTCTGAAAGACAACGGCATTCTGATCCTGTCCGGCATCATCACGGAACGGGCAGACGAAGTGCTGGACACTGTGACTGCCTATGACTTCGCCGTGCTGGAACGGCGGGAAGCATCCGGCTGGTGTGCTGTCAAACTGCAAAAGCTTGCCGGAGCCGGCACCTGCTGCGACACCCTGCGGAAGTAACCATGGAACTGCTACAGCTGGAATACTTTTATGCAGTGGCACAGAACCAGCACATGACACGCACGGCGGAGCAGCTGCACATTGCACAGCCCTCGCTCACCCAGAGTATCCGCCGGCTGGAAAAGGAACTGGGCGTGCCTCTGTTTTACCGCAGCGGCAGGAACATTGCCCTGACCACATACGGTGAGGCACTGCAGAACGCTCTGACACCGGTGCTGAAAACTCTGCACCAGATCCCTACGCAACTACAGCAAATGGCTCTGGAACGGGAAAAGACCATTCGGCTGAATGTACTGGCAGCTTCCACACTGGTGACACAGGCACTGATCTCCTATAAAAAAGACCATGACGGGCTGCATTTCCGGCTGATCCAGAACTCGCAGTGCGAGGACGCAGACATCACGGTTTTCACGCGGGAAAATTTTCAGATCCCCACAGATACCAAGGAACGGTATGAGCTGTTCAAGGAACGCATTTTTCTGGCAGTTCCGCACAATTCGCCCTACGCCAGCGAAGAAAGTGTCCGCTTACAGGACTTTGCCCATGAGGATTTCATCAGCCTGTCCGGTTCCCGCAGTATCCGCACGATCTGTGACCGCTACTGCATGCAGGCGGGATTTGTCCCGCACATCATCTATGAGAGCGACAGTCCGGACACTGTCAAAAACCTGATCGCCAGCGGACTGGGAGTGGGCTTCTGGCCGCACTATACGTGGGGCATGGACAGCATGGAGCAGATTCGCCTGCTGCCTATTGCGGAACCTACCTGCCAGCGTGCCATTATCCTACAGCTGCACCGCCACGCCAGAGGGCAGGAGGCAGTGTGCAGCTTTTACGCCTTTCTGAGCCGCTATCTGCGGCAGCTGAAAGCCGCGGAACAGCATTAAGAAAACAAACCACCGCATCACTCCCTCGGATTCCTCCGGCAGGCGATGCGGTGGTTTTTGTTTGACATTTTTGTAGAAGTGTGGTATACTAACATTCGAGGGCATACCAATAACGGTAGGCGGTTTGTTTCTGCTCCCACTGCTCATTTGAACAGATGGGAGGTGATCAGTATGATGGATCAATATGTCACCTTTGGTGATTTGCTGAAGATTTGCAGTGTTCTGCTGTCCTTAGCCAATTTGATCGTATACATTTACTATAATCATAAAAATAGTAATCAGAATCACCACGGCAAGAAAAAGAAATAACCGCCCCACTTCTCCCAAAACTGTGGCGGTTATTCTTTAACCTCTATGCAGTGGGAGCAGACCGTCTACTGGTATGCTCTCTCTTTATTTTTATTATACGCCAGAATGCCGCATTTGTCAAGGGTTTTTTTGCCGGAATACGCGGCAATTTTTATGCCGCATCAGGCAAAACAGTCACGATATGCACCAGAAATTTCATCAGCAGGGTGGCATCATCGGCATTGACCTCGCCGCTGGCATCACAGTCGGCATTCTGATACTGCTGCTTGTTCAGCATTACCACACCAGAAACCGCCTTGTTGGTCAGCACGGCATCGGATATATCCACCTTGCCGTCCAGATTGACATCACCATAGAGCACGCTGCCGGTATCCGGTGCGGTGGTCGTAGGTGCCGGAGCAATTGTAATTGTGATCGTACTGCCCTGCACCAACGGTGTGCCTTTTTGTCCGTTCACATTATCCAGCCACATGGCATCGGCACCACTGGCGGCACGTGCAGACAAGTTGACCACATAGACATCTCCTGCCTCTGCATCGTCCGGCAGCCGGAACCGAAGCGTTCCGATCTTTCCTGCCGGAATATTGCTGATCGATGCATTTACCAGCCAGACAAAATCGTCCGTCTCCGCACTGGAGTACGCACCATAGTCAGCACTGCTGTCCAGATACGTCAGACGGCTGTCCCAGCTGATGCCGAAGTTCAAAGCGGAACACTCCCGATCAATATAGATCGGAACGCTCACAATGTGATCCTGCTCGTATTCATCTACGCCCACTTCCACTCTTCCCAGCGAAACCGTCAGATTCTTTTGCAGCGGCTCCGCTGTAGTGCTGGTCACGGTAGTTGTAGTTGTTTCTGCGGTAGTCGCAGTGGTTTCCTCTGTGGTGGTAGTAGTCATCGTTGTCGTCGTTGTGGTTGTTGTCGTTGTTGTCGTTGTTGCAGAAGTTGTCGTGGTCGAAGTGGTCGTGGTGGTCATCGTTGTTTCTGTGGTGGTAGTTTCTTCTGTGGTCGTGGTAGTTTCCTCCGCACCGGTAATGGTGATCGAGCCACTCTCCCCCTGCATCTTGCTGGATTCTCCGGAAGTGCTGATCCAGTAACTGCTTTTGAGTATGCGGAAATCCACCGAGAACGTATCCCCCGCCTTGGTATTCTCCGGCAGCTGGTAGGTGATCGTGCCGATCCAACCGGCTTCCTGCTCGGTATGCGACAGATACACACGCAGCAGATACGAGGTCGAATAGCCGCTGCTGGCAGAAGACGTGATGATCTTGTTCCCGAAATCGCACTTCACATTCGTCAGACTGGGATTGTCAACGACGTTAAAGTTCATATCGCTAAAACTCTGGCTGACATAAAGGGGCATTTCCACCCGATAGTTGTTCGCCTGCAATTCCTCCAGCGACATTTCCAGATCCGCGAATTTCAGACACATGGTGTCCTCCAATTCGTTGGGTTCGGTGGTGGTCACAGTGACATTGTCGTCCACGGTAACAGAAAATGTGTAAGAAAGACCGTTGACTACAGCTGTCAGCGTTGCCGTGCCATAGCCCACAGCAGTGGCAGTGTTACCGCTGACGGATACCACATCGGTGTCCGAACTGCTCCACGATACCGGTTCCTGTAGCGTAAAGCCTTTCCGGTTGCTGTACCGGATCTTCAGCTGCAAGGTCTGGGTATCGCCGTAGGACATGACACTCTGCACAGAATCGTCCATTACAGTCACATCACTTGCGGGAACCTCCAGCTTCTGGATACACTCCCCATAAGTGAAGCTAAGGCTGTCCGAGCCCTTGCCGGAACTGAATTCCGCACAGGTGGTATTGGCATAGGTTGCCGTAGAGGTGTAGAACGCACCGATACCGATATAGCGGCTGCCAGGAGAGATCATGCTTCTATAGTGACCGGCGGCACTGCTGCTGCTGTCGATCAGATAGGACTCCTTCTCGCCGTACCACTGCTCGATACCATGCAGCATATTCTTCTCACGGTTCCATGCAAGACACTCTCCGTGAGAAGACGTCCCCGCCGGTGCCTGAATGGCAAAGCAGCTTTCTCCGTTGGTACGCACATGATCTTCTGTCTGGGAAGCTTCTGCGGCACGGATCCGTGCGATATACTCCAGTCCGTCCGACCACTGGATCGGCTCATAGTCGCTCATAGTCAGGCTGCCGCTGCCGTCAGGGTTGGGATAGCCGTTCTGGCAGGCTTCCAGCCGGTAGCTGTTGATCAAGTCCAGTGCCTCGCTGATCTGGTCAATATACGTGCCCTGAATGCCGATCAGCAGGTTGCCGGAACTCGCCTGCGATACGTCCGTTTCCAATACCGGCAGTTCTTCCGCCGAAGCAAAGCTGCCCAGCGACAGCCCTGTACAAAACAGCACCGCGGAGAGCAGCACCGCCATAACTCGTGACGGCAGACTCCTGCTGGTGTTTGCGGCATGCGATCGTGTTTTCATTTTCACCAAACTCCTTTCGAACATATGGCATATTCTTCTATGTCTATTATACCACAAGTCAAATAATGAAATGTGAATTTTTCGCGACCTTTGCAGAAAATCCAGATTTTTGGAGGAATCCACAAAGAAAAAAGCCGCCAAAGGCGACTTTCCTGCAAAATGTACAAATGCTGGAAAATAATTTTCCATTTTCGGTTAGAACGACACAACGTAAAGTTCTTCCGGCAGCGTGTCCTCCGATGCTCCGCAGCAGGACACCACATGCCCGCTGTCCAGCCGGAACTGCCGGAACTGCCAGCCCTGGGGGTGGCGAGTGACATCTTCCCCGTCCAACGCAAACACCGCCGTGTGCAGCGGGTAGGAGATGCCCACGCCCAGAGCCTTGACAAACGCTTCTTTCAGCGTCCAGAACCGGAAAAAAGTTTCGTCCGGCTGGGGGCTTTCCATGACAGCAAGCACCTCCTCCGGTGCAAAGGAACGCCGCAGCACCCCCTCCCGCAGAGAGCGAATGCTTTCGCAGTCTACCCCCAGCGGAAACGCCGAGATGCCACAGACTGCCAGCCCGCGGCAGTGGCTAAGGTTGAAACAGATCTCCTGCCGCTGTGGAAAAAAGGGCTTGCCGCGGAAGTCGCAGGAAATTTCCGGCAGGGGCAGCCCATAAACTTCCTGCACCGCATACGCCAGCAGTCGGTAAGCGGTTTCGTGTTCCAGAGCCTTTTTGCCGGCGGGAACGGGGGCGGCGAATAGGTGCATGGGGATTCTCCTTTCGTGAGGTGGGGTGTAAAACGTTGACAAATAGATGCGTGGGCTGCCAGCCCGACTGAAAAATACCCCTCAATTGATAAAATAGTCCAGCACAGACCGCAGCGTTTCGCCGGTGCTGTCCCGCGAGATCACATTCTGCACCATGACTGGATCGTCCGTGATGATGCTGTCCACGTGGAGATTGCACAGGCTCCGCACCTCGGACATGCTGTTCACCGTCCATGCGAATATCTGCTTGCCCTGCTGGTGGGCGGCGTTGACTACCTGACTGGTGACGAACACCTTGTTCAGACTGAACGCGTCCGCATACTTCAGGGAGTAGAACTGTCCGTATGCCACGCTCATGAGATAGCCGGTACGAATCTCCGGATTGGCTTCCTTGACCTTTTTCAGCGAGCCGTAGGAAAACGATGTCACATAGCAGGCATCGGTGTACTGATACCGGGTGATCAACTCCGCCACGTCCTGCTCCAGCGTATCGGAACCGTGCTTGGTGGGCTTGATCTCGATGTTCAGCTTCGCCCGCTTGTCCACGAATTGCAGCGTTTCTTCCAGCGTGGGGATTCTGGCGTTGGCATACGCCGGATCGAACCAGCTGCCTGCGTCCAGATTCTGAATGTCCGCATAGTCCACGTCCCAGATGTCCTTGTTCACACCGGTAGTGCGTTTCAGATTGGAATCGTGCATCACCACCAGCACGCCGTCCCTGGTCTGCTGCACGTCCAGTTCAATGAAATCCGCCCCCACCGAAATGGCATCAGAAAAGGCGTAGAGGGTGTTCTCCGGTGCGTCGGCAGAAAGTCCCCGATGTGCCATAACGGTGGGATTCTGGAACAGTGCCAGACGGAAATTCGCCTTGCCGGTGAAAACGCTGTACACATATGAAAGGTTCAGCCCCAGAGCCGCCACCGTAAAGCAGCATGCCGTCAGAACTGCCGTGCTCCGGCGAAACGGCTTGGCACTCCGGCTCAACGGAACCGGTTCCGGAAGCACCACCTCCGGCATCTGCACACAGCGTTTCTCCAGCAGAGCCGTCAGGTGTGCCATGCAGATCGGCGTGGCAAAAAACGAGAAACTCCACAGCACGATCTGAATCAGCAGTTTCAGGATCCGCATTGCCTGCGACATGATGAGATCATTGCTGCCGGTGGCACGAATCACCATCAGCACGACCACTGTAATCAGACACAGGAACACCAGCAAAGCGGCGAAATAGCAGCAGTTCCACACCAGCACGGAGAAGAACGTCTGCCAGAAACGCCCCCGCACCAGCTGTACGCTGGTGGCTCTGGCACTGCGGTAGCTGCACTGGTTCTGAGTGAACAGCACGCTGGAAAAGACCCAGCGAACAGAAAGCAGACAGCACAGAATGATCGCTGCCACATAAATCGGCAGCAGGAATTCCTTTTTTGTCATATAGTAGGCGAGAAAATCCGGAATGCCCATTGCGGTAAAAATACCGGAAGTCGCCGAAAACTGCATCAGCGGAATCAGTACCAGCAGATGCAGCACCAGAAACGGTCCGCCGCCCCGAAAGAAGTGCAGCACCGACTGCAAACCGGAACGCACCATTCGCCCCAGCGTGGTACGGACTTTCTGAAAGCGGGACTGCCGGAAACAGGTACAGACTGCCGCAATTTCAAACAGGGTATACAACGCCGCCAGCAGCAACAGCACTGCCAGCAGCAGAATCGTCCACGGGGAACGGAGAAACTGCAACAGGTTGGATGTGGTGAGATATTTCAGCTTCGCCAGATGGATCGCCAGCTGGATCAAGCCGGCACATGCCGGTGCAATCACCAGCAGCGTCACCAGTTTCCAAAGAATTTCAAACAGTATCAGCGGTTTCCAGTGTGCTGTCAGCCGCCGCATGCCAACCCAGAATTGTACCACAGAAGTCCCTCCTTTTCCGGACAGTGCCGCCACAAATGTTCTCCTGTTCAGTTTAGCATATTTTTTACCAGAAGTCAATGCAGCCGCAAAAATGAACACGCCCAGCCCCATTTTTTCCACTCATAAATTGCATAATAAAGAGGCAGATCTACAGCAACACCCCACGAAGCCGCCTGATTGTTTTATGCAGAGTTCCCTTTACAGAACCAAAAAAGCGGCACAGAAATTCTGTACCGCTTTTCTTGTTCTAAATTTCAAAAAGCCTACTGTAGCAATCCCTGATTCAGGAGCATCTGCATCAGCAGCAAAACGTCACAGTTGTCCAGATACCCGTCACCGTTGATGTCAGCACTTTGAGATGCGGCATCTCCTGTGGGAATCTGCCCCAGCAGCATGTGATTCAGCATCACCAGATCAGACAGATCTGTCTGATTGTCGACGTTGACATCGCCGGCAGCTTCGCTGTCGCCGGATACCACACGAACGCTACAGGTATGCACCTGCCCGTCATACAGCACAGACACCTCTGCCGTTCCCACACGATTGCAGGTGAGCATGATTTCCGCGGAGGTGTTTCCAGGAGCAAGCTTGACAATATCTGTATCCGAACTCATCCAGACACAGTCGTCCCCGTTGCCCTCTGCCGGATAAAATTGCAGGCCGCTGGTTTGTCCGGCACGTACCCGCAGTGTTGTCCGGTTCAGGTGGTCAGTCTTGATTGCAGCGGTATATCCTGTGGTAGTCGCTGCTGTAGTTTCTGTAGAAGTCACAGTGGTTTCTGTCACCGTTTCCGTGGTGGTTTCTTCGGTGGTAGTTTCTGTGGTTTCCGTAGTCGTTTCTGTTGTAGTTTCGGCAGAAGTCGTTTCCGTAACAGTGGTGGTTTCTGTTTCCGAAATCGTCGTTTCTTCCGTCGCGGCGGTCGTTGTCACAGTGGTTTCCGTTTCGGTAGTCTGTTCCGCCGAAGTGGTCGTTTCCGCCGGTGTTGTGGTTGCGGCTTCCGTGATGCGGATCGAGCCGGAAACCAGTGCCGGAGAAGAACGGGAACCGTCGGCGATCTCTACCGTGGCTACTGCACCGGTAGGCGAGAGCGATACCGCAGACAGGTCGATTACATCGCCTGCCTTGACGCTTTCGTCCAGTTTGATCTTCAGCACGCCCAGCGTGGTGCCGCTGTAGACATACCCGCTGCCGGGATCCACACTGCGGAATTCCAGCCAGCCGGAACTTGCCCCCGAACTGGCTCTCTGGCTAAAGTCGTCCAGCACGCCGATCTGGTCAATGTCCACGCTTTGCAGTTCTTGTGCCTGTGCAACGGTTTCATCATAGAAAACGCCCATAGACAGATAGGACACACCGGTATTCCGTTTCAGGACAATGGGCACATCTACCACATAGCTCTTGAGCCACAAATGATAGGTATCAATTTCCACATCGCTGATCTTTACGGTTGCCGCCGCAGTCAGCTCGTTTGCCGACACCAGACTGATGGTGCCCTTTTGCATGTTCAGATCACCAAAGGTGCCCTTGGTGCTGACGATAATCATGCTGTCGCCGTCGGGGCTCAGTTCCTGCGGATTCAGCATGATCTTGTCGCCCAGCGATATATCCGACCGCACACGGAACGTCAGCGTACACAGTGCCGTTCCTGTAAAAGCATCATAGGGGCCGCGATAGAGAAACTGCATCCAGATGCCGTTGTTGTCATCGGAATAGGATTCGATCATGCCCAGATTCTTGGTATCATCACAGGTGCAGCTGACAATGCTCAAATCGTTGGTGTCCCAGCTGACACCGAACGCCAGCATGGTAAAGCAGCTGTTTGACGTGATCGTAATCGGCACGGAGATCAGGTGATCGCTCTGCTCCAGATCTTCCATGGAAATGGAAATGTCCGGAATCGTCACCTTACCGAATGCAAAAGAATTCGCCGCCTGGGTGGAAGTGGCAAAAATTCTGCCGTTGTTGATGGTCAGCGTACCCGCAGTGCCGGAGTGGTTGGCAACCGATGCCTTTGTATCTCCATCACTGCTGCAACCGGTAATGTCATAGATCGACCCCGGCTTCGTATTGTCCGGTACTGTGAACCGCAGCGTACAGATGTCGCTGCCGGTATAGGTGCTGTCGGCAATGACATGGATCCACCCGACACCATTTTGGTTGTCAATGGTGGGGATCAGAGAAAGCCCTTCCGGTATATCGCCGGACGGCGGTTCTGCCGTCATCTTGCTGGCATCCCAGCGGAAGCCAAACACCATGTCGCTAAAGCCATTGTTCGCTTCTGCGGTCACCGGCACTTCTACCATATAGTCGTTCTCATCCAGATCCCGCATAGAAGGTCTGACTTCTCCGATCTGCAGTTCTACTTCCGGCACAACGCTGTCCACAATGGTGATCGTACCGGAAACAATATTCAGGTCATGTGATTTCATCGTGTTGTCTTTGTACAGAGCCTTGTTGTCGGCATAGTCCGCATAAGCCCCTTCCAGTACAAATGTATCCCCCACCTTGACATCCGGATTGATCTCTGCTGTCAGGGAACTGATATTGGTTTCCTTGCAGTCGCTCTCAATGAACATCATCCAGATCTGCCTTTTGTCATTGGCAATGGTGAGAATCGGCAGCTTCATGTTGCCGGTAGAACGTGCACCCTGCACAGACATGCGTGTCACATCCCATTTTACACCAAATTGCAGAACGGTAAAGCCGGGGTTATTGGGCATGGTGACCGGCACAGTGACCATATAGTGGTTTTTGATCAGCTGATCCAGCTCGATCGAAATGTTCCCTATAATAATATCGCCGGAATTGTCGGCGAACTGCTGTGCATCTGCCCCGTCCGTTACCTCCGGTGTATTCCCGCCTGCCTCTGCCAGTGCAGAAACAACTTCGGCTCCGCCCGCAAGCACCAATGTTGTGCATACCAGAAATACTGCCATTAAAATCGCCATCATTTTTTTCCAAATGCGTTTCATCGTGTATCCTTCCTCTCATTGCCAAATCGGAAAACGCACAGAACCTTCTATCGAATATTATAGCACTATTATACATTTTTGTCAACGGATTTCGGGCTTATTTGTATAAATGTACAACTGCCGAATTCGTTTTTTGTGTATTTGGTGCTTTTTGGTGGATTCCCTCCTTTATTGTTAGTTTACCATATCCTGCATGATCTGTCAATTGACGGAATGGATAAAAGAACCTCGCTGATTCGTGTATTTCTTATGCGGATTTGTGGGATACAATATTGACATTTTCCAGTGCAACGCACAAAAAAACCGCACCGCTTTCTGCTTGTACGCAGACCTGCGGTGCAGTTTTTTCGAATTGTTTAGGGCAATACCGCACAAAGATTGTGCGACAGATGCGTCGTCAAATTTTTCGT
>ENA-UOJB01002182-UOJB01002182.1-human-gut-metagenome-genome-assembly--contig:-C48-NODE-2182-length-13547-cov-5.120590_pt1 | contig 13547 bp, 10 predicted proteins | sample MGYA00242338_ERZ723885 | MGnify/ENA metagenome assembly ERZ723885
ACAGCACTGTTTACTTTTCGCCTTTAGATTTAAAATAAAATAAAAATATCGCGGCTTCCGTAAACGAGGCCGCGATATCTTTATTCTGTGCCGAGTTTTGTCATGCGGAATATGTATTCAGCATATCGTGATTATCCGCCGTTCGGATAATCGCCGAATGTATGTTTATTCGCCGAAATACCTGTTCAGAAGGCCTGCGAAAGCCTTGCCGTGACGGGCTTCGTCACGCGCCATTTCATGAACGGTGTCGTGAATTGCATCAAGGTTAAGAGCCTTTGCACGCTTTGCCAGATCGGTCTTGCCTGCGGTTGCGCCGTTTTCGGCTTCGACACGCATTTGAAGGTTCTTTTTGGTGCTGGAAGTTACAACTTCGCCGAGAAGTTCGGCAAACTTTGCAGCATGCTCAGCCTCTTCATAGGCTGCTTTTTCCCAATAGAGACCGATTTCGGGATAACCTTCGCGGTGTGCAACCCTTGCCATTGCAAGGTACATACCGACTTCGGTGCATTCGCCTGCGAAATTTGCACGCAGATCCGCCATAATATCCTCGGGTGCGCCCTGTGCAACGCCGACGACATGCTCTGCCGCCCAGCTCATTGTTTCGGACTGCTCAATGAACTTTTCTGCGGGTGCACCGCAAACGGGACATACTTCGGGAGCGGAATCGCCCTCATGAACGTAACCACATACTGAACATACAAACTTTTTCATACTTTTATCCTCCAAAGATTTTTATTTTTTGCGGCACGCGCCGCCGGTCAGCATTTTATGCTCGTTTTTGATTATTCTCCCTTTTCCGCTTCTGTCTGCATTCGTTGCAGATATAGAAAAGGTTGAGTGTGTAGGAAACAATTTCTTCGCCGATTTTGCTGCTGAAATATGATTTCAGATCGCCCGGGTCACAGTCGGCAACCCTGCCGCATTCGATACACTGCATGTGTTCATGCGGACGAAGGGTCTTGTCGTATCTGTCCGGCTCACCGGCAACGGGAATGTGAAGAATCTCTCCGGCATCGACCATGAGTTTCAGATTCCGATAGACAGTTCCGAATGCAATGGACGGCATTTCGGCCTTTGCCCTTGCATAAATCATTTCGGCTGTCGGGTGATCGTCCGCCCGTTGTATGATGTTGTAAATCAACTGTCGCTGCCTCGTCATTCACGCCTCCTTAGGAATGATTCCTGTTATTATTATACCACCGATTTATGCCGTGTCAAGCATTAAATCTCATTTCTAAAAATATATTAAAAGCGCGGCCATCACGACCGCGCCGATGTTCGTTTTCGAAAATTCAATTTCGCAAGCTGTTGAAACGATTTGATTAATCTTGCGGAGTGTTCGGTTCGAATTCAAACCAGCGGACGAAAAACTCTCCGCAGCGATGCATTCCGCAGCTTTCGGCAGTGCGCACCGAAGGTATGTTTTCTTCCGCGCACTCCCATATTATTTCATTCCCGCGCTCCCGTGCAAATTCAATTGCGGTGCGCAGCAACGCCGATGCAATGCCGCGCCGTCGATATTCCGCTTTTGTATCCGCCCCGACGATGAAGCAGCCGTTGTACTCTCCGTTTGAAATTATGTTTCCGCAGATATTCTCGCCTTCAAGCGCAAAAAAGGCAAAACCATGTTTCAAAAAATCCGCAAAGCTTTTGTAGCTTTCCAAAATTTCGGGAAGATAAGCCCCTGCAAACTCGGCATTCTCACGCAGGAAGCTTTCCGAGGCACGCCGAATGCGCATCAGCCGCCCCTCCGCCGCATGAACGAACGGCATTTCCGCCGCGCTGTATTCTTCTGCCGTGCGATAAACAAGCTGTTTCTGTTCGAACAGCTCTTTGTCGAAAAAAACAACGCGCATCATATCCGAAAGCTCTTCCGTGTCGGCGGAATATGCAAATTCACTCAGTTCGAATTCATCTTTTGCCAACGGAAATACTTTGTTCTCAAAAAACAGACGGAAAGCGGCATATTCCTCCGCCGTTTGCAGCGGAGTTCCCATTATCTGGAATCCGCCCAAAAGATAACTGTATACGACCGCAAGCCGCGGTGCCGTCGGATCATCCGTCCAAACAAGTCCCCGCGTATTTCCGTTCAAAATGCTGAGATAGTGTATGCTGCTCTTTTCACATTTAAGTTTTTCGGCAAGTTTTGCGCCGCGCTTCGGCTCCTGCCGCATTTTTAATGCATTCAATCCGTTCATAGTTCGTATCTTTTTCCGCTTTCAGCTGCGGGTTTGTTATTCTGTCAAAGCATATCCTGCGGGTTGACTTCAATGCCGCGATAGCATTCATCCGCGCAGCCGTCGCTGAAAGCGTATATTGCATTGATTGCTGCGGCCGTATTTGCGGTGCGAACCAGCTTAATTATAACCGCATAGCGGAACAGCCCCTCCCTGCGGCGAATCGGCGCGGCACCCGCGAGTGCGAAAACAAGCTCATTTTCCGCGTTTGCGGGTTTTAATGCAGTTAAAATGGTTTTTGTCACGCCGTTTGCAAACCTTTCCGCCGCATCCGCCGCCGCGTTTTCATCGGCACAGGCGAATTGCGCCCGCACAAATACCGCAAACGGAGGGAACAGCGTCCGCAGTCGGTCTCCGATTTCGAGATTATAGAATGTTTTATAATCATGCTTCGTACAGAGCCGTATTGCGCGGTGTCCCGGCGCATTGGTCTGAATCACAACGCGCCCTTCTTTATCGGCACGGCCGGCACGACCCGCGACCTGGGTCAAAAGCTGAAACGTACGTTCGCTGCTGCGGAAATCCGAATGGAAAAGTGTTGAATCAGCAAACACGACGCCGACAAGCGTCACATTCGGAATATCAAGCCCCTTTGCCACCATTTGCGTGCCGATAAGCACATCAGCCTCGCGCCGCGTGAATGCATCAAGTATATCCCGATGTGCGGTTTTGCCGCTTGTTGTGTCCATATCCATTCTTAAACAGCGCACATTCGGAAACACAAGTTTCAGCTGTTCCTCAACCTGCTGAGTTCCGATTCCCGTGTATTTGATGTACTCCCTGCCGCAGGACGGACAGGTTTTCGGCATCTTATAATTCGCCCCGCAATAGTGGCAGCGGAGGGACTCATCAAACCTGTGATAGGTCAATGCAACATCGCAGTTCGGGCAGGTGAACACAAATCCGCACGCGCGGCATTCGGCATGGGATGAATACCCGCGCCGGTTGAGAAACAGAATCGCCTGTTCGTGCTTTTCAAGGCATTCTTTCAGACGTTTTATCATCAAGCCCGAAAAAATGCTGTTGTTACCGCCCAAAAACTCCTCACGCATGTCAACAACATCAACTTTCGGCATCGGCACGCCGTTTATTCTGTTCGGCATCTCAAGCAGTATGTACCTGCCCCGCTTTGCACGATAATATGTTGTGAGCGACGGAGTCGCACTGCCGAGGACAAGTTTTGCACCGCAGAGTTTGACCCGACGCAGCGCAACCTCGGCAGCGGAATACTTTGGAGTAATTTCGGAGTAATAGCTCGGCTCATGTTCTTCATCAATTATGATAATACGCAGATTTTCCACCGGCGCAAACACCGCCGACCTTGCGCCGACAACGACCCTTGCCTTGCCGAAGCGTATCCGCCGCCATTCGTCAAAACGCTCACCGTCGCTCAAATGACTGTGCAGAACGGCAACATTGTTTCCGAATCTGCTCCTGAATCTGTCCGTTGTCTGCGGTGTCAGTGATATTTCCGGGACAAGAACAATTGCGCCGCCGCCGTTTTCAAGCACGTTCGCAATTGCCTGCATATAAACTTCGGTCTTTCCGCTCCCCGTGACACCGTGAAGAAGCAGACAGCTTCCGGCATCGGCGGATTTGATTTTTTCAAGTGCGTTTTGCTGCGCCGGAAGAAGCGGCAGCGGCTCCGTTAACTGAATATCTCTGTTTGCAAAAGGATTTCGATAGGTTTCGCGCCCCTGATCAACAAGAATGCCCTTTTTAACAAGTGCGGCAACAGCTGCGCCCGCACCGGGCACGAACGCATTTATATCGCTTGCGGAAAGCTCCGCTCTGCCCGATAAAAGCAGAGAAAAAACTTCAAACTGCTTCGGCGCACGCGGCGTTCCGTCTTTTTTCAGCATTGAAGCGCGCACTGCTTCAATATCAAGATTGTCCGCAATGTGCAGAGTGCGCACTTTTTTTTCTTTAACTTTTGAACCGCGCAGCGCGGCGGGAATCATGACCCGAAGTGCATCGGCGGTTGTGCAATGGTACGCTTTGCACATCCAATCCGCAAGCTTGAGCTGATCGGGCAACAGCGCCGAGTACGGCTCAATCGTTCGCACGATGGATTTAAGCTCACGCTCCGTTCCCGGTTCATCGACAAGTTCAAGCACAAAGCCCTCAATCGGTCGATTCCCCCGCCCGAACGGAACGATAACGCGCTGCCCTTCGCACAGACTGATTTCTTCCGGAACGGCATAAGTAAACAGCCTGTTTACATTGGCATTTGAAATATCAACTATTACCCTTGCAAACATGCTGTTCACCCCCGCCTTTCGGCGCATAACATATAAAGCTTGATTTGAATGTTCCGCAGTTACGGATTATTTTTCGGAAGTCTGATAGTATTCGGCAGGATACCTGACGCAGAGCTCGCCGTTGTACAGTTCGTCAACAGCCTTTGCAACAGGCTTTTTGTCGGATGATTCTTCCTTTGAAACAAGCAGCTGCCTTGCACGCTTTGCAACGGCTGTTACAAGCATATAGCGACAGCCCGCGATGTTTTCCAGTTCAACAACCGGAGGATGGTTCATTTGGTGACTCATTATGTTACCTCCAACAGTAAGTATTCAATAAATTTAACGCTCAATTTAAAACTATTATACGATTATCATGCGGCCCGCCCTCCGCAGCACCGTTCGTCACTCGGAGAAAGTTTCGCCGAGCAGCGCGGGCAAAAGCTCGCGGTTATATTCGGGAGTGCATCCGACGGCATTGAGTATGCATTCGATATTTTGAACGGCCGACTCAATTTCATCGTTCACAACAACATAGTCGTATTTCGGAATGTATTCAAGTTCCGTTCTTGCCTCTTCAAACCTTCGGGCAACCGCTTCGGGAGTCTCCGTCCCTCTGCCCACAAGCCGCCTGTGCAGCTCCGCCAGTGAAGGGGGCGCAATGAAAATCGTTATTGCGTCGGGGCAATTGTTTTTAACGTGCATTGCACCTTTGACATCGATATCAAGCAAAACGCTTATGCCTTCACTGCGCTTTGATTCAACGTAGCTTCTCGGCGTGCCGTAGTAATTCTTGCCGAACACACGCATGTATTCAAGGAATTCTCCCTGTTCTATCATTGTATCGAATTCCTCGGTTGTTTTATAAAAATAATTCACGCCTTCCGCCTCACCCTCACGCATTGCGCGGGTCGTTGCGGAAACGGAGAAGCAGATGTTGTCGTGTTTTTCAAGCAATCTGTTTGCAACAGTGCCTTTGCCGACGCCGGAAGGGCCGGAAATGACGATCAGCATTCCGCGTTTTTTCATCATAGTGTTTGTACCCTCTTTATTTTTTTTGATGCCCTCGTGCAAACCGCACACAGCACTGCTGCCGAATTGCGGAACGAATGCCGAAACTCGGTTTTAGGTTTATTCAAAGTTCTGCACCTGTTCGCGCATCTTCTCAAGCTCGGCTTTGCCGTCGATAACAAGAGACGCAATTGTTTTATCGTTCGCTTTTGAACCGATGGTGTTGAAATCGCGATTCATCTCCTGGACGATGAAATCCAGTTTTCTTCCGATTGAGCCGTTGTTTGCAAGAAGTTCGCCTGCCGAGGCAAAATGGCTCGAAAGCCGGACAAGCTCCTCATCGATGCTGACTTTATCCGCGAATAATGCAATTTCCGTTGCAAGGCGCGCCCTGTTGATTTCCGTTTCGGAGAGCAGGCTTTCAATGCGTTCGTTAAGCTTTTTTCGCTGTTCTTCAACGACAAGCGGGGCGCGCTCCGAGATTTTTTCGCGAATATCCGCAATCACGCCGAGTCGTGTTTTCATGTCGGCTGAAAGCCTTTCACCTTCGCGCATACGCATTGCGATAAGCTCGTTTGCGGCGCGGGTCAAGGCATCTTTCATCAGTTCCGCAAGCGCGGATCTGTCGTCGTCGGCCTCTGTCACGGAAACGATATCCGTAAGCCTCAGCGCACGCGACAGTGTCAGATCGTTTTCAATGCCGAGTTCCTCCGCCGCCTGCCGGGCGGCGGTCATATATGCCGAGAGCATCGGCATGTTTATTTCAACTTTTTTTGAATCGTTCCGCGTGTTGCGGTAATTGGCAAAAATGTCAACATGGCCGCGCGCAAGCATCGTGCCGAGCGTGTTCCGCGCCGTGTCCTCAAGGAAGGCAAGCGAGCGCGGCATTCTGAGCGCAAGATCCAAAAAGCGATGATTGACCGATTTCAGTTCAATCGACAATTCGCGGCCGTCTTTTGAAACGACCGCATGACCGAACCCTGTCATGCTTCGTGCCACTTTTGTACCTCCGAAATGCGGAGCAATACCTGCTCCAAATCAATTTATTATACCACAGAAACGCGGATGTGAAAAGAGCCGAAATCGGTATATTCATTCAAAACGGGTTTTAAATTTGAAACGGGTTTTAAACGTAAATATCAACTTCGTCAGGATCGATATTTTTTCTTGACATTCTGCGGGCAGATGCTAAAATACAATATGCGGCAGAGAATTGGCATTCATCGTTTTCCGCCGCAAAGCAAAACTCAGGAGGAACACATGAAAACTCGTAAACTGACGGCTGTTCTGCTCGCGCTCATCATGGCGTTTGCAGTTCTTCCCGCTGCCGCTTTTGCGGAAAGCATCGAAGGCATTGCAGGCGAAGCAGCAGCAATGCGCAAACTCGACAACGCTTGGGCGGCACTCGATGCAGCCGAAGCAGACGCTCTTGCTCAAGGCATGAGCCGCACCGAGGTCATCAATGCGGTTTACACCGCTGCACTGAGCCTCAACACCGTTGATAAGGACAGCTTTTCCGCCTTCACGAAGGACGGCTTCTACTTCACCGTTGACGGCATGTATTGTGCATACAACTACAGACTCCGCAACGAACTCAACACCGACTGCGCACCCGTTAAGGAAGGCGTTGTTCTTTCAAAGGGCAGCGGAAAAACCGAAAACCTCAAAGATGCCGAATCCGCCGACGTATTTCTGATTGCACCTTACTACGGTCACGACAGCAGCTTCACCGATCAGTACAAGCGTGAAGCGCAGTCCGTCGCGGACGCAACCGGCGGCGACTACCTGCTTATCCAGAGCACGGCAGCGACCGGTCCCGCAATCGCAGAAAATTTCCCGAATAAAGGCGTTGTATTTTTTGACAGTCACGGCACCCAGGACGGCACGTCATCCTATCTCTGCCTGACAACAAGTTCCGGCATCACTCAGGAAGATTACAACAACGGTTGGGCGGTTTATGCCGGCAGCGCCGCATATATCGACGGCCGTTATATTGAACACCATACCCCTGCACCCCTTTCAAACTGTCTCGTTTGGATGGCAATTTGCGAAGGTATGAAGCGCAGCGGCCAAGGCACCACCGGTGCAGCACTGCTTCGCGCGGGTGCAGGCGTTGTTTACGGCTATTCTCAGAGCGTCACTTTCGCAGGCGATTATGTATACGAAGAGACTTTCTGGAACCTTATGAAGGATTTTGAAAACCCCGCCACCGTTGCGGAAGCCTTTGCCCAAATGGTTGAAGAACACGGCATATGCGACCCTTACGGCAATGCATACCCTATTGTTATGAGTGATGTTGACGCTTTCCCCGCAAATCCCGACAGTGCGCAGACCGTAAACAGCACATGGAAACTCTGGGGCAGCTTCCCCCTTGTTGATCTTACCGGATTCAGCCTTGACATCACAAGCGCGGATATTAAAATGGCGCAAACCGTGAACGTCAATATGTCCCTTGTTCCCGAAAATGCAAATAACTTTGTCACAACATGGACGAGTGCGGACGAGTCCGTTGCGATCGTTGAACCTTATGCAGGCAGCAGATGCAGAGCCGTCATCACCGGTATGGGCCGCGGCGAAACCGAAATCACCTGCTCCGTCAGCGTGAACGGCAGCATTATCGGAACCGAAACGGTTTCCGTTTCCGTAACTCCCGATGAAACCCTTGCCGAAGCCGTCAACGTTGAAGGCGGCAGTCTTGAATTCGGCACGAGTGCGGAATACAGCTTCGTTCCCGTTGCCGAGGGAGACCGACTGATTGCAAAGACCAACAATGCCGGCATGGGCAATACCACCGCCGTGCTGCTCACAACCGTCCGCATGGCGGAAGGCGACACGCTTTCGTTTGACTATTTCTACAGCAGCGAAACCGATTACGACTACTATTACTTCAAAGTTAACGACGTTGAATACCAGAAATATGCCGACACGAATATGACCGGATTCAGCAGCTATACCTTCACCGCACCCGAAGCGGGGCTGTATCACTTTGAATGGAGCTACGTTAAGGACGAACTGACCGACGGCGGCAGCGACTGCGTCAAAATCGACAATGTTGCCTTCTCCGGAACGGGCGAACCCGAAGAACCTCAGCTGAGTCTTATCGGCATCACGGCAACAGCCAATGATGTCCGCATCGGTGAACGCATTGAAGTTTCTTTCGACTGCGCACCCGTTGCATGCGGCGGCACGCAGGTAGTTCACAGCGGCACGATCGCCGTCACCACCCCCGCTGTTATGGAGGAACTCGAGCACACCGTTATCCCCGGTGATATTCTTGAGCGGATCGAAGCCGCCGGCGGACATTACGAAATTGAAGCCGATATTATTTATGTTGACCGTTTCGCCTTGATTCAGGGTTATTACATATCCTTCGAATGTGAAGCGGGCGTTGAAATGACCGGAAATCTTCTTACCGTCAGCGCAGACATGCCCGAAACCTGGCACGGTTCGCTGCCTGCCGTAAATCATGCCGGCATTCGCTCCGCAGAGATCTTCCATCACGCCAACGGCCGTGATTACGAAGTTCCGACAGTGCTTACCAACTGTCCGTTCAACATTCTTCCCGCAATGGGTGACGTCAACCTTGACGGCAGCGTTACCATTGCGGACGCATTGCAGGTAATGCGTCATGCAATCGAAGTGCTTACTCTTGAAGGCGCATCCCTTGATGCCGCTGACATGAACAGCGACGGCGTCATCGGCCTTCCCGATGCAATTCTTATTGCAAGGCGTGCAATGGGACTGTAACAGTCAACACAGCAATGAATGAATTGAATTTAAAATGATGCGGCGCAACGCGGCTGCATTTGTTATACGTCTGCCGGGCAGCATTTTCCGGCGGACGTATTTTATTTTGTCTCTATACTGATTTTCTCCTGCACGCTATAATGTTAAGCTCGGTTTCCGTTCGGCTTTTCCGTCCGGGCGTATTCTTTCATCTTTCCGTCTCATTATATTGACATTTCAAATATTGACATTTCAACCGAAGATGATATAATAAACCTTGCTGAGACAACCGGCTTGTTCGGTTGTCCCGCGCACAGTTTTTCAGGAGGAAAAGAAATGAAAACCCGTAAGTTCCTTTCTCTTGCGCTTGCGCTCATCATGGCTTTCGCAATGATTCCCGTTGCTTCTCTTGCAGAGAATGTTGACGGTCTCGTTAACGAAGCAGCAGCAATGCGCAAACTCGACAACGCTTGGGCGGCACTCGATGCAGCCGAAGCAGACGCTCTTGCTCAGGGCATGAGCCGCACCGAGGTTATCAATGCAGTTTACACCGCTGCGCTGAACCTCAACACCGTTGATAAGGACAGCTTCTCCGACTTCACGAAGGACGGCTTCTACTTCACCGTTGACGGCATGTATTGTGCATACAATTACAGGCTCCGCAACGAACTCAACACCGACTGCGCACCCGTTGAGGAAGGCGTTGTTCTCACCAAAGGCAACAAAAAGAGCGTTGCCCTTAAGGATGCAGAATCCCCCAACGTATTCCTCATTGCGCCTTACTACGGCCACGACAGCACCTTCACCGATCAGTATAAGCGTGAAGCACAGTCCATCGCGGAAGCAACCGGCGGCGAATACCTGCTTATCCAGAGCACTTCGGCAACCGGCCCCGCAATCGCAGAAAACTTTGTTGACAAGGGCGTTGTTATTTTCGACAGCCACGGCAGCCAGTCCGGTACTTCTTCCTACCTCTGCCTGACCACCAGCAGCGGCATCACTCAGGAAGACTACAACAACGGTTGGGCAGTCAGATCCGGCAGCGCAGCATGGATCGACGGTCGTTACATTGAAAACCATGCGCCCGATACCCTTTCCAACTGCTTTGTTTGGATGGCGATCTGCGAAGGCATGAAACGCCAGGGTCAGGGCACCACCGGTTATGCGCTTCTCCGCGCAGGTGCAGGCGTTGTTTACGGTTATTCCCAGAGCGTTACCTTCGTCGGCGACTATATGTACGAAGAAACCTTCTGGAATGCAATGAAGAATGCGGATGATCCCGCAACCGTTGCAGATGCTTTCAACCTCATGGTTGAAGAGCACGGCGCATGCGATCCTTACGGCGACGCATGGCCCATCGTTATGAGCGAGGATGATCCCTTCCCCACAAATCCCGACAGCGCACAGACTGTAAACAGCCAGTGGACGCTTTTCGGCAACCCGGAGCCCGTTGACATCACCGGCTTCAGCCTCCAGCAGAATGCAGTTGAGATGTACATCGGCAGGACTGCAGAAATCAACTTTGTTCGTCAGCCTGAAAATGCGAACAACTATGAGCTCGTTTGGACCAGCTCCAACGAATCCGTTGCAACCGTTACCGGCAACAAGCGCAAAGCAACCGTCACCGGTATCAGCGCGGGCACCGCAACCATCACCTGCACCGTTATGGTCAACGGTTCCGTATTCGGCACCGCAACCTGCGAAGCAACCGTCAACATCGATACTTCCCTGTTCGATTCCCTTAACGTTGCGGGCGGTTCTCTCCAGTTCGGCACCAGCCAGCCCTACGGCTTTGAAGCCGTTACCGAAGGCGACAGATTCCTTGCAAAGTCCAACAATGCAGGTGTCGGCAACTCCACCGCTTCCGTTTCAACAACTGTTCAGATGTCCGCAGGCGATACCCTCACCTTCGACTATTTCTACAGCAGTGAAAGCAACTATGACTGGTACCGCTTCAAAGCAAACGGCACCGAAGTTCAGAAGCTCTCCGGCAACACCAACAGTGCATGGGCAACCTACACCTACACCGCAGCTGCCGACGGCGCATACACCTTTGAATGGTCCTACAGCAAGGACAGCAGCGTCAATAGGGGCGAGGACTGCGTTAAGATCGACAATGTTGCATTCTCCGGCGATGCAGGCATGGCAAACGGCGACGTTGACGGCGACGGCATCGTATCCGTTTCCGACGCACTGCTCGCAATGCGCGGCGCAATGGGTACCATCACTCTCACCGCAAGCCAGCTCGCACATGCTGACCTCGACGGTGACGGCACCGTTACCGCATCCGACGCTCTTGCTATCATGCGCATGGCAATGAACGGCTGAAAAAGCTAAACAGTCATGATGCATAAGCAAGCGCCCGTGCAGCATGGCAAAACTTAAAGGCAGGTGCCGCAGTCCGATTCGGACTGCGGTGCCTGTTTATATGCTTCCAAAAAATCCTTATTGACACCGAATCGTTATTGAATCCGGTTATCGTTCTCTCTGCGGCGGCTGTTCTCATTAAAGCTCACGGCATTATTCCCGTAAACAAACGAACAAGCACCACTCAAAAGAGCGGTGCCCGCAAACTGCATACGAACTGCGTATTTTGATTAAAAGCTCACTTTCATGCGCCGTTTATCTCTCCGAGCAGCGGCAATCACCGCAGAAAATCAGCCTGCATTAAGCAAACTGATTCACCGGTGCATTGGCTCAATCTTCAATTTCGGCCTCATTGCCGTTAACCGCTTTTTTCAGCGTGTGCGTACGGTCACGCTTTTCGAGAGTTTCCGTTTCCGACTTCTCCGACTTGCCGCGCAGATCATCAAGGCTGCGCGTGCATTCATGAACCGTCGGAACCCAGCTTGCCTTGCTGAATATCGCAGCAACGGAAATGGGCAGATAGGTCATCATGTAAATCGGAAATGTGAATATGTAAATTATTTTCTTGGCAGTTTTAGCCGGAATAATCTTCCACATGTCAATTGTTGCAATAAGTCCGACAACAAATGCAACTATATAGCTGTTGAAGAGAATCTGCAAGATTGAAAGCAGAACCGTTGTTATCACTCTGCCGATTCAAACAGAAACAATAATGCCGGCAATATTTACAATTTGGGCAACAATTCCGAGCAGATATGCCGGAAAAATGTTCATTCCGATATCGAAACATGTAAAATCGCCTTTTTTAAAAATCCCGCGGAATATGCCTTTGAACAAATCCCCCCCGTGAGCCTGTATCAGCTGAAGGTAGCCTTTTGACCAACGCAGCCGCTGCTTCCATGATGCTTTCATGGTTGCGGGCTGTTCGTCATAAATAACTGCATTTTTGCAATAGCCGATATGCTCACCCGCTACGGCGCAGCAAACGGTAAATTCAATGTCTTCAATCAAAAGAAAATAATTCCAGCCGCCGATTTTTTTGAGATATTCGCTGCTCACCATGAAACCCGTTCCCGAAACAGCACAGCCGGAACCGAGAAGATAACGTGATTCGTTCAGGTAGCGGCTCTCGCGCACATACCAGAGTCCGCTTCCCGCCGAAATCCAGCTGTCATCGTAATTTTTTGAATTACGAAAACACGTTGCAACATTATAACCCGCATTGAGCATTTTGTTCATTTCCGCTGTGTAATGCTCATCCACAAGATTATCGGCATCGAAGATGAAAAAGGCATCAAAGGCATTCGGATAATCCTTTTCAATGTGCTTAAATATGAAATTAAGTGCGTATCCTTTGCCGATTTTTGTCAAATCGTTTCGTTCGTAAACGATTGCTCCCGCATGTCGTGCAATTTCGGCGGTTTTGTCCGTGCAGTTATCCGCCGCAACAAAAACGCGAATTCCGCCCGGGTAATCCTGCGCAAGCAAAGTCCTGATGCAGTTCTCAAGCGTTTTTTCTTCGTTGCGCGCACAAATAACGGCAGCAAAACGGTTTTGCTTCCGATTCAAATCCGCATCGGCAATCTTTGCTTCATCCGCGCCGCCGCTGTTTTTCGGAACAATGCGATATTTTTTAAAATAAGGGACTAAAACATAAATATATTGATAAAAATAGCAAATAGCGAAAAGCAAAGCTATAATACGATTGATTGTTTCAATAGAGTGCATTGAGCCACCTCTGTTTGCTGCAGATTATTGCGCAGAACCCGACACAGGGCAATTACGCTTATACCGTTGAGAGCTAACATCTTCCGAAGCGATGCAGGTTACGGCGAACCAAGCCTTCGGATAATGCGGAAAACAGCTTTTGACCGCAAAAAAGCGCACCGTTTTTCTCTGTTTACACAAAAATCGGATGCACGGCGCATTAAGTTTTCCGCAACGCAGACAACAGTTTGTCAACAGT
>ENA-UOJB01002202-UOJB01002202.1-human-gut-metagenome-genome-assembly--contig:-C48-NODE-2202-length-13453-cov-5.992685_pt1 | contig 13453 bp, 8 predicted proteins | sample MGYA00242338_ERZ723885 | MGnify/ENA metagenome assembly ERZ723885
GAAGACCCAGGCATGGAAGAAATAAATCCAGTTGATGTAAGGGGTTACTTCATGAATCCGATACGAAAGCAATTCATGCCCCGGTGCCAGTATTGTCCTTTTCATCCCATTTAATCCTTAATCCCTAATCCTTAATTCCTAGCCTTCACTCCCAAAATCTCAGTTCCTCGCCACGATAAGCGTCGTCCACCATGCCGTCACTATAAACGGGATGTCCGTTGGCAAAAGTCCTTTCCACTTTCCAGTTGAAGGTATGCCCTTCCAATGGGCTCCAGCCGCATTTGCTCAAAACTTTGTCGGCTGTCACTTCCCACGGGGCATCGGGGCGTACCAGCACAAGGTCTGCCCGGTAACCTTCACGGATATAGCCGCGCTCGTTGATGCGGTAGATTTGTGCGGGAGCATGGCACATCTTTTCAACGATGGTCTCGAGTGTGAATACTCCCTCATCCACCAGTTGCAACATGCTGACAAGTGAGAACTGTATCATCGGCATGCCGGACATGGCCTTCAAGGCACCTCCTTCTTTTTCGGAGAGCAGATGGGGCGCATGGTCGGTGGCTATAACGTCTATCAGGCCGGAGTTGACGGCTGCACGCAGGGCATCGCGGTCGGCTTGCTTCTTAATGGCAGGATTGCACTTGATACGTGTGCCCAACGTGCGATAGTCACTGAGCGTGAAGAGGAGATGGGCAACGCATGCTTCGGCGGTAATATGCTTCTCGGAAAGTGAATAGTCATTGAACAGTTGCAGTTCCTTGGCTGTGGACACATGCAGAATATGCAGCCGTGCACCGGCAATCCTTGCCAGCCGTACTGCCAGTTCAGAGGATGCATAGCATGCTGCCGAAGAGCGGATGTAGGGATGCTTGCCTATGGGAATATCATTCTCTCCGGCAAACATTTCCTTATACTTGGCAATATTGTTCTTGATGGTTTCCTGGTCTTCGCAGTGGGCGGCAATCAGCATGTCTGTACCGTTGAAGATGTTCAGCAGGCTGTTCATCTTGTCTACCAGCATGTTTCCGGTACTGGAGCCCATGAATAGCTTGATACCGCAGACGCGGTGCTTGTCCAGCTTGCCGAATTCGCTGTAATTGTCGTTTGTTGCGCCGAAGTAGCAGGAATGGTTTACGATACACTTCTCGTTCAGCAAATCAAGTTTGGCGTTCAAGGCATCCAGCGTAGTGGTCACCGGATTTGTATTGGGCATATCCATGATGGAGGTCACACCACCTGCGGCAGCCGCACGGCTTTCGGTGAGGATGTCCGCTTTGTGGGTCAGCCCGGGATCGCGAAAATGTACATGGTCGTCGATGATGCCAGGCAACAGATAGCATCCGGTGGCATCTATGGTCTCGTCACAAGGGGCGGAGAGAGGTTTCCAGTTGGTCAGTACCTCTGCAATGCGCCCGTCTTCTATCACTACGGAACCTTTCACGGATTGTCCTTCGTTGACAATCGTAGCGTTATGTATCAATGTTCTTTTCATATCTTCCTAATATTTGTAGTAAACCCCTATCACTCTATCACCCATCACTTCATCTCCTTATCTACGGTAGGATATTTATGGAACCAACTGTTCCATTTCAACCGAATCACTCCGAATACGGCTTCACCAAAAATACTGCTGTTCATTTTGGAGGTGCCCAGTTCGCGATTAATGAAGATGACAGGCACTTCCTTTACCTTGAAGCCGCATTTGTAGGCGGTGAATTTCATTTCTATCTGGAAGGCGTATCCTTTGAAGCGGATGCCGTCCAGATTGATGGTCTCCAATACCCGGCGGCGGTAACATACAAATCCGGCTGTAGTGTCGTGGATGGGCAGCCCGGTGATGAAGCGCACATACTTGGAGGCAAAATAAGACATCAGTACACGTCCCATGGGCCAGTTCACTACGTTCACACCACTCACATAACGTGAACCGATGGCTACATCGGCACCCTCTTCGGAACAGGCGCGGTAGAGTCGCGGCAAGTCTTGGGGATTGTGGCTGAAGTCGGCATCCATTTCGAATACATACTCATAACCTCGTTGCAATGCCCACTTAAAGCCGGCTATGTAGGCTGTACCCAGTCCTAACTTTCCTTTGCGCTCCACCATGAAGAGGCGTTCGGGAAACTCCTGCTGCAAGGTCTTTACAATGGCAGCTGTTCCGTCGGGCGAACCGTCTTCAATGACAAGGATGTGAAAACCATGTTTCAGAGCAAAAACGGCACGGATGATATTTTCTATATTCTCCCGTTCATTGTAGGTGGGGATGATGACAATGCTGTCTGATGTTTGCATACTTATAGGTAATGGGGGTTATAACTGGGAACAAATGTAATACATTTCTTTTTTATCTGGCAGCATTTTCACACAAATCTTGATTTTGCAAAGTTCTGGCGCCACGACTCTTTCATTTATGTAGCTCCTTCTAACTCCTGACTATAAGGAATGCAGGTTAAATCAAAGAACCATATGCTTGACTTTGAACTTTAGCCTCAATCTTTAGCTATTCCCGTTTCAATCATTAACAGAAAACATTCAAACTATTAAAGAAAAACTTTCGAAGTATAAAGGATAAAGTGGGTAGATATAGGGAGAAAAAGTGCTCTTCAGTCTTGGTCTGTCTATCCCAAGCCTTGGGATAGACAGACCAACCCCTGGGATACATGTCCGCAGGCTGGGGATAAACTTTGTGTAACATAACTCCTGAATAGGGATTGTGCAGGCTGTGTTATTCATAATTGGAGGAAAAGAAGTTTCATTGCCTTCCCCGATAAATAGGGCGATACAGAAAAAAGGTGAAGGATGTGCAGGCTGACAGCAGAAAGATTATTTCAGAGAACATAGTTGCCGACAGGTCAAAGCTAAAGATTATTTGTGTATTTTTGCACCGAATTTATTTCGGTAGGATACCTTATGAGAGGCAATACCGGGGGAAAAAGCGCAAAGCAATGAATATAACTGAACTGCAACAATCTTATGCTTCCCATCCCAATGTAGAGGGGGTGTGCAGGCTTCTGAAAGATAACTCTGTCCGTCACCTATATTGCGGAGGTTTATATGCCTCTGCCGCTTCTTTGTTTTCGTCTGTATTGGTTCAGCGGGCTACTTGTCCGCTCGTTTTCATTCTGGGCGATATGGAGGAAGCCGGTTATTTCTATCATGATTTGACGCAGATATTGGGGACAGAGCAGGTATTGTTTTTTCCTTCTTCGTTCCGCCGCGCCATCAAGTACGGGCAGAAGGATGCGGCAAACGAAATACTCCGTACAGAAGTGCTGAGTCGCCTGCAAAAAGGAGAAGAGGGGCTTTGCGTGGTGACCTATCCGGATGCGCTGGCCGAAAAGGTGGTCTCTCGTAAGGAACTGGGAGAGAATACACTGAAACTGCATGCAGGCGAGAGGGTGGATATGAACTTCGTGACGGACGTATTGCGCAGCTACGGTTTCGAATATGTGGACTACGTCTACGAGCCGGGGCAGTATGCCGTTCGTGGCAGTATTATCGACGTCTTTTCCTTCTCTTCCGAATATCCCTTCCGTATAGACTTTTTCGGCGATGAGGTGGAAAGCGTCCGTACCTTCGAGGTGGAAACACAGCTCTCGAAGGAGAAGAAAGAAAGCATCGTGATAGTTCCCGACTTGAGCCATAGCCTGGAAAAAAAGGGAAGCGGCGGCATGGTGTCGTTCCTCGATTTCCTTCCGTCGGACAGCTTGCTTGCCATGCGCGATTTTCTCTGGCTACGCGAACGCATCCAGACCGTGCACGACGAATCGCTCACCCCACAGGCCATCGCCGCCCGTGAGTCGGAGGAGAATGGAGCCATCACGCTGGAAGGCAAGCTGATTGATGGTGGCGAGTTCACCCTGCGCGCCCTCGATTTCCGCCGGATGGAGTTCGGTAACAAGCCCACCGGAACGCCGGATGCTACCGTCTCGTTCCATACTACGGTACAGCCTATCTTCCATAAAAACTTCGACATGGTGGCAGAGAGTTTCCGCGAATACCTCTCCCGTCACTACACCATCTACATATGCAGCGACAGCCTGAAACAGACTGACCGCATCCGTGCCATCTTTGAGGACCGTGGAGACAACATATCCTTTACCGCCGTGGAACGGACGCTGCACGAAGGCTTTGCCGACGACACTTTGCGTATCTGCGTCTTTACCGACCATCAGCTGTTCGACCGCTTTCACAAGTATAACTTGAAGAGCGACAAGGCACGCAGCGGCAAGGTGGCCTTGAGCCTGAAGGAGCTGAACCAATTCACCCCCGGCGACTATGTGGTGCATACCGACCACGGTGTGGGGCGTTTTGCCGGACTGGTACGTATCCCCAACGGTGACACCACGCAGGAGGTGATGAAGATTGTCTATCAGAACGAAGATGTGGTGTTTGTCTCCATCCACTCTCTGCACAAGGTTTCCAAGTACAAGGGAAAGGAGGGTGAAGCGCCCCGCCTCAACAAGCTCGGCACCGGAGCCTGGGAGAAGCTGAAAGACCGCACCAAGACGAAGATAAAGGATATTGCCCGCGACTTGATAAAACTCTACTCGCAACGCCGCGAGGAGAAGGGGTTCCAATACAGTCCCGACAGCTTCCTGCAACGGGAGTTGGAAGCCTCCTTCATCTATGAGGATACCCCCGACCAAAGCAAGGCTACTTCCGACGTGAAGGCCGACATGGAGAGTGCCCGTCCGATGGACCGCCTGGTGTGCGGTGACGTGGGCTTCGGCAAGACGGAGGTGGCTGTTCGTGCCGCTTTCAAGGCTGTGGCGGACAATAAGCAGGTGGCTGTACTGGTGCCCACTACCGTACTTGCCTATCAGCATTTCCAGACCTTCAAGGAGCGCTTGAAAGGCTTGCCTTGCCGGGTGGAGTATCTGAGTCGTGCCCGCACCGCTGTTCAGGCAAAGGCTGTAGTGAAAGGGCTTGCCGAAGGGGAAGTGAATATTCTTATCGGTACCCACCGTATCCTGGGAAAAGACGTTAAGTTCAAAGACCTTGGTTTGTTGATTATTGATGAGGAGCAGAAGTTCGGCGTCTCCGTCAAGGAGAAACTCCGCCAATTGAAGGTGAATGTGGATACGCTGACCATGACGGCTACACCCATTCCCCGTACCTTGCAGTTTTCGCTGATGGGTGCGCGCGACTTGAGCGTCATCCAGACACCGCCGCCTAACCGCTATCCCATCCAGACGGAAGTGCACACCTTCAACGAGGAAATCATTGCCGACGCCGTCAATTTTGAGATGAGCCGTAACGGGCAGGTATTCTTCGTGAATAACCGTATTTCCAATCTGGTTGAGTTGAAGGCCATGATAGAGCGGCACATTCCCGACTGCCGTGTCTGTATCGGACACGGACAGATGGAGCCTGCCGAACTGGAGAAGATAATCTTTGATTTCGTCAATTACGATTACGATGTGCTGCTTGCCACTACCATCATCGAAAGTGGCATCGACATACCCAATGCCAATACCATTATCATCAACCAGGCGCAGAACTTCGGCCTCAGTGACTTGCACCAGATGCGCGGACGTGTGGGGCGGAGCAATAAAAAAGCTTTCTGTTACCTGCTGGCACCGCCTTTGTCCTCCCTTACTCCCGAAGCAAAACGACGCCTGCAAGCCATCGAGAACTTCTCCGACCTGGGCAGTGGCATCCACATTGCCATGCAGGACCTTGACATCCGTGGCGCAGGCAATATGCTCGGTGCCGAACAGAGTGGTTTCATTGCCGACCTAGGCTACGAGACGTATCAAAAGATTCTCTCCGAAGCTGTGCACGAACTGAAGACCGACGAGTTTGCCGACCTTTATGCCGAAGAACTGAAAGCAGACGGAGGCGTCATCAGTGGAGAACAGTTTGTCGACGAATGCCAGGTGGAAAGTGACCTCGAACTTCTGTTGCCTGCCGATTACGTGACCGGCAGCAGCGAACGTATGTTGCTTTATCGCGAGTTGGACGGATTGACACTCGACAAGGATGTGGATGCTTTCCGTACCCGCCTCGAAGACCGCTTCGGTCCGATTCCTCCCGAAACGGAAGAGTTGCTGCGCATCGTTCCCTTGCGCCGCCTGGCTGCTCGGCTCGGGGTGGAAAAAGTCTTTCTGAAAGGTGGGCGCATGTCCCTGTTCTTCGTCTCCAATCCGGATAGCCCGTATTATCAGAGCCAGGCATTCGGCAAGGTCATTGCCTACATGATGAAGTACACCCGGCGTTGTGACCTGCGCGAACAGAACAACAAACGGAGTATGCTGGTGAAGGATGTCAGGACGGTGGAAGAAGCTGTCTGTGTGTTGCAGGAGGTAGTGGCAATGCAGGTGGAGGAGTAACTGTTGCCACTCCTGCCACTAACGTCCGAACTGCAAGGCGAATCCCAAATTGAAGAAAGTGATGTTGTTTTTGAACCAGCTATGGTCTACTCCGTCATCATAGCCGTCCGTGTTGTAAAGTCGTGCATCGGGGTTGGCAAACCAGTCTGCTGTCAGGAAATCACAGCGAATCATACCCGAGAGTTTACGGCTGATGCGGAACTCATAGCCTGCTGCGAAAGTTATTCCACAATATCCTTTATGGAAAAGGTGTCCGTTCCGTTCACCGCGTTTATATGTCCGTTCCTGATAGTTCATATACCCGATGCCGAACGAGAGGAACAGTCCTTGATTCCCGTTGCTCCACAAGGGCCGGTATGTGATGTTGGGGCGTATGCAGTGCAGATGTGCCTTATCCGGCAGGCGTGCCATGCGTAGATAGTCATATTGAAGTCCTGCGGCAAATAGGGGCGTGATGTAGTAGCGGCCTTCTGTCATCAGGTCATATCCCACCCGGTTGCCATTCTTGCTGAAGAAGTCGTTGCGGTTTCCTTCTACATGAGGTAAGGATACACCGCCACCGAAGATGATACTGTAATTTTGCGGCAGGCATTCGCTTTGTGCCAGCAGACCTGTCGCTCCAATGGGGAGTAGGGATAGGCAGAGGAGGAGGAATCGTTTCATGCAGTTGCTGTGAGTTTCTTGGAAATATCGTATTTTTATCGTTTCCCGTATAGCTTGTCTATCAAATCCGTCCGTCCTATCCGGCGCAGTTCGTTTATGATGTTCCTGCGCTCTTCGGGTTTGTACCAGAAGAAGAATTGGCGTTGAGCCAGTTTCTCGCGCTGCGTTTTGGCACTGAATACCGGTTCCAGCGTATAAGGATGGAAGCCCGTGTACCATGCTTCGGTGGCAACGGTCATGGGAGTAGGGGTAAAGTCTTGCACTTGTTCCAGATGGAAGTCCAGTCGCTTGGTGATGACGGCAAGTTCTGCCATATCTTCCTCCTTGCATCCGGGATGGCTGCTGATGAAATAAGGAATAAGCTGCTGGCGTAGTCCTTCTTCATGGTTAATCCTGTCGAATATCTTCTTGAACTCACCGAACTGGCTGAACGGAGGCTTGCGCATGATGTTGAGCACGCGGTCTGACGTATGCTCCGGTGCTACCTTCAGGCGACCGCTGACATGGCGGGCAATGAGCTCGCGGGTATATTCCTGCGTACTTTTGTTAGTGTTCGGGTCCTTGCTCTGGTGCAGCAGCAGGTCATAGCGTACACCGCTGCCAATGAAGGACTTCTTGATGCCGGGCAGGGCATCTACGGCATGATAGATGTCGAGCAGCGGACGGTGGTCCGTATTCAGGTTGGGGCATACCTTGGGGTAGATGCACGACGGGCGTTTGCATTTCCTGCAGACGGCCTCATCCCGTCCCTTCATGCGGTACATATTGGCCGACGGGCCTCCCAAATCGCTCAAATAACCCTTGAAGTCTGGCAGCTCCGTGATGGCTTTCACCTCTTTCAGAATGCTCTCCTTGCTGCGGCTTACGATGAATTTGCCCTGGTGTGCGGAGATGGTGCAGAAGGCACATCCTCCGAAACATCCGCGATGCAGGTTGACGGAGAACTTTATCATGTCGTATGCCGGAATACGTTTTCCCTTGTATTTGGGATGGGGCAGGCGCGTGTATGGCAAGTCGAAAGAACGGTCGAGTTCAGCTTCCGTCAAAGGGGGATAGGGAGGATTGACTACTACCGTCAGCTTGCCGCTCTTTTGCAAGATGCGGGATGCTGTATATTTGTTGCTTTCCTCCTCGATATGACGGAAGTTGGCAGCTTCTTTCTTTTTATCTTTCAGACATTCTTCATGGGAAAAGAGGGTGATATCCCCTTCTTGTACCACTACTTCCTTGTCAAGGTAAACCATTTGGGGAATATCGGCGATGAGCTTTTTGAAGCTTGGGGCGTCCATCTGTGTCTGTTGGCGTTTCAGCCTTTCCGCAAGTTCCACCACCGGTTTCTCTCCCATACCGTAGATGAGTGAGTCGGCTCCGCTGTCGAGGAGGATGCTGGGGCGTACACGGTCCTGCCAATAGTCATAGTGCGTCAGGCGGCGCATGCTTGCCTCGATGCCGCCCAGTACGACGGGGACATCGGGGAATAGCTTCTTTAATATCTGGGTATATACAATGGAAGGGTACTCCGGACGCATATCCGGACGTGCATCCGGGGTATAGGCGTCATCACTGCGCAAGCGTTTGTTGGCAGTATATTTGTTGACCATCGAATCCATACAGCCGGGACTGATGCCGAAGAACAGACGGGGACGTCCCAGTTTTTTGAAGTCGCGCAAGTCGTCGCGCCAGTTGGGTTGGGGGATGATGGCTACGCGCAATCCTTCTGCTTCGAGGATGCGGCCTATGACGGCGGCTCCAAAAGAAGGGTGATCCACGTAGGCGTCACCGCTGAAAAGTATTACATCCAATTCGTCCCAACCACGCAGTTCCACTTCTTTCTTGGTAGTAGGAAGCCAGTCTGTAAGGCGATATTCTTTCATTTGCACATTAAAAACTGTAATGTCATCCGTTCTCCGTCGTAAATCTCACGGAAGCCTATCTGCTGCTCGGAAAGATACTCTTTCATGTCATTGAAGGCAGCAGCGTCGTCCATGATGATTTCCAGCTTCTCGCCTTTTCCGGCCTCGCACATGGCTTTGATGGCAGGGATTAAAGGGCTGTAATGCTGTTGTCCGCAGGTGTCGATGGTTTTCATTTATTCTTCTTCTATGGTGTCTTGTTGGGAAAGCCATTGCAGATAGAGCTTGATGAGCTGTTGTAGTCCGAAGGCCTTCATGTTGTTGTGATAGATAACGTCGATACAGAGGTCGAGCAGGTCTTTGCTGTCTTCCTCTTGCGCGGCGATGAGGGAGCGGATGTTCAGTTTCAACTTGTCGAGCACGGTTTCGTCCACAATACCGTTGCTGTCGATGAGATGGCGGAAGAGGCCGTATTTCTCGATGGTGGCAAGATTCTCTTCAGAAACTTCTAAACTACGGGTTCCGCTGGGGTTGGCTTGTATAGTGTACATGATGTTTAATGTTTAGTGGTTAATGTTTAATGATTAATGGAAGCAAAGATAGTTTTTTCACTACAGATTACACAGATTTTCACAGATTATTTATAGGGATTGCTATTTTGTCTGTGTTAATCTGTGTAATCTGTGGTGAGAAAGCGGAGTATGGATGCCATAATTACATTTCTGGATGTTTCTTCCCGGATGCTTTCAAAAGGGAATCCCATGACAAAAGTGCGATAATCACTGCCTTGATAGGCTACGGCGGCGGGTGTGTTGCCGATGGCATAGGTCATGACTGGAAAAGCGGGAGACATGGGCAGGATGCAATCAGGGGAAGTGACCGGATAGCTTTGCTCATTCGGCAGGCGGGGAAGGGTGAAGGTATGCCCCAGTCCCCGGACAGCGATTTTGTCCCCGTCTGTTTTCAGAGAGTTGCCATGCCGGTACTTCAAGATATTCTGAATAAATTCTTTATTGCCCTGCGAGCTGTCCATATCGCTGCCTACGTAGGCACCGCTGACCAGGAGATGACCTCCCGACTGGCAATAGGAAGTCAGTATGCGCTGCATGTGCGAGGAGAATGTTTTGTAGTAGGTATTGCGTGCCGGATTGCTGGAATTGTCTTCTTTCTCAAGTCCGAGGATATAGTCCACTATCGGATAATCCTCCAATGAGAGGATGCCCTTTTCCACAGCCTCGTCGCTGCATGAGACGAAGCTGTAATTTCCGGCTGCCTGGATGGCTTTGCCATGTACGAAGGGGTAATCGAAAGTGTTTCCGATGATTTTCATGCCTTCGTATTCGTCACTGCTCTCTCCCAGACGTCGTCCTGCTTCCTTCCGGCTAAAATTCTGCTGGGCGCCGCAGAGGGAGATGTCATAGAGATAGGGTACGCCGGGATCTTGTGACAAGTCGAAGCCTGCCGCATCGGGGGTGTCTATAACGGCAGGCCCGCTGATGCGGTCAAATCCGTTGACGATAAGTATCTGTCCTTTTTCACGCTTTGCCTTGTAGGCGGCAAGAATTTCCGAAGGGAAGCTTTCGCCACCCCGGTTTACGGCGGTTACTTTAAAGGAATAGACGATGCCCGGTTCTATTTTTACGGTGTGGGATGGGGAGCTGACGCGTACGCCATTGTCAAATCCTCCACGACCGATACGTGTATATACAATGTATTCACGTGGTTTGGCAGTCGGCTCCAACGGGTCTTCCTCTCCTTGCCAGGAAAGCTCTAAAGTATTCTTCTTTTGACCGAAGCGGATGGCAAAGTGGCTGACGGGAAGGGGTTGGACAACGTAGTCTCTGCCGTGCTGGCTGCATATGTATTGCAGAATAGCTTTATAGAGCGCACGCCCGACGGTGAACTTGAAGTTAGGGTCATGTCCCAAGCGCATATCTGCGAAGTTCTGGTGCGACAACAGTTCTACGATGGTGGAAGGGACGGCGGGCAGGCGTGTTTCACTGTAGTTGCGGTTCCATAGGCTGCGGCGTGTCCAGTCTACGTTGAAGGTAGAGCGGATATCACGCTGCAACTGCGTTAGCAGAATGTCCGAAAGGTCACGGGAGGCATGGCGGTCTGTACCGGCATGCAACCGACCGTTGTTGAAGTTGGTGGTATAAATGCCGAGAGTGCCTATAATCTCATCTTCCTTACTGAAACCGGCATCGCTATGCAGGGCCATACTCATTTCAAAGGGGATGCCCAAACCTTCTTCCGTTGGGTTGAATAGTGATTTTCCTGCAAGGTAATTCACTGTACGGGAACGTACGTTGATATCGTCGTTCATATCATTCTTTCCCTCATAGCCTCCATAGACGGGATAGGGCATGCCTGCCCATTGGGCAAAGTAGCGTGCGCCTTCCAGGTATCTGGGCAAGCCGCTGGTTTGTCCCCCGCGGGCAATGTTGCCCATGCCCCCTCCAAAGCGGACGGCATCGGCACAGACCACGCCTTTCTCTTTGCTTTCGTTGCTCAATACCACCATGCCGTAGTCGTTCCGGCCTTTGTCAAAAGTGAATGTGCCGAGGTACACCCATGTGCCGCTTCCTATTTGCTGGTTCACCTTGAACTCCGTGACGCCTCCATTGTGAAATACAAGATATTTGGCATCGCTTACGCTGCCCGGCAGTGTTTGGTAAGATACGTATACAGCATATTCTCCCGTTTCCGGAATATCGGGTACCCATTCGGCAAAAGCCTTGTCTTTCTTCTTTTCAGTTTTGGCAAAGCGTGCCGTGCCGGAGAGGAAAGGGTTTTCATTGTCTTGATAGACTCGTTTCCGTTGGGCAAATCCGGGTCGGGAGGTCTGTTCCCAACGTGCTTTCCGGCTTTTCACGTCCAGATAAAGGGAACCTTGTCCTCCATGTCCGCTCAGGCTACCGTCATTGTCTACGATGACTTCCTGCTTCTGCGTGTCCCTTTCGCGGGGAGTGAATACATTGGCTCCTGCATTCTCTAGCATGGGCAGGAGGTAGGGCAGGATGAAGGATTGGGTGAACTGGTCTTCTGTAGTGCAGAACAGCCTCGGGCGTTGCCATCCCCATTTGTCCTTGTCATTGATATAATATTTCCCGTGGCTTTGCCAAAGGGCGATGTGGCGTCCTTCCAGTCCGCGGGTGATGTCGTAGGGGCGCGAGGTACGGGTTACCCAGGGGGTACCTTTGTATTCCAGGTGGCTGAACAGACGTGCCTTGTCTTTCTTCCCTTTCCGGTAGAGGTTGGGGATAAGCTCTTCGATGCTCTTCCCGTCAGCAAAGACGGTGAGGTCGAAATAGTTCACCGGTCCTGGCAGGATTTGTCCCAGATGGCGGTAAATGGCATCAACGGTTTCAGGCCGTAGAGGCTGGTAGGCAAAGCACTCGTTTGTATAGACAAGCAATTTCTTCTTCCGGTAGTCAATGCGGAAACTATCGAGCTTGCAGGTACCGATGTTGGCCGTATGGGTGGTGTATTCCCTAAAGAATGTCTGGAGGCGTTCTTCCACATTCTGCTCTAGTTCTTGTGCCGGAAGGAGGAATCCACACAAGAGCCATATGCCGGTTAGGATAAGTTTTTTCATACTGATGAAATATTGAAGTTGCCAATATCTGCTTTTACCAGACGGTGGTGCGTGCAAAAGTACATAAAAGAAAGCTTCACTGATGAGCGGGTTACTTTCTTTTTATTATTTTGCAGACATATAAGTAAGTCTTAAGAATTAAAAAGCATTAATCGGCAATCTTTTTCAGTTCTGTCAGTTCCGTAACTTTGTCCGGATAGAGGATGGCGTTGTGCGCAGCCATTTGAGCTGCTTTCTTATGGATTGGGTCCATTCCTTCGGGAGAATATGGGTTTTCTGTTACATTCTGATGGGTCAATGCCTCAAACCATGTGCAGGCAGCTGTATATCTGCCTATGGTTAAGTCAAGGTGGTATCCGTCCCTATTCATATGGTCGCCGATAAAGGAGGTACGTGCATTTTGTATGGCGGTTCCCGAAGGGATAATTTTCTTGATACCCACCAGGTTGGCGGCTTTCTTTACTGCATCCACAATGCTGGTGTACATTTTCATTTGGTTCTGGTCATAGTTTTTGAATCCGGTGTGGTTGGCATTGGTAGCATAAGCCCATGTCTGGTGCACCATTAATACGGTTTCCTTTCCAATTCGTTCCCTGATATAGTTAACCAATTCAGGTAGGGAAGCTTTGTAGCTGTCATAGATACCAGACAAAGGGCTGGCCTGCTGAACACTGATATAGTCCCATTTCTCATCGGCCAGTGCTTTCTCAATAGTCATTGACCGGGTTTCTGTTTTTTCCCCGTCTTTCTCTACTTTGCGATAGGCATAGGCCGGAGCGTTGTTGCGTATGTTTTGCACGTGCCGTTCCAGTGAACATCCTCCGATAAACATATTGCCGATAATCATGGTGATACCTTCAGCTTCTCCCAGTTCGTGCAAATATTGCTCTACTGCATCTTGTGAAAAGCTGTTGCCTATTGCCAATACTTTGATGGTGTCGTTATTGGCATGGCATCCATTTGCAAACAATGTAAATGGCGTGAGTAGGAATAAAATGACAAGG
>ENA-UOJB01002220-UOJB01002220.1-human-gut-metagenome-genome-assembly--contig:-C48-NODE-2220-length-13318-cov-3.987786_pt1 | contig 13318 bp, 5 predicted proteins | sample MGYA00242338_ERZ723885 | MGnify/ENA metagenome assembly ERZ723885
GGACCTGGTGGTAGCCAATGTGAAACTGGAATCGGATAATGAAATGCTGGCGGAAGTAGTGGTAGTCGGTGCGGGTACACAGAAAAAGGTATCCGTGACCGGTGCCATTACGTCTGTGAAGGGAACGGAACTGCATGCGCCCAGCTCTTCTCTGACCAGCAATTTCGCCGGAAAACTGGCCGGTGTGATCGCAGTGACCACCGGTGGCGAACCGGGAACTTCATCCAACTTCTATATTCGTGGTATCGGAACCTTCGGAGGTCGCGCCACTCCGTTGATTCTGTTGGACGGCGTTGAAATATCTTCGGGCGACTTGAACCGTATTCCCCCCGAATCCATCGAAAGTTTCTCTATCCTGAAAGATGCGTCGGCTACGGCTATCTACGGTGCCCGTGGTGCGAATGGCGTGATGCTGGTCACTACCAAGATCGGTACTGAAAACACCAAGGCATCGATCAACGTGACGGTAGAAAACTCATTTCTGAAACCTGTCAACGAAGTAGGTTATGTGGATGGTGCCCGGTGGATGGAAATCTATAACGAGGCCCAGTTGGCAAGAACGCCCAATGCGACGCCGAAGTACAGTCAGGAGAGAATCGATTATACCCGCAGCGGCATCAATCCGTATGTCTATCCGGATGTGGACTGGTACGACCTTGTCTTTAAGGAGAGCACCATGAACCAGCGTGCGAATGTCAATATCATGGGTGGCGGACCGAAGGTCAGCTATTACATGAGTTTGCAGGCTAACCACGATACGGGGTTGCTGGATATTCCCAAGGCTTACTCATTCGACAATAACATCAACAAGTGGGGATATACTTTCCAGAACAATATCGCCTATAAGGTGACGCCCACTACACGTATAGACCTGAGAATGAATGCACAGATCGGAAACAATAAAGGGCCGAACGCTTCAGTGTCGGACATCTTCTATCAGGTTTACAACAATAATCCGGTCACTTTTCCGGCTTACTTTCCGGCGGAACCCGATGACAGGCACATTAAGTATGGTAATGCTATATTGAGCGGTACTTCCCTGTATACCAACCCTTACCAATATATGCTGGGAAGCTATAAGGAAGTAAATTACAGCATGCTGAATACTTCCATTTACATTAATCAGAACCTTGATTTCGTAACGAAAGGACTGAAAATTATCGCATTGGTGAACTGGAAGTCGTGGTCCGAAACGTCGTATACCCGTTGGCTCGATCCGTACTGGTATCGGGTAGACCCCAAAAGCTGGTCGCCTGATAATCCGGGAGAATATACGCTGGAACGCCTGAACAGCAGCGGCAGTGAATATATCTCGCAGTCAGGCATCGGTCGCGGAGCCGATAATACGTTCTACTTTCACGGACAACTGAACTATGAAAACACATTCGGCGAAGATCATGGAGTAACGGCCATGTTGATGTATATGCAGCGTGAATATCGGAATGATGTGCTGCCCAACCGTAATCAGGGACTTTCCGGACGTCTTACCTATGCTTTCCGGCAGAAATACCTGGCGGAGTTTAACTTCGGCTACAATGGTACGGAACGTCTCGACAAAGGAAAACGTTTTGAGTTCTTCCCCGCCATGTCTTTGGGATGGGTAGTCAGCAGTGAAAAGTTTTGGCAGCCGCTCGAAAAGTATGTCGATTACTTCAAGGTCAGAGGTTCATACGGTTTGGTAGGTAGTGATGAAACCGGTTCATACGATGGCGCCGCCCACTTTTTATATGTCAATAATGTAAATCTGGGCGGTGGCGGAAGCTATTCTACCGGCCCTACCTATAGCAGCATATATAAAAAAGGACCGAGCATTAATTCGTATGCCGTTCAGAATGCTCACTGGGAACGAGTGAAAAAGATGGATATCGGCGTGGATATGAAGCTGTTCAATCAGGTGGACATCACATTCGATTATTTCTGTGATAAGCGCGACCGTATTTTGATGCGGCGTGCGTCATGGCCTGCTCTGCTGGGATATGTCTCGGCTACTCCGTGGAGTAATATCGGTAAGGTAGAGAATAAGGGTGTCGAGCTGGGCGTCAACTGGAAGAAGGAGGTATTCAAAGGTTTCCATGTTGACTTCCGCGGCAACTTCACTTATACGGAAAATAAATACATCGACAAGGATGAACCGGCCTATCCGTATGTATGGCAGACGGAGACCGGAAAGCCGCTGAGCAGGACAACGGGTTACATCGCCGAGGGACTGTTCAGAAGTCAGGAAGAGATTGACGACAGCCCTGTGCAGGACGGTATCGGCAGCGCGAAACTGATGCCGGGTGATATCAAATACCGGGATGTGAACGGCGACGGCAAGATTACGGAAGATGATAAAGTGATGATCTCTCCCTATGGAACGATGCCTCGTATCCAGTACGGTCTGGGATTGAATCTCTCTTACAAGGGATTTGACTTCGGTGTATTCTTTAACGGATCAGCCAAACGCACTTTGATGCTGAACGGAGTAGACCCGTTCGGTTCGGACGAAGGACACGGCGACCGTAACCTGATGAACTTTATTGCAGACAACTATTGGAGTGAAAGCGAACAGAACTGGGATGCCGAATATCCGCGTTTGGGTCTGACCAAGGTTCAGGTGGCTAATAACATGGTCCCCAGTACGTATTGGATGCGGAATGGCAACTTCATTCGTTTCAAGACATTGGAAATCGGTTATTCGTTCCCGCATTGCCGCGTTTTTGTCAGTGGCGACAACCTGGCGGTGTGGAGTCCGTTCAAGTTCTGGGACCCGGAACTCTCTTACAATTCTTATCCGTTACAGCGTACGGTTAATATCGGCGCAAAATTTAGTTTTTAACCTTTAATGAACTCAACTATTATGAAACGAATATCGAAAATAGCTCGCTATGCAAAGACGATACTGCCTCTTTGCTGTCTGGCATCCTGCAGTTACCTGGACGTAGTGCCGCCCGAAACAGAAGACATCAAGGATATGATGAAATACGATGACGCTACATTGTCTTTCGTATATTATTGCTATAATTCCCTGCAATGGGGATACACCGACCCGATAGACTATCGTACCTACGAGTCTTCTACCGATGAATTTGTGGTTCCTACCCTTTGGAATCGTGCCGGTCAGATTGCTTCTTGGAATCAGTTGTCATCGCAATATAAACCCAATTGGGATACCAAATACGCCTGGCAACTACTTTATGACGCAATAGGGCATTGCAATCTGTTTTTGGACTTGCTGGTGAAACTCAATCCTGATATCGCACCAGAAAAGAAACTGCGGTTTGCCGCCGAAGTGAAGTGTGTAAAGGCGTACTATTATTCACGCCTGCTGGAACGTTTCGGTCCTGTGCCTATCATAGACACCTATCCGGAAATGAATATGCCGGCATCCAGTTTCCCCGGACGCTCGCACTATGACTATTGCGTAGACTATGTAGTCCGCCTGCTGGAAGAAGCCGAGGCAGACCTGCCGGCTGTCGTGGCGGACGATGATCTGGGACGTGCCACTTCCACCATTTGCAAGGCACTGAAAGCACGTGTGCTTCTCACTGCCGCTTCTCCGCTGTGGAACGGTTCTTTCCCCTACAAGAACTGGAAGAACACCAATTATGAAACCCCGGGATATGGAAAAGAACTGGTAAGCAATCAGTATAGCGCACAGAAGTGGGAACGGGCGCTGACGGCTTGTGAAGAGGCTCTGACTCTTGCTCTGGGTGATGGTAAACGCGAATTACTGGATATTACACAGTCAGAGAATATCCGTACAGGCGAAAGTGTGCCTTTGCCTGTCATTCCGGGACTGGATACAAGCACGCCCGAAGGACAGGAATTTCAGAAACGGGTGGTACTGATGCGTTATGTGCTGACTGCTATTGAAACAGTCGGAAATAAGGAACGTGTTTGGGGAGCCGGATTTGCACAGGAAAATCTGGATGCCTCTATGCCCCACAACCTGGTATATGCCAACGGCAACTGGACCAGTATGTATGGCGGTATCGCTCCGACGCTCAATACGATGGAGAGTTTCTACACCGCCAACGGAGTATTGCCGGACAACGACAAGAACTTTCCTGCCAAAGACGATCGGCTAAACTCGGCCGGATTGTCTTCCAACAGTAATATCATTAAACTGAACGTTAATCGTGAACCACGCTATTATGCCTGGCTGTCTTTTGACGGTGATGAATACAGTTCCTTGATTACTGACGGAAACCCGATGTTCCTCGATATGCGTAGCAGCGATAAGCAGGGCTATAATCCGGATAAGTTTAACCGTGATAACAGTGCGACGGGCTTCTTGTCGAAGAAGTTCGTATTTCCCTCTGTCCGCTTCCGTTCCAACGATGGCTGGTATGACAAGAAACAATTCCCGTTCCCTATTATCCGTTTGTCCGAACTTTATCTGAATCTGGCGGAATGTTATGCTTACCTTGCAGAGAAAGAAGGACATGCCGACTATGTGGAGAAAGCACTGGACAAGTTGAACGACATTCGCCGCAGAGCCGGAATCCGTGAACTGGTGAAAGCTGATATTGCAGGCAACATGACTTTACTGAAGTGGGTGGAAAGCGAACGCTTCATCGAAGTGTGGGGAGAAGGACACCGCTATCGTGATGCCCGCCGCTGGATGACCGCCCCCGATTACTTTAAGGCCGGAGTACGTGAAGGACTGAACGCTATTCAGAAGAAGGACCCCAGTTTTAGGGAATTCAACCAGCGTGTGAAGATCGACCAGCCTTTCCAATGGGCGAACCGTATGTATCTGATGCCTATCCCTGCGAGTGAAGTGTACGCTAATCCGCAACTGGAACAGTCGCCCGAATATTAATCCGATTAAAACAAGCATATATGAAACAGTTTATATATAAATCGCTGATACTGGGAAGTGCCTTGATAGCTGCTTCCTGTAGTAACTCGGCATACGAATTCGATCAATTATTTCCGCAGGAATACCACAAGATTCTATACGTGAAATACAACGGCAAGCAGGAAATGAATATGAATACGGTGGAGACGACTCCCGTATACAGCATCAATGTGATTAAAGCAGGAAGCGACCCTTCTCTGACCGCTCATGTGAAACTGTCGGTGATGACTCAGCAGGAAGTGGACGCCTCATACGGGCTGCTCGACAACATTGACTACCGGGTTGTTCCTTCCAATACATACTCGATGGCTGCAACGGAACTCGACTTCCAGTCGCAGGAGGTGTCGAAGAAGCTGGATATTGTTTTTCATTCCGACCTGATTTATGAGCTGATGCAAAAGGACAAAGACGTGAAGTACGTGCTTCCTGTCCGGTTTTCGAGTGAACGGGATTCTGTCAACAGTTCGAAGAATGATGTAATGCTTTTGCTGGATGTGAAGAAGCCGGTAATTACATTCAAAGCGGGTGAAGTGAATGCCGCGATGGTGTACAAGCAGCTGGAAGTGAACGTTGGCGCTAATCTGAAAAACATTCAGGCCAGCAAGTGGAACTTTACCTGTGATATGACGGATGCGCAGAAAGACGCTTTGGTCGAAGCCTATAACACCGAACATGGAACGAGCTATCTCCCGATGCCTTCTGCGGCTTACCAGCTCGAAAAGATGACGTTTGAAGAGGGAGCGAGCACCGGAAACCTGAAGATGAATATTTCCAGAACTCCGTTGACGAATGACAAGTCTTATCTGTTGCCGTTGAAAATGTCAGACACCTCACAGGAAGGGTTTGATCTGGACGAGAATGTCTGTTTCCTGAAAGTGGAGAATCCTAAATACGGAACACTGGATTGTGATCGCAGCAAATGGGAAGTCGTTTTCTGTAACAGTGACGAGAAGAACGCCGTGTCGGAACCTAACGGAGACAAGGGCGGTGTGGGCTGTCTTTTTGATGATGACATTAATTCGTACTGGCATGCCAATTGGAGTGGGGGAACGAATAATGACGATCAGTTTCCTCAGCTTTTCCAGGGAGGGAGAGAGATGCCCATCACGATTGTAGTGGATATGAAAGAACCAATCATCGTTCATAGTATCGGTTGGACCCAGCGTCAGAATTCAGACTATCAGGATACGAAGAAGGTGGAATATTATGTGTCCGATGACGAACAGTTCAAATTGGGCGGTAAGGAAGACTATTCACCTGTGGCACTGAATAACTGGACGTTTGTCATGGAACGCTCGTATCAGAAAGGCTACAATGCCACTCAATGGCAGACACAGTCTGAAGAAGTGCTGCAGAAGAAAGTGAAAGGGCATTTGCTGAAAGTGAAAATAGTAGAAGGTTATCGGGACCGGTTGGCCAGCGGAGCCGAATTGTACGTAAAGCAACTGCTTGCGGTTGATGGTGAGCCAATCCAATAATTCGAGGAGATGAACAAAGGTCAGATGAGGTAAAAGAGAGAATGTTCGAAGGATGAGAGAGTGGGCAGTAGGGACTTCTGTCAGCAGTCAGGTACTCCTGTGCTGCTGGCAGGAAGTTCCGGTCTGCCACTAATAAGAGAATCTGTTTATTCAAAATAGGAATGATATAATTATGAGAAAATTTATTTGTTTGTTTGTGATCTGTTTTCTGTCCATAGCGACAACATTGCGTGCGTGGGAGGGGAATGTACTGGTTTCCACCCCGAATACTTCCATTATATTAAGTGCTACGGAAGGGCAACAGCTCCGTTTCTCCTACTTCGGGGAGAGAGTGGAAGAAGATCAGATTCACCAGGTCTTTGATGCGTGGACCGGTTTTCACCGTCCGGCATATCCGGTGTTCGGTACTTCCACTTATGAAATCTCCGCCCTTCATGCGGTTCATGCTGATGGCAATCAGACGCTGGATTTAATAGTCGACCGGGTAGAACAGAATCCGGTGAAGGATGCCGTACTGACTACCATTACCATGAAAGACCGGATATATCCTTTCACTGTCAAAATGTACTATAAGGCTTATCAGCATATAGATATGATAGAGACATGGGTGGAAGTATCGCATAAAGAGAAGAAGGCCGTAGTGCTGAAACGGTTTGACTCCGGCCATTTTCTGATTCGTCGCGGAGATGTGTGGATATCGTCCTTGCATGGACATTGGGGAGCGGAGTCGCAATTGGAAAGTGAACCGCTGGTGTCGGGAATGAAAGTGATGAAGAACATGGACGGTATCCGTAACGGACTCGGTGACCATTCGGAAGTCATGTTCTCTTTGGATGGTAAACCGCAGGAGAATAGCGGACGGGTCATCGGGGCGGCACTTTGCTGGAGCGGCCGTACCAAGATCAGAGTGGATATGGATGATACATTCGGCAGATTCGTGCACAGCGTCTTTGCCGGAATGAATGAAGAAGCCTCCGAGTATAGACTGGAACCGGGGGAAGTATTCGCTACTCCGGTGCTTGCGCTGACTTATTCGCAGGAAGGCGTCGGCGGTGCCAGCCGTAATTTTCACCGGTGGGCACGTGCAGGCATGGTTCATGGTTGTGACAAGCCGCGGGATATCCTGCTCAATAGCTGGGAAGGCGTATATCTGAATATCAAAGAACCTGAGATGGATCAGATGATGAATGATATTGCCTCTATGGGAGGTGAGCTTTTTGTGATGGACGATGGCTGGTTTGGCGGGAAATATCGCCGGATTAATGATAACTCTTCGTTGGGCGACTGGGTGGTAGATACGGAAAAGCTGCCTCATGGCATTAAAGGACTGACTGATGCGGCCGGGAAATATGGAATTAAATTCGGTATATGGATCGAACCGGAGTTTACCAATACAAAGAGTGAACTGATTGACAATCATCCCGACTGGGTGCTGCGTGCCGGAAGCCGTGACCTGTCATGCGGTCGTGGCGGTACACAGGTGGCGCTCGATTTATGTAATCCGAAAGTACAGGATTTTGTCTTTCATGTAGTCGATACGCTATTGGCAAACTATCCGGATATTGCCTATATCAAGTGGGACGCAAACGGTGAATTGCTGAACTACGGTTCTTCTTATCTGCCGAAGGATAAGCAATCGCATATCTATATAGATTATCACCGTGGTCTGGTCAGAGTGATGGAACGGATTCGGGCTAAATATCCGGATGTAGTGATTCAAGCCTGCGGAAGCGGTGGCGGACGTGTCAGCTATGGAGTAATGCCTTATTTCGATGAGTTTTGGGTTAGTGACAATACCGATGCCCTGCAACGTCTGTTTATCCAGTGGGGGACCTCTTATTTCTATCCTTCCATTGCGATGGCGCAACATGTCAGTGCTTCCCCGAATCATCAGACAGGGCGTGTAGTGCCGCTTAAATTCCGCTTTGATGTAGCTATGACCGGTCGTCTGGGCATGGAGATTCAGCCGAAAAACATGACCGATGAGGAAAAAGAATTCTCGAAGAAGGCGATCGCTGCCTATAAGTCGATCCGTCCTGTGATACAGTATGGCGATCTGTATCGTTTGATTTCTCCTTACGACCGGAAGGGAGTGACTTCGTTGATGTACACCACGGAAGATAAGAGCCGTGCCGTATTCTTTGTCTATAAGATGGAACAATTTGTCAATCAGATTCTGCCACGTATTCGTATGGCAGGGCTCGACCCGAAGAAGAATTATAAAATTCGTGAGTTGAACGTAGCTCCGGGCGCTGCTCCCTGTTTCCTGAATGATCGTGTATTCTCGGGAGCTTTGCTTATGAATACAGGTATTGAGGTGCAACTGGAACGTGAATATGCAAGTTGGGTACTTGAACTGACCGAGGTTTAAATACACAGCAAAACAGTACTTTGGGATTATCTTCCCGAGAAACGGTATGAGTCCGGACATCGCAGTTTGGATTTATACCGTTTTTTGAATGGTTATGTCAAAAACAATCTGTATGTTTGCCATGTTTATTAAAAAGTGAAATTAAAGTTAATTCACCTAACTTGGAATCATTCTATATGGATATGAAAAAAATAAAACGGTTTGCATTGCTGCTGATGATGGTTTCCCTTGCAGTGAATGTACAGGCGCAACTGGAGCAGGCAGTCAAGAAGATTTTCGCCAGAGATACAGTAGCAACGCATCCAGTCTCTTTGCATAGGGATTCTGATTCTGCCCGTGTGGCAAATCTGCAGAAATCATTGGAAGAAGCGCGGCTCAATGAAGCCAATATGCGTATGGAGATGGAGCAGATGAGGCTTCAGATGCTGTCCGCCGATTCGGTGAAATTCTCCCAGCAACGGCAGCGTATCGACTCACTGCGTCAATTCACGAAAGGAATACCGGTAGTTGCCGAAGGGGATACCCTGTTTTATCTTTTTACAAAACGCGGCGGATACACTCCCCAGCAACGGGCACAGATGACCGGTGCTGCTATCGAAGAGATAGGAAAGCGTTTTAATATCCGTCCCGATTCCGTTTCCATCGACCATTCGGATATTGTTTCCGACCTGATGTATGGCAATAAAGTATTGTTGTCTCTTACAGATCAGGATGCTTTGTGGGAAGGAGTCTCCCGTGACTCCCTTGCCAAAGAGAGGCGGCAGAATGTAATCACCAAACTGCATGAGATGAAAGCGGAGCACAGCATTTGGCGAATGGCGAAGCGTATCCTTTATTTTCTGTTGGTGATTGTCGGTCAGTATCTCCTTTTCCGTCTGACCAACTGGGCATTTCGCAAACTGAAAGTACGTATCCTGCGTCTGAAAGATACGAAGATAAAGCCTGTGTATATCCAGGGATATGAGTTGCTGGATGCTCAAAAACAAGCCAATCTGTTAGTCTTTTTGGCAGGCATCGGACGTTATATCCTTATGGGGATACAACTGTTGATTACTGTCCCTTTGATTTTTATCATCTTCCCGCAGACCGAAGGACTGGCATACCGCTTGCTGGGTTATATCTGGAATCCGATTCGGAAAATCTTTGTGGATATAATAGACTATGTCCCCAATCTGTTTACAATTGTTGTTATCTGGTATGCGGTGAAGTATCTGGTACGTATGGTGCTTTATCTGGCTCGTGAGATAGAAGCGGGGCGTCTTAAATTCAACGGTTTTTACCCGGATTGGGCCATGCCGACCTTCCACATCGTCCGGTTCCTGCTCTACGCATTTATGATTGCGATGATTTACCCTTATCTGCCGGGTTCTGATTCCGGTGTGTTCCAGGGAATTTCGGTCTTTGTCGGATTGATTGTCTCGCTCGGATCAAGTACCGTTATCGGAAATATTATTGCCGGACTGGTGATTACCTATATGCGCCCGTTCAAAATGGGCGACCGGATTAAACTGAACGATACTACCGGCGATATCATAGAGAAGACGCCGCTTGTCACCCGTATCCGCACCCCGAAAAATGAGGTGGTGACGGTGCCCAACTCTTTTATCATGTCTTCACATACCGTGAATTATAGTACATCGGCACGGGAGTATGGCTTGATTATCCATTCGGAGGTATCCATCGGTTATGATGTCCCCTGGCGCCAGGTCAATCAGATACTGATTGATGCTGCGTTGAATACGCCCGGAGTAGTGGATGACCCGCGCCCGTTCGTGCTGGAAACTTCGTTGAGCGACTGGTATCCGGTGTATCAGATCAATGCTTATATCAAGGAGGCGCATAAGATGTCTCAGATTTATTCTGATTTGCATCAGACTATTCAGGATAAGTTTAATGAAGCGGGAATTGAGATTATGTCTCCGCATTACATGGCTGTCCGTGATGGGAACGCAACGACGACTCCCAAGGATGATCTAAGCAAGAGTAACACTGCGGATACTGCTAGTCAGAGTAACAAATCAGAATAATATAAGCTCGTTACTTAATGAACTTGTGATTTTCTTTGCATCTGTCGGGGCAAAGGAGTACTATAATAAATCAGGGCGCCCCCTTCATCGCGAAGGAGACGCCCTTTGTCGTGTGTGTTTTTTCTGAGAGTAGAATTTCTTTCTTTAATAGAGAACTTATTTTTTTCGGGTTACTGTATAAAGTACATTTCCTTTTTTATCTATCATACGCAGGTTAAGCTCCTTCTTGTCGATAGAGCAAACGGAGAAACCCGGTTCGGGGCTACAGAACTTTGTACCTTCGATGGGTTCTACCTTTCGTGCGAGGGAGGCGGCGGAGTTGACCACATAGTCAATGTCGCTTCCCGGTACACGGATATGCTGGAAGTTGTGGATATGACCACAGATGTACATATCTACGTTGTGCTTGCGCAGGATGCTGTCTACGCGTTTCTGCATATCAAGCCGCTCGCTTTCCTCTTTCGGGGTGTAGGCATAGATGGGGTGATGGCCGGCTACGATGATCCAGTCCTCCTTGGCACTTGCCAGTACAGATTCCAGCCATGACAGCTGTTTGCTGATGTCCTGCTTGCAGGCATCCGGATATTTATCGCTTTCATTGCGGTATTTATCAATCAGCGGAGTGGTGTCTATCCAGACGATGCGGATAGTAGCTCCTTTTTCTTCGAATACCTTGGTGTAGTAACGGTCGGGCATTGACCAGCGGCGGCTGATGTTCGTGTAGTCCAGTACTGCCTGAGTGCTTCCGCGGTATTCGTGGTTGCCTAAGATGGAGAACCAGTCGATCATCAGTTCGGGGTGGGAGTAGATAAGCTCGTAGTTGGTCATCCACAAAGGGTCGTTCACGCTACGCACTCCGTCGAAGTGGTGAACGTCTCCGGTGGCTAATACAAATTCGGGACCTATCTCTTCGCCCATTGTCCCCATCAGTTCGGCGATTGGCTTTTGGTCATAGTAGCCGTTGCGGCCTAAATCATTGGCTACATAGAAGTTAAACTTCTTGTCAAAGATGGAATAATCCGTTAGCTGTGCGTGGGCGAATGTAAAGACGGAAAGGAAAAGAAGAATGAATAAGCTTTTTATCTTCATATTATATTGATTATTAGTTGTTTATAATTGTTGTTATTGAAAGACTGAAATTCTCTGTTTTTTTGGTTTTAAAGGAAGGAGGCGTTGGTTTAAAACCAAGACCCCGTTCCTTTAAAACCAACGGGGTGTTCCATTCTTAGGAACGGAGGTTTTCGCTTTTCGCATTGTCAGAAGTTAACTTTTACGCCGGCATTAATCTTTACACCGTAGTACTCCGCCTGCATGGTGCGGTCTTTGGTTCCTTGATAGTAGCGAAGAGGCTGGTTCAGCAGGTTGGTGGCGTCTGCATAGAACGTGGTCTTTATCTTCTTGCCGAAGGTGTAGCTGGCGTTCAGGTCCATGTAGCTCACTGCGTCATAGTAACGGTCGAGGGCTGCCACTTCTCCCATTTCGTCGATGAAGCTCGAAGCGTAGTTGTAGGAGAAGCGTACGTTGAAACCTTTCTTTTCGAAGTAAAGGGAAGCATTGGCTGTATGTTCGGGTGATCCCGGCAGGGACAGGTCTTTCTCGTTCTCACGACCTTCGAAGTTGAAGTTGTTCACTTGGGTGTGGGTGTAGGTGTACGTACCATAGAAACCGATACATTTCAGTGCGGGAGCAATGAAGCCGAAGTCGCGTTGATAGGCCAGTTCTACGCCCAGCAGGTCGGCGTCGCCGGCGTTTTTGGGCTGGGTGAACTTCTTGTATTCGTTGTTCTGATAGGTGTAGTCACCGATAACCTGATCGACGATAAAGTCATTGATCTTTTTGTAGAAGATGCCTGCGCTGATCAGACCGACACTTTTGAAGTAGTAGTCTGCGCTGAGGTCGAAGTTGTAGGAGATGGTCGGGGTCAGGTCGGAGTTACCCATCACCAGTTCGTTGTCGCTGCGGTTGATATTGACACAGGGGATCAATGCGGAGTATTTCGGACGACTCAGTGTCTCGGTGAACGAAGCGCGGAGCTTTAAATCGTCGGTCACATCATATTTGAACAAGAGGCTGGGGAGCCAGTTGACATAGCTGTTCTTATGGTTTCCGGTAGGTTCGAGGGTTTCTGTCTCGTCTTTGTCGTCGGCTACGTTCCAGTTCCAGCCGTTGTATTTGATGTGGGTGGCTTCCATGCGTAAGCCTGCCATCATTTTTATCTTCTTTCCCAAGTTCTGGTCGAAGCGGAAGAAGGCGGAAGTTACGTTCTCACGGGCGTGGTAGTTGCCGGAGGATTCTTCGAGCACCTGTTCGCCTTCCATACTGCTGAGGTCGAGTGAGCCCAGGTATTCTTTGGATACGAAATCGGTCGACTTATATTGATTTCCCGGCATATATCCGTCACGAATCTGACTGGTGAGGTTGTTCATGTAATCCTTGTCGAAGGTGTCTTTGTACGCATCTGCATAATCATAGCAAAGGGTGTTGCGGTCTTTGGTCTTGGAGGCGTACTTTGCTCCGAACCGCAGGCTGTTGCCATAGATACCGTTTGTCAGCGGAAGTTCGAAGTCGACTTTGAACTTAAGGTCTTTTTCGTAGA
>ENA-UOJB01002244-UOJB01002244.1-human-gut-metagenome-genome-assembly--contig:-C48-NODE-2244-length-13202-cov-4.486423_pt1 | contig 13202 bp, 9 predicted proteins | sample MGYA00242338_ERZ723885 | MGnify/ENA metagenome assembly ERZ723885
AGTGCGATTCAGGTCGCAGTGGCACTGGCAGAGGCATTCGGCTGCGGTGTCAACGAACTGCCCCTGTCCTATGTGCTGTCGTGGTACGAACAGAAAGCAGTCTGCATTCTGCTGACATTGCTGCATCTGGGAATCCGGAATATCCGGCTTGGCCCGTCGCTGCCGGCATTCCTGTCACCGGACGTGCTGCAATATCTGGTAGACAGCTACGGTATCGCTCCGATCACCACACCGGAGCAGGACTTGGCGGAATTGCTACAGTAACGCGGCTTCTTTGAATTGCGATATAGAGAAAACCAAAAAGCCATACCCCAGAGAATAAACGCTCTGCGGTATGGCTTTTTACTTATGGTGTTATAATTTGTGTGGTATTGCCTCGAATTATTCCGAACGCAGTGCCACAACAGGGTCTTTCTTTGCCGCACTCTTGGACGGGATAAATCCGGCAATCAATGTCAGCAGAACACTGATCGCAATCAGAATGATCGCTGCCGGAACGGGGAGAACCGCACTCAGATTCTGAATGCCGGTGAGGTGGTGTACCAGCAGGTTGATCGGAATGCAGAGCAGATATGTGACCACGATACCCAGCAAACCAGAGGTAAATCCAATGATAATGGTTTCTGCATTGAACATGCTGGAAACATCTCGCTTTGATGCACCGATCGCACGGAGAATACCGATTTCCTTGGTGCGTTCCTGTACAGAGATCAACGTGATAACGCCGATCATAATGGAGGAAACGATCAGCGAAATGGCAACAAATGCGATCAGCACATAGGTAATGGTGTTGATGATCTTCGTCACAGAGGACATCATCAGCCCCACATAGTCGGTATACTGGATCTGTGCCATTTCGTCCTTGCCCTCGTTGTAGTCTGTAATGGCATCTTCGATCACGTCCTTGTCCTCAAAGGTTGCTGCATAGAGATTGATCGATGCAGGGTCGTCCAGATCAATATCCCCCAGTGCTTTCAGGTTGTCCTCATAGGTGGAATCGGAGAACTGCATCATTTCGTCATAGTAATTCGCACACTGTTCCGTGGTCAGGGTGGGGAGCAGCTGGTTCAAAGCTCCTACCAGTTCTGCCGGCTGCATGGCAGCCATTTGCTGCTGTACCTGCTGGGCATACTGTGCCTTGACTTGCTGCTGCATCATCTGGGTGAATGTGTCGGTGATTTCGTCGTCACTCATGGATTCCAGATAGGACTGCACATCGCTTTCGCTCATGCTCATCTGCTGTGTCATGCCCTGCAGCATTGCCGCTTCCATATCGCTGCGGCTCATGCCCTGCATTGCCTGCTGTACGGAATCGTTCAGCTGTTCCTCGGTGGGAATGCTCATTATCTGTACATATGCCTGTGCTTTTCCGCCGTCGTCCAGTTCGTTCAGATATTCCAGAAAGGCAGTCTGCTTGTCCGCATCAGAGGTGCTGCCGGAGGTGTCCTTGAACGGCAGACCGGTGAAAATATCGGTGTTCTTGCTGTCCTTCTGGGCAGTGATCGCATCGGATTCCTTGCTGTGTTCAATGATATACTTGGTCAGGTCGCTGGTATAGGCAATGGAGCCGGACAGCATCGGAGCAGTGGTATCTTCATTGGGGCGGATAATGCCAGTCACTTTCAGTTTCAGACCGTTGTCGTAGAGGTACTGCAAGCCGGCTTCGGTGTGCCGCAGGTCGGTGTACAGCCCTGTGCTTTCGTCATAGCGGTAGCAGTCGGAATTCAGGATCGTGCGGAAGTCCATGCTGCAAATGTCGGCATAGGACCAGCTTTTGTTGTCCTTTTGCAGTTCCTTGCCATTCACTGCCGCTTCCATGATGCTGTCCACATCTTCTTTCGGTTCCAGACCGAGGGCGTATAATGTCATGTCGTCCAGTTCGTTGTTTTCGTCCAGCACCAGTACGATCTCGTCGTAGCTGTTCGGCCATGAGCCGTAGACCACATCGTACTGCTTTTTCAGCAGGTCGTTGATGGGCTTGCCGTTGTCGCCGGGGAGAAGTTCCTGCCACAGATTCATGGACGAACCGCCCATACCCATGGACATCATCGAGGTAGCGTCTTCGCCGAACATGGAAGTGCTGGCATCGGTCATTGCCTGCATATCAATGCCCATGTGTTCCAGTACCATTTCCTGCATCAGTTCTTCGGTGTCGGAGTGGATAATGGTGCCGTCCACATTTTTGGTGTAGATCAGCATGTCCAGATCGTAGGAATACTGTACGCCGTTGACTGCCCTGTGCAGGTTGCTTTCGCTGTCTTTCCGTTTCGATTCAATATAGGACTTGAAGCTTTTCAGGTCGTTTTCGGAAGTTTCCATGTTGTTCAGAGCGTCCATCATATCGTAGATCGCCGACTTCTTGTACACCGCATCATTGCTGTGGGTGCTGTCCGAGGTGGCATAGCCCATAAAGGTTTCCATCAGGGCACTCAGGTCGGTGTTGGTTTTCTGAATCGTCAGGGGATAAGAGGACAGGGTTTCTTCCTGAATGGTGTTGATATAGGTGTTGAAGCCCTGCGAAATAGAGAGCACCAGTGCAATGCCAATGATGCCGATGCTTCCTGCGAAAGAAGTCAGCATGGTTCTGCCCTTTTTGGTGAACAGGTTTTTCAGGGACAGGGAGAATGAAGTGCCGAAAGACATAGAGGGCTTTTTCAGCTTTTTGCCGTTTTCGTTTTCCGCCTTGTCTGCCTGTAATTCCCGCTGGTATTCTTCCTCCGTCAGCGGTCTGGAGTCGTCAGTCAGCTTACCGTCCAGGACACGAATGATGCGGGAGGAATACTGCTCTGCCAGTTCCGGATTGTGTGTGACCATGACGATCAGGCGATCCCTGGAGATCTCCTTGAGGATCTCCATGACCTGAATGCTGGTTTCTGTATCCAGAGCACCGGTAGGCTCGTCCGCCAGAATGATGTCCGGATTGTTGACCAGTGCCCGTGCGATTGCCACACGCTGCATCTGTCCGCCGGACATCTCACTGGGCTTTTTGGAAAGCTGGTTGCCCAGCCCCACATCTTCCAACGCTTTTTTGGCACGCTTCCGGCGTTCTGCCTTGGACACACCGGACAGCGTCAGAGCCAGTTCCACGTTTTGCAGCACAGTCTGGTGGGGGATCAGGTTATAACTCTGGAACACGAAGCCGATCGAGTGATTTCGATAGGTGTCCCAGTCGCGGTCTTTGAAATCCTTGGTGGAGCGTCCGTTGATAATGAGGTCGCCCTCGGTGTACTGATCCAGCCCGCCGATAATGTTCAGCATGGTAGTCTTGCCGCAGCCGGACGGTCCCAGAATGGAAACGAATTCGTTCCGTCGGAATCGCAGGTCAATGCCTTTCAGAGCATGGACGGTGTTTTCTCCGGCGAGATAGTCTTTTTTGATTCCTTTTAATTCCAGCATAAAGGTGCTTTTTCCTCCTTTGGTTGCAGGGAAAGTTCCCTTGAGGCAATACCGCACAAAGAGCGTCTGGCAACTTTGCACGGTGCTGCCTTTAGAAAATTGCGGTTGATGCCTACATTGTAACATATTACTGGAAAAATGTCAATCTGCTGCCAGCTGTCATTTCTTTTTCCGCATCTGCCGCAAAGTCCGAATTGTTCAATTATTTCGGAAAAAACCGTGGTACAATAGAAGCATCAAAGGAACTGGTGAAACCGCAAAACGGCGTGTTTCGGAAAGTTTCCGGCAAGGAGGAAATTGCAATGGATTTTGAGAGAGTGAACATCAAGGGCGGCTCCGCTTATGAGAACGTGGCAGGCTATTCCCGTATCGTGAAAGCTGGTCCGTTCGTGTACGTTTCCGGTACCACATCGGTGACACCGGAGGGCACGGTTTACGGTGAGGGTGATCCCTACGAACAGGCAAAGTACATCTTTAACAAGCTGGTCGGTCTGCTGGAAGAAAACGGCGTTTCCCGCGAAGAAGTTGTGAAGGTGAACATCTTTGCCACCAAGTCTTCCTACAACAACGAGATCACCCGTGCTTATTCCGAGTACTTCAAGGAAAGCAGACCCTGCTGCACATGGATCGGTATCAAGGAACTGAACCGTCCCACACAGCTGGTGGAAATCGAAATGCAGGCAATCGTAGGGGCTAAGGCGTAAAAGCACGATAAGTTCTTACGACAGGTTTTATGAAAGGCAATACCGCACAAGCTTTGTGCGGTATTGCCTTACGTTATTTCAACACTTTATACCCTTGTTCCGTCACAGCTTTTTTCAGGGCAGCCAGATCTGCCGGTGCATTCAGAGATACCACAGCAGTTCCCTCGGTGTGGCTGACAACGGCTTCGTCCACTTCCGGAAATGCCTCCAGACACTTTTTCACCGTTGCTTCACAGTGACTGCACATCATACCCTTGATGTGCAGTGTGACCTGCATTCCGGAGTTTTTTCCCGTGGCCCCAGTCTGCTGTTCCAGCTGAAGGGCTGCCACAGCGTGTTTCAGCTTTTTGTCCCTGTCGGAACGGTTCAGCTGGAACAGGTTCAGCCGCAGAGCATTAGTGACAACGCAGAAGCTGGACAGGCTCATGGCAGCGGCTCCGAACATGGGATTCAGCTTCCAGCCCAACAGCGGGATCCAGACACCGGCTGCCAGCGGAATGCCGATCACATTATAGATAAATGCCCAGAACAGGTTTTCGTGAATGTTCCGCAGTGCCGCACGGCTCAGACGAATGGCAGCCGGCACGTCTGTCAGCCGACTTTTCATCAGTACAACATCTGCTGCATCAATGGCAACATCGGTACCGGCACCAATGGCAATGCCGATGTCTGCACGTGTCAGTGCCGGTGCATCGTTGATGCCGTCGCCGACCATTGCCACTTTGCCCAGTGCGGACAGCTTCCGAATGACGGCTTCCTTGCCGTCCGGCAGTACGTCGGCAATGACATGATCGACACCAGCCTGTTTTCCGATCGCCCTGGCGGTCTGTTCATTGTCGCCGGTGAGCATGACCACCTGAATGCCCATGTTTTGCAGCTGGCGAATCGCCTCCGGACTTTCCTCTTTCAGCACGTCTGCCACGGCGATGATTCCCAGAAGCTGGTTATCGCGGGCAAAGAACAGCGGTGTTTTTCCGGCTTTCGCCAGCATTTCCGCCTGCTGCTGTACTTCCTCCGGAATGGTCGTCGCCTGGGCGATACAGCCGGCATTGCCGCCGTAGAGCACTTGCCCGTTCCACTTTGCTGTCAAACCGTTTCCCACCAGAGCCTGAAATTCAGTGACCGGCGAAGCGGGAATCTGGTGTTCTTCGCTATATTGTAAGATCGCTTTTGCAAGCGGGTGTTCGCTTTTCTGCTCCAATGCAGTTGCGGCGGAGAGCAGTTCCTGTTCGGTGACATCTGCCGCAGGGAGAATATCTGTAACGCGGGGTTCGCCGCAGGTGATCGTACCGGTCTTGTCCAGTGCTACGATCTGAACCTTGCCGGCTTCTTCCAGAGAAACCGCGGTTTTGAACAGGATTCCGTGCTTGGCTCCGACACCGTTTCCCACCATAATGGCAACTGGTGTAGCAAGTCCCAGTGCACAGGGGCAACTGATGACCAGCACGGAAATGCCCCGTGCCAGAGCATATCCCACGGTTTGTCCCACCAGCAGCCATACTACAATTGTGACAACAGCAATGGCAATGACAGCCGGTACAAACACACCGGAAACCTTGTCTGCGATCTTGGCAATGGGAGCCTTGGTGGCAGCGGCATCGCTGACCATGCGAATGATCTGGGAAAGCGTAGTATCTTCTCCCACACGTGTGGCTTCACACCGGAGAAAACCGGACTGGTTGATCGTGGCAGCTGAAACATTGTCGCCGACTGCCTTGTCCACCGGAATGCTCTCACCGGTGAGGGTAGATTCGTTGACGGCACTGGTGCCCTCGACAATGACACCGTCCACCGGAATGCTCTCGCCGGGGCGGACAACAAACTGTTCGCCGCGGTGCACCTGCTCCACCGGAACCGTGACTTCCTCACCATTCCGGAGCAGCACGGCGGTTTTCGGGGAGAGGTTCATCAGCCCTTTCAGAGCATTGGTCGTTTTGCCCTTGGAGTGTGCCTCCAGCATTTTCCCTACGGTAATCAGTGTCAAAATCATAGCGGCGGATTCAAAGTAGAATTCGTGCATATAACTCATCACTGCGTCCATATCGCCCTTGACCTGGGCATCTGTCATGGCAAACAGGGCGTAGGTACTGTATACGAATGCCGCACCGGAACCCAGTGCCACCAGTGTGTCCATATTCGGGGCACGGTGGAGCAGGCTCTGGAATCCGCTGACGAAGAATTTCCGGTTGATGACCATGATGATAATGGTAAGCAGCATCTGTACCAGACCCATTGCCACATGGTTGCCGTTGAAGAACGAGGGCAGGGGAAATCCCCACATCATATGTCCCATAGAGATATACATGAGCACTGCCAGAAATCCCACAGAGGCGATCAGCCGCCGCTTCAGCACCGGTGTTTCGCGGTCGGCGAGGGCATCACTGTCCGGAGCCGCTGCTTCGTCAGAGCCGCCCTTGCGGGAAGCACCGTAACCGGCTTTCTGGACGGCATCGATAATTGCTTCCGGAGAAGCTGTGCCCTCGACTCCCATGGAGTTGGTCAGCAGGCTGACAGAGCAGCTGGTGACACCGTCCACCTTGGAAACCGCTTTTTCCACACGGGCACTGCACGCGGCACAGCTCATGCCCGTAACATTGTATTGTTCCATTGATTGAAAACCTCCTACTTCATCAATTTTTGCAGGGTGACTACCAATTCGTCGATGACTTCGTCCTTGCCGGCACGAATATCATCTGCCACACAGGTGCGGATATGGTTGGCAAGCAGTTCCTTATTGAAGGCGTTCAGGGCAGCGTTGGCGGCGGCGACCTGTACCAGAATATCCGGACAATAGGCGTTTTTCTCCACCATGCCCCGAATGCCCCGAATCTGCCCTTCGATGCGGTTCAGACGGTGGATCAGTTTGGTGTATTCCTCCTGCGAGCGTTCCTTTGTCTTGTGACAACAGGGACATCCCTGTTTTTCTGTATGTTCCATAGCGGATAGGCTCCTTTCTGTATTTGCGGTGTATCGGGGATATACCCCCTACCAGTATTATATACCCCTAAGGGGTATTTGTCAAGGCAGGGAAGGTGCAAAAGTTTTGTTGCAAATTTGTTTCCTATATTATTGCCCTGAATATCATACAGATAGCTGAAATAGCATTGCAACTTTTGCGAAGATATGCTATAATAGAAAAAATGGAACAGGAGGAGTTCATATGACGTGGGAAACCATTGAAATTGCCGGAAAAATCTGCTGGATCGCCGCCGCAGATTCGCCTGTCTGTGTGCTGATCCAGCCCACAGGGGAACATGAGCAGGCACATCTGACAGAGGAAGCCGGACAGATCTTACAGCATGCCTCATGTGAGGCGTTGTTTGTGTCGTTTCCGATCGCAGACTGGGATCAGGAACTTTCTCCGTGGCATGCAAGACAGGCATTCGGAGAAGAATCGTTTGGCAGCGGTGCCGGTGCAACCTTGCAGTGGATTCTGGAAAAGCTGCTGCCGGCACTGCGATCTCAGCTGCATCTGCCGGAAAATATACCGTATATTTTGGGTGGCTACTCTCTGGCGGGATTGTTCAGCTTGTGGGCAGCGTACCAGACCGATGTCTTTGCGGCAGTGGCAGCTTGTTCCCCCTCAGTTTGGATGGACGGTTGGGCAGAATATGCCGCATTGTATCGTCCTAAGACACCGCACATCTACCTTAGTCTTGGAACCAAAGAACACAAAACCAGAAACCCGCTGCTGCGAACGGTAAAAGAACGCATAACAGAACAGGAAGAACTGCTCCGGCAGGGCGGCGTGGATACAGTGCTGGAATGGAATACCGGCAATCATTTTCAGGAAAACGCAGCACGCACAGCGAAAGGCTTTCTGTGGTGCATAAAACAAGTGGAGGAATGCTGATGTTGGAAGTTTTTGAGATCTACCAGCCGCCGCAGGCAGACCGCAACAAGATTGCCGGAAAAATGCTAGGGCATATTTTGATCGTCTTTGCCGCTCTGGCGGTCGTCATGGTCAAGCTGTTTCTCTGCATCGGGGCAGATTCTGCACGGAACCGTGATGCAGTCCGCAAGGTGACTTCTCCGGAAACAGAACAATGGGCACTCATCGTGTTTCTGGTATTTGTTGCGGCAGTGATCTATCTGAGTGTGGCAGGATTCCTGCTTTCCCGAAAAGTCCGCAGACAGTTTACAGCCTGGGTGTACAATGGGGAAAAACTGTACGTGGTGACGGCAAAGGTACCATCTGCCGGAAGGTACAGTTCTCCCCGTAGAGTTTCCAGCGTGTTTCAGATACAGGAACGTGCATTGGAGATACTGCACGACCCGCGAATGCTGGTCAGTCTGATAGAGGGTACCGTTTCCGAACCGCTGTTTCACGTCACGCCGGTGACAGAGGTGCGGCGAATCCGGCAGCGGGAGCAGGAAGTGATCGTGTATTTTGACCGTTATCGGGAAAAGATTTCCAAAAAAACAACAAATTTCGAAGCACTGATGATGCATTTGCGAGCATTAGGAGCAGAGTAAAGGCAGTCCTGTATGATATGCGTACAGGACTGCTTTTTTTGCAAAAAGACTTGCCAATCTGCGAAAAATGTGGTATAGTAGTACGTGGGCATTTGAAAAGCCCTTTTTATCGAACAATTGGCAGCAGATGTCAGGGAAGCAGGTGAGAATCCTGCACAGTTCCGCTACCGTGTCGGGGAGCACCATACACATGCCACTGGAATGTTCCGTTCCGGGAAGGCGTATGGTCCGCGGAGAGCCGAAGTCGGGATACCGGTCTGCTGCTTTGGAATAGATCCCATCTACGAGAATAGAGGAAATTGTTGGTGCATGTGTATTCTGTGCTTTGCATAACTGCAAAGGCTCTGCTTTTTGCACCCATACGAAGGAAATATGATCGGTATTTCCCAAGACAATCACACAAGGCTTGTGTGTTGTATCCCGTGTTCTTCTGGAAACACGGGCTTTTTTGACATTGGAGGAAACTTATGCAGCTGCTCTTGATTCGGCACAGCATCACAGCCGGCAATCTGGAACACCGCTATATCGGCTGCCGCACAGACGAACCGCTTTGCGAAGCTGGAATCGCTCTGGCACAGCAGAAATCGGTGGAATTTCGCCGGTCGTTTCCGGCACCGGAACTGGTGCTGGTCAGCCCGATGCAGCGTTGCCGGCAGACGGCAGAGATCCTGTTTCCCCATATGCCGCAGAAAATTGTATGGGGACTACAGGAGTGCGATTTCGGAGCGTTCGAAGGAAAAAATTATCAGGAGTTGTCCGGTGACACGTCCTATCAGGCGTGGATCGACAGCGGCGGTACGCTGGCATTTCCGGAGGGCGAATCCAGAGAGGAATTTGTGCGGCGATGCTGTGCGGCGTTGGAAACGGCACTGCAAAGCCGGCAGGAATCTCATATCGCAGCAGTGGTACACGGAGGCACAATTATGGCGGTGCTTTCTGCATTGGAACAACAGCAGAAAGCGTATTTTTCATGGCAGGTAAAACCTTGTACGCCGGTTTTTTGCAGGGTGGTGACTTTATCCCCCCTGCGGCTTGCTGCATCAGGGAGTTGAAACAACGAGATGTGCATTTATATGGTAGGAGTGGACGTGCATTCCGCAGACGTTTCCGCAAGGGAACAGTTTGCATTTTCGGAAGAACAGGTCAGGCAGATTCTGACAGAACTGGTGCAGAAAGACGGCATCAGCGGAGCAGTATTGCTTGCAACCTGCAATCGGACGGAACTGTATCTCTCCGTACAGGAACGCCGGTCTTCCGCAGAAGACGATGCTGTCAGCCAGCCGGCAATGGACATCTCTCCGGCAGAGCTCCTGCGGCAGTATGCCCATGCACCGGAAAAGCCTTTTACAGGGCGGGTTTTGACGGAAATCGATGCGGTACAGCATATCATGGAAGTCGCCTGCGGTCTGCATTCGCAGATCCTGCATGAAGAACAGATCGTCACACAAGTGGGACATGCGGTGGAACTGGCACGTGCCTGTCGCAGTACAGACGGCGTGCTGGACACCCTGTTCCGAACGGCAGTTTCTGCCGGAAAAGAGGCACAGACACAAGTGTCCGTGCAGAATGTACCGCTTTCGGTTTCTTATAGTGCGGTACAGCAGCTGGAACAGCATGCCGGAACACTGGACGGGAAAACCTGTCTGGTGATCGGCAACGGCAGCATGGGACGGCTGGCAGCTTCTCTGCTGGTGCAGTACGGCTGTCGGGTGTTTATGACACTGCGTTCCTATCATCACGGGGAAACGGTGATCCCGTTCGGGGTGCAGCCGGTTCCTTACGAACAGCGTTTCCTGCAAATGGAAGCGTCAGAGATCGTCATTAGTGCCACCAGAAGCCCGCATCACACCATTACCAAAAAGCGGCTGGAAGCACTCTCGCGAAAGCCGGTCTGGATTCTGGATCTGGCAATGCCGCGGGACGTGGAAGCAGATTGCGGCACAGTGGAAGGTGTTACGCTCTGGAATCTGGACGATCTGCACAGCAGCACGGCTCCAGACGAAACGGCGTTGGCGGCTCTGCGGCAAATCGCGGAACAGTATACCGACACCTTTCAGATGTGGCGGAATTATCGGGACGCGGTGCCCTATATGCAGCAGCTGAAAGAGCTGACAACACAGCGAATCCTGCACAGTACGGCAGCAGAACCTTATGCAGAACTGCCCCAGCTGGAGGAGATCGTGCGGCTGGTGACGGAACGAACGGTGGATATGCTCATGGGCAGCATGAAATCGGAAATTACACCGGAACTGGTGCGGCAAAGCTGTGCGAAAATCAAAGACAGAGGAAGATTTTGAACCCATGGGAAGAAAAATTCGTATCGGCAGCCGTGCCAGCCGGCTTGCCGTGGTACAGAGCGAACTGGTCATGGCAGAGATCCGGAAGATTCTGCCGGAAGCAGACTTGGAACTGGTGACCATGAAAACCACTGGGGACAAGATCCTGCACAAGACGCTGGACAAGATCGGCGGAAAAGGGCTGTTTTTGAAAGAACTGGACGCGGCACTTCTCGCCGGACAGGTGGACATCTGTGTGCACAGCCTGAAAGATGTGCCGGTGACAGAGAATCCGGCACTGCCCATTGGGGCATACTCTGTGCGGGAACTGCCAGCAGATGTGCTGGTGTTCCCAAAGGGAACTTCACACTGGGATCCGGCACTGCCGGTAGGGTGTGCCAGTGCCCGAAGAAAGATGCAGTTTCAACAGCTGTATCCGGAAGCGGTGATACAGCCGGTGCGTGGCAATGTGCTGACACGGCTGGAAAAACTGGACAGCGGTGAGTATGGTGCACTGATTCTGGCGGAGGCAGGGCTGAAACGGTTGGGGCTGTCTGACCGGATCGCCTACCGCTTTTCACCGGAGGAACTGGTGCCGGCGGCAGGGCAGGGGATTCTGGCGATACAGACTCGTGCCGGCGAATATGCCGACCTGCTTGCCCGGCTGAATTCCCCTGACGGGGCACTTTGTGCGAAAACAGAACGGCAGCTGGCATCGCTGCTGGGCGGGGATTGCTCGGCACCGGTGGGCTGTCATGCACAGCTGCATGGAACGGACATGACCCTTTATGGGTTTTCCGGTATCGGCGGAGTGCCGCGGTACGGCAGCGTGCAGGGAAACCGAAATGATGCGGACTTGCTGGTACAGCAGCTGGCATCAAAACTGACCATTACGGAATAAGTAAGAAGGTATCAATATGAATCTGACCAATCGGCCGCGTCGTCTGCGAAACGGTGCTCTGCTTCGCAGCATGGTGCGGGAAACCCGTATTTCTGCGGATACACTGATCTATCCCATGTTCGTGCAGGAGGGGGAGCATATTCGGGAAGAGATCCCCTCCATGCCCGGACAGTATCGCTGGAGTCTGGACTGCGTAGATGAACTCTTGCAGCAGGTCGTGGATTCCGGTGTGAAAAGCGTGCTGCTTTTCGGGATCCCTGCTCAAAAAGATGAGATCGGCAGCAGTGCATGGCAGCCGGACGGCATTGTTCAGCAGGCGGTGCGGCATATCAAGAGCCGGTTCCCGCAGCTGTATGTTATCACTGATGTCTGCATGTGCGAGTATACGTCGCACGGACACTGCGGCATTCTCTGCGGGCATGACGTGGACAACGACAAGACACTGGAAGTGCTGGCAAAAACAGCACTGTCCCATGTGCAGGCAGGTGCGGATATGGTTGCCCCCTCGGATATGATGGACGGCAGAGTGGGACGTATCCGGCAGGTGCTGGACGAAAACGGCTTTGTCAACACGCCGATCATGGCGTACTCCGTAAAGTATGCTTCGGCGTTCTACGGCCCGTTTCGGGACGCAGCCGGTTCTGCACCGGCGTTCGGCGACCGGAAAAGCTATCAGATGGATCCCCACAATGCCAGAGAAGCTTTGCTGGAAGCGGAATTGGACGTGCAGGAAGGTGCGGACATTCTCATGGTAAAGCCGGGTATGGCGTATCTGGACGTGCTGAAATCGCTGAAAGAACAATTTCGCCAGCCGGTGGCACTGTACAGCGTCAGCGGCGAATATGCCATGATTCAGGCAGCGGCTGCGGCAGGCTATATTGATCGGGAAGCTGTCATTTGCGAATCAGCGGTCTGCATGTACCGTGCCGGTGCAGATCTTTTGATCACATACTTTGCAATGGAACTGGCGAAGTACATTCGCGAGGGGAGGATCGGATAATGGAACAGATGCACATTGCTCATTCCGAGGCGTTGTACGACCGTGCCAAGGAACTGATGCCTGGCGGTGTCAATTCGCCGGTGCGGGCGTTTCAGTCTGTGGGCGGTACGCCGCGGTTTATTCAGCGTGCCAAAGACCAGTACCTCTACGATGAGGACGGCAACGTCTATATCGATTATATCGGCTCCTGGGGACCGATGATTCTGGGACACAATCCGGACATCGTGCTGGAAGCTGTCCGGAATCAGCTGGAAAACGGCTTGAGTTACGGTGCTGCCACGGCACTGGAAGTGGAAATGGCAGAACTGATTCATCAGATCGTTCCTTGCGTAGAAATGATGCGTATGGTAAACTCCGGCACAGAGGCAGTAATGAGTGCTGTCCGTGCCGCAAGAGGATTTACCGGACGGGACAAGATCGTCAAGTTTGAGGGCTGCTATCACGGGCAT
>ENA-UOJB01002245-UOJB01002245.1-human-gut-metagenome-genome-assembly--contig:-C48-NODE-2245-length-13201-cov-7.147954_pt1 | contig 13201 bp, 9 predicted proteins | sample MGYA00242338_ERZ723885 | MGnify/ENA metagenome assembly ERZ723885
CAGCAGGTATGGGCGGATTTACGACTCCTCTAGGTGCAGCGAAAGGCGGAAGAAGTCTATGCTTCTGTAGCTCAGGGGTAGAGCGCATCCTTGGTAAGGATGAGGTCGCGGGTTCAATTCCCGCCAGAAGCTCCATCTTCAAGCTAGACCCATAGCAGCCCAAACCTAAACATAATATTATGGCTAAAGAGCAATTCCAGCGCAACAAGCCCCACGTGAATGTGGGCACCATCGGTCACGTTGACCACGGCAAAACCTCCCTTACCGCCGCCATTACTTCAGTGCTCGCTAAGAAGGGTTTCGCCGAAGCACGCGGCTATGACCAGATTGACGCCGCCCCCGAAGAACGCGAACGCGGCATTACCATCTCCACGGCTCACGTTGAATACGAAACGGAAAACCGTCACTATGCCCACGTTGACTGCCCCGGACACGCCGACTATGTGAAAAACATGATCACCGGCGCTGCCCAGATGGACGGCGCCATCCTTGTGGTTGCCGCCTCCGACGGTCCGATGCCGCAGACCCGCGAACACATCCTCCTTGCCCGCCAGGTGGGCGTTCCCGCCATTGTCGTTTACATGAACAAGTGCGACCTGGTTGACGATCCCGACCTGCTTGAACTCGTGGAAATGGAAATCCGCGAACTTCTCAACGAATACGAATTCCCGGGCGACGACACCCCCATTATCAAGGGTTCCGCCGTTAAGGCTCTGGAAGGTGACGCCGCTGCCGAAGATTCCATCATGGAACTTATGGCCGCTGTTGACTCCTACATCCCGCAGCCCGAACGTCCTGTGGACCAGCCCTTCCTCATGCCTGTGGAAGACGTATTCTCCATCTCCGGCCGCGGCACCGTGGCTACCGGCCGTATCGAACGCGGCGTCATCAAGAAGATGGAAGAAGTGGAAATCATCGGCATCAAGGACACCCAGAAAACCGCCGTTACGGACATCGAAATGTTCCGTAAGCTGCTTGACGAAGGCCAGGCCGGCGACAACGTCGGTCTGCTCCTCCGCGGCCTGAAGAAGGAAGACATCGAACGCGGGCAGGTAATCATCAAGCCCGGCACCGTGAAGCCCCACAAGAACTTCAAGGCTGAAGTTTACGTCCTGACCAAGGAAGAGGGCGGCCGTCACACCCCGTTCTTCAACAACTACCGTCCGCAGTTCTACTTCCGTACAACGGACGTGACCGGTTGCTGCACCCTTCCCGAAGGCGTGGAAATGGTGATGCCCGGCGACAACGTCAACCTGGAAGTCCAGCTCATCACTCCGATCGCCATGGAAAAAGCCATGCGATTCGCTATCCGCGAAGGCGGCCGCACCGTGGGTGCTGGTCGTATCAGCGAAATCCTTGACTAAGTTCCTCAGGGACTTGTAGAGGAATCTACATCAGGTTTAATGAGGGGGCCTCCCCGCAGGCCCCCTCATTTCCCACGAAAGAAGAGACTCCAACAGGTCAGTAGTTCAATTGGTAGAGCGTTGGTCTCCAAAACCAAAAGTTGGGGGTTCGAGTCCCTCCTGACCTGCCACTTCTTTCCAAATACACCACCCCACCTTGAAGCATGTTTCGCAAGATTTCTCAATTCATCGCCGAAGTTAAGGGCGAACTTAAGAAGACGACCTGGCCCTGGGAAAGCGACCCCAAGGTGAAAGGTTTCAAAAAATTCCGCGAACTCTGGGGTTCCACTCTCGTCGTACTGATTGCCATGGTATTCCTTGGCGCGTTTGTTGCATCGTTCGACATCTTTCTTCACAGCGTGGTCAACTATCTCATCCAGTTGGCAATCTAGTTTTACTCTCCCCACTTCTTTCTCCGATCATGCCCAGTACCCCAGAGCCTCACGAACAATGGTATGTCCTTCACGTCCTCTCCGGACAGGAAAACAGCGTTCGTGACCGCATCATCCGCAAGGCAAAGGACGCCGAGCTTTCCGACTTCATTTACCGGGTGGAAGTCCCCACGGAACTTATTTCCGAAGTGCGCAACGGCAAAAAAACGGAACGTCACAGCAAACTTTTTCCCGGGTATGTTTATGCCAACATGTACCTGCTGGAAGCGGACGGCACCCTGAACAAGGACCTTTGGTACTTCATCCAGCAAATTGACGGTGTCATCAGCATTGCCGGCTCCCGCAACGCCCCCCTCCCCATGCGCAAGCGCGAGGTGGAAGACCTTCTGCCTCTGTTGGATGCGGAAGCCGTTGCCGCCCGTCCCAAGGTGGAATTCGCCGTCGGCGACCCTGTGCGCGTGTGCGAAGGCCCGTTCCAGAGCCAGGAAGGCACCATCGAAGAAATCGACCCGGAAAAGGGCAAGCTGCGTGTCAGCGTCTCCATTTTTGGCCGTGCCACGCCTGTGGACCTGGAATACTGGCAGGTGGAAAAAGCCTGAATCTTCTTTGCGTCTCCCCCCATCAGTCCCCCTTCCCGTTTATTTTCTCCGCTAACAAAGCAAAACCATGGCAAAAGAAATAACCAAAATCATCAAGCTCCAGATCAATGCCGGAGCCGCTAACCCCTCCCCGCCCGTGGGTCCGGCACTTGGTCAGGCCGGTGTAAACATCATGGCATTCTGCAAGGAGTTCAACGCCGCCACGCAAAAGCAGGCCGGCGATCTCCTGCCGACCGTCATCACGGTTTACAAGGACAAGTCGTTTTCTTTCATCACCAAGCAGCCCCCGGGCAGCGTGCTTCTCAAGAAAGCCGCAGGCATCGCCTCCGGCTCCGGCGAACCGAACAAAAAGAAAGTCGCCACTCTTTCCAAGGCCAAGCTGATGGAAGTTGTCAACACCAAACTCCCTGACCTCAACACGAAAGACCCTGAACGCGCCGCCCGCATTCTTGCCGGCCAGGCTCGCCAGATGGGCATTGAAGTTGAAGGTATGTAACACTCACCGCAGGAGGATTAAACCAGTCCGAACGCACTGCCAAATACACACATGTCTACCAAACGCAGCAAGCGATATCAAGAAGCAGCCAAACTTGTTACCCCTAACAAGAACTACAGCATCACGGAAGCCGTGGAAACCATGAAATCCTTCCCGGCACCGAAATTCGACCCGACCGTCACCGTCTCCTTCCATCTGACTGTGGACCCCCGCAAATCCGACCAGATGGTTCGCGGCAGCGTTTCCCTGCCTAACGGCACGGGTAAAAACGTCCGCGTCCTCGTCTTCGCTCAGGGCGATGCCGCCAAGGCCGCCCAGGAAGCCGGAGCCGAATTCGTGGGTTTTGAAGATCTCATCAAGAAAGTCCAGGGAGGATTTGTTGACTTTGATACGGCCATTGCCACCCCCGACGCCATGACGGAGGTTCGCAAGGTTGCCCGTGTACTGGGTCCGCGCGGCCTGATGCCCAACCCGAAAACCGGTACCGTCACGGACGATACGGCCAAGGCTGTGAAGGAAGTGAAGGCCGGTCGCGTTGACTACAAGGTTGACAAGAACGCCAATATCTCCGCCGCTGTAGGCAAGCTGTCTTTCTCCAACGAAAGCATCGCCGAAAACATCGCTGCCCTGATTGATTCCGTCGTCAAGGCCCGCCCGGCTTCCGCCAAGGGCGCCTACATCGAATCCGTCACCGTTTCATGCGCCATGTGCCCCGGTCTGCCGGTTGACACCGCTTCCATCGCCAAACTGTAACCCGAACCGATTTAGCACACCATGAATCCTGACAAGCGTATCATCATTGACGACCTGACCGCTCGCGTCAACGCCTCCCCGTTCCTGATCGTCGTGGACTACACCTCGATCACCGTGCCTGAGTTCACCAATCTGCGTTCCGCCCTGGCCGCCTGCGGCGCTCAGTGCCACGTAGCCAAGAACAACTTCATGCGCACGGCTCTGACGGATGCCGGCCTTCCCGACATCGGGGAACACCTCGTCGGCCAGACCGCTTTCGTGACCGGCGCATCCGACGTAGCAGGCGCCGCCAAGGCCATCAACACCTTTGCCAAGGCTTCCAAGAAAGCCGAATACAAGGTGGCGATCCTGGATGGAGCCATTCTTTCCGCGGACGAAATCCGCGCCATCGGCGAACTGCCTCCCCGCGACCAGTTGCTTGCCAAACTCCTTGGCACTATCAACGCGGCCGGTTCCGCTCTTGCCCGAGTTATTCAGGCATATGTGGATAAAGAAAACGGCGGCAGCGAAGAACCCGCCGCCTAATACCAACCCCTTGACCGGACGGTCCGGTTGCACTCTAGCCAAATGTGTGAAAACCGGACCCGACTCTCCTACAGGTTCCTTGTCGGAACTCCGGCCGGAGAACTGAAATGCCAAGTTGGCTCTTGGCGCGACTCGAAACCAAACTAGAAAATAATACAATGGCTGATATTAACAAAATCGCTGAAGAACTCGGCACCCTTACCATCCTGGAAGCTGCCGACCTCGTCAAGCTTCTGGAAGAAAAGTGGGGCGTTTCCGCCGCTGCTCCCGTAGCTGCCGCCGGCGCTGCCGCCGCTCCTGCCGAAGCTGAAGAAGAAAAGACCGAATTCAACGTCGTCCTGACGGAAGCCGGCGCCAACAAGATCGCCGTAATTAAGGCCGTCCGCGAAGTGAAGGCCGGCCTCGGCCTGGTGGACGCCAAGAAACTGGTTGAAGGCACTCCCGCCGTCATCCTGGAAGCTGTCTCCAAGGACGAAGCTAACGCCGCCAAGGCCAAGCTGGAAGAAGCTGGCGCCAAGGTAGACGTCAAGTAAGCTTTTTACTTCCCGCGCAACAGGAGAAAAGCCGTTTTTCTCCTGTTGCGCTTCCTCGTCTTCACATCCCGCGTGACCGACTAGAGGCCTTTTATTTCGTAAAACGCTTCCAGTCGGTTCCGTCCCCCAGGGAAAGAACCGCCCAACCCGGCATCCGGGTTTTTCAGGATGCAAACCATAACATCTCCGCCACAGCAGCCCATGTCAAAGCGACTCTACTTCGGGAATATCAAGGAAGTCATCGAACCTCCGAACCTTATTGAGATTCAACTTCAATCATACTTCGATTTTCTACAACAGGACACGCCGGCCGCGGCCAGGAAAAACATCGGGTTACAAGGCGTTCTGAAGGAAATCTTTCCTATCAAGAGCTATGACGAAAACATTGAGCTCGACTTCGTCTCCTATGACATTGAACAGCCGAAGATGAGCGATTACGAGGCCATCCGCGCGGGGGAAACCTACAGCGCCGCCCTTCAGGTCACCTTCAAGCTCAAATCCGACAACGAGTCCAAGGAAGAAACGGTCTATATGGGAGAACTCCCCATGATGACCAACCGCGGCACCTTTGTCATCAACGGCGCCGAACGCGTCATCGTGTCCCAGCTGCACCGTTCCCCGGGCATTTGCTTTGAAAGCGCCCAGCATCTGAACGGAAAACTGCTCCACTCCTTCCGCATCATCCCGGACCGGGGCTCCTGGCTGGAGGTCCAGTTTGACACCAACGACCTGCTTTACGTTTACCTTGACCGCCGCCGCCGCCGCCGCAAATTCCTTGCGACGACGTTTATGCGCTACCTGGGCTTCAAAACGGACCGTGACATCGTCAGCCAGTTCTACAACATCCGCACGCTTCCCCTGAGCGAAGACATGACGGAAGAAGATCTGCACAACCTTGTGGCTGTGGACACGATCAAGGACAAGGACCTGGTTCTTGCCAAGGCTTTCGAACAGCTCAATATGGGTGTGGTTCGCCAGCTCCTCCAGTTCGGCATCAAGAAAATCGACGTCATTGACCAGAGCGAGGACGACGTGCTGATCAAAACCCTGAAGAAGGATCCCGCTCACGACGAAGAATCCGCCCTCAAGGAAATCTACAAACGCCTGCGTCCCGGAGATCCCGCTACTGCCGCTCAGGCACGCACCCTGCTTAAGAGGCTTTTTGACGATCCCAAGAAATACGACCTCACCCGCGTGGGGCGCTACAAAATCAACCAGAAACTCGGGCTGGACACCAGCCTGGACCAGCGCCTGATGACGGCGGAAGATTTCCTGGCCGCCCTCAAATACCTCCTGCGCCTCAAGAAGGGCGAAGGCATGGTGGACGACATCGACCACCTGGGCAGCCGCCGCGTACGTGCCGTAGGCGAACTCATGGCCAATCAATGCCGCGTAGGCCTTGCCCGCACCGAGCGCTTGGTCAAGGAACGCATGACCCTCATTGACCAGAACATTGAAGGCGTCACGCCCAGCAAACTCATCAATCCGAAGGCCCTCAGCGCCGTCGTGCGCGACTTCTTCGGCCGCTCCCAGCTCTCCCAATTCATGGACCAGATCAACCCCCTCGCGGAATTGACGCACAAGCGCCGTCTTTCCGCCCTGGGGCCCGGCGGCCTGAACCGTGACCGGGCCGGATTCGAAGTCCGGGACGTACACCCCTCCCACTACGGGCGCATTTGCCCCATTGAAACGCCGGAAGGTCCCAACATCGGCCTGATCAACTCCATGTGTACCTACGCCCGCATCAATGAATTCGGATTCATTGAAACGCCTTACCGCAAGGTGGAAAACGGCAGGGTCACCAATACCATCGAATACGTCACCGCCGATCAGGAAGAAGGCTATCTCATCGCCCAGGCCAATAACCCGCTGGACGAACAGGGCAACTTCACGACCTCCCGCGTAACCGCCCGTGAAAAAGGCGAATTCATCGAAGTGGATCCGGCAGACGTGCATTACATGGACGTTTCTCCCAAGCAGCTCGTTTCTATCGCCGCCGGTCTTATCCCCTTCCTGGAACATGACGACGCCAACCGCGCCCTGATGGGCTCCAACATGCAGCGCCAGGGCGTGCCTCTGATGGTAGCGGAATCTCCATACGTGGGAACCGGCATCGAAGGAAAGTGCGCCAGGGACTCCCGTTCCGTCGTTCTGGCGGAAGCGGACGGCATCGTGGCCTCCGCCACGGCTGAAGTCATTATCACCACGAAAGACGGGGAACTGCCCGTGCGTCCGGAAGTATTCCTGTCCGATCCCGACAGTGTGCGCACGGACCGCGACAATGGCGTTTACGTCTATCCCCTGCGCAAGTTCATGCGTTCCAATGCTGGAACCTGCATCAACCAGCGTCCGATCGTGCGCCGCGGCGACAAAATCAAAACCGGCGACGTGCTGGCGGACGGCCCGAACACGGACCAGGGCGAACTGGCCCTCGGCCGCAATGTTCTGGTGGCCTATATGCCGTGGAACGGTTACAACTTCGAAGACGCTATTGTCATCTCCGAAAAAACCGTGAAGGAAGACACCTTCACTTCCATTCATATCTCCGAGTTTGAAGTTCAGGCCCGTGACACCAAGCTGGGTCCGGAAGAAATCACCCGTGATATCCCGAACGTCGGTGATGAAGCCCTGAAAAACCTGGATCATGACGGCGTCATCCGCATCGGCGCGGAAGTGAAGCCCGGCGACATCCTCGTCGGCAAAATCACCCCCAAATCGGAAACAGAACTGGCTCCGGAAGAACGTCTCCTCCGCGCCATTTTCGGTGAAAAGGCCGCAGAAGTGAAAGATACCTCACTCCGTGTCCCCTCCGGCTGCACCGGCATCGTGATGGATGTGCGCATTTCTTCCACAGGCTCCGGCCACCACCGCGGCGACCTCGTCGTAGACAGCGCGGAAAAGAAAAAGCAGTTCAAGAAAATCAACGACGAACATAAAAAGAAGAAGGAGCAGCTCATTGACCAGTTGACCAAGAAACTCTCCGATATTCTTCTGGGTGAAAAAATCCCGCTGGACGTCGTCAATGAACAGACCGGTGAAATCATCATCCCGGCCAACAGGAAAATCACCAAGACCCTGTTGCGTAAACTGGCCCTGGTTCACGACCACATCGAAATCGAACCCAGTCCGATTCGCAACAAGATTCTGGAAATCATCACTTCGTTTGAAGGCCGCTTTACGGAACTGGATGACGAACGGGAACACAGGCTGGATCAGATGGAATCCGGGGACGAATCCGAACCCGGCGGACTGAAGGAAGTTAAAGTATACATCGCCGCCAAGCGCAAGCTCGGCGTGGGTGACAAGATGGCCGGTCGCCACGGCAACAAAGGCGTCGTTGCCAAAATCGTCCCGGAACAGGATATGCCCTTCCTCGCGGACGGTACTCCGGTGGATATCGTTCTGAACCCCTTGGGCGTGCCTTCCCGAATGAATGTGGGGCAGGTGCTTGAAGCCCACCTCGGCATCGCTGCCAGGGCCCTTGGCTTCAAGGTGGCTACCCCGGTGTTCGACGGGATCAGTGAAGAAACCATCTGGAATTACATGTCCGAAGCCAAGAAGGTGGACGGTTTCACCTGGATCGGTGACGGCAAGGACGGCACCGTGGGAGGGAAGAGTACCCTTTATGACGGCCTGACCGGCGAACCTTTCCATAACCCGGTGGTGGTAGGCCAGACCTACATGCTCAAACTGAACCACCTGGTGGCGGACAAGATTCACGCCCGCGCCGTGGGTCCGTACAGCCTGGTCACGCAGCAGCCTCTGGGCGGCAAGGCCCAATACGGCGGTCAGCGTTTCGGGGAAATGGAAGTGTGGGCACTGGAAGCCTATGGCGCCGCCTATACCCTCCAGGAACTTCTCACCGTCAAGTCCGACGACGTTCAGGGCCGTACCCGCATTTACGAATCCATCGTGAAGGGGGATAATACCCTGGAAGCCGGAACTCCGGAATCTTTCAACGTTCTGATGAAGGAAATGCAGTCCCTGGGGCTGAACGTACGCCCCGGCAGCAAGGATGAACAACCCTCCCTGCAACTCGGCGGCACGGATCTCACTCCCGTGGACGGCATGACGGAAGGCTTTGACAGCGACGACATGGCCGGCCTGGCGGACGTCGACTTCTCCGACCTCAAATTCTAATATCCACCGCATTCCGCCCCCGTGCCGCAAAACGCGGGGGCGGGCATCAAACATCCTTTAAACTTTCAATATATGTCTGACACCCCCACCATCAGGGAAATGCACGGCCTGAGCGACAAGCCCCGGACCTTTGACCAGGTTGCCATCACCGTGGCGGATCCGGATACCATCCGCAGCTGGTCATTCGGTGAAGTCGTCAACCCGGAAACCATCAACTACCGCACGTTCAAGCCGGAAAAAGGCGGCCTGTTCTGCGAACGCATCTTCGGGCCCACCCGAGACATGGAATGCGCCTGCGGCAAGTACAAGCGCATCAAGCATAAGGGCATCACCTGCGACCGCTGCGGCGTGGAAGTAACCAACGCGCGCGTGCGCCGCGAACGAATGGGCCATATTGAACTGGCCGTTCCGGTTTCCCATATCTGGTTTTACAAATGCATGCCCAGCCGCATTGGCCTTATGCTGGACATGACAGCCCGCCATTTGGAACGCGTGATTTACTATGAAGACTACATCGTGGTAGATCCCGGCAGTACCCCTCTGGAAAAGGGGGCCATCCTGACGGAAGAAGAATTCCGCAATGCGGAAGACGAATACGGCTATGACAGCTTTGAAGCCGGCATGGGCGCGGAAGCCATCCAGAAAATGCTGGCGGCCATTGATCTGCCCACCCTCGTCGCGGATCTTCAGGAACAGCTGGACAATACCAACTCCAAACAGAACAAGCGCAAGATTGCCAAGCGTCTGAAACTGGCCCAGGGGTTCCTTCAGTCCAACACACGCCCGGAATGGATGATTTTGAACGTTCTGCCCGTCATTCCTCCGGACCTGCGCCCGCTGGTTCCTCTGGAAGGCGGCCGTTTCGCAACGTCCGACCTGAATGACCTGTACCGCCGCGTCATCAACCGCAACAACCGCCTGAAAACCCTCCTGAGCCTCAAAACTCCAGAAGTCATCATCCGTAATGAAAAACGCATGCTTCAGGAAGCCGTGGATGCCCTGTTTGACAACGGCCGCCACGGCCGTGCCGTCACCGGCGCCGGCAACCGCCCCCTCAAATCCCTCTCCGACATGCTGAAGGGCAAGGGAGGCCGTTTCCGCCAGAACCTGCTGGGCAAGCGCGTGGACTACTCCGGCCGCTCCGTTATCGTCATCGGCCCGGAATTGAAACTCAACCAGTGCGGTCTTCCCAAGAAGATGGCGCTCATTCTGTTTGAACCCTTCATCATCCACCGTCTGAAAGAGCTGGGTTACGTGCACACGGTGCGCTCCGCCAAGAAGCTCATTGACCGCAAGACGCCGGAAGTGTGGGATATTCTGGAAGAAGTGACCAAGGGCCACCCGGTCATGCTCAACCGCGCGCCCACCCTGCACCGCCTCTCCATCCAGGCTTTTGAACCGGTTCTGATTGAAGGTTCCGCCATCCGTCTGCACCCGCTCGTCTGTAATGCGTACAACGCGGACTTCGACGGCGACCAGATGGCTGTGCACGTGCCTCTGTCCGTGGAAGCGCAGATGGAAGCCCGGCAGCTCATGCTGGCGCCCAACAATATTTTCTCCCCTGCTTCCGGCAAGCCCATTGCCACACCCACGCAGGACATCATTCTGGGCGCGTACTTCCTGACGCATACCCGTGCTGCGGAAGTACAGAACAATCAGGATAATCATCACCATCTTCCCCTCTTCGAATCCATTGACGAGGTGGAATACGCCATTGCCGCCCGCAAAATCGGCTACCATGACTGGATCCGCCTGCACAACCCGGACTACGGCAAAAAGCCTTCCGAAGTAGTGTATGGGGATGTCACCAAGAAGGTTATCATCACTACTGCCGGACGCGTGCGTTTCAATGAAATCTGGCCCCGGGAACTCGGTTACATTAACCGCAACGTAGGCAAGAAACAGATGGGCGACATCATCTGGCGCTGCTACCAGACCGTCGGCAAGGAACGTACCGTGCAGACTCTGGACGCCCTGAAAAACCTGGGCTTCAAGGAAGCAACCCGTTCCGGCTGCTCCATCGGCATCGTGGACATGGTGGTTCCCTCCCAGAAAAAGACGGAAATTGAAAAAGCCTATGCGGAGCTGGACAAGGTGACCCGCCAGTATAAGAACGGTATTATCACGGATGGGGAACGCTACCAGAAGGTGGTGGACATCTGGACCCAGACTACGGATGTCATCCAGGCGGCTCTGTACCGCAAGCTGGAACACAACGAAGGCTCCAAGATGGCCAGCCCGCTCTTCATGATGGTGGACTCCGGAGCCCGAGGCAACAAGGCGCAGATCAAGCAGCTCTCCGGCATGCGCGGTTTGATGGCGAAACCCAGCGGCGAAATTATCGAACGCCCCATCACGGCCAACTTCCGTGAAGGCCTTTCCGTGCTGGAATACTTCATCTCCACCCACGGCGCCCGCAAGGGTCTGGCAGATACCGCGCTGAAAACGGCGGACTCCGGCTACATGACCCGCAAACTCGTGGACGTGGCCCAGGATGTCATCGTCCATGCGGAAGATTGCGGCACCAGCAACGGCATCACCGTTCACGCCATCTATGACGGCGACGAAGAAGTGGCGTCCCTTTCCTCCCGTATCTACGGCCGGACTTCCTGCGAACGCATCGTTGACCCCGTCAGCGGCGAGGTTATCGTAGACATCAACGACCTCATTAACGAAAAGCAGGCGGAACAACTGGAAAAAATCGGCATTGAACGGCTGAAAATCCGCTCCGTACTCACCTGCGAACTCAAAAAGGGCTGCTGTGCCAAGTGCTACGGCCTGAACCTGGCCACCGGACAGGAAGTGAAGATCGGGGAAGCGGTCGGCATTATTGCCGCCCAGTCCATCGGCGAACCCGGCACGCAGCTCACCATGCGTACGTTCCACGTGGGCGGAACGGCTACCACGGCGTTCAAGCAGCCCATCGTGAAAGCCAAGAACGACGGCCGCGTCATCTACACGGAAGATCTCCGCACGGTGGAAAACGCAGACGGCAACTTCGTCGTCCTGAATAAAAACTGCTCCGTCCGCATCGAAAACGAACAGGGCCGCGAACTGGAATCCTACCAGCCCGTCATCGGCACCATCCTGTACGTGCCCAACGGCGGCACTATCAAGAAGGATGAAACCCTCGCCACCTGGGATCCGTACAATGTGCCCGTGATTGCAGAAAAGGGCGGCATCGTCGAATTCAAGGATATGATCGTCGGCATCACCGTTTCCAAGGAAACGGACCGGGAAACCGGTGCCTCCTCCCTTGTCGTGATGGAACACAAGCAGGAACTTCACCCGCAGGTGGTCATCCGCGATGCCAAGACCCGCGAAGTTCTGGCTCATCATGCCATTCCCGCAGGCGCCAACCTCACTGTGAAGGACGGAGAAACCATCTCCGCCGGCACAATGGTGGCCAAGACGCCCCGCAAGGTAGCCAAGACGAAGGACATCACCGGCGGTCTGCCCCGCGTGGCGGAATTGTTCGAAGCCCGCAAGCCCAAGGACGCCTGCACCATTGCACGCGTGGAAGGCATTGTGCGCCTCAGCAGCAAGAATACCTCCCGCGGCAAGAAGGTCATTACCATTGAAACACCCACGGGCGAACTGGTGGACCATCTGGTCCCGATGAACAAGCACGTCATCGTTCATGAAGACGACCACGTGCATCTGGGCGACCAGCTTACGGAAGGCCCCGTTTCTCCGGAAGAAATTCTGGATGTCTGCGGCAAGGAACGTCTCCAGGAACACCTCGTTAACGAAGTTCAGGAAGTGTACCGCCTCCAGGGGGTGGAAATCAACGACAAGCATGTGGAAATCATCGTGCGCCAGATGCTCCGCAAGGTAGTCATCACGGAACCCGGAAATACCGAATTCCTGTGGGGAGACCAAGTGGACAAGACCACGTTCGACCGCATCAATGAACAAACCGTAGCCCAGGGCGGCCAACCGGCCGCAGCCAAGCCCGTTCTGCTCGGTATCACGAAGGCCTCCCTGGAAACGGAATCCTTCATTTCCGCGGCATCTTTCCAGGATACCACACGCGTTCTGACGGAAGCATCCACCCTCGGCAAGACCGATACTCTGGAAGGCTTCAAGGAAAACGTCATTATGGGCCACCTCATTCCCGCCGGCACCGGATTCTCCCGTTACAGCAAGATTGAAGTGGAACCTGCAGAGGGCGCAGAAGAAATCGCGGCGGCCAGCGAAGAAGAAGAAGCGGCGGAACTTGCCGAAGACATGTTGAACGATACCATCAACTTCGACAACGAACGCTAACCTGTTCTCTCCACCCACACTTCAAGGGCCGCACCCCGTTTCCGGGGTGCGGCCTTTTTTATGGACTCTCCGCGTTATTCCACGAAAAAGG
>ENA-UOJB01002287-UOJB01002287.1-human-gut-metagenome-genome-assembly--contig:-C48-NODE-2287-length-12962-cov-4.798559_pt1 | contig 12962 bp, 10 predicted proteins | sample MGYA00242338_ERZ723885 | MGnify/ENA metagenome assembly ERZ723885
GCCTCGCAGTTATCAGTGGGCAGCTTCAGTACCAGTCCGCTGACGGCTTGACGGAACACATAGTACGTCCGCGCCGCGCCGTGCAGCAGCTCCTCCGTCACGCTCTCAATAACGCCCGCCCCGTGCATGGGGTGCACCACCCGCTGACCGATGCCGTACATACCGCCGCCTCCCTTCCTGCTGTTCTTGTAGAAAATTATACCGTATTCCCCCACTTTTTACAAGGGATTTCCGTATCTTTCCCGTAAAAAGCACGGTCCCAGGCTCTGCCTAGGACCGTGCTTTTCCGTTATCTCGCCTCGTACAGTGCCTTGCAGGCCCGGTACATCTCGTAGCAGTCCACCTTGGCCACCACCTCGAAGGGCGCGTGCATGCTCAGCACCGGCACGCCGGCGTCCAGCGTGGCGATATTCCGGTTGGCCATATACTGTGCCACCGTCCCGCCGCCGCCGGCGTCGATCTTGCCCAGCTCGCAGATCTGCCACCGCACGCCCGCGCCGTCCAGCACCGCGCGCACATAAGCCACCGTCTCCGCGTTGGCGTCCGAGGAACCGGACTTGCCCCGCGCGCCGGTGTACTTGCAGATACCCACGCCGTAGTTGACGAAGGCCGCGTTCTTCTTCTCGTACACATCGGCAAAGTTGGGGTCATAGGCCGCCGTCACGTCGGCGGACAGGCAAAAGGCGTTCTCAAAGCACGCCTTCAGCGGCACGTTCTGGCCGTCGCACAGGTCAGACATAAAGGCGTCAAAGGCCGCGGACTGCATACCTGTCACGCCCATGGAGCCGATCTCCTCCTTGTCCGCCAGCACGCATACCGCCGTCTTGTCCGGCGTTTCGATATCCAGCAGCGCCCGCAGCGCCGCGTAGCCGCACACCCGGTCATCGTGACCGTAGGACCCGATCATGCTGCCGTCAATACCGATGTCCACCGCCTCCGCGGCGGGAACAGCCTCCAGCTCCGCGGAGGCGAAGTCGCTCTCCGTGATGCCGTACTTGTCGTGCAGCCGCTTCATCACGTGCAGCTTCACCCGGTCCTTGTCCTCGCTGTCCCCGATGGGCCGGCTGCCCACCAGCAGGTTCAGCGTCTCGCCGGGCACCGCCTCGTTCAGGGGCTTCCGGCCCTGTTCGCCGCCCAGATGGGGCAGCAGGTCCGTGATGACCAGCTGGGGCTCACCCGCCTCGCCGATGCACACGTCTACCACGCTGCCGTCCTTCTTGGCCACCACGCCCCGCAGCTGCAGGGGGATAGTCACCCACTGGTACTTGCGGATACCGCCGTAGTAGTGGGTCTTGAAATATGCCATCTCGCTGTCCTCATACAGCGGCGTGGGCTTCAGATCCAGCCGCGGCGAGTCGATATGCGCCGCCGCGATCTGCGCGCCCTCGGCCAGGCTCTCCTTACCGATGACCGCCAGCATCAGCCCCTTGCCCCGGTTGCAGGTGTACACCTTATCCCCGGCCTTCAGCGCCATGCCGCGCTTATACTGCACAAAGCCCCTCTCCTCCGCCGCGGCGATAGCCGCCCGGGCGCTGAGCCGTTCGGTCTTTCCCGCGTTCAGGAAGGCCTTGTAGTCCGCGCAGTAGGCCTCCATCTCCGCCAGCTGCGCCTCGTCCAGCGTATCATACCCGTTCTTGTCATTCCGAAGCAGCTGCTCCCGCAGCGCCTTCATTTCCTCGCTCATGCTCGTTCCTCCTTCAATATCGTCTCCAGCGCCTGCCGCGCCTTTTCCGTAAAGGCCGCCGCGCTGCCGCAGTCGTTCACCAGCACGTCCGTGCACCGGGCCCGGTAGAATGCCTCGTCCTTCTGTGCCCGCACCCGCAGCCGCGCGTATTCCTCCGGTATGCCGTCCCGTGCCATGATGCGCGCCACCCGCGTCTCCGCCGGCGCGATCACCGCCACCGTCCGGCGGCACAGCCCGTCCAGCCCGCTTTCGATCAGGTTGATGGCGTCAATGCCCACCACCGCCGCGTCGCTCGCGTCCATCCGCCGCCGCAGCTCCCGGGGCAGCCGCGCATAGATGATCCCGTTCAGCGTCTCCAGCGCCGCCGGATCGCCAAATACGAGTTTCCCCAGCTTCTGCCGGTCCAGACCGCCGTCCGCCGCAAACACCGGGCCGAACGCCCCGGCGATGGCCCCCCGCAGCGCTCCGTCCGTCCGCAGCAGCTCATGGTAGATGGCGTCGCAGTCCAGCACCAGCCCGCCCAGCTGCTCCAGCGCCCGCAGGGCGCTGGTCTTGCCCGCGCCGGTAGGCCCCGTGAAGCCGATGACCAGCGGCGACGCGTCCACCGTGTGGAACCCCGCCGCCTTTTTCAGCCGGTTGCTCACCGCCAGTCCCAGCCCCGTCTCGTCCGGGCACTGGGCATAGATGGCCGTCACCTCCGTCTCGTCGAAGGTCCGCAGCGCGTCGAACACGCGCTGTGCCTGGGCCAGCTTGTCTCCTGCCGGTCCCAACCGATGTACAATGTGCCCCGCGAACAGCGGCGCGTACTCGTCAAAGCAGATGACCCCGGCCCCCGCCGGCAAGTGCGCCGCGATGTATGCCGCGCTTCGCCGCGGCGTGCCCGTCACCACCGTCACGGCAGCCCGGGGCGCGTAGTGCCGGTACTTCATTCCCGGTGCCTTGGCCTTCTCCCCGTCGGACAGCTTCTGCCGCACGGCCTTGTCCACGGCCACCTCCCCCAGCACCGCCTCCAATGCCTCCAGCGGCAGTCCGCCGGGCCGCAGCAGGCGCGGCGGCTGCACCGTCAGATCGATAATAGTGCTCTCTACGCCTACGGCGCAGGGCCCGCCGTCCACGATCCCGTCGATCTTGCCCATCATGTCCTCCATCATGTGCCGCGCACAGGTGGGGCTGGGCCGTCCGGAGGTATTCCCGCTGGGTGCCGCCACCGGCGTATCCGCTGCCGCGATAATGGCCCGCGTCACCGGATGGTCCGGGCAGCGGACGCCCACGGTATCCAGCCCGCCGGTGGTCCGCAGGGGCACGCAGTCGCGCCGGGGCAGGATCATGGTCAGCGGCCCCGGCCAAAACCGTTCCGCCAGCGCATAGGCCGTGTCGGGGATATCCACACAGCAGCGTTCCAGCCAGCCCGCGTCCGGCACGTGCAGGATCAGCGGGTTGTCCTGTGGCCGTCCCTTAGCCTCGAAAATACGGCGCACCGCGTCCTCGTTGAGCCCGTCGGCCCCCAGCCCGTATACCGTCTCCGTGGGGATACCCAGCAGGCCGCCCCGGCGAAGGATCGCCGCCGCCTCCGCGATGGCGTTTTTGTCCGTTTCCGGATGGAATATGATGGTCTCCATCACCCGAACCTCGTTTCTTCTGCTCTTTTATTCCGCCGCAGCGGCAAAACTCCTCTTTTTACAGTCCCAGATCCTCGCCCACGAGAATGACCTTGATACGCTCATGCACCATGGAGTTCCTCGTCACCACCACATAGGAACAGATGCAGTCCGGACTGGTGCAGTCACCGCACTGTCCGGTCAGGCCGCAGGGCGTCTTGATACCGAACCGCTGCGCGTTGGCTGGCGCGGCGATGTTCCGGGCGCGGGCAATGGCGTCGTCCAGCGTGCCCAGCACCTTGTTCATACCGGCGATGACCAACACCTGCCGGGGTCCATAGCACATGGCCGCCACCCGGTTGCCCATGCCGTCGATATTCACCAGCTGCCCATCCTTGGAGATGGCGTTGCTGCTCATCAGGAACGTGCCGCAGCTCAGCGCCTGGTGCATCAGCGCCTGCTTCTCCGCCGGGTCCTTGGCGGTGTCCCGGTCGATGAGGGTATAGCCCTCCTGTGCCAGCCGCTGCTTCAGCCCCAACTCATCCACGGTCATCACGCCGCCCCAGGACACGGAGTCCGTTTTGGGGATCAGCTCCAGCGCCTTTTCCACTGCCTCGGCAGCGGTGGAACAGTAATAGGCGTCAAAGTGCCGCTTCTTCATAGCCTCCACCGTCTTGGGGCCGGACAGGTCATACATTTTCTTCTTATTCTCGTTCATGGTCAACTCTCCTTTCCCTCCTGCAGCCGTTGGGCCTGGTCGTTCAGGGTCAGCGCGTCGATCATGTCATCCAGATCGCCGTTGATGATGGCCGCAATGTTGAAATTTTTATTGTCTCCCGTCAGCCGATGATCCGTGACCCGGTTCTGCGGGAAATTATACGTTCTGATCTTGCCGCTTCTGTCGCCGGTGCCCACCTGGCTCTTCCGTGTGGCGGCGATGGCGGCGTTCTGCTTCTCCTGCTCCGCCTCGTACAGCTTCGAGCGCAGGATCTTCATAGCGCGGTCCTTGTTCTTGTACTGGCTGCGCTCATCCTGGCACTCCACCACCACGCCCGTGGGCAGATGGGTGATACGTATGGCGCTCTCCGTCTTGTTCACGTGCTGTCCCCCCGCGCCGGAGGAACGGAACGTGTCGATCTGCAGGTCCTTGGGGTCGATGGAAAACTCCACCTCCTCCGCCTCGGGCATCACGGCCACGGTGGCGGCGGAGGTCTGGATGCGCCCGGAGGACTCCGTCTCCGGCACCCGCTGTACCCGGTGTGTCCCGGCCTCGAATTTCAGCCGTGACCAGGCACCCGCGCCCTCGATCTCGGCGCTGACCTCCTTCACACCGCCCAGCTCCGTCATGTTCTCACTGACGATGCTCAGCGTCCAGCCCCGGCGCTCGGCGTACATGGTGTACATCCGCAGCAGGTCGGCGGCGAATAGTGCACCCTCCTCCCCGCCGATACCGGCCCGTATCTCCAGTATCACGTTCTTCTCGTCATTGGGGTCCCGCGGCAGCAGCAGCCGCTTCAGCTCCTCCTGCAAGCGCTCCATATCCCCCTTCGCCCCAGCCAGCTCCTCCTGTGCCAAAGCCCGCAGCTCCGGGTCAGACAGCATCTCCTCCGCCTCCCGGGCGGTGTCCTGCGCCCGCAGATACGCCTGCCAGCATTCCACCACCGGCGCCAGCTCCTTCTGCTCCCGGCGCAGCGCCGTCAGCTTCTCCCGGTCCGTATATACCGCCGGGTCCGCCAGCTGCTGCTCCACCTCTGTCAAATGCGCCGCAAGGGCGCTCAGCTTCTCCTGCATGGTCCGTCCTCAGTCGTTCTCCAGCAGGCGGCGCACGTTCTGGACAAAGTCGTTCCGCCAGAACTCATACCCCTCGCTGTCCGGCCGCAGCGACACCGCCAGCCGGTGGGCCTGCCCGGTATACATATCCATCTGGTCATAGACCTCCTCACTGCGCTGGGTGGTGCTCCGCGTGACCACATAGGCCACGTTTTCCATCTCCAGTCCCCGCCGCTTCAGCAGCGCGCGAATGGGGCTGGCGCACCGCCCCGCCCACACCGGACTTCCCACGATCACCAGCTTGTACGCGACCAGCGGCTTCTCCGTCTCAAAGGGCTGCAGGGGCCGGGTGGATGTCTTCATGGCGTCCATACCGCAGCGCATATATCCCCGCCAGCCGCTGCGGTCGCAGTCGTCGGTGATCGCCGTGATCTCCGCGCCCAGCGCCTCGGCGATCTCCTTGACCGCCCGGCGGGTATGCCCGGTCCGGGAATAGTAAATGCACAAAATATCACTCATGTTATCGCTCCTCCTGTTCCTCGGCCTGCAAGCTCAGTTCTTCCCAGCGCTCCATCTCCTGCTCCAGCCGCTTCTGCACGTCCTGCTGTTCCTGATACAGCGCGTTCAGCTTCTCCGCGTCACAGGCATTCTCCGCCATCTCCGCCTCCAGCCGCGCGCTGTCCGCCTCCAGCCTGGCGATAGCCGTCTCGCAGATGGTCAGCTGCTTTTTCGCCGCCTGCTGGGCCCGGTTGCCCCGGCTGCCGTTCTTTTTCGGCGCAGCGGACTGTACCTGTACCGCGGCCGCCGCGGCGGCGCGTTCCTCCTCCTTGGCCTGCCGGTACTGTGCAAAGCCCATGGGATAGTCCGTGATGACGCCCCCGGCCAGCTCCCACACACGGGTGGCGAACCGGTTGATGAAATACCGGTCGTGGCTCACGAACAGCAGCGTCCCGTCGAAGGCCTCCACCGCCTGCTCCAACCACTCCCGCGAGTCGATATCCAGATGGTTCGTCGGCTCGTCCAGTATCAGCAGATTGATGCTCTCGTCCATCAGCATACACAGCCGCAGGCGGCTCAGCTCGCCGCCGGACAGCACGCTGACGCTCTTGAACACATCCTCTCCGGTGAACTGATACGCCGCCAGCCGGTTCCGCGCCGACTGCGGCGTGATGTCCAGCTCATAGAGCATCGTGTCCAGTATGGACCTCTCCGGGTGCTCGAAGTGTATCACCTGCGGCAGATACGCCGCCTTCACCGCCGGCCCCAGCCGTATAACGCCGCTGTCCGGGCGCTCGCTGCCGGTCAGCATATTCAGCAGCGTGGTCTTTCCCGTGCCGTTCTCGCCCAGCAGAGCGATGCGCTCGCCCCCCTCGCACCGCAGATACACATCCTCAAACAGCCGCTTCTCGCCGAAGGCCTTGCTGACGCCCTTGATCTGCAATACCTCGTCGCCCTTGAACTCCCGGCTCTGGAAGCGCGCCTCCAGCTTCCGCGCCTTTGTGGGCTTCTCCGTGGTCCGCATACGCTCGATGCGCTTCTCCATGCTGAAGGCCCGCTTGTGCAGCGCGTCGTTGCCCATGAAGGCCCACAGGTGCATCTGCTCCGCCGCCTTTTCCAGCTGCGCGATCTTCGCCTGTTCCTTCAGGTACTGCTTCATGCGCTCCTGATACCGCCGTTCCTTCTCGATGGCATAAAAGCTGTAATTTCCGCTGTAAAACTCCGCTTTTCCGTCCTGTACCTCGATGATCCGCGTCACGGTCCGGTCCAGGAAATACCGGTCATGGCTGATGGTCAGCACCGTGCCCCGGAACCTCCGCAGATACCCTTCCAGCCACTCCGTGGCCTGCAGGTCCAGATGGTTCGTGGGCTCGTCCAGCAGCAGGATGTCCGTATCCTCCAGAATGAGCCGGCCCAGGTTCACCCGGGTCTTCTCTCCGCCGGACAAACACGCGAATTCCCGCTGCCGCATTTCCCTCGGGATGCTCAGGCCGTTGGCCACCTTGTTCACCGCCGTCTCCGTGTCCCAGCCGCCCAGTCCCTCGAATTTGGCGTTCAGCTCGCCGTACCGCCGCAGCGTATCCGCGCCGCTGTCCCCCTGCTCCATCCGCAGGGCCAGCGCATCCATCTCGTCCTTCATCCGAAACATCCGCGCGAAGGCCGTCTGCAAAACGTCCTCCACCGTGTACCCCTCCGGATACACGGGGATCTGCGAGATCAGTCCCACCCGCCGGCCAGCGGCGATCTGTACCTCTCCCTCGTCCGGCTCCAGCTCCCCGGTGAGCATACGGAACACCGTGGTCTTTCCGGCGCCGTTCCGCCCCAGCAGTCCCACGCGCTCCCCGCTGTCCACCTGAAAGCTCAGTCCGTCCAGTATTCTCTTTTCCAGATCAAAGGACTTCACCAGCCCTGTAACGCGAATGTCGACCATTTACTCTTTCTCTAATTCCTTTACGATGTTCTCAAAATGCATGGCGTGAGACGCCTTCACCAGCACCGCCGTACCCGGCGTGAACCGCGCCCGTACAGCGGGCATGGCCTCCTCCACGCCGGCGAACCACTGCGCCTCCGGATCTGTCTCGGTCAGGGCCTTCATCTTCTCCCCCACCGCCACGGTCTCGATGCCCAACTCCCGGCACAGCGTCCCCATATCCCGGTGGGCCTGGGCCGTCAGCGCGCCCAACTCACCCATGTCGCCCAGCACCGCCAGGCGCTTTTTCTGCCGGCTGGCGGCCAGCATACGGATGCCCTCCGCCATGGACTGCGGATTGGCGTTGTAGCAGTCGTCGATGACCAGCCGATCCCCGTCCATACGGATCAGGTGCATCCGGCTCCCTACCGGCGCATAGGCCGCCGTCCCCGCGGCGATCTCCGCCGCCGTCAGGCCCAGCCGTTCGCCGATGGCTGCCGCCATGGCCATGGGATAGACCATGTGCCGCCCCGGCGCCGCCGTCTCCAGCCGATAGGCCGCCTGTCCCGTGGTCACGGTGCAGGCCATGCCCTCCAGCCCCCGGTCGTCGATGTCCGTAACGCGGACATCGCAGTGCTCGCCCTCGCCGCAGCGCAGGATGATCTGTGGCAGCGTCACCGTGTTCAGCAGCTCGTCGTCGCCGTTGAGCACCGCGACGCCCTCCGGGGTCAGATTTTCAAATATCTCACACTTGGCCTGCAAAATGCCCTGCCGTGTGTTGCCCAGATTTTCGATGTGGGCGTCGCCCACGTTGGTGATAACGGCGATATCCGGCCGTACCATCTCGCCCAGATACCGTATCTCCCCAAAGTGGTTCATGCCCGTCTCGATCACCGCCGCCTCGTGCTCCGGCATGAGCCGCAGCAGCGTCAGCGGCGCGCCGATATCGTTGTTGAGGTTCCCCTCCGTCCGCAGCGTCTCATATTTCTGCGTCAGCACTGCGGCGATCATCTCCTTGGTGGTAGTCTTGCCCACGGAGCCGGTCACCTGTACCACCGGCAGCCGGAACTGCCCCCGGTACCAGGCGGCCAGCGCCTTCAGCGCCAGCCGCGTGTCGGGCACCTGAATGTAAAACTTCCCCGGCAGCAATGCCTCCGGCGTCTTTGCCGTCAGGCATCCCGCCGCACCGGCCTCCAGCGCCTTTCCGATATAGGCGTGGCCGTCGAAGCGTTCCCCCACCAGAGGGATGAACAGCGCTTCCTGCGGCACGCGGCGGCTGTCGGTGGTCACGTCGCGCACCGCCGCGCCGCTGCTCTGCAACACCGTGCCGCCCACCGCGGCGCAGATGGTCTGTACCGTCAGCGGCATCATGCCCGCGCCGCCTTTCGCGCCGCCAGCGACAGCTCCACGATCTTCTCGCACAATTCGCCGTAGTTCAGTCCCACCTGCGCCGCCTCCTGGGGCACCAGACTGGTAGGCGTCATGCCCGGCAGGGTGTTGATCTCCAGGCACCAGGCCTGACCGTTCTCGTCCAGAATGAAGTCCGAACGGGAGTACACGCTCAGCCCCAGCCCCTTGTGCAGCTTCAGGGCCATCTCCCCCACCTGCTTCCACGCCGCGTCCGTGATAGGCGCGGGGCACAGCTCCACCGCGCCGCCGGCCTGATACTTGCTCTCATAGTCGAAATAGGCGCCCTTGGGGATGATCTCCACCGCCGGCAGATAGCCGTCGCCCAGCACGGCGATCTGTATCTCCCGACCCTTGATCTTCTGCTCCACCACCACATGGTCGCCGTAGCGCAGCAGGTCGCGCAGGGCCTTCTCCAGCTGTTCCTTCGTGTCCGGCAGCGCCACACCGATGGAGCTGCCGCCGTTGACGATCTTCACGGCACAGGGCACCGGCAGCTCCTCCGCCAGCCGGGGGATATCGCTCTCGGTATAGTGGATGTCGTGCCACGGAGCCGTGCGAATACCGAGAGAGTCCATCATCCGCTTCGTCACGGATTTATCCATGGCCATGCCGCTGCCCAGATACCCGGATCCGGTGTAGGACACGCCCAGCAGATCCAGTGTGGCCTGTATGCGGCCGTCCTCGCCGCTGCTTCCGTGCAGCGCCCGAAATACCACGTCCGCCATGCGGCACACGGTCAGCACGTCCTTGCCCAGCAGGCTGGGGCTCTGGTCCCTCCGGCTGCGGCGCACCGCCTCCAGGTCCGGCTCCACGCGCTCCACCCGGCTCTGGCCGCACAGGCCGTCCGGCGCGTCAAAGATATCCTCCAACGCGCCCTCGTAGTCCTCCAACCCCAGAAACATATCCACCAGAATGGCCTTGTGTCCCCTCTCCCGCAGCGCCCTGCACACGCCGGTGCCGCTGGTCAGCGCCACCTGGCGCTCTGTGGACAGTCCGCCCGCCAATACCACGATCTTCATAAGCGTACCCTCACTTTTAGGCGGCACAGCGAAAAACGGCCCTGTGCCCCCATGATTTGATATATTATTATAGCACAGCGCCCCGCTGATTACAACCGATTTTGCCCGCCGGTGTGTAAACAAACAAAGAACGCCCCGGCACAGCCGCGGCGTTCTTTTGTTGTCTTTCCTATCGCAGCCAGTCGGGCTTCGCCCGCCCGTGTACGCCGGACACCAGCCCCATACAGGCAAACAGCATCACCAGCGACGAACCGCCATAGCTGATGAAGGGCAGCGTCAGTCCGATGACCGGCATCACGAACAGGCACATACCCACATTGATGATGACCTGAAAGATAATGACACTGGCCACGCCGATGCAGGCATAGCCCTCCAGCCGGGTCTTGGCGTGCCGCGCCACATACAGGCACCGCAGTATAATGGCCGTCAGCAGCGCCAGCGTCAGCAGGCAGCCCACCAGCCCCAGCTCCTCACCGATCACGGAGAAAATAAAATCCGTGTGCCGGTGCGGCAGGCTGGACGCCGCCTCGCTTTGGGTCTGCGTGCCGCGAAACAGCCCCTGCCCGAATATCCTTCCGCCGCCCAGTGTCAGCAGGCTCCGGGTCTGCTGCCAGCCGGTGTTCAGCGGGTCATAGCTGTGGTCGAACAGGACGATGAACCGGTTTTTCATGTAGGTATCCAGCAGGTCCAGGTCCCACATGGCGTAGAACAGCAGTCCCGCCGCGCCGCCGCCGATCAGGAACCACCGCAGCGCCACCCCCGCCACAAAACACATACACGCGAAGATGAACAGGAACACCAGCGCACTGCCCATGTCGGAGGATATCTTGTAGTACAGCGCAAAGATCACGCCGAAGTGTGCCGCCAGCATGACGATGGAGGAAATCGACCGCAGGTCCCGGTTCTCCTTCAGCCACGCCAGCTGTTTCGCCAGCACGATAATAAACGTCAGCTTCACGATCTCCGCCGGCTGCACCTTCACCGGCAGGAACGGGAACTCCAGCCATGCCTTGTTGCCGGTATCCCCGGCAATGCCGAGGGGCGTTGCCAGCAGCAGGATGAACACCACGCCCACCAGGAATATCCACTTCCAGTACTTCGCCAGCTCGTTCAGGTCCACCTGCGACACCACGATATACAGCACCGCCCCGATGCACAGCGCCGCCGCCTGTACCAGCACCAGCTTGCTGGTGTGCATATAGTGTGTGGCGCTGGCGATCATCAGTATGCCGAACAGCGACGCGCCGATGCACAGCGCCAGCAGGACAAGATCGGCCTGTCGGAACACGTCGTTAAAAAGCTCCCGTATCCGTCGCAGCATGGCGGCACCTCCCTTCCCTCGCATTTCCCCCGCACGGTGCCTGCGGCCGCATACAGCGCATCAAGCCCGCAAAAAGCGGAAGAGAATGTATAACAAAGGTATCGTAAATGTATCATGAATGTACCATAAGTGTACAGCGAAAGCGCACAAAAAGCACGCGCTTTTCCGGCGTGTCAAACGCCGGTCCCACATAGTGTACCACGATTTCCCCGCCCTGTAAACCACCGGTTTTCTATCAAAAATGTTACCATTTCCACCCCTCTGCCGCTTTTACAGCCCAGCCACCGTTTTCACAGCCCGGCCACCAACAGCGCTATCACCGAAAGGCCCCCCACCGCCAGCGCATAGGGCGTTGCCGCCCGTATGGTGGTCAGGTTGGAAACGCCCGAGCCGGCGGTGGTCATCAGCACCGCGTCCGCATAGAAGCACAGACTATATCCCAGGGTAACGCCACTCATCACCGCGGCGATCATCAGCGGCGCAGCCACCCCGGCAGCCAGCCCCATCGGGATGAACACAGGAATAGCGATGGTCATTACCGCCCAGCAGCCACCTACGGCAAATACGGTCAATCCCACCAGCACAAACGCCAGCGGCGCGATCAGGCAGCGGGGCACCGCCCCTCCGATACCGTTGATGAGAATATCAAACAACCCCAATGTACGGTTGGCGTCGCTGAGCATCAGGCCAAAGCCCACCACCACAGCAATGGTGGTCATACCCTTAACGCCGGAAAAGAATCGGGCAAAGTATTCTCCCACCGTCATACGCTTCTGTATCACATACAGCAAGAACTGCACCACCAGGCACACGATGATACCGTGGAGCAAATCATTGTCAAACAGCACCGTGCCGCCCACCAGCGCCGCCAGCGGGACAACAGCGTTCCAAGCCGAGGAGACATTGTGCTCATCCACCTCGTCAATGTCCACCAGCTTCTCGCCCTTCTCGCCCGGTTCAAAGGCTGCGCCGCCGGAGGCCACCCGGTGATACGCCTGACGAAGCATGCCCACTTTCGGAAACCAGCCCAACGCCAGCAGCAGACTTACCAGCATCATCGCCAGCGGATAAAACATGAAGGGCACCGCCTGAAGGTAATCCGTGAACCCCAGGCCGAAGTCGGAGATCAGGACGACGCTGAATGCCGTCCAGATGGTAAAGGGCACCGTCACGCACAGGCAGCATGCCATAATGTTGGTCTGCACCGCCAGGTGCTCCCGGGGCAGACGGTTTTTATCGGAGACATCCCGCAGGCAGATGGTGGTAGTCAGGGCATTCAGATACTCGTCCACGAACATGATCACAGACAGCAGCCACGCCAGCAGCAGCGTTTTGCGGGGCGTGTTGGCCGCCTTCGCCAGCAGATCCCGGAAGCCCATGAGCCCGCCGGAGGCCTGAAACAGCGAGATCATTCCGCCAAAGCCCAGAATACTGCACAGTGCAAACTGATAGGAGCTGTTGCCCAGTGTAGTATACATGGTGTCGATCAGCCCAGTGAAAAAATGCTGGCGATGGACCAGCAGCACGGCCAGCAGAGTGGCCAAGACCATTGCATCTGCCATTTTGCGGGTCTTTAGGGCATATACGATCAAAAACGCCAACGGCAGGAACGCCATAACAGTATGCAGCACAGAAACATCTCCCTTCTCACACAGAGTATAGCAAACTCCAGTGAAAACCGCAACTGCGCATGAAAAAGCCGGCCTGGTGGCCGGCTTTTCATGCGTCGCTTATACAGACATTCTTTTCACAC
>ENA-UOJB01002296-UOJB01002296.1-human-gut-metagenome-genome-assembly--contig:-C48-NODE-2296-length-12885-cov-5.801559_pt1 | contig 12885 bp, 14 predicted proteins | sample MGYA00242338_ERZ723885 | MGnify/ENA metagenome assembly ERZ723885
GGGTGGTGGAGTAAATGGCCGGTAATGTTGAAATTCAGGGTTTAGAGTTTCAAATTCAGGAGAACAGTGAGGGTGCTGTTTCCGGGATTAACAATCTCAAAAAGGCTTTGAGCGGTTTGAGGGGTGCTACCAGTATCAGTGTTACAGGGCTGAACGCTACCAGTCAAAGTATTCGGACATTAAGGAATGCTCTTTCCGGTCTGAATAGCGGAGATATGTCTAAGAAACTGACTCAGATCGCCACGGGTTTGAAAGCCTTGGAGTCGGCCAAGAACATCAAGATTTCCAGTTCCATTGCCAATCAGTTAAACGCTCTGAATGCGGCTCTGGTAAATGTCCGGTGGACGGATGGCGATAAGCTCAGAACCCTTGCTGATGGTCTGCGCCCCCTGTCTGAGTTGGGTAAGGCCAATATGACCACCTTCATCAATCAGCTTAAAAAGCTCCCCACTGTGATTGAGGAACTGGAAAAGGCTGACATTGATAAGTTTACCCAGCAGATGAAGGAACTGGCCGCAGCTATGAAGCCCTTTGCAGATGAAATGCAGAAGGTGTCTAATGGCTTCTCTGCATTCCCTTCGAGAATTCAAAGGCTGATTAGAAGCACAGAGCAGTACAACAATACCGTCAGACGGGCTACCAATAGCACCAGTGCATGGGGTACGGTTGTAAACGGCCTGAAATTCGGCACGATGATTTATGGCCTGCGCCGATTGGCCTCTATGATCGGTACAGCCGTTACCCAATCTAACGCATATCAAGAAAATCTAAACCTGTTCACCGTGGCTATGGGTGAATATGCTCAGGAAGCCTTTAACTACGGGCAGACCGTAAGTGAGGTTCTGGGTATCGACCTGTCTGACTGGATTAGAAATCAGGGTGTGTTCAATACCCTTCTGACCGGTTTTGGTGACACGGCGGAGAGAGCGGCCCTTATGAGTAAGAACCTGACTCAGCTGGGCTATGACCTGTCTTCCTTCTTCAACATTTCTGTTGAGGACGCAATGCAGAAGTTACAGTCTGGTATCTCCGGTGAGTTGGAGCCGTTGCGCCGTCTGGGTTATGATCTTTCTCAGGCCAGATTGGAAGCAACCGCCCTGTCCCTTGGAATTGATAAAAGCGTCCAGTCCATGACTCAGGCTGAAAAGGCAGAGTTGCGATACTACGCAATCATGACTCAGGTGACTACCGCCCAGGGGGATTTGTCGAGAACCTTGGAAGCCCCGGCCAATCAGCTTCGTGTTCTGTCGGCTCAGTTTAACATGGCGGCGCGGTCTATCGGAAACATCTTCATCCCGGCCCTGAATGCTATCCTCCCTTACGCTATCGCTGTGGTTCAGGTCATTCGGGAGATCGCTGACGCAATCGCCTCCCTGTTTGGATTCGAGTTGACTGAGGTTGATTACTCCGGTATCACGGCGGGAGCCAGCGGAGCCGGTAGCATGGCTGACAGTCTTGACGAAGCTGCGGGAGCGGCTAAGAAGTTAAAGCAGTACACCGCTGGGTTTGATGAACTAAATGTGTTCGCTCCTGATAGTGGAAGTGCTGGTTCCGGTGTTGGGGCCGGAGGCGGTAACGGCTTTGATTTCGAGCTTCCTGAGTATGACTTTATCGGAGAAGCAGTTCAAACACGAGTCGGTGAAATTAAGGCCATGATTGAGAATAGCCTTGCGGATATAACCGCTGTGGTTTCCGGCTTTTCCTTGGCTATCGGAACAATTATGGTTTTGACCGGTGCAAATATTCCTCTTGGATTAGGGCTTATGGTCATGGGAGCAGCTGGCCTTGTTGGTACGATTTCTGCAAATTGGGGAAGTATGAACGGTCAACTGGCAAGCACTCTTGCCACAATTACTGGCATGCTGGGAGGCTTCTTCCTTGCTCTGGGTGCATTGCTGACTTTTACGGGAGCAAATGTACCTCTGGGCATTGCTCTAATGGCAGTTGGAGCGGTAAGTCTTGTTACTGCGGCGGCTGTAAACTGGCATGCAAGTGACGCTCCATTAAAGGACGCACTTGCTACTCTGACCGCTATCGTAGGAGGTTCCCTTTTAGCAGTAGGCGCACTTTTAGCTTTTAGCGGGGGAAGCGTTCCCCTTGGCATTGCACTTATGGCGGCTGGTGCTATTTCGATTGTAGGCTCTGCGGCCTTGAATTGGAATGGAATGAATGAACAGATCGGAACAGTCATTGGCACTCTTACTGGTATGGTGAGCGGTGCATTACTTGCTTTGGGTGCGCTATTTGTGTTTACCGGAGTAAGTCTACCTCTCGGTCTGGCTCTTATGGCGGCTGGTGCGGTAAGCCTTGTTACTGCGGCAACCGTAAATTGGCAATCTACAAATGATACCATGTCTACCGTTTTGGGAACGCTGACTGCTATTGTCGGAGGTGCAATGCTGGCTGTCGGTGCATTACTGACTTTTGGAGGTGTAAATCTTCCTCTCGGTCTGGCTCTTATGGCGGCTGGTGCTGTTTCACTGGTTACTGCGGCTGTGGTTGATTGGACATTTGTAGTCACTACGGTAAAAACAATTTTGCAAGAAATTGGAATTGCCGCTGGTGCCGCTTTATTGGCTCTCGGTGTCATGCTGACATTAAGCGGAGGTGCCCTACCTCTCGGTATTGGTTTGATTGCCGCTGGTGCCGCCTCTCTTGCGGCGGGTGTGGCTCTGAACTGGAACTACATTCTGACTACAATCAAAAATGTTCTGAAAGAAATCGGGATTGCGGCTGGTGGTGCATTAGTCGCACTCGGCCTCATGCTGATCGTGACTGGTGTTGGATTACCTCTCGGTATTGGCCTCCTTTTGGCTGGTGCCGCAACAATGGCTACTTCGGTAGCACTAAATTGGGATTTCTTTGCAGATAAAATCCAGCAAATGCTTGATGGTATTACCGCTGTTTTCAAAGGCTTCGTTAATGGAGGACTCGGGTTGTTCGAGAATTTCATTAACGGTGTAATTGGTATCGTCAACAATGTTATCAGCTTCATAAACAGTCTGGTAGGAATTTTGGGTATTCACATTAATCTTATCCCGGAAGTATCTATTCCCAGACTTGCTACTGGCGGATTTGTTGATGAAGGCCAGCTCTTTATCGCAAATGAGGCCGGGGCTGAGATGGTCGGTGCCATGGGCCGAAGAACGGTTGTAGCCAATAACGAGCAAATTGTGGAAGGTATTTCCGCAGGTGTAACGATTGCCAATGACGGCGTGATCGCCGCTATCTATGCACTCATGAACATCATTGAGGATAAGGATTTGTCCGTGTCCATCGGTGATGATGTGATTGGACGGTCTTATGACCGATACAGCAGAAACAGAGGTGTCCGTGTGAACAGCGGAGCATTCTCGAACGCTTACTAAGGGGGTAGGGATATATGGCTTCTTTCATCAAGATCAATGGTCGTGATTATCCCTGCCCCCGAAGGGGCTTAGAAATGATGGTCGCTACCATAGTGGACTCCGCCCGGAACGCAAATGCCGTGGTGGTAGGACAGGTAGTGGGCCGTGAACAGCAGAAGTTAAACAATTTGGAATGGGCTTACCTGACTGCGGAACAGTGGTCGGCTATTTTGAAGGAGTTCTCCAATTTCTATGTGACGGTCAGTTACCCGGATATGGTGAACAATACATGGACTACCCGGAAGATGTACCCCGGAGATCGTACCGCAGAGCCATTCCACCTTGACCCTGTAACGCAATTACCCCTTGACTACATTAACTGTAAAGTTAATCTCATTGACTGCGGCGAACCGCTTTAAGGAGGGATGGGAGCATGAAGTCAGTCAGCAATGCTTATAAGGCCAGCATGAAAGCCATGCTCCGAAACCGTTCCTATGTCCGTATCACCTTCGGCAATGTAGACACTACCGCAGCTACGGACGGTGAGTGGGAAAGCAATGGTGCGGCAAGTATCTCCGAGTTTGAAACGGTAGATTACGCCTATCAGTACGGAGATACCTATGCCGCTTTAGAGTTAAACCGTTGGGCTTTGGACGGCAAGACCCTGATCGTCCCTACCGGGGAGGCTGTGCAGGATGGCTTTATTTCGAGCCTCATGAGTGACGCTGAGGGAAATTTCAGTACCCCTCCTGTCATTACACGGGAGTTTTCCTTGAAGCATATCTTCCCCGGTTTAACCCTGACCTTCGACACCAGACAGCAGGAATGGCCGCTTGAAGTCACCGCAGATTTCTACCTGAACGGTGCTGTCGTTGATACTCAGACGGTTTCTATTACCAGTGTCCAGACCACGATCAGCACCACGGCCACGGAGGTAGACAAGGTGACAATCACCTTTGACCGGTGCTTACCCTATCGCAGACCCAGATTGGAGAATGTACTTTACGGCCTGAATGTCCAGTTCGTGAACAAGGATATTGTTTCCACTCAGCAGAAACATGATGTTGACCCTCTGAGCCGGAGGTTGCCGACAGAAACAATGCAATTCACGATCTTGGATTATGAACACAAGTACGACCCCGACAACCCGGCTGGTATCTATGCCTATGTGGATAAGAATTCTCCCATTGAAATCCAATTTGGCTATGAGTTACCGGACGGCTCTGTGGAGTGGTTGAAGCCGGATAATTATGTGTTGAATGCCAAGCCAAGCGCACAGAACAATCAAGCCACCTTCAACGGCACCGGCCTGATCGGGAGTCTGACCGGAACTTTCTACAAGAGTAAGCTGGGTTCCAAGAGCCTTTACAACATGGCCGAAGAGGTTCTTTTAGACGCAGGGTTGACCCTGACGGAGCAGGGGACAAATCCTTGGGAGATTGATGAAGCCTTAAAGGATATGTTCACTACGGCGGCTCTCCCCATCGACACTCACATGAACTGCTTGCAGCTGATCGCTCATGCGGCTTGTTGCCGCCTCTATACGGACGATGACAATATCATCCATATCAGACCATTCGGAGTCACGGTTATCGGCATATACAACGGCGTATGGGCCGACAACGGCCATGTTTGGTTCAGTGAGTGGGACACGATTGATAAGGGCAACACAGCAGAGAATACCTACGCCACTTTCGAGTTGAACCGGTGGACTCTGGGTGGTGACAGTCAGATCATTCTTCCCGACAGCAATGCCGGTCAGAGAGGTTATATCAGTGAGGCCATGACCGGAGCGGACGGGTCTTTCACAAATCCTCCGGTCTTTACAAAGACCTTCGATGTGCCTCACGATCTCCCGGTCTTGGCAATTCGCTTTGATACGGTTCTCAATGAATTTCCCGGTTCGGTTCAGGTGAAATATTACCACGATGATACTCTGCTTGATACCCAGACCGCAGCTATTGACTCCGTGGAAGTGTATGTGTCCTCCAATCTGGCAATCGAGTGTACCAAAATTGAGGTGACCATGATCGGGAACCTCCCCTACCGGAGAGGCCGAGTCACAAAGGTCTATTACCGGGAAACTGATTTCACTCTGGACTTTACCTCCATTGGAGAGAACAGCCTGAAGATTTCCAAGATTGACGAGTTGAAATCTGTTTCTGTTGCTCGGTATTCCTACACGGCCTCCAATGACACTTCCACACTTTATGAGGGAACGACCACCGAAACTGAGCTTCATGTTGAGTTCTCTGGTCTTGCACAAGATGTTCAAATCTCTGTATCTGGTGGGACATTGGTATCTTCCAATATCTACGCCAGAGCTGCGGACTTAGTGTTATCCTCCGGCACTAAGACCGTAACGATCACAGGCAAAACACTGACTGAGAATTCGGTGGTCGTTTCCTACCCCGTTGCTCAGTCCGGCGAGATCGACAAGGAGGAAAACCCCCTTATCACCAATGATACGATGTGTCAGGCTCTTGCCAATCATGTAAAGAGTTATCTGCAAATGCGGAACACCTATGAGGCCAATTACCGGGGCAACCCGGAAATGGAAGTGGGTGACATTATCGGTTTGCAGACCCTTTACACTGACGAAATGGACGCTCTTATCTTGGTGGATGAAATCACTTTTGACGGCTCTTTGAGCGGAAAGATGACGGTGAAAGGCTTGATATGAGTGTTATTGACAATCTGATTTTTGACCGAACCCAAGCCGATGTAGACCGTGTATTTGAACTGAAAAACAAAATCTTGACCGGGGGAGGGCTTTCTGCCCTCACCTCGGAAGAGCAGTCCGAATACATGGCCGGGATGAAAGGGGCTTATAACTACACCGATTTCAACCGGATTGGGGAGGCAATCTCCTATCTGGTAGAACGCATGAAAGCCCTGGCTATCTACGATGACAGCATTATCCCGAAGGTAGATTGGGCGGTGGGAGATTGGCCCACGCAGAGTCAGATTTCCAATCTTCTGACCTGTCTGACCAAACTGAGAGCCAAACTCAATCTACCGGCAAATGCCCCTTCTGTCCCTGGGTCTATGGACTACATGACCTATCAACTGGCAAATGACATTGAGCAGTTGCTTTTCATGATAGACAGCAGAGTGACACAAACAACCGCCCCCTTCCCCTACACAGGGGTTCGGTACTGCGGACAATAAAAAGGAGGAACATGAAACGCTATGAAAGACACCACCATCAAGGGCAATGGAAAGTCCAGTATCATTCGGGCACCTTCCGATATGCCCGCTACCTTCGAGGAATGGAGGCAACAGCTGATCGCCGGAAACGGCTACTTAGATGTTGTTCTAAATACCGACACCACCGGTGCAAACGCCGGTTGTGATGTGGTGGGAACACCTCTGAGCAAAGCAAATCTGCTGGACGACACTACGAAAGCGGCACTGGAACTGGATGGGGTTGACCCCACGGTGAATGACGCTCTCTACGCCCTGAGCCAGAAGGGTTCTCCGGCTGAGTGCCATGTTTATGCCGATAACGGCACCACCGTCACCATGACCAAGGGGGACACTGTTCTTTCCGCTGTGGCCTCTGGTGGAGAAGCCGTTCTCTATCCCGCCGAGCTGGGAGATTGGTCTATCAAATACACCTACGGCGGCTCTCAGAAGACCAAGACCTATACGCTGGAAGTCATTGGCATTGTGTATGTTTACCCCTTCAATATCACGGGCACCTTGGAGCAGACCGATTGGTCTGAAATCGCTCTGTGTTCTCAGTTCGGACAGGCCAAGAATTATTTCTCCGTGGGCGATCAGAAGACCGTCAGCATTAACGGTACGAACTACAAGGTTCAGATTATCGGCTTTGACCACGATCAGTTGACTTCTGGTGGAATGGCCGGTATCACCTTCCAGCTTGTGGGCTGCCTCAATCAGACTGCAAACATGAACAGCTCTAACACGAACGCCGGTGGCTGGAACAGTTCTGCCATGCGTAGCCGTATGAGTACCTATCTGGGTCAACTCCCTGCGGCTCTGCGAAATGTTATTAAGACGGTCAACAAGCGGACTTCCGCTGGCAATCAGTCCTCTTCTATCCAGACTACTCAGGACAAGTTGTTCCTGCTGTCTGAGATTGAGATTTTTGGTGCTACCACCTACTCTTTTGCTGGTGAAGGTACTCAGTATGAGTATTATGCCGCTGGAAACACCACGATCAAAAAGGTCAATGGTTCTGCGGACTCCTGGTGGGAGCGTTCGCCTCGTAGCGACGACACCGGCTGTTTCTGCTTTGTGAGCTACTCGGGTAACGCCAGCCGTAACGGCGCCAGCACCTCGTTTGGTGTGTCCTTCGGCTTCTGCGTTTAATCTGTCATCCACAAAAATCCCGCCCCGGAAGGGGCGGTGTAGGAGGGTAATATGTCAGTCCCAAAATTTATGAGGGGAGAAAGTAATGTGCAGTTCATTGAAACCGCAAGACGCTTGGAACTTCACGCTTTCTCCGTAGTCACGAAAGCACCGAAGCGGTACGGCCCTTATCTTCTCTATCCGATCATGCACCTGTGTTCCACGGTTCATGACGAGGTGAGAGCGGCCAATAACATCTATCCCACAAACAAACATGAAGCGCAAATGCGCCGGGACTGTCTTACCAGAGCCAATATTGCCCTTCAAAACCTCAGTCCGAAATTGGCCTTGCTCTATGACGCTATTCTTCAAAACCCGGAAAAGTACCCGTGGATTGACCACGCTATTCAGGAGTTCGGAGAGTATATCGTAGATGAAGCCAAGCTGATTTCCAGTGTGAAGAAATCTGATCGGAAAAGGTATAAAGACCTTCCTGATTAGTTTTCTCTAATATGGGTCAAGTCCTGTTAAACCTTGCCTGTTCTGCGAACAACTGGTGGGAGCGTTCGCCTAATAGCGACAACACCAACAATTTCTGCAATGTGAACAACTCGGGTAACGCCAACAATAACAACGCCAGCAACTCGAATGGTGTGTCCTTCGGACTCTGCAACTTCATATAGGTCAGTCGTAGTAACCCCATTGGGTGAAATCAGTACCTTTTGCAGAGGGAGGACTTGTACCCTGCCTATTGGCTAAAACTTCCGGGCACATCGTTTGAAATGCGCCCACCCCGAAAGGGGCACTCCGATGTAATCAGCCGGACGCTTCTTGCATGGTGAGTGATGTATGGTAACTCATTTCATGGCTGGTATTACTACGCAGTTAGAACCCATACCCAACAATCATACTGTACGGAGGGAAATCTTTTTCATGACAAGTGCGGAGAGAAGAGAAATCCGTTATCAAAGAAGAAAGGCCAAACGGGAAGAGGCTCGTAAAAAGCGAAGTATGGCCTGTGGCGATTTTGAAGAGGTCTTTTCTTTTCGACACCTATATCTCTCGGGAAAGAAGTGCTGTAAAGGTGTTTATTGGAAATCTTCCACACAACGCTATATCGGCAATATCATCCCGAACATTGCCCTGACAGCGAGATCGCTGAACGAGGGTAATTTCTATCACCGTGGCTTCCATGAGTTTACCATCATGGAGCGTGGTAAGAAACGGTATATCCGCTCTGTCCATATCACAGAACGGGCCGTGCAAAAGTGCCTGTGCGATTACTGCATTGTCCCGATCTATTCATCCTCTTTCATCTATGACAACTCGGCCAGTTTGAAACACCGTGGCATGGACTTCGCCCTGCGGCGTATGATCTGCCACTTGCAAAAGCACTATCGGAAACATGGTTTGGCCGGTGGCATTCTGATTTTTGACTTCAAGAGTTATTTCGATGAAGCACCACACGGCCCTTTAGCTGCGGAAGCAAAGCGGCGGCTCCATGATGACCGTGTGCGTTCCCTGCATGATAGCTTCATTTCGGATTTTGGGCCAGTGGGTTTAGGGCTTGGAAGTCAAATCTCTCAGACAAATGCCCTGCTTCTTCCAAGTCCGATTGACCACTATTTCAAGGAAAAACTTCGTATTAAAGGCTATGCCCGGTATATGGACGATGGCTATGCCATTCATGAGGACATTGATTTTCTCAGAACCGAAGGAATGTTTGGGCTGGAAGAGATGACCCGGAAGTTAGGTCTGCGGCTAAATTGGAAGAAAACTCGGGTTATTCCGCTGGCTGATTTCTACCGGTGGTTGAAGACCAAATTCATTCTCACCTCGAGCGGCAAGGTTGTCTTGAAGATGAACCCGGACTCTACCAAGATCATTCGGCGTAAGCTGCGAACCTTTCATGGAAAGTGGGAAAGAGGTGAGATGACGGTTGCGGACATTCGGAGTTCCGTAGAGAGTTATCACGGGCACATGAAGCGAGGAAACAGTTTTAAGGTGCGAGAGAACACCAATCAGTATTTCAAATCCATGTTCGGCTTCTATCCGAACAAGAAAGGCTGGGAAAGAAATGTATCGAATTCTCAAAGATGGAACACCTCTGGCAACGGTGACAACCCCTGTGTGGGTCAGAATGCAGAACAACGGGTGCTACGGCCTATGCACAGAGGAACAGGCACATGGCATTGTGATCGAGGGGTCTGTGTACCACATTGAGGGTAGGAGCGAACTGGAAGGAAAAGAAACCGTGAGCGTGACCACGATCAGCGAGGTTGCCTACCAGAAGGAGCAAGAGGCCATTCTTAAAGGCAAGGCAGAACAGGCCGATGTGGACGCTATTGCGGCGGCAATCGAGAGGGGGTTATCTCTGTGAACGAGAAAATGTTGAACGCTCTGTCCAGTGCAATTTATATGTCCCGGCTCATGCTGGAAGGGAAACAGGTTGAGGAAGATGACCAGAAGATCAGGGCTTCCGGGCTTTACCTCGATTGGGTGAAAGGAAATCACACTGTCGGAGAAATTTTCAACACCCATGCCGGGGACGGCCTTGGCTCTGAATGGGAGCAAACCTGGGAGTGTTTTCAGGCTTACGACAATGCGGTGTACCCGGACATTGTTCCCGGAAATGCCGCATGGTACACCTTCAACCGGCCTCTGCATGGCAAAAGCCCGGACACGGCCCGTCCCTATGTTCCTGTTCAGGGCGCACATGATATGTACCGCCAGGGAGAGTTCATGGTATGGACGGACGGGAATATCTACGAGTGTATTGACCCGAATGGGACAGCTTATAGTCCCGGAGATTACGCCGCAGCTTGGCAGAAGTGGGAGGGCTGATAATGGAGGCTATCATTGTCGCACTTGTTTCTGGTGGGATTACTCTGGTGGGAGTCTTAATCGCCAACAGTAAAACTCAGGCTGTTATGGACACCAAACTGGAAGAGTTGACCCGAGAAGTCCGGGAACACAACAATTTTGCCAAGCGAATGCCCGTAGTAGAGGAACAAATCAAAGTCATCAATCATCGGATTTCTGACTTAGAAGAGTTCCATAAGCCGGATTGACTGAAATGATTTAGTGTACCCACAAAATAATTTTAGTGTATCTTAGTGAGTTTAGTGATAAATCTAAGGCTTTTGCAGAAAAGTCCTCTATATAGAGCGTTCTATAAGAGGGTTTATACACGAAAAATGAAAAATGGGCGGCAAAATTGCCCTTAATCCCTTGTGGCGCAAGGGTTTTCGGTAGTGGGAGATTTATCACTAAAATACTCACTAAAATTGGAAAGGAGAACATTATGGAAAACATCATCAAGCGTCTGTCCACTCTTCTGTCTGTCAAGAGTCTGGTTACACTGGCTCTTACCGCTGTATTTGCGTACATGGCGTGTACCAATCAGATCAGTCAGGACTTCATGACCATCTATGCGGTCATCATTGCGTTCTACTTCGGCACTCAGAGCCAGCGCACACAAGACCTGCTGGACAGTGCCGGTAAGGAGGAATAAGTCATGATGAAAGCAACTGAACTGGTCAACAAGGCCATTGACATTGCGAAGAACTACAAAACGCTGTATGTCATGGGGTGCTTCGGTGCCCCCATGACTGCGGCCAACAAGAAGAGGTACACCACCAATCACTCCTACAACAAAGCTGCGGCTCGGGTGAAGATGATTAACGCCGCTTCTGAGGACACCTTTGGATTTGACTGTGTGTGTCTTATCAAGGGTATCTTATGGGGCTGGGATGGCGATAAGAACGCTACCTATGGCGGTGCCAAGTATGCCTCCAACAATGTTCCCGATATTGGGGCAGACAGCATGATTAAGAAGTGTCCTGACGCTTCTACCACCGGCTGGGACAGCATGGAGGTCGGTGAGGTGGTATGGACTACCGGCCATATCGGTATCTACATCGGTGACGGTCTGGCTGTCGAGTGTACGCCCAAGTGGAAGAACTGTGTGCAGATCACCGCTGTTGCCAATATCGGCTCCAAGAGCGGCTACAACGCCCGGACATGGAAGAAGCATGGTCATATCCCCTATGTGGAATACAGCGGCCAGACGGAGGCTCCTACGCCCGAGAAGGACACTTCTTCTACTCCCGCTTCCGGTAAGGAGGTCAAGGCTACCGGTGTGGCTACCGGCTTTGACAAATCTCTGGCCGGGACTTATACCGTGACCGCCGCAAGCGGCCTGAATGTGCGGAATGCAGCTGGCACGAACAACAAAGTGCTGGTGGCTATCCCCAAGGGCACTAAGGTTCAGAACTACGGCTACTACACTCTGGTAGGCGGTGTGAAGTGGCTGTATGTGAAGTTCACCTACAACGGCGTGACCTATATCGGATTTGCGTCTGCGTCCTACTTGAAGAAGTGAGGTTGAGATCATGAGCGGCAAGCGAGTAGCCAAGAAGCCGAAGAAGAAAATCAAGAAGAGAACCCTCTTCACGGTTTTCTCAATGTTCAATCTGTTCTGGTACACCGTGGCCGTTCTGGTTGCCAATTTCCATGACCACATGATTTCCTCAGAATTGACCGTGGCATGGTTTTCAGCGTGGACGGTGGAATTGGCCCTATTGTTTGGTATCAAGATCAAGGACAAGTCTTCCGAGGACGAAGCTGCGGGGTGAGAAAATGCAAGTGTTGACAGACCTGACATTGGACAAGCTGATAAATCTGTATGTCGGTGTTGTGACCCACGATAAAAAGCAGCTCATTGAGTGGGATGACCACCGGAGAACCCCACTTTATGAGTTGAAGAAGAGAACCTTGGCTCAGGACACCATGATACTCGGGGCACTTCGATGTGCCAAGGCCAACGGATTTACCGGCGAAGAGGGTTGACCCTATTGAAGAGTCGAACTTTTTCGATGGAGAGTCGAACCCCAAAATAGGCAAAAAGAGGACACTCCCTGCCATTTACGGCAAGGAGTGTCTTTTTGTTTGAACGAAAATCGTTCCCCACACAAAGCAGGGTTCGGATTTGCGCTCAATGGTGGAGCCGAGGGGAATTGAACCCCTGTCCGAAAACAGTTTCACGGGACTTTCTCCGGGCGCAGTCAGGTTTCAGAATTCCCGCCCCGCAAAGACACCTGACAGACTTTGCGGTTTGGTAGAGTCATGATGCGTGGGCAGGTCAACTCTTTCCCGCCTCACGGACGCCACATCAACGACGCCTTCCCCGGCCTGTGGCCTCTCCGGTTCAGACGGCTGC
>ENA-UOJB01002298-UOJB01002298.1-human-gut-metagenome-genome-assembly--contig:-C48-NODE-2298-length-12880-cov-5.010604_pt1 | contig 12880 bp, 3 predicted proteins | sample MGYA00242338_ERZ723885 | MGnify/ENA metagenome assembly ERZ723885
CTTTCCTCAGCGGCGTGTCAAAACTGCAAAGCCGTTGATAACCCGCGCCCTCGCAAGTCAGTACGAGAAACTTTGCGTTCCGATAAAATTTCAAATCCCCGTCTTTGGAAAATGACCTTAAATCCATGCCCTGCGTCGTTCCCAACACCCGCAACCCCTGTTTGTCTCCCGTATTTTCACAATACGTTTTCGGCGCGGCTCGAAATATATTTTGGGCAAGTTCTGTATAGGTCCCGTCCTTATCTTTGCACAAGGGAAGCTCGATACAGCAAATCCCGTCTTTTCCGTCCAATGCATACGCCAACGCCGCGCAACCGTTTTCCTTCGCATAAACACATGCGCTCTCGAAGTCCGTCCATGTTGCGGGATTGCCCGCTTCGGCGGGTTTTCCCGTATGACAGCCTATGATATATTCTTCCGTTCCGACCGCATCATTCTTCCGTATCCGCACCGCCGTCCAATTCGGACGTTTTTTCAGTTCGTCGGGGATACTTTTGCGGAATGTGTATTCCTGTTCCGCGAATTTATCCGATTTCGTTTCCGACGGCGCTTGATAGCTTGTGCCATATTCCGCATCGGTTTTTCCGTTCATTTCTGTCATAAACTGTTCCGTGGACAAGTCGATTTTTTCATTCGTTTGCTTATTAGACAGTTTCAGTATAAAGTTTTGCGGTAAGGTTAATCTAAACCCTGTTCCGTCCGTTTGTATATACTCATTCGGCACATAACAGACAAAACCCGCATATTCGCCTTTTGGGAGCTTCAAAAGCGTTACCTTCTCATACGCCGCTATCTTTGCTCGTTGGGGAATTAAAAAAGAGACCTTTTCACCGTCTATCACCGCTTTTTCTTCTTCCTTGCGTTTGAAATGATAGTCCTCGGCTTTGGTATTACGACAGCTTTGATAAAGTTCAAACGCCGTCAGCTCCATTTTCTCGCCCGTAGTCTTATTCTTGGCGTTTATCTTGTAATCTTCCGGCAAGCGAATAAAAATCCGTCCGTCATCGCTGTTTGAATCCTCCTCTATAAATTCGTTGAGCAGATAATATCCGAACGGTTCGGTTTTCATTGTTTTCGGCAGTACGAACAATGTTACTTTTTCGTACATTTTCTGCATGGCTTCTTTGGGCAGACTAATCCCGAACCATTTTTTTCCTTCATAATCCCGCCGCGTTTCATAATCTTTATCCGTCGCATCGCCGACAAGCTCACGAAATGCCTCCGCCGTTATAATTTTTTCTTCCCCGTCACGGTTTTTGAGCTTTATCGTCTCGTTTTCTCGCATGGAAAACTCATAACCCGGACCCGCAAAATCCTCCGGTTTATCCGATCTTTTTTCGGCTTCTCGAATTTTATGGTTATAAACGTTATACGTGTAGCCGGCGTATTCGCCGGTCTGCGGCATACGGAAATACGAATGTTTTTCAAAACGTTTAATGAGCGCGCTCTTGGCTACACTAATCGTTATATGGTTTACTTGCAAGTTAGGCGGAGCCGATTTTTCAAAAATCCCCTTTGATAATTCTCCCCGACCGTAATGTTCTTTTCTATACCGTTCAGCTTCTTCTCGGGTGGGAAAATCATAAATTCCCTGCGCCCACGTTCCGTCTTTCGGATCATATCGGATTGCCACGAAGTAATCGTCCCGTCGCTGTACGACGGCGATATTTCTTCCCTCGTTGTCCTTTTCCATATTTAAGACTTTGTAGCCTTGTGCCGTTTGAGTGTGATATGTTCCCGTTTTTTCGGCCGTAAGCTCTTTTTCGAGCTGTCGGATATGCTTAGTAAATAAATCCAATAACCCTGAATGCACCGACGTATAAATTCTCTTGCGTTCTGACTCATCCTCCGCGATTGGTATCGTTTTAGCCCACGCTTTGTTTGTTCGGGAATACCGTTCGTCCCAATCGTTGTTTTGAATAATCGTCGCAAGCACATATTTCACGCGCGCGAGTCCGTAATTATCCACAATTTGCGTTTCATAGCCTGTATGTAAAATATTGTTTGAATAATTCTCACGGATTTTTTCAGCAATATCATGAACACAGTTTCGGCTTTCTTCGAGCGAAGCTCGGTATCCCTCGTATTCGTGATGGTTTATTGCATATTCTATGCTTTTCAGATAAACGGGTACACGGGTTTGTGCTTTTCTTTCGACAACCTCTCGCATATTTTCCCGTATTTCGTCGATACCTACTAAATCGTCAGTTGTCTTATGCTCCATCTCTTTATCTTTATCTTTATTCATTCCCTCCTCCCGTTCCTTATTTTGGGAAGTCCTATCCGTTTCTTCGGCTTCTATGAGCCGACGCTTTTTCTCCTCCATTTCACGATAATATATCCGTGCACGATTTTCACTCGCAAATTCGTGGAATTTATCTTCCCAAGACGTATAATACGCCAGAATCGCATACTTTGTCGCCTTGTCACCTTTCTGCATTTCCCGCCCGTATTCGTCTTTGGGCGCGTTATCGTCCAATACATACCAATTATCAAACGTTTCCGAGTGTAACAGCGTATAGCCTTGGGGGAACGCGGCATTGTCTTTATGGAAACTGCTCTCCCGACGATCTATGACCGTCAGCATAGGGTTTCCGATTCGTTCTTCTATCGGCGGTAAAAAATTTTTTATGTCTGATATAAATTCGTCTTGCGTTTTACCGTATTTTTTTAATAAACTCTCGTCCATATCTGAAAATTCGTCCATTAAGTCGGATACATACGGCTTTAAGCGTTCGAGACTACATACCTTTCCGTTTGAAAAATACTTTGTTATTGCTTCTTCCTCAACGCCGAACTTGTCCTGTCCCAAGCCCCCGCCTAACATTTCCGATACAGCCTTTTTCGTCGCCTCACAAAATAACAGCCGCGCATACAGATATTCCCGCGCACTGTCCGTTTTCAAAAACGCCCGCCAATCTTCTTTCTTTATTCCGTACACACCTTTTTTATTTAAGAAATCGTTATTTTCCCTTGCAAGCCTTTCGCGATTATCCTCTCCCAGCACATATATCGTCGCTCCCGCTTTATATAACTGTTCGGCTTTTTCTTTACGAAGCGGCAACATTTTCGACCATTTATAGCCGTACTCGTACATATCCTGTTGTGTTAAGGTATAATCCGGCAGTAGTTCGGGAATTGCTGTATCGTCATTTTCCCGCTCGTTTTTTTCCGCGGCGGGATCCGTTACGCTGATCCCGGCTATCTCTCCTTTATTGATTTCCTCCAAAGTCGTGGTAGGTGTCTTATATTCCCAACTCAAATTTCTGAGGAGCCTTTGACCGTTATCCGCTTGCAACGCTTTTTTCAGTTCCTCTATCAATTCCTGCCCGCTCAATATCGTCTCTACGTACCAGCCGTCCATATAATGTTCCAGATACAGTTTTTTTCCGTCTTTGAGGTGCGGGAAATATTTGTCAAACTCATGTACCTCTACGTTCGTTTTCCCTTTTAATAAGGGATTGATATAATATGCTTCCGTTTCCTCTTGTTTCTTTTTCGACATTCTTTCCTCCTTGTCGGTTTCTTCCGTAATCTCGGAAACAGTCTCGTCAAATTCTTCTTCCAAAAAACTCCCCTCAAATATCTCTGTTTGCTCCGGCAAGTTCCTGTAATATGCTTCGCCGCCGGCCGTCTCCGATTCTTCTCCTCCCAATACAATTTCTTCGCGCTTATTCAAATCAAGTTCCGCGTTTAGTTCCGCTTGTTCGCGCAGCAACTCCGACAATCGCTCTTTATGTTCGAACGGCTTGCTCACCTCTAATTTTGCCGTTTCCAAATTATCGTTTATCTGTTTCAGTTTTTCCAATACTTGTTCTTCCCGAAAAGAAAATCCGGACAAAAAGTTGTCCAATCTCGTCAGATTTCCGCTTTCACTCAGTCCGATCGACAGTCTGTATTCCCCCGCGCCTTTCAGCGTTATCGTGCGCTCGGTTTCAATGAGTTCGGGAGGATTTAAGCGGATTGTAAAACCGCCGTATTCCGCCACTTCCGTTCTACAATCGCTACCGTGTAACGCTTCCATCAGCGCCCGACCGCCTGCAGTTTTATCCGTATAAATTTTACCCTGTACGTTGATGAGGAATGTTTCGGGTATATAATTTGCCTTTATCCGTTTTATGTCCTCGCGGATATGGCTTAAATAAAGCTCCTGGCGATCGATTTCGTCGGGATAGTCTCTACGAATCCTATCTTGCAGCGAATATAACGTCTTTTTGTATTCCCGTTCCAAGGTCTGTAATTTCGACACTTCCAAATCCACTTCCATTTTGCGTTTGATTTTCGGGTTTGCCGACGTGATTGCTTTGAGTTCTGCATACGATAACGTCGCTTCGTCTATGTCTTCACCTTCGCGTTGCGTGACCTCGCCATGCTCAATTTGTGAGATGAACCGTTGCTTGTTTTCGAGTATTTGATAGGAATAGGAATCGAACGTCCGTTCCATGACATACGTACAGATAGCGACGCTCTTATTCATATTCCCCTGCCTCACCCCGCGACCGTTACGTTGAATCAAATCCCGCGGGCGATACGGTGCGTCCAGATGATGAATCGCTTTCAGACGTTTTTGTACGTTTGTACCTGCACCGCATTTTTCCGTACTTCCGAGTAAAATACGAATTTTTCCCGCATTGACTTTGTTGAATAGATTTAGTTTTTCGTTATCGTTCTTCGCCTCATGGATGTATGCAATCTGTTCTTGTGGGATTCCTTTTTCTACAAGTTTACATTTCAGTTCGTTATAAGCATCAAAATTTTTTCCGCACTCATAACTCTCAAACGTCTGTTTCGGTGTTGCTAAATCACAAAATACAAGCTGTGTTCCTTGAAACTCCTCGGTTTGTTTCCAATATTCATACATCTCGGCGGCGCAAGCGTTCAGCTTATTCCCTGCCTCGTCTGCCGCAAATAAATCCAGACAACGCGGGTCTAACGCTAATTTTTTGCCGTCCGACGTGATTTTCAGCATATTATCCTCATGAGGATCTACTATACCTTGATAAACCCTGTCCGCACGCGCCGCTATCTGTCGGGTAAGCTGTACCACACTTTCGCTCGGTTTTAGAGTAATAATCTTTTTCTCCGCTTCGGGTATGTCTAATTTGACCGTACCTTCGGGCAATAAATCCGCAAACTCCGCGTATAACGTCATCAGTTCGGGTAAGTTCTTGAATTTAGAAAATCGCGTCCGTGTCCTATATCCCTGCCCGCTCGGCGCAAGCTCCAATGCCGTGGTCTTTTCCGCAAAATTCGCCGCCCATGAATCGAAATACTGTAATCCCAATTCGTTAAGCGCGTTTTGCCGTAGATAGCGTTGCAAAGTGTAGAGTTCGCACAGGCTGTTAGAAATCGGCGTACCCGTCGCAAACACCACGCCTTTGTCTCCCCCATGCAGATCGTTTAAGTATTCGCATTTCAGTTTCATATCGCTCGCACGCCGACTCGCCGCATTTGATATACCTGATACGTTATTCATTTTTGTAAATAAAAACAGATTTTTGTACGCGTCAGACTCGTCCACGAACAGATAATCTACTCCAAGATTTTCAAATGTCAAAACCGTGTCTTTTGTCTTATCGTCCATTAAACGTTTCAAGGCGGCTTCCCGGCTTTTCTTTATACGTTCAAGATTTTTCACCGAAGTATGGTCGTATTTTTCTTTCCGGTCACGAATACTGTTTTCTATATCTTCTATTTCTTGTTCTATCTTTCGGCGTTGACGTTCTTTGGAAACGGGAATTTTCGCAAACGCGGACTGCGCGATGATAATCGCGTCCCAATCCCCCATAGCCGCTTTCGAGACAAACATTTTGCGGCGACTTTGCTCCAAATCCTCTTTTTCTGCAATTAAAAGCTTTGCGTTCGCATATAACTGTCTGAACTCGCCAGACCATTGACCGATGAGATGGTTCGGTACGACAATCATCGGTTTCTTCGCTAATCCGTATTGCCGTAATTTCATGATCGCCGCGACGATGGTAAACGTTTTTCCGTAGCCTACGCGATGCGGATCAAGCGTGCTGCCGTTCGTAAGGATTCTCTGCACTGCGTTTACCTGATGCGGATATAATTGTATATACGGATTCATGTTCGGAAATTTCAGATAACTTCCGTCAAACTTCGGCAAACGTATCTGATTGAACAGGCGGTTATACGTCCGTTCCAAGTCCTCACGGCGTTCGGGCGTAGAAAATATCCAATCCCTAAACTCGTCCTGCATTTTATGCTGGCGTTCCCGCGCCGACAAGGTTTCAGATTGATTGACTACATACTTTTTCTGTCCGTCTGCGGTTTGCACAGTGTCACAAATCGTCGTATCACGCTGATTTAAGCAATCCTCGAAGATGCGAAACGCATTCGCGCGGTGCGTACCGTAAACTTCCGTCGCTTTGATTCCCGCATGCTTGCGCACGTCATCTGACCGCGTTACCTCCCACGACCCGTCATAGCGATTAAAGATGATTTTCAAATCTTTAAGATAATAACGGGGTATTCCTAATATCTCGCCTAAAAAGTCACAATAATAGGCACTATCCACCCAACTCGCGCCTATATTTACATAGATGTCGCTCGCGGGGATCGGCAGAGGCTGAACGGCTTCCAACGCTTTTACGTTGCGCTCATACGCCGCAGGATTTTCCTGCGCATACCGACGCGCCGTTTCTAATTTCTTGACTACATAGCCCGATAAATATTCCTCCGACGTTTCAAATCCCGAATAACGGTTCCCTTCCGTTACTTTTTCAGGATTACGAAATACTGTGTTTCCTAGCTCCGATAACACCGTGGCATAGTCTTTTTTCGTCAGATTTTCGATATATTCTATATCCACGCTTCCGCACTCGTTGCGACAAATTTGCAACGCCTCTAAGCAATCGCTTGTCTCTTGCACTGCTGTATAGGGTCGGATCGTGCGTTTAGTGAATATATCCGCTTTCTTCGCACTTTTTTTATCTTCCGAGAGTGTCTCACACGCAAATACTAACGCGCTGTCCCCGTCGTCACGGAATAGTTTTACGTTGATCGGGCTGTTCAAAAGCCCGAAACGCTTGACGAACAGATCGTATTTCTTTCCCAACGACCATTGTCCGCGTAATAATTCCTCGTCCGTACAGCCCGCTGTCTGCATATCTAAAATTCGGTGCAATTCCTCTCGGATCTCGATCATGCCGCTAATACGTTCATAGGCGTTTGTCGGAGAATCGGGGACTTTGCGTTCTTCCATTTTATCCCCGATCCGTATATATAGTTTTCCGGCCTCCGCCTTATAACATAATGGCTTTACGTTATAATCCACGGCGAGCTCCGCGTCGGAGGCTTTGGTTCTATGTTCGGGATTTTCGTAAAAGCCCATGGGCAGGGTCGCAACGGCTTCCGTTATTGCCTCGCTTAACTCCCGTCCGTCCGATTTCACGGTTATGTTCTCACCGCCATAAAGTCCTTGTTCTTGGACAAACGTTCCAAGCACCATTTCGGGGTGAAAAAGGAAATAATTATTCACTTCGTATCCTTCCTTAGTCTTGCCCGTAGTCAGCCATTCCGTGTTTTCCGGCGTTACTTCGATTTTTGCTTCGCGCTTATGGAAAAAGAGTATATCCGTCACCACCTCCGTATTCGCACTCTTTTTGAAAGCCTCATTCGGCAAGCGGATTGCTCCGACAAGCTCCGCGCGTTCCGCCAAATACCGCCGCACCGTCGGATTTAATTTGTCCAACGTGCCTTTGCTCGTAATTACCGCCACAAGGCCGTTCGCTCGTACTTTATCGATACTTTTGGCTATGAAATAATCATGGATCAGGAACTTATACTGCGCATACTCGCTGTCATACACGCTGTAACCTCCAAAGGGAACGTTGGAAATAACTATATCGAAATAATCGTTCGGAAAAGATGTTTCCTCAAAACCTTTTATTTGAACATTCGCTTTGGGATATAACTTTTGCGCGATTTTTCCCGTCAAGCTATCCAGCTCCACCCCGTAAAGCTCCGCACCGTCAGAAATACTACGCGGCATATATCCGAAAAAATTGCCCGTTCCCATTGCAGGCTCTAAAATGCGGTTATTTCCCTTTACACCGAATCGCTCCAAGGCCGCATACATACCGTCTATCACCTCTTTCGAGGTGTAATGCGCATTTAATACGCTTCTTTTGGCATATTCATAATCTTTTGCCGACAGCAGACTTTTCAGTTCCGCATATTCCTTTGACCACTGCTTGTTCGTTTCGTCAAAAACCTGCGCCAAACCGCCCCAGCCGACATACTTTGCAAGGACTTTTCTCTCCTCGGCCGCGGCTTCGCGGTTTTCAAGATACAGCCGGTTCATGAGCCGGATCGCGTCCATATTCCCTTTGAAACGGGATTTCGCTCCTCCAAGTTCGCTTTGGTCGAATACCGCATTCAGATCGGTGCTCTCTGCCCGTGATTCATGATCGGCGGCATTCGGCTGAAATTCCCCGCGTTCGTGCGCTTGCCAATATTCGCCGTTCCAACCCGCCAACGACTCGTCAAGGCTCTTGTTCCACCATTGGATAAACTCTGTCTTTTCCGTTGCGGTAGCCTTGTCAAACGGCACTTTACCGTTCTTCGATTCAGGGTTTTCGGATTTGACAAGATAATGGGCAAAATATCCGTTATTTTGCTTTAATATTCCTTTGTCATACAGCTCGCGGAGCGGAATACAGGCGTCGCAATCTTCTTCGTAACAATAATAACCGCCTTCGCGGATATCTTTCTGTAACGCTTCAGGAGAAAGAATATGCGGCGCAAGCTCGGTCGAAATCATAATCCCGCCGTGGCCCGCCGTCGATACCTCATAGATACCATTGGCGATTACCCTACAGGTTTGCACTTCGCCCCATGGAGAATTTCTCGGCTCTTGCAGTGTTCTTGCCTGATAACGTTCAAAAAAGGCTTTATCTTCCGACGATAATTCTCGGAAACGGTCAACGGCGGAACCGTTTGCAAATTTAAGCTCTATTCTATCCCCGTCGATTTTTGCGCTTTCGAGCTCCGTGCGCGTATTCAGTTCTGCGGTAATTTCTTCGCTGTGATTGACGAAATACAGATAATCCGCATATAACCAACTGAAAAACAAACTTTGTTCGCCGCTCTTGTTTCGACTTGTAAAATAGTGAATAGCATCGTCTGCGATGGCTTTGATTCGTTCCTCATCGCTTCCGTGCCGCTCGGAGTAATAGCGATTATATTCCTCTCTTTCTTCGGCGGTGAAATACTTTTCTTCATCAATTAAATCCGCAATCCCCAACGCAACCTGTTTCCAAGTCAGAGTTACCGACACGGTATCTTCGGGGCGTTCTCCGTCCAAAAACGAAAGGGTTAAGCCTTTGGATGAGGCAGTGAGTTCCCTATCGACAAAGTGTGCGCCGTAGGAAAAACCGTATTCCTGTTTCAGAAATTCGATAAACGCCCCCTCCGACGGGTTGGACTGATACGTTTCGTAGATACGATATTTGCCGTGCGACATTCCGCTCCCGTATTGCAAGCCCCATTCGATGAGCTGTTCTTCCCGCGGTTTTTCCTGCGGTGAAAGTATATCGAATAATGTAGGTTGAGGCTTTTCTTTCCGTTTCCTTCGGCTGATCGGCTTATCTTTGCTCGGTTGTTTTTTTTCGGTTTCCGCGCTTGCTTGTTTATCCGTTGCCTCGGCAACTTCTTTGCTCGGCTTTGGTTCTGCCACGATAGACAACGTTGGCTCTTTTTCCGATTGGTCAACGACTTCCGCGTGGGAACGTATGTGTTTCTCCTCGCCGTCCTCCATTACAACGACGGAATGATTTTCAAGGATTTTTTCTATATACTCGTCTGTAACATGATACGGAAAACCGCACATCGGTATGCGCTCGTCAAGCCCCACGTCCCGACTCGTCAAAATAAGGTCAAGTTCAGCCGCAACGGTTTTTGCATTTTCGCCCATCACCTCGTAAAAATCGCCTACCCGCATTAGGGTAACGGCGTTCGGGTATTTCTCCTGCGTCATCATATACAGTTTGTATAAAGGACTCGGTGACTTTTCCCATTCTTTTTTCGTATCTTCTACGGCTTCAGCCTCTGTCGGTTCGATAGGAGGAATAACGGGTTCGTCCGTTATTGTTTCCTCCTCCGTATCGTCTATTTCCTTCACTTCGCTCTGCTTAATTAGATTGGCTTCTTCTACTGAGTCTAAAATGTACGCCGACGTGATATATACCTGTTTGAAAAAATCCGCGTTCTCTTTTACGCTCCAAGGCAAACCGTGCAATTCGATTCCGTTGGGCTTAGGAAATCCTGTCCGACAATACAAGGAATATGCGATTCCCTCCGCAAATAATTTGTCAACCCCCTTATCGGAAACTATATAAGGATTTCGTTTCAGATATAACTTTACTTTGATGAGTACCTTTTCATAATTGCTTTCCGCTTCTTCCGATTGCTCTTTATTATTGAGAAAATCAAAACCCGTTAATAAGCGTTTGACGGGATAACTTTCTCGGATATATCTCTTTTCCCCGTAGGTATCGTCGGCATCGAATACAAAAAGGCGGTTTTTCTCTCTGTCGCAATACGGAATCCCTTTACTACCCGATTGGATCCGCCGGCCCATGGCGTTCCAATCCTCAAAACTGAAACACACGCCCGCGTCGGGACGGGCAAGGATTATTTGGCAGGCGTCGTATAATTCTATATGCGGATTTTGTGCCGCAAAACGATAGAAATTTTTTAATTTCTCTCCGTCCGCTAACAGTTCCGCAATTGCCGCATTTCTACTTGCGGACTTTTTTACTTCTCCCATACTCTGTTTGTTTCCTCCTTTTTCTCCACTTTTTCCCGAAGGCTTCATAATATACCCGACAGCGTTCCTTATACGTTGGAAAATAGATCACATAAAATGCCTCTCTTGCGCCCATTAAATATACCAAACGACAAATTTGCTCCATATTAAACGTTTCTTTTCGAGATAACTTTCTTTTGAATTTTTCCGTTGTCATATGTAACTTTTTCGCAACCTCTCGTTGGGTATAGCCATGCGAGTATATCCAACGCTTTAATACCCGCTTTTTTAACGCATACCTTCTTGCCCCATGGACATCGATATTTAACACAACTTTATTAGTAAAGATGTTTACCGACTTGTATGTATTTACGCTTAAACCCATTTAACGACTCCTCCTCGAAATCTATAATTTTTAGTAATTCTTCCTCTCCGACCGTATTATAAAGCATACGGACGGTTTCATATCCGACCCGACAGCCGCGCTTGATACATTGATAGGAACAGATTGTACCGCCCAAGGCGATAAAAAACTCGGCGCCGTTTCGGTATTTTTTACGTTTTGCCAACGTATTAAATTCACGTACTTTTAGTTTCATCTTTGTTTTCCTTTCAGAGAAACGATACCCTCTCACTTAAAAGCCACGGCAGAAGCCGCTGTGGGGGCAAATTATAAAAATTTTTTTAATTTTTTATAAATTACCTTCAATCGATCTCGAAGCGACGTCTTATCGATTACCAATTACCGCGCTATGTCTGTAAGTATTTCTTCCTTAAAATAAATTTTTTCGATGAGCTGTCTTTGTTCCGATGTCAGTTCCGTCAGAGCTTTATGTAATCGTTCTGCTTCGATTTTTTGAAACACTATATCTTCTAAATCTAAATTTTTGTCGATAACGTCAAAACCGTGTTCTAACGACTTGTTTAATGACTGATGCCGCCGAGTCTCCTTGCGTTCGATTAGACGCGATTTATATTCTTCAAGTATATATTCATGAAGAATGTTTACATCGCATTTTTCCAACTTTTCCGCTGTTTCCTCATTCAACCATACGGAAATCTCTCTTTTTGTGCCGTTGTTAGTAGTAATAGTTGTTGTCAATTTTTTCATTACAAAATCCTCCGATTTTTGATTTTTTTTGATAAATCGCAATCGGACGGATTTCGTCACAATATAAAAAACGCCCGACTACGAACGAACTAAATCGTAATCAGGCGTATTAAAAATGATTTCAAACACAAAAAACAACCTTGCCGGATTTATCTTTAAAGATAAATCCGGCAAGGTTGTGTCTCCCATGTCTCAAATTATTCATATATGTTCGTTGCTAAAAACAACTACTCATCCATTTTTCCTATTCGTATTTAGCTTCGTATTTAGATTCGTATTTAGCTTCTGTAAGTTGTCATTTACATATCAGATCTCGTTATATGGTTTGATAATATTGTTCACAGATTTCCTGTTTTTCCTGCTATATTTGCTTGTCTGACCTTCCTGCACTCAGCGTTGCACTCTGCCGGAACCGTTTCCTTCGGCGAGGCTTTTAACTTCGGTTTCATCTACAAGATTATAATCTCCTTCTATACTATGTTTAAGACAACTCGCAGCCACTGCAAACTCTATTGCTTTCTGCGGATCATATCCTTTCATCAGTCCATAAATCAATCCACCCCCGAAGCTATCTCCGCCTCCGACACGATCCACAATATGCATCAAATATTTCTTGCTAAAATAATATTCTTTTCCATCATATAGCAATCCGCTCCAATAATTATCGTTTGCAGAAATACTTTCGCGCAATGTAATGGCTATATACAGAAACCCAAACTTTTCTTTTAATTGTTTTGCCACATTTTTATACCCTTCGCGATTGAGCTTACCTTTCTCCGCATCGCTATTTTCGGAACAGATATTAAATACGTCTTTGGCGTCTTCTTCATTGGAAATACAAATATCCACATATTTCATCAAATTCGTCATCGTATTCCGCGCCTCCTCTCTGGTCCAGAGTTTCTTTCTATAATTGAGGTCGCAAGAAACCGTAAGTCCCTTTTTCTTCGCCTTTTTACAAGCGTCCAAACAAATTTCCGCAGCATTTTTTGAAAGCG
>ENA-UOJB01002308-UOJB01002308.1-human-gut-metagenome-genome-assembly--contig:-C48-NODE-2308-length-12844-cov-5.182735_pt1 | contig 12844 bp, 7 predicted proteins | sample MGYA00242338_ERZ723885 | MGnify/ENA metagenome assembly ERZ723885
CGATCGCTATGGAAGAAGGTCTGCGCTTCGCTATTCGTGAAGGTGGTCACACGGTTGGTGCCGGTGTGGTTGCCAAGATCATCGAGTAATTTGCTAGAATTGCAGACCTCTATCGAGAGGTCTGCAGTTGCAGGGGTATAGCTCAATCGGCAGAGCGACGGTCTCCAAAACCGTAGGTTGAGGGTTCGATTCCTTCTGCCCCTGCCATCAGTTACACAAAGCCAAGCCGCGATCAATTGAGTGACCGCGGCTTAGTTGTTTATCGGGGGAATGCCCCGTTGGGTTAGAGAACCAATAATGAGCAAACCAAAAGAGCAGGTTGAGGAGCCCAGTAAGGGGCGCGATCTCGTCCTCGTCACGATTGCCATCATAGTGGCGGTTGCAGGCGTTCTTGCCTTCACTTTCCTCAGTGATCAGTCTCTGGGCGTGCGTCTTGCCTGCCTGGCTGCCGGCCTTGTGGTTGGCTGTGCTATTGCCTGGTTCAGCCCGTCGGGCAAGCGGTTTATCGCCTATGGCCGCGCCTCTTACGATGAGCTGCGCCTCGTTGTCTGGCCGACTCGCCGCGAAACCCTGACGAGCACTGGGCTTGTGATGGGATTTGTCGTAATCATTGCATTGTTCCTTTTCGTGATTGACAAGATCATCGAATGGGGACTCTATGATGTTCTTCTGAAGCTTATTTAATCAGCAGCAGGGGGACGGAGATCGAAATGACGGAAGAAGCCAAGCCTAATACCGAAGCGGGTAACGCTGAAGAAAATGCATCTGCCGGAAACATGAAGTGGTACACCATTCATGTTTATTCCAGCATGGAGAAGAGCGCTTACAACGCACTGGTTGACCGGATCTCGCATTCGGAATACAAGGACCTGTTCGGTGAAGTGCTTCTCCCGACTGAGAAGGTTGAGGATATCCGCAACGGCCGTAAAGTGACGACCGAGCGCCGTCTCTATCCGGGATACATCTTCATCCAGATGATCATGAACGATGATACGTGGCATCTGGTCAAGAACACCCCCCGTGTTATGGAATTCCTGGGCGGCAATCGCCCGACCCGCATTCCGGAATCCGACATTGCCCGTATCAAGGGAACGGTCGCGGAAGGCGTGGAGAAGCCGAAGCCCAAGGTGCTCTTCGAGCTCGGCGAAACGGTTCGTGTGAAGGAAGGCGCTTTCGCTGACTTCAATGGCCGTGTTGATGAAGTGAATTATGACAAGAGCCGTCTGAAGGTTCTTGTGTCGATCTTCGGCCGCCAGACCCCGGTTGATCTGGCTTTTGACGAAGTCGAAAAAGTTTAATTTATATCAAATAGATGCTCCTTTGAATAGTGGACTTAAAACCTGAGTTCGCTATAATAAAGGGCTTATTTGATTTCACTGTGGGGAGCCCGATTCTCGGGCGACTGAACCCAAGAGGATAACTATGGCAAAGAAAATCATCGGCTTTATCAAGCTGCAAGTGCCAGCTGGTAAGGCTAATCCTGCGCCGCCTATCGGCCCGGCTCTCGGCCAGCGCGGCCTGAACATCATGGAATTCTGCAAGGCCTTCAACGCCCGCACGCAGTCCATGGAAAAGGGTCTTCCGATTCCGGTCGTGATCACCGCCTTCGCGGATAAGTCCTTCACGTTCATCATGAAGACTCCCCCGGCGACGATCCTGATCAAGAAGGCTGCCAAGATTGAGAAGGGTTCTGCTCGTCCGCACACCAACAAGGTCGGCAAGATCACCCGCGCTCAGGCTGAAGAAATCGCCAAGGCCAAGGAGCCTGATCTGACTGCTGCTGATCTCGACGCGGCTGTTCGCACCATCGCTGGCTCCGCCCGCTCGATGGGTATCACGGTGGAGGGTCTGTAATGGCTAAGAAACTGTCCAAGCGCGTTGCTGCCAACCGTGCGAAAGTTGAACTCGGCAAGCTTTACGATGTGAAGGAAGCTATCGACCTGGTCAAGGGCTGCGCCTCTGCCAAGTTTGATGAGTCCTTTGACGTTGCCGTTCAGCTCGGTATCGATCCGAAGAAGTCTGACCAGACCGTCCGTGGCGCCTGCGTGCTGCCGGAAGGCACTGGCAAGGTTGTTCGTGTTGCTGTGTTCACCCAGGGTGCCCGCGCTGAAGAAGCGAAGGCTGCCGGTGCTGACATCGTCGGTTTCGACGACCTCGCCGACAAGGTGAAGGCTGGCTTCATGGACTTCGACGTTGTGATCGCCTCCCCGGACGCGATGCGCGTTGTCGGCCGCCTCGGCCAGGTCCTCGGCCCGCGTGGCCTGATGCCGAACCCGAAGGTTGGCACCGTGACCCCGAACGTCGCTGAAGCTGTCAAGAACGCCAAGGCTGGTCAGGTCCAGTTCCGTGCTGACAAGGCCGGTATCATTCACGCCTCCATCGGCCGTGCTTCTTTCGAGACCCCGCGTCTCGAAGCCAACCTCAAGGCTCTTATTGAAGCCCTGAACAAGGCTAAGCCTGCCGCCGCCAAGGGCGTGTACCTGAAGAAGGTTGCTCTCTCCTCCACCATGGGCATCGGTGCCCGCGTGGATCTGAGCACGCTTTCCAACTAATAAGTTTCATCATGGCGCTCCCCGAAAGTGGGGCGCTGTGCTGGGGCCGCGAGGCCCCAAGGGCTTTGGTGGCCGTGCCACAGCGCACGGCCAATGTCAAAGACCGCTGGAAGCGCAAGCTTTAAAAGTCTTAAGAGCGCCGACCTGAACGGGCAGCGCAATAAGATATCCAACGTAGACGGCAAAACCGAAGAGAGTGAATTACGTTGTACCGCAGGCCCATGTCGGCGGCTGCTCGTTCCCCTCTCTCTCGAGGTGAGCCGGTCATAAAAGAACCGGTGCTAGTTACTAGCACCTCTGAGTGGAGCCAGACCATGGGTCTTAATCGTCAAGATAAAGCGGCTGTGATCGAGGAAGTGAAGGCACTTGCTGCCGAAAGCACTTCCCTGATTTTCGCCGACTACCGTGGACTGAGCGTTGAAGCAATCACCGCCCTGCGCAAGGAAGCTCGCCAGAACGGTGTGAAGTTGCGTGTTGCCAAGAATACCCTGGTGAGCCGTGCCGTCGCCGAGACTCCGTTTGCCTGCGCTGCCGATAGCTTTACCGGCCCGCTGGTTTACGGCTTCTCTGCCGATCCGGTTGCCCTCGCCAAGGTGCTCTTCAACTTTGCTAAGAAGAACGAAGCGTTCGCCATCAAGGGCGGCGTCATGGATGGTAAGGCTCTTGACCTTGCCGCCATCGAGGCCCTCTCCACGATGCCGAGCCGCGACGAACTGATTGCTAAGTTGATGGCCACGATGAACGAGCCGATCGCTAAGTTCGTGCGTACCCTCAACGAAGTTCCGGCGCGTCTTGTGCGCACCGTCGCTGCAGTTCGAGATTCGAAGGAACAGGCTGCTGCCTAATCCTGTAGTTTTTTAAATTTAACCATACACAACGTATACGGAGTCATTTCAAATGGCACTCTCTAACGAAGAAATCCTCGAGGCGATCGCCTCCAAGTCCGTCCTTGAGATCTCTGAGCTGATCAAGCTGATGGAAGAAAAGTTCGGCGTTTCCGCTGCCGCCCCGGTTGCTGTCGCCGCTGCTGCTGGCGCTGCCGCCCCGGCCGCTGAAGCCAAGTCCGAGTTCGACGTCGTTCTGTCCGACGTTGGCGCGAACAAGATCAAGGTGATTAAGGTCGTCCGTGAAAGCACGGGCCTGGGCCTGAAGGAAGCCAAGGATCTGGTCGAAGCCGCCCCGAAGGCTGTTAAGACCGCCGTTGCCAAGGCTGAAGCCGAAGAGCTGAAGAAGAAGCTCGAAGAGACCGGTGCTAAGGTCGACCTCAAGTAATTCTTTTCTGAATGCTTGAATTATCCGGTTCGGAGTTTCTCCGAACCGGATAAAATCGCTAGTGTCGATTTTGAAAAGAATTTGCCCTTGCGAATTTCTTTCAAAGTCTTCCCTAAATGAGTAAGAGTTGGGTCCTAACTAAAGTCTAGTATTGTGCCGCTGGGATAATCTGTTGTATCCAAGCGGCTTTTGCCGTCTCTTGCTTTTTCTTCTCTGGAGCAGGGTTTTCTTCCCTGACTCGCGTCGAACGGAGTGTCCATGTCGTACTCGTTCACTGAAAAGAAGCGCATCCGGAAAAGCTTCGCCAATCGTCCGAGCGTCCTCGCAGTGCCCCCCCTGTTGGATATTCAGTTGCGGTCTTATGCAGATTTCCTGCAGGCTGATGTTAAGCCGAATGCCCGCAAAGATATCGGTCTTCAGGCCGCCTTTACCTCTATCTTCCCGGTTTCCAGCCACAATGGGCTGGCCCGCCTTCGTTTTGTTAGTTATGACCTGGCTAAGCCAGAGTTTGATGTTGCAGAGTGCCAGCTCCGTGGTCTGAGCTACTCCTGCCGCCTTCGTGCCAAGATCCAGCTCGAGATCTATGACCGTGACGCCCCGACGACTGTAAAAGAAGTCCGGGAGAATGAAGTCTACATGGGCGAGATCCCTCTCATGACCGAGAAGGGCTCTTTCATCATCAACGGCTCTGAGCGAGTTATCGTCTCCCAGCTGCACCGCTCCCCTGGCATTTTCTTTGAAAATGACAAGGGCAAGACTCACTCCTCCGGCAAGCTGCTGTTCTCTGCCCGAGTGATTCCTTACCGCGGCTCCTGGCTCGACTTCGAGTTCGATGCGAAGGATATTCTCTTCTTCCGTATTGACCGCCGCCGCAAGATGCCCGGCACGATTCTGCTGAAGGCTCTGGGTATGACCCCGATGCAGATTCTTGCCCGCTTCTTCGAGTTCGATCACTTCACGCTGTCCGCGGAAGGTGCCCGTCTGTCGCTCATCCCTGAGCGTCTGAAGGGTGATTCCCTCGGCTTCAACATCGTCGACAAGGATGGCAAGATCATTGTCCCTGGCGACAAGCGTGTGAACGCCCGTCACGTCCGCCTGATCAACCAGGCCGGCATCAAGGAAATCCCCGTTCCGGACGATTACCTGATTGACCGCGTGCTCGCGAAGGACATCTATGATGAGGAAACCGGTGAGCAGATCGCTGCTGCCAACGCCCTGATCGATGAGAAGCTGCTTGAGAAGCTGCGTGCCGCCAATATCACGGAAATCGAGACGCTCTACACGAACGAACTCGATCACGGCGCTTACATTTCCGAGACCCTGCGTCTTGATGAAACGGCTGATAAGCTCGCCGCCCGCATCGCGATCTACCGCATGATGCGCCCGGGTGAGCCGCCGACCGAAGAAGCTGTCGAATCCCTGTTTGAACGCCTGTTCTTCTCGACCGATACGTACGATCTGTCCCGTGTCGGCCGCATGAAGATCAACGCCCGCTTCGGCAAGTCCGATATGACCGGCGCTGCCACGCTGACCGCGGAAGATATCGTCGATACGATGATGCTGCTCGTCGCGCTGCGCAACGGCCAGGACGATGTCGTCATGACTGACGACAACGGCGTCCAGCGTACCGTTCCGGTGAATGGTGTTGATGATATTGACCACCTCGGCAACCGCCGCGTCCGCTGCGTCGGCGAACTGGCTGAAAACCAGTTCCGTGCCGGCCTCGTCCGCGTTGAGCGCGCCGTGCGTGAACGCCTCGGCCAGGCCGAGAGCGACAACCTCACGCCGCAGGACCTGATCAACAGCAAGCCGATCTCCGCCTCGATCCGCGAGTTCTTTGGCTCTAGCCAGCTCTCGCAGTTCATGGACCAGACGAACCCGCTGTCCGAAATCACGCATAAGCGCCGTATTTCGGCCCTTGGCCCGGGCGGTCTGACCCGTGAGCGCGCCGGCTTCGAAGTGCGAGACGTGCATCCGACGCACTACGGCCGTGTCTGCCCGATTGAGACCCCTGAAGGTCCGAACATCGGTCTGATCAACTCGCTCGCTATTTACGCCCGCCTGAACGACTACGGCTTCCTTGAGACGCCGTATCGCCGCGTGGTTGACGGTGTCGCGACCAGCACTATTGACTACCTCTCCGCTATTGAGGAAGGCAAGTACATCATCGCCCAGGCGAACGCTGATCTGGATGAAAACAACCGCCTCACGCAGGAACTCGTGTCCTGCCACGAGAAGGGTGAATTCGTTCTGGCCCGTCCGGCTGACATTCAGTACATGGACGTTGCCCCGTCGCAGATCGTGTCTGTGGCCGCTTCCATGATTCCGTTCCTGGAGCATGACGACGCGAACCGAGCCCTGATGGGCGCGAACATGCAGCGTCAGGCAGTGCCCTGCCTCCGTCCGGAGTATCCGTTCGTCGGCACCGGTATGGAACGTACGGTCGCTGAGGACTCCAAGACGGCTGTCCAGGCCCGCCGCGGCGGTATCGTCGACTACGTTGACGCGAACCGTGTCGTTATTCGTGTGAACGACGAGGAAAGCGTTGCCGGTGAAGTGGGTGTTGATATTTACAACCTGCAGAAGTTCACCCGCTCCAACCAGTCCACGACGATCAATCAGCGTCCGATCGTGATGATCGGCGACCATGTGGCGAAGGGTGACGTGCTGGCTGACGGCGCTTCGACCGATCAGGGCGAACTCGCTCTCGGCCAGAACATGCTGATCGCCTTCATGCCGTGGAACGGCTACAACTACGAAGACTCGGTGCTGATCTCCGAGAAGGTCGTGGCTGATGACCGCTACACCTCGATCCACATCGAGGAACTCTCCGTCGTTGCCCGTGATACGAAGCTCGGCGCGGAAGAAATCACGCGCGATATTTCGAATCTGCCTGAGCAGCAGCTGAACCGTCTCGACGACGCCGGCATCGTGTTTATCGGTGCTGAGGTCGAGGCTGGCGACGTGCTGGTCGGCAAGGTGACGCCGAAGGGCGAAACCCAGCTCACGCCGGAAGAGAAGCTGCTGCGCGTGATCTTCGGTGAGAAGGCCTCCGACGTGAAGGATACGTCGCTGCGCGTTCCGTCCGGCATGTCCGGCACCGTGATCGACGTTCAGGTCTTCACCCGTGAAGGCGTGGAACGCGATTCCCGCGCGAAGTCGATTATTGAAGACGAACTGAAGCGCTACCAGCGAGATCTGGACGACGAACGCCGTATTGTTGAGACCGACGCCTGCGCCCGTCTCCGCCGTCAGATCACCGGTAAGAAGGTTCTCACGGCTCCGAACGGCCTGGGTGCCGGCTCGGTCCTGACCACTGAATACCTCGAAGGCCTGAACTACCAGCAGCTCTTCTCCATCGTGATGGAGACTGAGGATGATCAGAAGCTGATCGACCTCACGAAGAAGGCTCTGGAGAACAAGGTGAAGGAATTCGCCGAAGCCTACAACCTGAAGAAGGACAAGCTCACCCGCGGCGACGAACTGCCCCCGGGCGTGCTGAAGATGGTGAAGGTTTACATCGCCGAACGCCGCCGCCTGCAGCCTGGCGACAAGATGGCAGGCCGTCACGGTAACAAGGGTGTGGTCTCCAAGGTGAACCCGGTTGAGGATATGCCGTACATGGCTGACGGCCGTCCGATGGACATCGTGCTGAACCCGCTCGGCGTGCCGTCCCGTATGAACATCGGCCAGGTGCTGGAAGTCCATCTCGGATGGGCTGCAAAGGGCCTCGGCTGGCGTCTGCAGGAACTGCTCGACAGCGAACGCGGCAAGCAGGTGAAGGAAATCCGCGCCTTCCTGGAGAAGGTCTACAACATGACCGGCAAGAAGGAAGACATCGCGAGCCTCACCGATGACGAAGTGATCGCCATGGTGAACCGTATCAAGCACGGCATCCCGTTTGCTACGCCGGTGTTCGACGGTGCAAGCGAAGAGCAGATCAAGCAGATGCTGGAGATGGCATTCCCGGATTCCGAAGTGAAGCGCCTCCAGCTCACGCCGAACCGTGAACAGGCCACGCTGTACGACGGCCGCACGGGTGACGCCTTTACCTGCCCGGTGACGGTTGGCTACATGCACTACCTGAAGCTGCATCACCTGGTTGACGACAAGATGCATGCCCGCTCCACCGGTCCGTACTCTCTCGTGACCCAGCAGCCGCTCGGCGGTAAGGCTCAGTTCGGCGGACAGCGTTTCGGCGAAATGGAAGTCTGGGCTCTTGAAGCTTACGGCGCAGCCTACACGCTGCAGGAAATGCTGACGGTGAAGTCCGACGACGTTAACGGCCGTACGAAGATGTACGAAAACATTGTCAAGGGCGATCTGTCGATTGATGCCGGTATTCCGGAATCCTTCAATGTTCTGGTGCGCGAAATCCGCTCGCTCGGCATCGACATTGACTACGAGAAAAATTAAGGACGGTTTTCGAGATGAATAACGCCTTTCTCAATCTGTTTCAGCAGGTGCAGCAGGACAATCACTTTGATGCCCTGCGCATTTCGATCGCTTCGCCGGAAAAGATCCGTGAGTGGTCTTACGGCGAAGTGAAGAAGCCGGAAACGATCAATTACCGCACCTTTAAGCCGGAGCGTGATGGTCTTTTCTGCTGCCGTATTTTCGGGCCGATCAAGGACTACGAGTGCCTTTGCGGTAAGTACAAGCGCATGAAGCATCGCGGCGTCGTCTGCGAGAAGTGCGGCGTCGAAGTGACGCTGTCCAAGGTGCGCCGCGAACGCATGGGTCACATCGAGCTCGCGAGCCCGGTGGCTCATATCTGGTTCCTGAAGAGCCTGCCGTCCCGTATGGGCATGGTGCTCGATATCCCGCTGCGCGATATCGAACGCGTGCTGTACTTTGAAGCCTATATCGTTGTTGATCCGGGCATGACCCCGCTGAAGCGCGGTCAGCTCCTCACGGAAGACGATTACGCCGCGAAGACCGAAGAGTTCGGTGACGAATTCAAGGCCATGATGGGTGCCGAGGCTATCCGCGAGCTGCTGAAGTCTATCGATATTCCGAAGGAAATCGAGACGCTGCGCGCTGAGCTGAAGGACACCAACTCCGACGCGAAGATCAAGAAGTATGCGAAGCGCCTGAAGGTTCTCGAGGGTTTCCATCGCTCCGGAATTCATCCGGAATGGATGATTCTCGAGGTGCTGCCGGTGCTGCCGCCGGATCTGCGTCCGCTCGTGCCGCTCGACGGCGGCCGTTTCGCGACCTCCGATCTGAACGATCTGTACCGCCGCGTGATCAACCGTAACAACCGTCTGAAGCGTCTGCTCGAGCTGAAGGCCCCGGACATCATCGTGCGCAACGAAAAGCGCATGCTGCAGGAAGCTGTCGACTCTCTGATCGACAACGGCCGCCGCGGCAAGGCGATGACCGGTCCGAACAAGCGCCCGCTCAAGTCTCTCGCTGACATGATCAAGGGTAAGTCCGGCCGCTTCCGTCAGAACCTGCTCGGTAAGCGTGTGGACTACTCCGGCCGTTCCGTGATTACGGTGGGCCCGGAACTGAAGATGCACCAGTGCGGTGTGCCGAAGCCCATGGCTCTCGAGCTCTTCAAGCCCTTCATCTACAACAAGCTTGAGATGCGTGGTCTCGCGAACACGATCAAGGCTGCGAAGAAGATGGTCGAGACCCAGGATCCGGTGATCTGGGACATTCTCGAAGAAGTGATTTACGAGCACCCCGTGATGCTGAACCGTGCGCCTACGCTGCACCGTCTCGGCATTCAGGCGTTCGAACCCCGTCTGATCAGCGGCAAGGCTCTCCAGCTCCCGCCGCTCGTCTGCGCGCCGTTCAACGCCGACTTCGACGGCGACCAGATGGCTATTCACGTGCCGCTCTCTCTGGAAGCCCAGACCGAAGCCCGTACGCTGATGCTCTCGACGAACAACGTCCTCTTCCCGGCTAACGGTGATCCGGCGAACGTTCCGTCTCAGGATATGGTGCTGGGTCTCTACTGGAGCACCCGCTCCCGCGTCAACGCGCCTGGCGAAGGCATGTTCTTTGAGGACGTGGATGAAGTCCGCCGCGCTCTCTCCGCCGGTATCGTGACGCTGCAGACCCGCTGCACGGTCCGCGTGAAGGAGTACGACCTGAACCGCGAAACCGGTGAGACGAAGGAACGCACGATCCGTGTCGAAACGACCGCGGGCCGCGCTCTGCTGTCTGAAATCCTGCCGAAGGGCATGAAGTTCTCTGACATCAACAAGACGCTGAAGAAGAAGGAAATCGCCCGTCTGATTTCTACCTGCTTCCGTGTCTGCGGTCTCCGCGCGACGGTGGACTTCGTTGACTCTCTGAAGAACCGCGGTTACTACCTCTCCACGCAGGCCGGTGTTTCGATCTGCGTTGACGATATGAAGGTTCCGGCCGAGAAGCAGAAGCTCGTTGAAGCCGCTGAGAAGGAAGTGGAAGAGATTCAGTCTCAGTACACCTCCGGTCTCGTGACGCAGGGCGAACGCTACAACAAGGTGGTGGACATCTGGGGCCGTACCGCTGATGAAGTCGGTAAGGTCATGATGAAGGATCTGTCTGTCGAGCCGGTTATCGACCGCCACGGCAACAAGACCACCCAGGAATCGTTCAACGCCGTGTACATGGCTGCTGACTCCGGTGCCCGAGGCTCTCCTGCCCAGATCCGTCAGCTGGCCGGTATGCGAGGCCTGATGGCGAAGCCGGACGGCTCCATTATTGAAACGCCTATTACGGCTAACTTCCGTGAAGGCCTGAACGTTCTGCAGTACTTCGTGTCGACCCACGGTGCCCGTAAGGGTCTGGCCGATACGGCTCTGAAGACGGCTAACTCCGGCTACCTCACCCGCCGACTGGTGGATGTGACGCAGGACCTCGTCGTTACGGAGCAGGACTGCGGTACGAAGAATGGTGTGAAGATGCGCGCTCTCGTCGAATCCGGCGATGTGGTGCAGGCTCTGCGCGACCGTATCTTCGGCCGTGTGGCTGCGGAAGACATCAACAATCCGGAAACGGATGAGCTGATCGCCGCCGCTGGTACGCTGATCGATGAGAACATCTGCGACAAGATCGATGCCGCCGGCATTGATGAAGTGACGGTCCGTACGCCTCTTACGTGCGAAACCCGCCACGGCATCTGCGCCAAGTGCTATGGCCGCGATCTCGGCCGCGGCACGCTGGTGAACGAAGGCGAAGCGGTCGGCGTGATCGCTGCCCAGTCCATCGGTGAACCGGGCACGCAGCTGACGATGCGTACGTTCCATATCGGCGGCGCGGCGAGCCGTGCTGCTGTGGCTTCGAGCGTTGAAGCGAAGGCTTCCGGTAAGGTGAACTTCACCTCCGCGATGCGCTACGTCACGTCGAACAAGGGCGAACTCGTGGTGATTTCCCGTTCCGGCGAGATCGTTGTGACGGATGCCACGACGGGCCGCGAGCGTGAACGTCATAAGATCCAGTACGGTGCCACGCTGTCCGTGCATGAAGGCCAGCTGGTGAAGGCCGGCGAGCAGATGGCGACCTGGGATCCGATGACGCGTCCGATTATTTCGGAATACGCCGGTAAGATCCGCTTTGAAAACGTGATCGACAACGTCACGGTGATGAGCCAGACCGATGAAGTGACCGGTCTGTCCACGCAGGTGGTTATCGACTCCAAGCGCTCCACCTCGAGCCACGGTTCGAAGAAGGGCGGTTCCACCGGCACGCTGCGTCCGTTGGTCCACCTGATCGATGCGAACGGCAATGAGGTGAAGATTCCGGGTACGGATCACGCTGTGACGATTCAGCTGCCGGTCGGCGCTCTGGTCACGGTTCAGGACGGTCAGGAAATCGGTCAGGGCGAAGTGCTTGCCCGTATTCCGGTTGAATCCCAGAAGACCCGAGACATTACGGGCGGTCTGCCGCGAGTTGCCGAGCTCTTTGAAGCCCGCTCTCCGAAGGACGCCGGTATGCTGGCTGAAGTGACCGGTACGGTGACCTTCGGCAAGGAAACGAAGGGCAAGCAGCGCCTGATGATCACGGATAACGAAGGTATTGATCACGAATTCCTGATCCCGAAGGACAAGACCGTGCTGGTGCATGACGGCCAGGTTGTCCAGAAGGGTGAAGAAATCGTTGACGGACCGGCCGATCCGCATGACATTCTGCGTCTGCTCGGTATTGAGGCTCTGGCCCGCTACATCGTCGACGAAGTTCAGGACGTGTACCGTCTGCAGGGCGTGAAGATCAACGATAAGCATATCGAAGTCATCGTCCGCCAGATGCTGCGCCGCGTGATCGTTGCTGATCCGGGCGACACGGGCTTCATCCAGGGTGAGCAGGTCGAACGCGCTGAACTCCTCGACGCGAACGACGAAGCGATCAGCCAGAACAAGCGTCCGGCGACCTATGAGAACCTGCTCCTTGGTATTACGAAGGCCTCGCTCTCGACCGACTCCTTCATTTCGGCCGCTTCCTTCCAGGAAACGACGCGAGTGCTCACCGAAGCCGCCATTATGGGCAAGGTTGACCACCTGCGCGGCCTGAAGGAAAACGTGATCGTCGGCCGTCTGATCCCGGCCGGTACCGGCCTTGCCTATCACAAGGCTGTGAAGGCGAGAGAAGCTGCCGAGGCTGCAGAAGCCAAGGCGCTCGCCGAAGCGACCGTTGCCGAACAGGTGGCTGTCGCGACCGAACAGGCTGCTCAGAGCGCTTCCGCTCAGAAGCCTGAATCTCCGGCCTCTGACAACTAAGACGCGCATTTAAGCCACTGGCTTATGAAGGCCGCCGCAGAATCCTGCGGCGGCCTTTTTCATAGGGGATCGCTCGTAAGGGGTATATATTTCAAGCGCTTAAACGAAAAATTTTTCGTCTGGAACTTGACAATTCCGCACTTAAAGGCGATACTCACATGTCTTTTCTCGACCACAAGGGGAGGAGTGTTTCTCCAAACCGCGTGAAGAGGAAAGATTTTTGCATTGTTAAACCTATAAAAGTTTTTGATTTTCAAAACTTTTAAGTTTTTTTGACGGACGTTTTTAATGCCAACTATTAATCAGCTT
>ENA-UOJB01002311-UOJB01002311.1-human-gut-metagenome-genome-assembly--contig:-C48-NODE-2311-length-12824-cov-4.747357_pt1 | contig 12824 bp, 14 predicted proteins | sample MGYA00242338_ERZ723885 | MGnify/ENA metagenome assembly ERZ723885
TCATATTTCTTGACAATAGCTTCGATCTGGCGTAAAATCCGCTCGGAAACGTCGCTGACTGCCGTTCCAAGTGCCGCAATAGTATCCGGTGTGTTGAACTCGAACACCGGAAGAAAGTCCTCGTGCCCGTAAAGCTCGTCCGGATTCAATCCACACCGCGACATAACAGAATACGAAACACTTGCGGCAACGGCTTTGCAGAACCTCGCGCCGACTGTGTCTATATTATACTCCTCAAGGAAAGAATTTGCAACGATGTCGAGTATATCCCGACTGTGGTCGTTCCAATAGTCCATCGCAAGCCCGAGCGCGGTATCTTCAATCTTGTCTGTCAGCCCTCCATTGCCCTCCAAGACCTCTGAAATAGCGTCCATGTGTCGCTCTTCCATAGTCCAGAGCTTAACATCACGGGAATTGGCGCGCGTTCCGGTGTCTGAAATATCGAAAACATAACGGATTTTCGGGTAATTCCCCGAATCGTCAAGCAGTGCAATTCCGGTCGAACCGCGCCTCACATACCGTCCCATGCGGCGATTCCACGTCTCGTAATCCGCGCAGGCAGTCGCGTCGGGACGTTGGGCGAAAATCAGGAGCTGTTCATGGTATGGATATTTGTACAGCCGTGCCGCCGCTACCAGAAATGACTTCCAGCTTTCGGCACTGTCTGTGAGAAGTTTTTCTGTCCGCGCAGCAAGCTCCGCGAAAGTCTCGTATTTAGTCGGCATTCAGATCCTCCAATCCTTTGAAAATAGCGTCTTCGAACTCATCTTCTGTCATAATGTCGAGTTTTGAGAGTACAGCATCGGTGAGTCCGCGAAGAAAAGTCTCGTCCTGAGATATGCACATACGCATATTTTTGAGATTATTGACCGTTCCATGGCGTGTCCCGGTGCTATATAGTGTCATGAGCATCCGCTCATCAAATGTGAGTTTCATCGTTCAATACTCCTCATTTTTGTCTTTTTCTTATCATCAGCCTTGCAATTGCATTCGAGCCTTTTCAATATGGATTCCCTCCCGAAATCCGAAAGCTCTCTGAAGCCAACGCTGTCACAGTAGTAATAGGATACCACTCCATCACGCTTCAGTGCAACTATGTCGCTGACCGACAGGCTGTGACCCTTGAAATCCTCAGGTCGCGCCTGATTGAAGATATAATACAGATTTTCAAGTGTCTGCGTCACATCCTCCGAAATCCTGATTCCATGCGCATAAACCGCCTCGTAATTCTCCTTTTTCGGCGGTGATTTCAATCGGTCAAGTTCAACGAAACCCAGCTCCGGCATAACGTCACGTCGGAGTTGGTATATTGCCATCGCGTCGCCCGGATGGTCAATGAAATTCTTTTCTTCCTTGTTCATTTGCCCTCCAAATCAAGGTAGTAACTACCCCAAAAAATCGCCCTGAATCCTCCGGCATACATATTACCCATCCGAGCCGCGAACACTCACGGAACCCGGATAACTACCCCTCATTTCGGGTATCAGAGCGCGTTTTAGCGCGCTTGCTCGCCGCACGTTTTCTCTCGTCGGAATATGGCGTGTAAATCACTATACAGCTTTTCGGGACAATATAGTTCACCGCACCTTCAATTGTTTTCTTTCCCGGATAAATGAGTTCCGGAAACTTCTCACTAAGTCTTTTAAGCTGAGTTTTAAGCCGCTTGTCAAAGGTGTAAACGCTCGCCACATCGTCCGCTTCGGACGTTAGAATAATCGTCTCCCGTTCCGCTGGCGTTAATTCTATCATTCCGCCCTCCTTTCAAACTCCAAGCGATACCGCACAAATTCGCCGTTGTCGTCAAGCACCACCCAAGCGTCATAAAGTTTCCCGGTTTTCTCGGAATACAGCCCTTTCACGAACACCCGACCGGATTTTAGAAGCTCCGCTGACTGAGATTTCGTCAGCGTCATGTGCTTCATCTTGAAGAACTTGTTGTCCCTCCAAAGCGCAAAATGGCAGTCATGGTTCTCGCAGAAGAAGCCTTTCCTTGATTCCGTAACCTCCGAACCACATCGGGGACACTGACCGATGACATCCCTTCCGGAAGGAAACAACACCTCCGCACCCTTTACTACCTTGTAATTGGCAGTCAAGTCGGACATCATCTCTCCAGTTTCAGATATAAATCCGTCCGATGACGCTTCACCGCGTTCAATTTCTAAAAGTCTATGCTCCCATTCGGCAGTCATCTTCGGCGACCGAAGCTGTTCCGGAAGAACCGTGATGAGTGAGTACGCCGCGTGAGTCGGTATCAAATGAATGTTTTTCTTAGACTTCTTTCGCTCAACAAAGCCGTTGGCAACGAGTTTTTCGAGTATTGCCGCCCTTGTCGCAGGCGTGCCAAGCCCATGATGTTCACAATCCTCCGGCATCTCATTCGCGCTCGCGGTTTCCATTGCGTGAAGAATCGTATCCTCTGTGAAATGTGGCGGCGGGGTTGTGAGTCCTTCCTTAATAGCAGCGGATTTCAGCGGAATTTCAACATTCTCTTTGAGTTCCGGAAGGCTGTTTTCACTCAAATCACGGTCAAGATAGGCTTTCCAACCTTTTGAAATTGTTTCTTTACATTTAGCAGTGAAAAGATGACCGCTGCATTCAAATGTGACGACTGTCTCAGCATACCTTAACGGCTCTGAAACTGCACAAAGAAGCTGACGAGCCACAAGCCGCAAAATCTCCCGTTCACCAGTCGGAAGAACCGAAATATCTGCCGCATCCGCGCTGACGGTCGGAACTATAGCGTGATGGTCGATGACCTTCGAGCTGTCACAAACCACAGATGTATTCATTGAAACCGGAATTTCAGCACCACAGACCTTCGCGGAAATCGTTGCAAGTGCCGGAATATTCGCCGCCATATCGTTTGTCAGGAATCTGCTGTCAGTTCGAGGATATGTACAAAGCTTCTTCTCATAAAGCGACTGCAAATAGTCGAGCGTCTGCTGAGCCGTGTAACCAAGCTCCTTGTTCGCAACTCTCTGAAGTGTCGTCAAATCGAAAAGCAGCGGTGCTTTCTCGTATTTCTCACGGCGGTCGATTGACTTAACCGTAACACTTTTACCATCACAGTCCCGCACGATCTTCTCAGCTTCGGATTTCTCCGAAAATTTCTCGCTCGACACAGAAAACTTTCCGCAGTCAAGCTCCACTGTGTAAAACTTCTCCGGCTTGAACGTGTCAATCTCACATTCGCGCTGCACGATTAGTGCAAGCGTCGGCGAAACCACACGACCGACGTTCAGTTTTCTATGGTAGAGTATCGAGAATAGTCTCGTCGCGTTGATTCCCACAAGCCAATCCACCTTACTTCTGCAAAGTGCCGAGTGGTAAAGCCCATCGAACTCACTTCCGGCACGAAGATTCTCGAATCCAGTTCGAATCGCGCTGTCCTCCATCGACGAAATCCAAAGCCGTTTCATTGGTTTCGTGCATCCCGAAAGGTAATAAACAGTCCGGAAAATGAGTTCTCCCTCCCGCCCGGCGTCGCAGGCGTTGATGACCTCGGTCACGTCCGAGCGGTTAAGCAGTTCTCTGAGAAGTTCAAACTGCTTCATTTTGTCCTTACCGATCGTATATTCCCACTTTCCCGGCAGGATCGGCAGGTCATCGTACCGCCATTTCAGGTATTTTTCATCGTAAACCTCCGCGCTCGCGAGTCCCGCAAGATGTCCGAAACACCATGAAACAATATACCCGCCGCCCTCAATGTAGCCGTCATGCCGGGATTTCACGCCCAGAACCGCGGCAATGCTCATACCGACCGACGGCTTCTCACAAATTACCAGCTTCAATTATTCCCCTCCATCTTCGCGGCGAGGAATTCCTGCCGCTGAATATCGTTCGCATAGCTCTCGAAAGCATTCTCAATGCTGTCTCCGAAGACAAGCCGGCAGTAGTCCGAATTCAAAGAAAACTCGCCGCATATGCTTTCAAGCGGCGTTTTTGACCGTAGCAACACACTAATCTGCTCATCGAAAAGATAATGTTTTCCGGTTAAATCAAGTTTTGTGTACTGTTTTGCCGCTTCAATAATCGCTTTTCTAACCAGATAATCCGGTGCGAGACGCAGAATCTCCTTCTTAGGCTGTCTCATGAGCCAGTGCTGGTAGGTTTCGAACTCATTTCTGAGCCGTTTATACAGCAATTTGAGTATTGCTTTCTTCTCATTCGTTCCCATCTTCAACCTCAGTTTCATCTTCTGCGAAATCTTCATCGTCAGTATCATCAAAATCCGGCACAGACGCTGCTTTCGGCTTATTCTTCCGCAGTTTCAGAAATCCGATCACCGCTCCTCCTCCAATAACTCCTACAACGAGAATCACAGGAAAAATATCCGACTTTTTCTCGGTTTTTACAGATTCTGAATCCGAAATAGGCTCAGATTTGACCTCGCTCACCTTTCCTTTGCAGGATTTCACATCCATCCGGCAGACAAGGCAATCCGAATTCACCGCGCCAACAGCACATTTCTCCTTGCACAAACAGCTCGCGGCTGAGTCTTCTTCAAGCAACGAAAAAAGGTCCACATCGTCGACCTGATTCAAAAAATATACGTTGTCCGAATCCCGGCTTCGGTCGATGACGATGTAAAACTCCGCTCCCGAGCGGCTTTTCACCGTGATGAACTGCTTGTCCTCGTGAACAATGTCGTCGACAATCTCCAGATTTCCATCGGGCGTGAGCGGCTGAGTTTCCGCCACCGCAAAGGCAGGCAGCGTGAACATCACAGCACACAAAAGCGCGGACAGAGCCGCGCAAATTCGCTTATTCATTGACATTTTCCTCCTTATTCTCGTCATTTTTGAGCGACCGGATAAGCTCGAAAAGCTCCTCCGGCGTGATCGAATTCTCACGGACAATTCCGATGATGTCGAGATTTTCAAGCTCCGTGACCTGCTTGTCGATCTCTTCGTTCCTTGCTGTCATTTCAGAGATTCTGGAAACATTGCGTTCCCGTTCAGCTTTCAGTTTCTTGATCTTAGGATTCATGCACCCTCCGTTAGTTAAATAAATCCGGGTAATTGCCCTTAGTCTTCATTAAAATCTCGTAAATCTGCCTCTGCTCGTCGGTCAGAAGCTCGTCAATGACCGATTCCAGAGGCTTTGAAATCAGCGTAACAACGCAAATCTTGTAGTCATACGCCACCTCGACCTCATAGGTATACTCGACCAAAATTGTCTCGTTCGTCTCCGGGTCAGTGACTTCGCGGTATCCCGTGCGCGTTTCGGTCCGGTATCGCGTCTCAGTGATGCTCTTTTCTTCGACAAGATACTGTAAGTCAAAGAGCTCGTAAAGCTCCGAATTCACATTATCAAGCGAATACTCGCCGTAAATCGCCGAAAGAGCCGACGCCAACACATATGGGTCATGCCCCATAACTTCACCGGAAATCCTGTATTCATCGTAACCGGGATGCTTTTCAGCGTAATTTGAGAGCTTATCTTCAAGCTCCTTTTCCATCCGGCAATATTCAGCTTCAACCGAAAGCATATCTTCCGGCTTGCTCGGATAGGTGGTCGCGCTGAGACTTCCGAGCAGTCCTTCAATCATCACCGAACACGACGATGTGAAGCTCGTGAATATGAGAAGCAGCATAACAATTCCCAAAGCAATCGCGACGCCCTTTTTGTGTTCCTTTAAGAACTCGACAACCTTTTCCGCCGCCGTACTTGCCGCTTTCGAGGTCTTTTCAGCAGTTTTCGCGGCAGATTCAGCTTCATGCCGCAAGCTCTCGTACCTTCTTGCCGCGTACTCTTTCTTGACTGCGCGCTTCTGCTGACGTTTAGCGGAGGATTCCGCCGCCCGGTTCAATGAATCGGCGGCGGAATAGCTCCTTTTTGCGGCTTCGACTGCGGAATTCTCGTCCTCGTCCTCAAACCTCAGACGCTCAGGCATCCTTGCGCTCCGGAATAAGCAGGGTTCGAAGAAGATTCTTGCCCATTGAAGTAATCAAGGTATACGTGCCGTGGTGTCCATACTCCGAGTAAAAATCTCTCACGATGAACAGCCCTTCGTTTTCAGGCTTATTGTAAGGCATCAGATTTCCAGCCGGGCAGCGGTACAGAAATCCTGCGTCCTGAAGGAATCTGCAAAACGCGCGCTCCGGAACGCCAAGCTCCTTCGCCGTCGTTCGGATATTGGTGCAGTCATCCGGATTCACAAACGCGTCAAAGAAATCTGCTTTCGGCTGAAGCTCCGTGACTTTTTTGTCGAGCTTATCCGCGCGGTTCTTCTCTGCGAGCATCCGCTCACAGACAAGGCGGATAAGCTCGGGGTTCTCCTGAAACTGCCTGAGCATTGGCGTCGTCGCGTACATTCCATGCTTTCGGATCGCCGGAATCACCTCGTGAGTTATCCATCGGCGGAACGCCTTCGCCTCCGGCTTGCGGCTACGGAGTACAATGCTGTACAGTCCGGATTCACTTATGCAGTTTGTCCGCTGAATTCTCCCGTGGGGGTCGATAATATCTACCCCCGATTTCTCGTCCTCGTCAAGCGTGTGAAGCGCGTCCTTCGTGTTCCTGACTGACAGAACGCGGAAGACGTCGTTCGCGACAAACCAAGGCTCGCCGTTGATGGTCGCGGTGCGGACTGCTCCGAATTCCTCGTTTTCAAATACAGTGATCATGTTTTCCATAGCATTGTTCCTTTCAAATTATATATTTTTGCTTTCAGATAGCTTCGTCGTGAGAAGCCTATAGAGTTCCGTATCCTTCGGGAATCTGTCAACAAACGGCAGAATTGTTGAGCCGTAGAACAACAGCCCTTCACCCTCGCCCGAATGCGTCACATACGAGAGCTGATGCGGCGAAATGTTCAGCTTCTGCGCGAGAATCTGACGGTCGCCCGCCGCCTGATTGAGCATATAGATGTAGTCCGAGTTCTCTAAAATGTTTTCTATCTCGCGTGACGCAAGAAGATCTTTGACATTCTGAGTTATGGCTGTCGGAATGCCGCCCCATTTGCGGAATCTTTTCCAGATTTCAACCATGTAAGCCGCGGTCTGCTCATCCTTCAATAAAAGATGAAATTCATCCGCATAGTACCTCGTAGATTTGTGAGCGTCACGATTCACTGTCACACGATTCCACACCGCGTCCTGAACCACAAGCATCCCGATCTTTTTTAGCTGTTTTCCAAGTTCCTTAATATCAAAGCTGACCACACGGTTATCTACGTTGATGTTCGTCCGATGGTTGAACACGTTAAGCGAGCCCGTGACATAGATTTCAAGCGCGGTCGCGATGTACTGCGCCTCCTTTTCGTCCTGACAGCGAAGTTCATCATAGAGGTCGCCTAAAATCGGCATATTCTCGGGGCAAGGGGAATTAAGGTAATTTCTATAGACACTCCGGACGCAGCGGTCGATTACCGTTTTTTCAACGGGCTTCAAGCCCTCCTTGCCGCCGACAATAAGCTCGCACAGACTCAGAATAAAGTCAGATTTCAGACTCAGCGGATTCTCATCGTCCGAATAGTTGAGGTTCAAATCCATAGGATTTATAAAGTCACCCGAAGTCGGTGAAATCCGTATGACCTGCCCACCAAGTCGTTCGACGAGTGTCCCATATTCAGACTCGGGGTCACAGACAATTATATCGTCGTCCGTAACAAGGAAAACATTCGCAATCTCACGCTTTGCGCTAAAGCTCTTTCCTGAGCCCGGAGTTCCAAGTATAAGCCCGTTCGGATTCTTTAGAAGTTTCCGGTCAACCATGATGAGATTGTTCGACAGCGCGTTCAGCCCGCAGTAAAGGGCTTCTTTGCCATTCTGGAACAGCTCCTGAGTCGTGAACGGAATAAATATTGCCGCGGCGGAAGTAGTAAGAGTTCTCTGGATTTCAACATGATTCATCCCCAGCGGAAGACTGCTCATCAAACCTTCCTCCTGCTGAAAATCCAGCTTTGTCAGAATGCAGTTGTACTTCTGGGCAATTGAACTTGCCTGAAAAAAGTTATTATCAAGCTGTTGCTTCGTTTCACCGAAATTCAGAACGAGAAATGTCAGCATAAACATCCTCTCATTCCGGTTCTGGAGGTTTTCAAGGAGCTTTTTCGCCTCTGAACCATATGTCACGAGGTCACTCGGCAAGACCTCAATGTCATAACCTCCACGGAATGCTTTCTTCTGTTCCTCGATCTTGTTTTTATCCAGTTCGGTAATCTTTCGCTTGATCATTTTTATCGCTGCAACCTGATCGACCGACTGGAGGTGCATCGTGACTACAAGACTCGATTCCATCTCCAGAAAGTCCGCGAGCATCCGGTCGCTCATTTCAGGCGCGAGAATCTGCAAGAATGACGCCGTTCCGAGCTTCTTTCCCATGCCAAAGCATCGGCTTTTTCCGAATTCATATGATGACGGTGCTATATAGTCCTTTACAGATAAACCACTCGGCACAAGCCAATCCCAAGAGAAGCGGAACGGTAGCTGTTCGTCGATGTGGAAGATTCCGTGAAGTAATTCAAGCCGTTCAAGTCCGTTCAAAGACTCCGCCGCCACTCCGAGCCGCTTGAAATTGTTCAGAATGTCCGTCTCGATTCGCTCCAAGCGAGGTTTTGCGGATTTCAAGCTGCTTGATTCAACCGAAAACGTCAGGTATTTCGTCTTGATTAAGCCGTTATTCCCCTTCGCGAGCTGGTTTCGGAGCATTCCGGTATACTCCGCACGGATTGAATCGAACTCGTCCCCCTGCATCGGAATCGAGATATGCTCATACGAGCTGTCACGATTCGCGGCACGGTTGACGAATGAGAGCTGAAACTTTATAGAACTGTCAAAGTAGTTCAGAAAATCACACCAACCGTTGAATATTGCCGACTGGTCTTCGTTCGTGCTGAGCATATAGTTTATATCCGAAAAACGAATCGTCTTCGAATACGTCCCGTCATCCGCCCGGCAGATTCCGTCCGGGAACATTCTCTCAAACGGAATGGAGTCCTGCGCGGACAAACTTTTCGGCTCATTTCGAGTGCGCTTTTTCAATTCTGTTTTGCACCTCCTCTAATAGTTTCTCCTGCTTCATAAGGCAGGCATAGTAATTTTTCGTCTTGTACGGACGCTGTTTAGGTCGGACAAACATTACGGTTATCATGGTTTTCACGACCTTTTCAAGCGGCTGACCGTTCCTCTCGTACATTGCGGGCAGGAAGAACGGCAGCATAACAAAGATCATGACCAGAGCCGCCGTACTCGTCCCAATCGCACCTTTGAGCATGAAAAAAAGCGGTACACTGATGAGTGCGCCGCTCCCAAAGCATATGATCTGTCTTTTTGTAAGGTTGAAGAACACCTTAGTCTTAACCGCTGAAAGGTCTTTTGGCACTGGAATATACGCCATGAAATCACCTCCTTAGTGTGCCGCCAGAATTGACCGAGCGAGACTTCCGGTCTTGAAAAGACTAAAACATAGCAGCACCGTATATCCCATACAAGTCCAGATAGCATAAGAAATACTCTCCGCCGAGCCGATGTTACCGATCAGCGCGCCGTATATACCGACACAGACAAGTATAAGAAAAGCCTGCAACCCCAGCGCGGCAAGCGACCGGAGATAATTCTCGCCCATATGATGCCCTTCACGGCTCATCATTGCCGCCATCGGAATAGGAGCAACAGACGAGACGAGGTAGATTTCCAACATACGCCCGAATGAAATCAGGAAAATGCAGATTGTCAGTATATTCATGCAGATTCCGACGAAGAATGACTGCATCCAGAGCCCTAAAAGCTCGCCAAGCTCCATTGCTTCGAGTTTTTCCGGAAGGTCGGAAATCAGGTCAGTAAGGTTCAGCCGGACATTCCCGACGATCACGCCAGACGCGCCATTCACAAGATTCTGAGACACATCGAATACCGCCATGACAATATTCCATGTGTTCGTAACAATAAGCACAGCGCAGGCAGTCTTGAACATCCATTTGTAGATGTTTGAAATATCAAAATCATGGAGATTGTTCCGCTCGATGATCATCTGGATGAACTCAAGTGTCATTACAAAAGCCAATACCAGTCCTGCAATCGGGACAATGACCGTCTCCGAAAGACTCCGAATCATCCGGTAAATGCCGCCGTTCCAAGCCGCAGGAGTCTGTCCTACCTGTGTTGCTATGTCACCGACCTTTTCGTTGATTGAATCGAATAACCCGGAGAGATTATTCGTAATTCCGGAAATAAGAAGCTCTTTCAGCCATTCTGTAATGGATTCTTTAATCGCGTCTATGCGCTTTCACTCCTTTCCGGAGCGCGCAGGGCGCGCGCTCCATGTAGATTTTCACGTTAATTTCCTCCTTTCCCGCCGGAATCAGCCGAGAAGACCCGAGAGAAGCGGAATCAGGGTGATACCGATCAGCGCAACCCCTCCTCCCGCGACAAGTTGCTTAACGCCTTGCGATTTAGCACCAGGGTTGTCATTTCCATAACCTTCCAGCAGATTAATTCCGCCCCAGACGCAGAGCGCGGCTCCGAGCGCGACGACGAGGGTCTGAAGAGTACCGACGGCAGAGTTGAAGAATTCCATATATTCACCTTTTTCAGCTAAAAAGCTGCCTTTCACAAATTTTCAGATCGTGGATGGTGGACAAATGAATTTCCGGCTCTGCGCGGATCGGTGGTCTGAGATAGCTATTACTTGCTGAGCTTCACCTCACTTTTCGCATAAAAATTCCGCTCACTCGGAATAATCCGAATCAGCGGTATCTGAAATTTCATAGGTATCAAAGGTATCTTCAGGTTTTGTCTTCAAGCGTGTGGACAGAAATTTCTCGATGTCAAAGTTGTTTTTGGGATCAGCGTCCAACAAAAACTTGTAATTCGGATGCTTCATAATGTCGTATTTGTCACTTAGAAACGGTCGTACACCCCTCAATTGGAGAATGCACTTGCCGCCATCGAGAACGGCAAGCTCGTCGACCGAAGCTAAATCCTTGCCGAGCTTCTGGTACGAAAGCCCATGTGAAACCTCCTTTCCGCGGTTTTCACTTGAATTCGCTATGTCAATGGTTTCTTTTCCAAGGGCGGAAGACAACTCCTTGAGAGTGGTCGGTTCAGAGCCGCCGAGGAACAGCCGCGAATCCATATTTCCGATGATCGTGTCAGCGTTGTCTTTATACAAAGCCTTCAACTGGCTTTGAGCCTGAAGTATCAGACAAGCCGAAATCTCGCGGCTTCTTATCGTCGCGACCAGTTTTTCGAGCTTCGGAATCTGACCGATGTTCGCGCACTCGTCTATGAGACAGCGCACATGAACCGGAAGCCTGCCGCCATAGACATCGTCCGCTTTCTCGCAGAGCAGATTGAAAAGCTGCGTATAACACATGGAAATCAGGAAGTTGAAGCTGTCATCAGTGTCGCTCATAATGAGAAAAAGCGCGGTCTTTTTATCTCCGAGAGTGTCAAGCTCCAACTCGTCGTAAGCTGTCACATCTCGCAGTTCGGGAATATCAAAGACAGCAAGCCGCGCACCGCATGAGACAAGTATACTTTTCGCAGTCTTCCCGGCACTTAACTTGAATTTTGCGTACTGCCTGACCGCGAAATGATTCTGATTCTTAGCCCTCAAGTCCTTGAAAATAAGGTCGACTGAATTCTCAAAGTTCTCGTCATCTTCGCGCACCTCCATCGAGTTTATCATCTCAATCAGGGTGTTGAAATTCCGCTCCTCTTCAGGAGCTTCGAGCCAGATGTAGCCGATCAAAGCGGTATACAAAAGTTGTTCCGCCTTTTCCCAGAACGGATCGCCGCCCTTGCCGTCACCTCTCGTGTTTTGCATAAGACAAGTCACGAGCTTCAGAATGTCCTTCTCGCTGTGAATGTAGCTGAAAGGGTTGTATTTCATCGACTTTTTGAAGTTGATCGTGTTCAGAACCTTTATCCTGTATCCATTTCGTTCAAGCAGCTTTCCGGTTTCACAAATCAGGCTGCCCTTCGGGTCGGTGCAAATGAATGAACACGGATATTTCTCCGAAACACACTGCATCAGATTGGCTTTGACGAAATAGCGCGTCTTTCCCGAGCCCGAGCCGCCAACCACAAGCACATTCTTGTTCCGAGCGGTCTTAGGGTCTTTCGGACGACTGTTCATCGTCAAACGCTCTGTTTGTGTCAGAATCACGTTATTCCGGAAATCCGGGTCAATGTACGGCGCAATATCTTCTGATTTGCCCCATCTCGCCGAGCCATACTCGACATTTCTGCGGTATTTCTTCGCGTTCTTCGACTTCTCGTAGACAATCAGCCGGAGTAGTAATCCAACGGTCAAGCCAACGAGCAGATCAAACGGATAAAAGCTCGGCAGCGGAGACTGCATGGCTTCAAGTATCCCATTCCCAAGATCAAGAATCCGCTCCCCAAGCTCATCACCGCTTGTAAGCCGCCAAGCCTGCCCGAGTTTCGTCGCGAAAAGCCCGATGAAGGCATATGGAACGCTCGAAATGATCGTTTTCTTTAACTTGTTCGTCATCGTTCCTGCCCTTTCTGCTTGTCCTTCGACCGTTCAAGAACTCTGTTCTGAACGACCGCGACATAATCTCTGATCTTCTGAAGCACCGACGGTTTGCGCTCCTTCAGAGTCGTCACCCTGTCCGCATACTCGGTAAGAGCCTGCTTCAGAGCGTCTGCGTCCCGAGCTTTGAAGAAAATGACATACTTAGGCTTGTCAATTGTTTTGATCTTTTTGACAGCATAGTCAACGCCGTATTTTCTGGCAATCCTATCGAACGCCTTGATGTCCGGATCGTTAGATTCAACCGTCGAAACGCCCTGATTCTGCCCGATGAGCTGCTTGACCGTCTGTTTCCCATGCGGCACAACCGGACTTGC
>ENA-UOJB01002312-UOJB01002312.1-human-gut-metagenome-genome-assembly--contig:-C48-NODE-2312-length-12823-cov-7.028117_pt1 | contig 12823 bp, 10 predicted proteins | sample MGYA00242338_ERZ723885 | MGnify/ENA metagenome assembly ERZ723885
GCGAAGCGCGAGGAAGTGCCCTTGGGGTGCAATCTCGGGAAGGCAGTTACGTTTTTGCCGGGGCTTTCCTGTTGTCTATCCCGTTACTGCGAGATTGCCACGTCGCTTCGCTCCTCGCAATGACAAATCTGATAGCCTTGCGCCATAGAGGCAATGCGGCGCATATTGCAAGCCTCCATGGCGCTCACTGAGCGCCGCTACAGTCAAATTTGATAGCGATTGCGTTCGGCGGCACTCTGTGTATATCGGCAGTGCCTTCCCGAGATTGCCACGTCAGGGGAATGCCGTGGTGCACCAGCACCCTCCTGCGGTTGAATTACACCGTGCAGGGCGCTCACCGCCCGCAAGGGGCACGCCGCATCCGTAAGGCGGCAAAGCCGCCAACGGCTGCGCAGTGAGCGCCGCTACAGACGCAATTGGTGCATGCCATTTTAACGATGCCCTGTACGAGTCGGCGGTTTACCGCCGGGAGCGGCATGCCGCTCCCCTACAACGCTCCGTTGGCAGCCTTGCAAATTATCAACTATCCACTTTCCATTTGCCGCCCGCCGGGTCCCGTTACAATCTTTCATACGGCTGCATATCGCGGAACTCGCCCGGCGTGCGGCCGGTATCCTTGCGGAACGCATTGGCGAAGGCCGTCGAGGACGGGAAGCCGCACAGCGCGGAAATGTGCCGCACGGTGTCGTCCGTGCCGCGCAGCAGGACCTTGGCCTTCGCCAGCCGCAGGCGCACGATGCGCGCATAGGGCGTCTCGCCGAAGCGGCGCTTGAACGCCGTGATGAAGTGGTTGCGCTGCATGCCGCACTGGGCCGAAAGGCCGTCGATCGTCAGCGGCTGCGTGTAGTGCAGGTAGATGAATTCTTCCATCGCCCCCAGTGTGTCGGCGGACTGCTCCTCCGCCTGCGCGGGGCGCGGCTGCGGGCGGCAGCCGCATTCGATCAGCTCCGAGATGACGAGGGCCGCCAGACAGCGCAGGTCCGCCTCGTCGCGCCGCCCGTGAAATTCCTCCTGAAACAGGCGCAGGAAGCGGCGCAGCCGCTCCGACACCGCAAACACCGGCCCGAACTGCGCGCCGTCGAGGCCCTTTTCGCGCAGGCGCTGCACCATAAAATTCGGCGAGACCTCGAGGCTGATGTTCGCAACGTCGCATTGCTCCAGCGCCTGCCCGTGGCGCACGCCGCTCTGCACGGGATAGACCATGCCGGGGCGGCCAAAATAGACGTCCGTCCCCTGCAGGATGATGGGCATGGGCGCCAGCGGCAGCAGGAATTCATAGGCCGCGTGGCTGTGCGTGAACGGCGCGACGACCTGATCGGGCGAGCGCCGCAGCTCCGCCACGGACAGAATGCTGCAGTAGCTGTGATCGCACAGCTTCGTCAGATACCCGCGCTGCGGGCAGTGGGCGTGAAACAGCGGATTCATTCCCCCGCCTCCTCGCGCTGCGGCTCGTGGCGGCCGAACAGAAACTGCCGGAATGTCTGCTCCTTGCCCTCACGCCAGCGGGCAAAGTTCGACCGGTGCGCCCAGAGCATGGCCGGGAAGATCAGCGCCAGCGCGATCGTGCCGCGCCAGTCGCCCGTCCGCAGCAGGTAGAGCGGCGCATAGACCAGCGCCGTCAGCAGCGGCAGGATGCTCGCCCGGTTCCAGATCATGCCGATGATAAACATCAGCGCCAGCAGCGGCAGCACGAGCTCCGGCGTCAGGCCGAGCACCGTGCCGCACAGGCAGGCTGTCCCCTTCCCGCCGCGGAAGCGCAGAAACACGGGGAAAATGTGCCCCAGCACGCACAACAGCCCGGCCAGCGCCGCGCACAGCGGCGGAAGCAGCAGGCGCAGCGGGAACGTCACGACAAAAGCCTTGGAGACGTCCAGCGCCATCACGACCAGGCCCGGCTTCAGCCCGGCAGCCAGCATCATGTTCGTGGCCCCGGCGTTGCCGCTGCCAAACGTGCGGATGTCAAAGCCCCGCCGCCGCGACAGCAGATACGACGGGCTGAAGCATCCGGCAAAATAGCCCAGCAGGGCGCAGAGGATGTATTTGCTCATCCGAAGAATCCCCCCATGATCCGTCCGTTTTCTTCATTATATCACAGGATTTTCTGAATTTCCACAGGAGGCATTCCCATGCACGAAAAACACGAAAAAACCAATGCCATGCGCCAGCTCGACCGCAAAAAGGCCGCCTACACCGTCCATTCCTATGACGGCGGCGCGCTCAGCGGCACAGAGGTCGCCGCCGCGCTCGGGCAGGACCCGGCGCATTGCTTCAAAACGCTCGTCACCGTCGGCAAAACCGGCGGGCATTATGTCTTCATGATCCCCGTCGCGGCTGAGCTGGACCTGCGCAAGGCGGCGTCCGCCGCGGGCGAAAAATCCGTCGCCATGCTCCCGCAGAAGGAGCTTCTGCCCCTCACGGGCTATATCCACGGCGGCTGCAGCCCCATCGGCATGAAAAAGCAGTTCCCTACGTTTGCGGATGCAACGATCGCGGACGGCGAGACCGTCTGCTTCAGCGGCGGCCGCGTCGGCCTGCAGATCGAAACGACGCTCGCGGTCCTGCAGAGTGTCGTTCCCGTCACGCTGGCGGACCTGACCTGCGAATAGGAGGAGAACAGAATGGAAAGTCAGCTTCACCATGTCGGCATCAACTCGGATACCTTTGAGGAGACGGTGCGATTTTTTGAGACCCTGTTTGCCATGGACATCAGCCGGACGCGGGGAGAGGCTCCGCACAGAACGGTATGGTTCCGGCAGGGCATCCAGATCAACGAGGTGCCGGGCCCGCTCCCCGCGGGCAGATGCATCGACCATCTGTGCATTCAGGTCGCGGACTGGAAAGCGACCCGGCAGAAGGCCGCGGCCATGGGCTGCCGCGAGATCGAGGGAAAGCCGCACTGGCTCACCTCCCCGGACGGCATCGTGATCGAGTTGACGCAGTAACCGCGGCGCAGGCCTGCAGGCGCTCTCCTGACGTGTCATTGCAAGGCGCGAAGCGCCCTTGGCTCTCCCTCTGGGAGAGCTGTCACCGAAGGTGACTGAGAGGGCCCTGCAGGCACTGCCGATAAGTACAGGCCATTGTTCAAACGATACGCACCTCCGAATTGTCATTCCGAGGAGCGAAGCGACGTGGGAATCTCGGGAAGGCAGTTGCGATTTCGCCGATAGCTTCCCCATAATCCAACCGGGTACTGCGAGATTGCCACGCCTTGCTGCGCAAGGCTCGCAATGACAAGTCAGGGAACCCTGCTGCATCCGGAGGGGCGCAATGACAAACCTGAAAAACCGCCCGGTGGGGGTCATCCCATCGGGCGGTGCTGCCATTTATTTTGCGGAATAGAACGCCGTGCACAGGCGGACGAACGCATCCTGATCGGCGGCGGCCATCAGCTCGCGGGCGGAGTGCATCGCGAGGAGCGGCACGCCGATATCGGCTGCGGGCATGGCCAGCAGCGACGAGGCCATCGAGCCGACCGTGCTGCCGCCGGGCAGATCGGCGCGGTTCATGTAGGTCTGCAGCGGGATGTTTGCCGCATCGCACAGGCCGGAGATCACGGCACAGGTGTCGGCGTCCGAGGAATAGCGCGGGCTGCGCTTCAGGGCCACGCCGCGGCCGAGCAGTGCGCCGCACGTCACGTCGGCCAGCTCCGGGTGGTTCGGGTGCACGGCGTGCGCGGCGTCGCACGAGAGCAGCATGCCGTTTACGCAGGCGTCGAGATACTGCGCGCGGCTCAGGCCGAGGGCGCCGGCCAGCTTTTCGAGAATGACCGTCAGCGTGCTGCTGTCCGCGCCGCGGCGGGTGTTGCTGCCGATCTCCTCGTTGTCATAGAGCACGGCGAGGTTGATCGTGTCGCCGTCCGCGTCCAGCAGGCCGCGCAGGCAGGCGTGGACGGACGTCAGGTTGTCCAGCCGGGCCGAGGAGAGCAGGTCCTGCTCAAAGCCGACGAGCTGCGCAGGCTCGTGGCAGTAGGCGCACAGCTCAAAGGACAGAATGTCCTCCGCCGCTGCACCGAGGCGCTCGGCCAGCTTGCCCACGAGATAGCCCTTTTTCTCCCATGCGTCCTGCACCGTGCGGCACAGCGGCAGCATGTCGACGTTCGGCTTCGTGGGAACGCCCTTGTTCACCTCGCGGTTGAGGTGGATGGCGACGTTCGGGATGATGGCCAGCGGCTCGTCCCACGCAACAAGGCGGCGCGCCGGGCGCATGGGGTCGTCCGTCCGGACGAGGGCCACACCGGCAAGGCCGAGCGGGCGGTCGAGCCAGGTGTTCAGGATCGCGCCGCCGTAGGGCTCAACGCTCAGACGGCAGCAGCCGCCGGAAACGAGCTCCGGCTGCGGCTTGATGCGCATGCAGGGCCAGTCCGTATGCGAGGCGGCGATGCGGAACACATCGCGCGCGCCGACGGTGATGGCGGCGAGGAACGTGCCGCTGCTCACAAAGTAGCGGCCGCCGCGCTTCACGGCAAACGGCGCGCCCAGCTCCAGCGGGGTGAAGCCCTGCGTGGTGAGGGCCTGCTCCGCCATGGCGACGGTATGCCACGGCGAACGCCCGCCGTCCAGCCAGTGCATCAGCTCGGTGCAGAATTCAGACATGTCAGACATGGATAATCGCTCCTTTTATTTATGGCAGCACCGCATCATTGCACCTTCGGCCTTCGCCGGATATTTTTCGCCGATCCGTCGGTTCGAAAAGCTTGACGTGCACAAAGCACGCCTGCACTTTTCAAACCTTGCCTCGACAAAAAATCTCTCGACGAATGCTCTCGCTGAATGGTGCGGTGCTGCCTTATTTATCATGTTGGTAATTATAATTTATATGTTTGTATTGGGGCGGCTTTGGTGGTTTTGTAGGGGCGGGGCATGCCCCGCCCGTCCGCGAAGCGGCAAAAGGACAGCCAAATCGATAGGATGCACCGCTGTCAGCGCCGTGCCTCCTGATGTGTCATTGCGAGGAGGCCACAGGCCGACGTGGCAATCTCGGGAAGGCACTGCCGATTTGGAAAGACTATCGTTAAAATGGTATGTACCGATTGCGTCTGTAGCGGCGGTCACTGCGCAGCCGTTGGCGGCTCTGCCGCCTTACGGATGCGGCGTACCCCTTGCGGGTAGTGACCGCCATGCAGGCAGGTAGTGATTGCGGTATGAATTCTATGGCGTAAGGCCCCCAAGTTTGTCATTCCGAGGAGCGAAGCGACGTGGGAATCTCGCAGAACCCGGTTGGATCACATGGTACTCCCGGCGAAAACGTAACTGCCTTCCCGAGATTGCCACGTCGGCCGTTGGCCTCCTCGCAATGACACATCAGGGAAGCGCGAGGTGCACCAGCGCCCTCACGCGGTTGAATTGCCCAGTACAAGGCGCTCACTGAGCGCCGCTACACCCCATACTTCGGTGCATGCCATTTTAACGATGCCCTGTACGAGTCGGCGGTTTACCGCCGGGCCCGGCTGACCCCTCCCCTACAGCACCCCGCGGCCTGCCAGATTTTTTTCATTGTACCATATTCCCCGGGAAAAATCCACCCTGCCGGAAAAAAGCGGTCTCTCTCCGTAAAATCTATGGAAAAGCGCTTGAAAACCGGACCCTTTTGTGATACGATAAATTTGTATCAAAATGAGTGTACTGCGCGCAGGCGCGGGCTTCATTTGCACACAGATACCACAATATTAGGAGGCAAACACCATGAATGTAGCAGAGATCATGGAACAGCGCAACGCATTTTCCTTTGAAGTCTTCCCCCCGAAGACGGACGTTGGCATGGAGAAGCTGTGCGGCGAGGGCGGCGTGCTTGAGAAGCTCTATACGCTCAATCCGGATTACATCTCCTGCACCTACGGCGCTGGCGGCACGAACGTCGGCAAGAACCTTGAGGTCCTGAAGAAGATCAAGGCCGACGGCAAGTGCACCCCCGTGACGCACTTCACCTGCGTGGCCAACACCAAGGAAGGCATCAAGGACCAGCTCCAGACCTATCTGGACAACGGTATCGACCACATGCTCGCGCTCCGCGGCGACATCCCCTTTGGCTGGACCGGCACGAACGGCGACCTGCACTATGCCACCGAGCTGGTGAAGTTCGTCCGCAAGGAATTCGGCGACAAGTTCACCATCGCCGTCGCAGGCTCCCCCGAGGGCCACATTGCCTGCCGTTCTCTGGAAGCCGACATCTCCTTCCTGAAGCAGAAGCAGGATGAGGGCGCAGACTACATCATGACCCAGCTCTGCTGGGATATGGACCAGTTCCGTTACTGGATGGACGCCATCCGCGCCGCCGGCATCTGGCTGCCGGTCGATGTGGGTATCATGCCTGTCCTCGACGCCGCCGCCACCATCAACATGGCGCTCTCCCGCAACGGCTGCGTGATGTCCCGCGACCTGTGCGAGATCATCTCCAAGAACTGGATCTTCCCGAATCCGTTCGCTCCGAACGAGTCCGAGGAGTCCATCGCTGCCAAGAAGGCGTCCTTCAAGGAAGCCGGCATCGAGTATACCATCAAGCTCATCGACGAGTATCGCGTCTGCGGCATCAACGGCATCCATCTGTATGCCCTGAACAAGTATGACGACGTCGCCCGCATCGTCAAGGAGTCCGGCATCGTCGACCTGATCTAAGGATCAGGTATTTGGCGGTACCGCGCAATTGCTGAATTGTGCGCTGCTGCCGGTTTGGGCTGCCGGATTTCCGGAGCTGCCCCAAAATTTGCTCACCTTTTCGCGCTGCCGGGCGGCTCCGCCGTCCGGCAGTTCCCCCACTGCACAAAGGAGGTTTCCCCATGGCCTATACCATTGCTGTCGCCGGAAAGGGCGGCGTCGGGAAAACGACGGTCTGCGGCATGATGATCGACGCCCTCATCAAGGGCGGCAAGGGTCCGCTGCTCGTCGTCGACGCGGATGCCAATTCCAATCTGAACGAGGTCCTCGGCGTCGAAGCCGGTGTCTCCCTCGGCCAGATCCGCGAGGAGATCGCGCAGGCGGAGCTCCGCGGCGATACGATCCCCAAGAGCATGACAAAGGCGGATTATGCCGAATACCGCTTTGAATCCGCGCTGGCGGAGGAGGACGATTTCGACATGCTCGTCATGGGCCGCACACAGGGCAAGGGCTGCTACTGCTACGTCAACGGCGTGCTCAAGACCCTGCTCGACAAGTATATCGGCGCTTACCGCTATGTCGTCATCGACAACGAGGCCGGTATGGAGCACATCGCCCGCGGGACGCTCCCGCATGTCGATGCGCTGCTGCTCGTCTCCGACTGCTCGCGCCGCGGCGTGCAGGCCGTTGCCCGCATCGCCGAGATGGTCCGCGAGCTGGACCTGAAGCCCGGCCTCATGAAGCTCATCATCAACCGTGCGCCCGGCGGCGTTCTCTCCGACGGCGTGCGCGAGGAGATCGAGGCCCATCATCTGGAGCTCGCCGGCGTCCTCCCACAGGACGATGCCGTCTACGAAGCGGACTGCGACGGCAAGCCCAGCTCGAAGATCCCCGATGCCAGCCCGGTCAAGCAGGCGCTGCACGGGATCATGCAGGACCTGAGCCTGTAAGGCAGCCCCGCGCAATCGCATGCTCCCGCTGAATTGTGCGGCGCTGCCGTAAAATCCATTTTTCTTTCTTATCGGAGAACCAACGGAGGCCCGGCCGTCCGGTCCGGCTTCCCGATCAACCATTTCAGGAGGAAAACACAATGTCTTTTGAACCCAAAACGCAGGCGTTCAATTCGTCGATCAGCTCTGTTACCATCGGCACTGGTGACAAGGCAGTCACGCTCGGCGGCATTAACGTTCTGCCCTTCTACGCATTCGACGCGCCCATCACCAATGCGCCGAAGATCGGCGTAGAGATCACCGACCACGGCATGGCGGCTTATCCGCAGGCCGGTCTGCAGGAATTCTATGCCGGCTGCCAGACCGTGGCCGACATGGCAAAGCGCGTGGAGACGATGCACGGCGCATCGTTCATCTGCCTCCACTTCGAAGGCGCTGACCCCAACGGCGATAACCGCTCCATCGAGGAGTGCGTCGAGATCGCCAAGTCCGTTGCCGATGCAACGGATCTGCCCCTCGTCATCATGGGCTGCAAGAACATCGAGAAGGATGCGGAGCTCTTCACGAAGGTCTCCGAGGCCCTGCAGGGCAAGAACATCCTCGTCTTCTCCGCCCGTGAGGAAAACTACAAGTCCGTCGGCGCTTCCGCCGTCATGGCCTATGGCCAGAAGGTCGGCGCAGAGTCCGCCGTCGATATCAACCTTGCCAAGCAGCTCAACGTCCTGATGACGCAGCTCGGCGTCGCCCCGACGTCCATCGTCATGAACGCCGGTTCCGCCGCAGCGGGCTACGGCTATGAGTACGTTGCCTCTACCCTCGACCGCATCCGTGCGGCTGCCCTCGCCCAGAGCGATACGCAGCTCCAGATGCCCATCCTCACGCCCGTCTCCCCCGAGACCTGGTCCGTCAAGGAATCCATGGTCAGCGAGGCCGATATGCCCGAATGGGGCAGCGCCGAGGAGCGCGGCATTGAGATGGAGATCACCACGGCTGCCGCCTGCCTCGCCGGCGGCTCCGATGCCGTCATCATGCGTCATCCCGCGGCCATCAAGGCCATCAGCGAGATGATCGAAGCGCTGGTCTGAGCGGAAGGAGGAACATACAATGGCACTGAAAGGCTTGGATATCTTTAAGCTCTCTCCCAAGAAAAACTGTAAGGAATGCGGCAGCCCCACCTGCATGGCCTTCTGCATGAAGGTCGCACAGGGCGCCGTCGCTCTGGATAAATGCCCGTACTTCTCCGAAGAAGCCAAGGCAAAGCTCTCCGAGGCCACTGCGCCTCCCATGAAGACCATCACGGTCGGCAATGACATCAAGCTCGGCGGCGAGACCGTCCTGTTCCGCCACGAGAAGACCCTTGTCAACCGCAACCGCTTCGCCGTTCCCGTCTGCACCTGCATGGACGAGGCCGCTGCCGATCAGAAGCTGGCCGACATCCAGAAGGTCGACTATGAGCGCATCGGCGAGCGCGAGTACATCGAGTTCGTCATGGTCCGCTGCGAGAAGGATTCCGCCGGCAAGTGGGAAGACCTCGTCAAGAAGGCCGCCGCAACGGGCCGTACCCTGATCCTCAACTGCACCTGCCCCGAGTGCGCGAAGAAGGCCCTTGCCATCTGCAAGGACGGCAAGCCCATCCTCAACGGCGCCACGCCGGAGAACTACGAGGAGATGAGCGCCATCGCCACTGAGGCGGGCGTGACCCTCGGCGTCCATGCCGACAGCCTGTCCGAGCTGCATGACCTCATCGCCAAGCTCGAGGCCGCGGGCAACAAGAATCTCATCATCGACGTCACCGGCAAGACCGTCAAGGAGACGTTCGCCAACACCGTGCTCGTCCGCCGCACCGCCCTGAAGGACGGCGACCGCACGTTCGGCTATCCCTCCATCGTCGATCTGGCCAAGCTGGCCGCGGGCGACGAGCATCTTGAGACCGCCCTGGCCGCCGTCTTCACCCTGAAGTACGGCTCCATCATCGTCATGGAGCGCCTCGGCTATGCAGAGGCCCTGCCGCTGTACGGCCTGCGCCAGAACGTCTTCACCGACCCGCAGAAGCCGATGAAGGTCGCGCCCGGCATCTACCCGATGAACGGCGCAACGCCCGACGATCCCTGCATGCTGACCGTCGACTTCGCTCTGACCTACTTCCTCGTCTCCGGCGAGATCGAGCGCTCCAATGTGCCGGTCAACCTGCTCATCACCGACGCCTCCGGCATGTCCGTCCTGACGGCATGGGCCGCCGGCAAGTTCTCCTCCAGCTCCATCAAGAAGTTCTTCGATGAGTTCGAGCTGGACAAGAAGATCAACAACCGCACGCTCGTCATCCCCGGCAAGGTCGCCGTCATGAAGGGCGAGATTCAGGACAAGCTGCCCGACTGGAACGTCGTCGTCGGCACCCGCGAGGCCGTTGAGATCGTCAAGTTCCTCAAGGACGGCGAGCACATCAAGGCTGCTGAGGCCGTCGCCGCCACGAAGAAGCCGAAGGAAGAGAAGAAGGAAGTCGTCGACGCCGACGCTCCCATCGACTATTCCAAGCTCGTCATTCCGGAGATCCCGCACAAGGATCTCGGCGTGACCTACAAGCAGCGCAATGTCGAGTCCAAGAAGTTCGTCACCATCGGCGAGCGCATCCACTGCATCAGCCCGGTCATCCGCGAGGCCATGGCCACGTTCAACCCGGATCCCATCCTCGAGCGTGCCGCGCAGCAGATCAAGGCCGGCGCCACCTATCTGGACGTCAACATCGGCCCTGCCGAGTCCAACGGCCCCGAGCTCATGACCTGGGCGGTCAAGCTCCTGCAGGAGAACTTCAACAACGTCCCTCTGGCCCTCGATACCGCCAACAAGAAGGCCATCGAAGCCGGTATCCGCGTCTATAACCGCACGAACGGCAAGCCCATCGTCAACTCCGCCGATGCAGGCTCCCGTATCTCCAACATCGACCTGGCAGCCGCCAACGACGCCATCGTCATCGCCCTGTGCTCCGCCGACGGCATCGCGAAGGACAACGACGAGCGTATGCACCACTGCCACACCATGCTCGATCGCGGCATGGCGCTCGGCATGGAGGCCGAGGATCTGTGGTTCGACCCGCTGTTCCTTGTTGTCAAGGGCATGCAGGATAAGCAGATGGACGTCCTGAACGCCATCAAGCTCTTCGCCGATGAAGGCCTGAAGTCCACCGGCGGCCTGTCCAACAACTCCAACGGCGCGCCGAAGACCCTCCGCCCGATCATGGACTCCGCCCTCGTCGCCATGGCGATGATGCAGGGCCTGACCTCTGCCATCGTCAACCCGAACGACCTGCGCCTGATGGAGACCATCAAGTCCTGCGATATCTTCAAGAACAACGAGCTGTATTCCGACAGCTATCTGGAGATCTGATCCGCAAAATCTGTCACCCAGCCCCGATTTTTCGGGGCTGGGTGCAGCCGCATTCTCGGAGCATGGAGAAAATGCAGGAAAATGAAGAAAAAAGCCCGCATTTTCCCCATGCCCCGATGGCTTTCAACCGGGGAATGCAGATGCCCTGCCTTCCACCCTGCGCCCCTCCCCGGACGCGGCAGGTTTCCTGACTTGTCATTGCGAGCCTTGCGGAGCAAGGCGCGGCAATCTCGCAGTACTGGCCGGAACACGGGAAAGCCTCCGGCGGACACGGAGTATTCATAAGGTAATTGACAGCCACAGCAGTATGAACTACTGCAGCAGTGCGTTGCGAGCGATACTTGGCTCTCCCTTTGGGAGAGCTGGCGGCGCAGCCGCCTGAGAGGGAAACTTGGCTCTCCCTTTGCTTGCTGTTACCGTTCGAACGCGCCTGCAAGGCCCTCTCAGTCACCTTTGGTGACAGCTCTCCCAGAGGGAGAGCCAAGGGCCTGCAGCTGAACCATAATGATGCGGGAGGGAAGCGCTCTCAAGCTTGCTCTTGCGTCCCTCCCCAAAAGCCTGCGCAGGTTCAGCCGGATATCCGGCCCTTTTCGATGCCCTTCTCTTGCGTTGCAATTTGCCCCGCGATGCGGAAACGCCCGCGGGTCAGAGAAATAAAACATACAGTGCGTGGGAGGAATAATCATGGCAAGACCAAAACTTAGGCTACTGTGCACAAGCATGTTGGTTGCTATGATGCTGTTTCTACATGCCTCCCTTCTCTGCTCCTGCAAAACCGCAGCCCCCGAGATCAGCGGAACCATGTGGGTGGAGCTGTCGCTGGACGGACAGTATGCGCTGACCAACGCGGCGGGCCAGACGCTCCGCTATTTCGATCTGCTGCAATATGACGGCACGATGCCGGTGGAAAAGACCCACCTGAACGGCGGAGAGGCTGCATACTCTGCGTCGCTTTGCGTGCCGCGGACGGAGACGCTTACCGTTGAAGTCACAGACAGCAGCCTGTTTTCGGCCTCATGGGAGGACGAGAGCCAATTCCGCAAAATCGAAGGCAGCGTCCGGAAGATCGTCCTGAGCGACAAGACGACTTCCGTCGAGGCTGCCGGGGAGGCATACACCCTGACGGTCCGCATGCCGGGCGACAACGGAAACCGCCTGCTCGTATCAACTGCCGGAAATCTTACGCTGACGCAGAAGGGAGAGAACCTTCTCCGCGGCGATGCCGAGTATACCTGTACTCTGAAAAACGGGAACGGCGATATTGTTGCCGAGCAGACCTATCCTGCCGGTGCAGAGGCGAGCATTTCGCTGGAGCGCGGCACCTTGTCAGATAACGGGTGAGTGATATAATGTGGAGGAAACCGAATGAAAAGAAAACACATGATCCGGGCTTGCCTCCTGCTTTTCTGCCTCCTCCTGTGCACGGCCTGCCGGAGTGAATCCAAACCAAAAGAGACGCGGTTCAGCTTTGTGAGCGAGGACAGCCTCACCATAGTCAATGCGGAGGGGCAGGAGCTTCATTTTGCAGACAAAGTATGGAGCGGTACGATGCCGGTGCTGGACGGCCATTTCACAGTGGACTTCGTGCCGGGGTCGACTTCCGTGCAGGTCCGCTTCAGCGAGTCGTTTTCCGTCCGGTTTGAACCGGAGCGGGCGAAAGACCGCTCGATCTGCCTCTCCTTCGACGGCGACGATTTCCGCGCCGTGGAGGGCCCCGGCCTTCAGAACGTGGAATACACCCGCTCCACCGTCGAGGCGACCGGCGAAAATATGCAGTATGAAGTGGGTATTTCGACCGGCACGAGAACCTATCTGCAGGTAACGGGCAGCGGCGAGAGCCGCGTCCGCTATGAGCGGGACGGCAACAAGGGATATATCCCCGCGCAGGATGCCCCGATTCCC
>ENA-UOJB01002313-UOJB01002313.1-human-gut-metagenome-genome-assembly--contig:-C48-NODE-2313-length-12820-cov-7.905523_pt1 | contig 12820 bp, 7 predicted proteins | sample MGYA00242338_ERZ723885 | MGnify/ENA metagenome assembly ERZ723885
TCATGGAGGACGAGGAGAACCTCTCCAAGTCGGCCCAGAAGATCGTGAAAACCAAGCAGCAGGCCGCCGGGGAGGGCGCGATGTTATGATAGCCAGAATGTCAAAATACAACTTTGTGCTCTTTGCGGCGCAGAGTGAGGATTTCGTCGAGAAGCTGCGCGGCCTCGGGCTGGTGGACATCACCACCGCGGGTTGGGAACCCTCCGAGGAGGACCGCCAGTTGCTGCTGGACATCGAGAGCCTTGCGAAGGCCGCGGAGTTCCTGAAGAACTTCCGCGCCGGGGAGCGCTGCGACGCTGCCGCCGCGCCGTTCGCTTCGGGCGAGGAGGCCTATGCGCATTACGCCGCCGCGCACCGCGAGGCCGCGACGCTCAACGCCGAGATCGGGCGGCTGGAAAAAGCGGCCGAGGAGCTGCGTCCCTGGGGGGCGTTCGACGTGGAGGCGACGCGGAAACTCGCCGCCCGGGGCATTGTCCTGCGCTATTTCTTCACCCAGCGCAACACCTTCGACAAGCAGTTGGCCGAGTGGTCGGAGCGCTATACGGTTTCGGAGGTCAGCCGCACCGATGCCATGGTGTGGTTCGTCGTCGTGGCCAAGCCCGGCGAGGAGGTTACGCTCGACGCGCAGGAGATGAAGACCCCGACGATGGACATTCGCGAGGCGGAGCGCCGCATCGCCGAAGCCGAAGGGAAACTCCGGACCCTCGACGCTGAATTTTCGCGTGCGGCCGCTTCGGAGGCCCTGCTCGCACAGCACGCCTGCTCGCTGAAGGAGCGTTTGCAGGGCGTGCGGGTGAAGGCTACGGCGCAGGAGGCCGCCGACGGTACGCTGGTCGTCATGGAGGGCTGGGCCGAGAAGGAGACTTCCGGTCGGGTCGACGCCCTTTTGGAGGAGTACCCCAATGTGGTCTTCCTCAAATCGGACCCCACGCCCGAGGACGAAACGCCCGTGAAGCTCAAGAACCGTTGGTTCGCGCATGTCTTCGAACTGGTGGGCGACATGTACGCCCGCCCGAAATACGGGACGATGGACCTCACGCCCTTCTTCGCTCCGTTCTACATGCTCTTTTTCGGCATCTGTCTCAACGATGCCGGCTACGGACTGATCCTGACCCTGATGGGGTGGTGGATGCTCGCCAGGAACCGAAAGCCCGGCATGATGCGTCAGGCGGCGTGGTTCGCCACGCTGTGCGGCGTGTCGACCGTCGCGTTCGGACTGCTGTGCGGCTCGTTCTTCGGCATCAACATGAACACGTGGTTCCCCTCGGTGAAATTCCTCGATTTCCAGGGACAGTTCTTCTCCATCGCACTGGTTATCGGCGTGGTGCAGATTCTTTTCGGCATGCTGCTCAACATCTGGATGACCGTTCGCTGTTTCGGTTTCGGCCGTGCGCTGGGACTGCTGGGGTGGTTCATCATCCTCGTCTCGTGCTGTCTGGCCATGGGCCTTCCGATGGCGGGTCTCGCCATTCCGGGCTTTACGGCCGGATCGGCGGCCTTCTATGCGGCGCTGGGCGTCGGCGGCGTGCTGATGCTGCTTCTGAACAATCCGAAGCGCAATCCGCTCATCAACCTCGGCGCGGGTTTGTGGGACCTTTACAACAACCTCACGGGACTGTTGAGCGACGTGCTGTCCTATATCCGTCTGTTCGCCATCGGGCTTTCGGGCGGTGTGCTGGCGCTGGTGTTCAACACGCTGGCGTCGGGATTCGTGCCCGAAGGCGCGAACATCGTGGTCCGGCTGCTGATTATGATTCCGATTCTGCTGATCGGTCACGGCATCAACCTTTTCATGTCGACCATCTCGTCGTTCGTGCACCCGCTGCGTCTGACGTTCGTCGAGTTTTTCAAGAACGCCGGTTTCGAAATGGCCCCGCGCAATTTCGACCCGATTCGTAAAATGAACGATACTAACGAATAATAACAATTAAAAAAACTCAAAACATTATGGAAACAACAGCATTGGTATTGGCTTACGTCGGCGTAGCGCTGATGGTGGGTCTGGCAGGTGTCGCTTCGTCGATCGGTACCGCAATTACGGGTCAGGCCGCAGTAGGGGCCATGAAGAAGAACGGCGGCGCTTTCGGCAGCTACATGATTCTTTCGGCGTTACCCGGTTCGCAGGGTCTCTACGGTTTCGTCTGCTTCTTCCTGGTGCAGAAGGGTCTGACGGACCCGACGATGGTGCAGGGCGCGGCTATCTTCGGCGCCGGTCTGCTGGTCGGTCTGGTGAACATCGCCGCTTCGATCTATCAGGCAAAGGTCTGCGCCAACGGTATCGCCGCTATCGGCAACGGTCACGACGTGATGGGTAAGACGCTGATCCTCGCGGCTTTCCCCGAGCTGTACGCCATCCTGACGGTGGCCGCCACCTACCTGATCGCAACGCTCGACGGCGTGAATCTCTTCTGACGGGGCGGAACGCCCGTCACCGGAAAGGGAGACCCTGCGGGGCCTCCCTTTTTTGTTGCCGTCCTGCTGGCCGGGGCGCTCTCCGAATACAAAGGAACGGTTGTCGTTGGACACCACGACAACCGTTCCTTCGGGGGATATGGGTATTACGGCCGAACCGGCGCTCGTTCCGTGACTACCGTCCTTTGCGGCGCGACGAGGTGCGCACCTTCGGGCCTTTGCCGCGGGGCTCTTCCGTACGGCGCGCCGCGGCCCCGGGCAGCAGCAGTTCGAAGTCTAACTGTCGTTTTTGCAGGTCGGCGCGCTTCACGCGGATGCGTACCGGGCTGCCCAGCGTCATGCGGATGCCCGTCGAGCGGCCGATGATTTCGTAAAGCTGCTCGTCGAAGGTGAAGAAGTCGCCCTCGATGTCGCGCAGGAACGACATGCCCTCGATGTGGGTTTCGTCCAGCTCGACGTAGACGCCCCATTCGGTGAGTCCCGAGATGTGTCCCTCGAACTCCTCGCCGATGTGCTCTTTCATAAATTCGACCATCTTGTATTTGATCGACGCGCGTTCCGCCTCGGCGGCCACGACCTCGCGGTCCGAAGCGCGTGCGCAGAGGTCTTCCAGTTCCGTTTTGTCGGCCGGCTTGCCGCCCGCGAGGTAACGCGCCAGCAGGCGGTGGACCATCATGTCGGGGTAGCGGCGGATCGGCGACGTGAAGTGCGTGTAGTAGGGGAACGCCAGACCGTAGTGTCCGATGTTGTCGGTCGTGTAATAGGCTTTGGCCATCGAGCGCACGGCTATCGTCGCCACGGCGTTTTCCTCCGTGGTTCCCTTTATCTGTTTGAAGAGCTTGTTCAGTTCCTTGGCCACGGCGCGGCCCTTCGTAGCCTTGAAGATGTGCCCGAAGCGGAGGATGAACTGCCGGAAGCGGTCGAGTTTCTCCTCGCTCGGGGTGTCGTGCACGCGGTAGACCATCGTGCGCTCCGCCGAGCGGCCGCTCTCGGTCCTGCGTTTGCCGCAGAACTCCGCCACGCGGCGGTTGGCCAGCAGCATGAACTCCTCGATCATCTGGTTCGACTCCTTCTGCTCCTTGAAGTAAACGCCTAACGGTTTGCCGTTCTCGTCGAGGCGGAATTTCACCTCCTCGCGGTCGAACGAGATCGCGCCGTTCTTGAAGCGCTCTTTGCGCAGCGCCTGCGCCAGCCGGTTGAGCGTCAGCACCTCCTCGGCGTAGTCGCCGCGTCCCGTTTCGATGATCTCCTGCGCCTCGGCGTAGGTGAAACGGCGGTCGGAGTGGATCACCGTGCGTCCGAACCACTCTTCGAGGATGTCGAGGTTTTCGTTGAGCGTGAACACCGCCGAGAAGCAGAGGCTCGTCTCGTGGGGCCGCAGCGAACACAGCTCGTTCGAAAGCCGTTCGGGAAGCATCGGCACGGTGCGGTCCACCAGATAGACCGACGTGCCGCGCTCCACGGCCTCGTCGTCGATCACCGAGTGGGGCCGCACGTAATGGGTCACGTCGGCGATGTGCACGCCCACTTCCCAGACGCCGTCCTTTATTTTGCGCACCGACAGCGCGTCGTCGAAGTCCTTGGCGTCCGCGGGGTCGACCGTGAAGGTCGTGACATGCCGGAAATCGCGCCGCTGGGCGATCTCTTTGGCCGTGACGCGGGCGTCGATGGCCTGGGCGGCCTCCTCGATTTCGGGTTCGAAGCGGTAGGGAAGCTCGTATTCCGCCAGGATCGAGTGCATCTCCGTGTCGTTGTTGCCCGCCATGCCCAGCCGCTCGACCAGTTCGCCCACGGGGCTTTTGCTGCCCGGGAGCCAGTCGGCGATGCGCACCACGACCTTCTCGCCGTCGCGCACGTCGGGATAGGTGCGCTTCGAGAGATAAATGTCCATCGGCATGCGGCGCGAGTCGGCCCGTACGAAAATCTGGTGCGCCCCGACTTCGGCCACGCCCACGTAGGGCTTGCGGTTGCGTTCGATGATCCGCGTGATCTCGCCCTCCAGCTGTCCGTTGCGGCCGCGGTGCATCACCACGACCTCGACGCGGTCGCCGTTCAGGGCGTTCGCGGCGTTGCGCTGGTTGACGAAGATGTCGCTCTCCTGCCCTTCGACCTTCACGTAGACCGAACCCGAGGGGGCCATGTCGGCCACGCCCTCGTAGTGGGGCAGGTGGGTCTGCATCAGGCGGTATTTTTCGCGCGCGCACTCCTCGACGACTCCCTCTTCGAAGAGGCGTCCGAGGATTTCTAACGTTTCGCGGCGGCCCTCTTTCGTGGCGCCTCCGGAAGCCGAAGCCAGGTGCTTCAGCGAGAACTTATTGTTGGGGAATTCCCGGAACATGCTCAATATGATCGAGGTGCGGTCCGTCTTCCGTGCTCCGTTTTCGGAGCGTTGTTTCTGTTTTTTCATCATTTCTCAAAAATTTGCGGGGCTTCGGTCCTCCGTCGGATTTCCGTTGTGCCCGTTTTGCCGCTGTCGCGGCCGGCCTGTGTGCGTTTTGCGGAACCGGGCGTTATTTTTCCAGGAGTTGCAGGGCCAGTTTCCGCATGTAGGCGATGCCTACGCCGATAGCCGCTTCGTCGGGGAAGAATGTCGCCGTGTGCGGGCGTCCGGCCGCGGCTCCCACGCCCAGCCGGTAGAACAGCGACGGGTATTGCTTGCAGTAGAACCCGAAATCCTCGGCCGTGGTGCGCAGGGGCAGCATCTCGACCTTCAGCTTCTCGGCTTTGGCCAGGGCCGTGGCCTGCTTCACGAGGATCTCGTCGTTGACGACGCACGGATAGCCGCGGCCGATCGTCACTTCGGTCTTCACGCCGTGCCGGGCGTCGATGTCCGCGGCGATGATCTCGATGCGGCGGTGGATGATGCCGCGCTCGCGTTCGTCGAACGTGCGCAGCGTTCCCTCCATGTAGATCTCGTCGGGCACGATGTTCGTCGCGCCCCCTGCCTCCACGCGGCCGATCGAGAGCACGCACTCCTCGCCGTTGAGCGCGATGAGGCGCGTCAGCAGTTCGGCGCCGGCCGCCACGGGGTCCTTGAGCTGCTTGCGCATGGCGCCGTGCCCGCCCGTGCCGCGGACGCGGAAGCGCAGTTCGTCGCTTGCCGCCATGTACTTTCCGGCCCGGAATCCGAGGGTCCCGACCTCCAGCTGCGGTTCGACGTGCTCGCCGACGACGGCCCGCACGTCGTAGCCCTCGAACGGCTTTTCGGCCAGCACCAGCGAGGCTCCGCCCGGGTTGCACTCCTCGCCCGGCTGGAACAGCCCGAAGAGCGTGCCCCGGAAATCGGGCGCCTCGGCGAAGGTTTTCAGCACGCCGAACAGCACTGCGGCGTGCATGTCGTGGCCGCAGGCGTGCATCACGCCCTCGTTCTGCGATCTCCACTCGCAGTCGTTCCGCTCCGTGACGGGCAGGGCGTCGATGTCGGCGCGCAGCACCGCGGCGCGCCGGTCGCCTTCGGGGGTCTTGCGGCCCTTGATGCGGGCCACGACGCCCGTCGATGCGATCCGGCGGTGTTCGATGCCCAGTTCGTCGAGCTGCTGTTCGATGAACGCCGCCGTGTCGTGTTCCTTGAACGACAGTTCGGGGTGCGCATGCAGGCGGCGGCGGAATTCGACAGGTTCCATTGATTCTCTGTTTTATCGGTTTGGGTCAGAAAACCGCCTTGACGATTTTCTGTATGTTCGTCGTGCGGCTCATCGTGTAGTAGTGCAGCACGGGCACGCCTGCGGCCATCAGTTCGCGGCTTTGGGCGATGGCCCACTCGGTTCCCACTTCGCGCACGCCGTCGGGATGCGCCTTGACTTCGCGCACGAGTTCCTCGGGCAACTTCACGCCGAACGTTTCGGGCAGTATTTCCAGGTGGCGCAGCGTCGAGAGGGGCTTGATGCCGGGGATGATCGGCACGGTGATCCCCGCTTCGCGGCAGCGGCGCACGAAGTCGAAGTATTTGGCATTGTCGAAGAACATCTGCGTGATGACATATTCCGCCCCGGCGTCGACCTTGTCGCGCAGGCGGGCGATGTCCGAGGTGATGTCGCGCGCCTCGGCGTGCACCTCGGGATAACCCGCCACGCCGATCGAGAATTTCGAGTGGTGGCACTCCTCGACCTCGCCGTCGATGAATTTTCCGCGGTTCATGTCGGCGATCTGCCGCACGAGGTCCACGGCGTGGGCGTGGCCCTGCGGATGGGGCATGAAACGCTTTTCGTTCTGCGACTTGTCTCCGCGCAGCGCCAGCACGTTGTGCAGGCCCAGGAAGTCCATGTCGATCAGCGTGTCCTCGATGTCGTATTTCGACAGTCCGCCGCAGATCAGATGCGGGACCACCTCCACGCCGTAGCGGTTCTGGATGGCCGCCGAGATGCCCACCGTCCCGGGGCGGCGGCGCACGACGTGCCATTCGACGCTGCCGTCCTCGCGCTCGGTCTCCTTGATTCCCTCGCGGTGGAAGGTGATGTTGACGTAAGCCGGGTCGAGGGCCATCAGCGGCTCCACGGCGGCGAATATCTTCTGCATGCCGTCGCCCTTGAGCGGCGGGAGCAGTTCGAACGCGAAGCGGGTGCGCCCGGAGGCGATCGCTTCGTTGATGATCTCTACGACGTTCATACGTTGTTCGGTATAATCTTTTTTACGGTTTCGGCCTCCATTCCGCGGCGGCGTGCGTAGTCGAGCAGCTGTTCGGCGCCGATGGTCCCGACCGAAAAGTAGTCGGCGTCGGAGAACATCAGTCCGCACAGCGCCTCCCCGGGGTCGATCATCCAGTTTTCGGTCAGCCGCATTCCGGTCGTCACCTCGACCGCGAGCAGGTCGAAGACCTCGCGTTTGAGCGAATGGTCGGGCGAGGCCGGGTAGCCGAAGGCCATGCGGCGGCCGCGGTACTGGCCGCGGACTGCCTGCTCGGGGGTGGGCGGCGTGCCTGTTTCGTAGCCCCACATCTCGCGCCGCATGAAGGCGTGCACGGCCTCGGCGAAGGCTTCCGTGAGGCGGTCGGCCAGCAGTTTGGCCATGATGGCCGAATAGTCGTCGCCCCCGGCGCGGAACTTTTCCGCCAGCTCCTTCAGCCCGATGCCGGCCGTCAGGGCGAAACAGCCGATCCAGTCGCCGTCCGGTGCGATGAAGTCCGCCAGCGACAGGTTCTCCTCGCCGCGCGTCTGGTTGCGCAGCATCGGGAGGCGTTTTTCGCGCCCTTTCGCGTCCGTCACCAGAATGTCGTCGCCCTCGGAGCGTGCCGGGAAGATGCCCGCTACCCCTTGCAGCGTCAGCAGCCGCTCGTCGCGGATGCGGGCCAGCAGGGCCTGGGCGTCGGCGAAGACCTTGCGCGCCTCGGCGCCCTTTTCGGGATGGTCGAGAATCTCGGGGTAACGCCCCTTGAGTCCCCACGCCGCGAAGAAGAAACTCCAGTCGATGTACGGTTCGGCGTCGGCCACGTCGAAGTCGGGGAAGACCATGCGCCCCGTGTGGAGCGGCACGACGGGTTCGTGCTGCGCCGCGCCGCGCCGCGCCCTGCGCGCTTCGGCGATCGGAATGAGGTCGCGCTCCCGCAGCCGGCGGGCGTACTCCTCGCGCAGGACCTGCTGGTCGGCTTTCACCTTGTCGGCGTAAAGGTCGCCGTCGGGGCCGAGCAGCTGCGCCAGTATCTGGCTGTTGCGGCTGGCGTTCGCGGAGTGGACCGCCACGCCCGAATAAACCGGGGCGATCTTCACCGCCGTGTGGAGGTCCGAGGTCGTCGCGCCGCCGATGATGACCGGAATGCGCAGCCCCCGCCGTTCCAGCTCTTCGCAGACGCGGGCCATTTCGTCGAGCGACGGGGTGATCAGCCCGCTCAGGCAGATGCACTGCGCGCCCCACGCCACCGCCTCCTCGACGATGCGTTCCGGCTCGACCATCACGCCCAGGTCCCGGATTTCGTAACCGTTGCAGGCCATCACGACCGCCACGATGTTCTTGCCGATGTCGTGCACGTCGCCTTTCACGGTGGCGATCAGCACTTTCCCCGAATTATGCGCATTCGCGGCCGACCCCTGTTCGATATAGGGCGTCAGCGCCGCCACCGCGCGTTTCATCACGCGGGCGGTCTTCACCACTTGCGGCAGGAACATCTTGCCCTCGCCGAACAGCGTGCCGACCTGCTCCATGGCAGGCATCAGCAGCGTGTCGATCACGGCCATCGGGCTTCCCAGCGCCTCGTAACCCTCCAGCGCATCCCGCTCCACGTAGTCGGCCACGCCCTTGAGCATCGCATGGGCGATACGCTCTTCGAGCGTCCCCGCACGCCATGCGTCGGGGGCCTGCGGCTGCGCCTGGGCCGTCTGCTGCACCCCGTGGGCATACTCCGCGAGCCGCTCCGCGGCGTCGGCCCGGCGGCAGAGGATCACGTCCTCGACGCGGCAGAGCAGTTCGGGTTCGATCTGGCTGTACACTTTGAGCATCTGCGGGTTGACGATGCCCATGTCCATTCCGGCCCGGATGGCGTGGTAGAGGAACGCCGAGTGCATCGCCTCGCGCACCGTGTTGTTGCCGCGGAAGGCGAACGAAAGGTTCGACACGCCGCCCGAGACCTTCGCATGGGGAAGGTGCTCCTTAATCCAGCGCGTCGCGTCGATGAACGCCTTGGCGTAGCCGTCGTGCTCCGCAATGCCCGTTGCGACGGCCAGCACGTTGGGGTCGAAAATGATGTCTTCGGGTGGAAATCCGTTGTCCGTCAATAGCTTGTAGGCTCTCTCCGCAACCTCTGCTTTACGTTCGAAGGTGTCGGCCTGGCCCCGCTCGTCGAAGAGCATCACCACGGCCGAAGCGCCGAAGCGGTGGATCTCCGCGGCCCGGCGCAGGAATTCCGCTTCGCCCTCCTTGAGCGAGATGGAGTTGACCACCGACTTACCCTGCGTCACTTCAAGTCCCGCTTGAAGTACCTCCCATTTCGACGAGTCGATCATCACCGGCACGCGGGCGATCTCCGGCTCCGAGGCCATCAGGTTGAGGAACGTGCGCATCGCCGCCGGACCGTCGATCAGCCCGTCGTCCATGCAGACGTCGACGATCTGCGCCCCGGCGTCGACCTGTGCGCGGGCCACCGAGAGCGCCTCTTCGTAGTTGGCTTCGCGGATCAGCCTTGCGAAACGGGCCGATCCGGCGACGTTCGTGCGTTCGCCGACGTTGATGAAGTTGGCTTCGGGGACGATCCGCAGCGGCTCCAGACCGCTCAAGGTCGTGATGTGTTTCGGCGCGGGAACGGGCCGCGGGGCGTAGTCTCCGGATATTTTCGACAATTCGAATATGTGGGCGGGCGTCGTGCCGCAGCAGCCGCCCACGATGTTCACCAGTCCGCGACGCATATACTCGCCGACATCCCCGGCGAACATTTCGGGCGTCTCGTCGTAACCGCCCATCACGTTGGGAAGCCCTGCGTTCGGGTGCGCCGAGATGCGCGTTCCGGCCACTGCCGCCAGCCGTTCGAGGTAGGGCAGCAGCTGCTTGGCCCCGTAGGCGCAATTCAGCCCGACCGACAGCAGGTTCGCATGCGACACCGAGACGGCGAAGGCCTCGACGGTCTGCCCCGAGAGGGTGCGGCCGCTGGCGTCGGCGAGTGTTCCGGAGACCATCACGGGGATCGCGCGGCCCAGCCGCTCGCAGAGCGTGTCGATGGCCCAAAGGGCCGCCTTGGCGTTGAGCGTGTCGAAAACGGTCTCCACCAGCAGGATGTCCGCCCCGCCGTCCACCAGTCCCCGCACCTGATCCGTATACGCTGCGACCAGTTGTGCGAAGGTCACCTCGCGGGCCGCGGGATTCTGTACGTCGGCCGACATCGAGGCCGTGCGGTTCGTGGGACCCACCGATCCCGCCACGAAACGCGGCTTCTGCGGGTTGCGGGCCGTGAACTCGTCGGCCGCGCTGCGTGCGATTCCGGCTGCGGCCTTCGAAATCTCGTAAGCGCACTCTTCGAGCCGGTAGTCGGCCAGCGACACGGCGTTGGCGTTGAACGAGTCGGTTTCGATGATGTCGGCTCCCGCCCGCAGGTATTTTTCGTGAATCTCGCGCACCACGTCCGGGCGGGTCAGCGCGAGCAGGTCGTTGCAGCCCTTGAGCTGCACCGGCCAGCCGGCGAACCGCCGGCCGCGGTAGTCCTCCTCCTGCAGTCCGTAGCCCTGCACCATCGTGCCGAAGCCTCCGTCGAGCAGCAGGATGCGGCGCTCCAGTTGGTCGTATAGCGTTGTCGTCATTTATTTTTCGGTAATTTCTATTTCGTAGAGTTTCGGCCAGTTTTTGCCCGTCACGAAGATGCGGTCCCCCTCGGCGTCATAGGCGATGCCGTTCAGCACGTCGGTCGTCGCGGTCATTTCCGTTTCGGGCAGCAGCCCCGCGAGGTCGACGACGCCCTCGACGACGCCCGTCGCGGGGTCGATGACGACGATCTGGTCGGTGGTGTAGACGTTGGCCCATATTTTGCCGCCGATCCACTCCAGTTCGTTGAGGTATTCGACCGGCGCGCCCTTGTAGGTCACCGTCACGCGCTTTTCGCGGCGGAACGTCGCGGGATCGACCGTGTGGATCGTGGCCGTGCCGTCCGACATGTAGAGCTTCTCGCCGTCGGTCGTGAGGCCCCAGCCTTCGCCCGGATAGCGGAAGTCGCGGATCTTTTGCAGTTTACCGTTCTCCAGCGAATATACGTGCGCGGTGTTGGACTGCCAGGTCAGCTGGTAGAGCTTCCCGCCGAGCAGGGTGATTCCTTCGCCGAACTCCGAACGGGGCAGGCGCGCCATGACCTCGGTTTTCCCCGTCGCGAGATCGGTCTTCCGAACGACCGATTCGCCGTGCTGGCCCGTACCTTCCCACATCGTCCCGTCGACGTATTGCAGCCCCTGGGTGTAGGCGTCGGTCGAGTGGGGGTAGGTCGCCGCGATGCGGTAGGTGTACGTTTTCGGCTCGGCCTGCACGGCCGCCGCGGCCTGCGCCTTTGCGCCGGGGCGTTTGGCGCGCGCCGCCGGACCGCCGCATGCGCCCAGCAGCAGGATGGAAAACAGGAATATCGGGGTCGTTTTCATTGTTTCGGAACAAAATAGCTCACAAAGATACGAAAAAGTCGGATGGGATCAAAACGGAATTGCGAGCGGATCGGTAAAACCTTACGGCTCGCAAAAGGGGCGTTGCGACTCCAAAGGCTCCGGAAAAGCCGGATGGGATCAAAACGGAATTGCGCACGGCTCGGTAGAACCTTCCCCGGCAAGCGGGGGGCGTTGCGGCCCCAAAGGTACGAAAAACAAACCGTATATCATAATTTGACCGTATTATTACGGGTAATGTCTTGCCGGAAATGGAATAATTTCGTATCTTTGCCTCCCGATTCTGAACGGAAATACGAAGAATAACAAATATAATTCATTCATTATGAACATTGTAAGAGAACAACGCGGCGAGAATAACTCGCTGATCCGCGTGACTGTCGGCGAGGCGGATTACGGGCAGGAGGTCGAAAAGTCCCTGCGCGAGTACAAGCGCAAGGCCAACATTCCCGGATTCCGTCCGGGCATGGTCCCCATGGGCATCGTCAAGAAGATGTACGGCAAGGGCGTCCTGGCCGAGCAGTCCTACCGTCAGGCTTCGAACGCCGTTTTCGAATATCTCCAGAAGGAGGGCATCGACTATCTGGGCGACGTGATTCCCGCGGAGGAGCAGGGCGACTTCGATTTCGACAACGCCACCGAGTTCGAATTCGTGTTCGAGATCGGCGAGGCTCCCGAGATCAAGCTGGAGCTTTCCGACAAGGATAAGCTGACCTACAACAAGATCAAGGTCGACAAGAAGATGCACGACGACTACCGTTCGAACTACCTGCGCCGCTTCGGCCGCCTGGTGGACGCCGAGAAGGTGACTTCGGACGAGGCGCTGTCGGTGACGCTCGACAACGGCGAGATGAACGTTGCGGACGCTTACGTGGGTCTGATCTCGATGGACGAGGCCGACCGTAAGCCTTTCATCGGCAAGAAGGTCGGCGACAAGATGAAGGTGAATATCAACGAACTTTATAAAAATCCCGCCCAGCGCGCCGCCTGCCTGCAGGTCAAGGAGAACGAACTGGAGGGCGTCAACCCCGAATTCGAACTGGAGATCACCAAAATCCGCAAGTTCGCCGAGCCGGAGCTGAACGAGGAGTTCTTCAAGATGGCTTTCCCGCAGGGCGGCGTCACGGACGAAGCCGGGCTGGACAAGTTCATCGACGCGCAGATCGAGGCCGAGCTGCGCCGCGAGAGCGACTACCTCTTCACGTTGCAGGTGCGCGACTATCTCGTGAAGAAGGCCGACCTGAAGATGCCCGCGGCGTTCCTCAAGCGCTGGCTCTACACGATCAACGAGGGCAAGTTCTCGATGGAGGACATCGACAAGGACTTCGACCAGTTCCTGAAGATGTTCACGT
>ENA-UOJB01002317-UOJB01002317.1-human-gut-metagenome-genome-assembly--contig:-C48-NODE-2317-length-12809-cov-7.285714_pt1 | contig 12809 bp, 9 predicted proteins | sample MGYA00242338_ERZ723885 | MGnify/ENA metagenome assembly ERZ723885
GCTGTTCTTGCGGGCGAACCAGTCGTCGGTCCAGGCTTCGAATTCGAGGATCTTGTGTCCGTTGAGCCAGTGCTCGACATGGCCGTTGTCGCAGACGATGCGCGAGTTGTTCCACTCGCCCTGCGGGTTGACGAACATCGAATCGGGATCGGGCAGGTGCATGGCGTAGTCCACGCCCAGTTTCTGCCACTCTTCGAGTTTGTTGGGGGCATTGACTTCTTCCCAGCCCTCGTTGTCGATCAGCTGGTATTCGGGGCCGGTTACGTAGGGTACCTTGAAATAGGGGTCTTCGACCACGTGGTAGATCATACCGCTGTTCCCTCCGTGGGAGAGTTTCCAGTCCCAGTCGAGGATGAAGTTTTCGTACTGTTTCTTCGTAACGATGTAGCCTGCCAGGTCGCTGCCGTCACCCTTGGCCTGGATGCAGCCGTCGACGACATGCCACGGCATGGTCAGCTCTTCGCCGTTGTAGTCCTTCCACTGGTCGAGCGTCTTGCCGTCGAACAACAGCTGCCAGCCGTCGGCAATCTCCTCTTTGGTCAGCACATTCTGTTGTGGCGCACATGCAGCGGCAGCGCAGAGCACGAGTCCCAGCCCGCACGCTTGCGCGAGCTTTCTGCGAAAATAAGTTTTAGTCAGCATAATTTATGATTGGTTAAATGGTTCCGTGGCCGGGGTTAGGACAAAAATACCTATTATTTATGATTATTCCAGCGCACGTATAGAACTATATAGAGGTTTGACAATCTATATAGCATTACATATCAGGGTTTTAAAAACCGAATCCACACCCCGGATTATATAGACTATCCGAAAGATCAGAGACCGATCCGCGACACCTGCTGCTCGAAATTGTCCCGATCCAGCGCCGCATTGCGGAGTTTGGTGCGGTAGGTATAGACCGTCGCCGAGGCGCAGTTGAGCAGCGAGGCGATATGCCCGCTGTCGGTAATCCCCAGCCGGATGGCGGCCAGAATGCGCAGCTCGGTAGTCAGCGACGAATCGGAGCGCGGCGTAAACCGGAACTCAGGTTGCAGCAGCTCGTTGACCTGCCCGATAAAGTTGGGGAAGATATCCAGAAAGGAGCTGTCGAACGACTGGTAGAATTTCTGGTACTCGCCGTCGATCACCTGCGACGAATTGAGACGCCGCACGACTTCGTCGGCGCCCTTGGTCTTGGCGATGCGGCACACTTCGCGGCGGAAGGCGTCTATCTGCTTGATATAATGGACCGAAAGGTCGATATAATGGCAGACGTAGCGGTCCTTGATGCGGTTGGAATCGACCAGCGCGTTGTTGATGTCGCGGATATGGTCGTTCTTTTTCAGCAGTTCGTCGTGCTTCTCGCGCAGCAGGTCGCTCATCCGGATCAGCTGTTCGTGACTGCCTTGCAGACGGCGGTGCTGCCAAAGGACGAACCACAGGATCGCGATCAGCACGATCAGGAAAATCCCGGCCAGCCAGATCGTGCGGGACATCAGCTTCTGCTGCTGGGCGATATTCGAAATCACGGCCTCGTTGATCTTCACCACCGCCGAAGAGGAGTTGGGAATCCGCGTCACCGATTTGCAGCGGATCGCGTCGTCGAAGGTCGAACCCATGTAGGCCGTCGCCCGGTCGTAATCCTTGCGGTCGAAAAGTTCGAGGGCCAGATCGTACAGCGACGAATAGGAGCGGGTGCCGGCGCGCAGGTCGGATATGGAGGACTCGGCCAGATAATAGAGCATCCGGTCCTCGTCGCCCTGCCCCTTGGCGATATGCGCCATCGAATAGTAGACGAGGGCGAAATTCTGGTGGCTCAGGTTTTTGGCCGTCAGCGGTTCGAGCAGCTGCAGAGCCTCGTCGTAGCGACCCGTTTCGCTGAGCCGCGCGGCGGCCATGCGCGTACGGGTCTGGTCGCTGCAACCCGGCACCGAGAGCTTCCTGATATGGGAAAGCGTATCGCCCCACGCCCTCTTCTGAAGGGAATCCGCGGCTTCGTCGTAGCGGCGCGAAGCCACCGAACTGTAGCGCGAATGCCAAGCCCTGTATTCGCCGGGCGTCATACCGGCCGTATCGATCTTCCGGAAAAGCTCCTCGGCCAGACTGACCTGCCCCCGCCCCAGCCAGACGTCGATGTCGCCCAGCAGGGCGAAGCGGCGCACGTGCCGCGACCCGGTCCGCTCGGCCAGCCGGTAGAGCCGTTCGACATAATAAGCCGAAGAATCGAGGTGGAAAGTCACGTAAATCTGCGCGACGGCAAAGAGCCGTTCGGCACGCTCCAAGGGCGGCAGTCCGTCGTCGATCCGGCTGCGCAGCGCGTCGGCCTGCTCCTGCCGCCACTGCTGGTAGCGGGGCTTGTTGGCGAGTTCCGCGTCGAGCCGTTCCAATGCCGCCTCGGTCTGCAGCGAATACTCCGGACGGTCGGCACACCCCGGCAAAAGAGTGCACGCCAGCACGGTCCACAAGAATCCGAAGGAGAAAAGAAAGTTCCGAGGTTGCATCGTCGTAATTTTGGATTGAACAAAATTAAAACAAATGCCCGGCATTACAAACTTTCCAAATTATTTTATTCCGCAGTCCGGGAAATCCGCGGTCCGGGAAATCTCAGATCCTACCATGGAAACTCTCCGCGCGGCGGCTTCCGGAGCGGGCGCAAAACGGAAAGTGAGCCGGACCGTCCGGCTCACTTTCTGTCATAAAGACTCCCGTAAAAATTCGGGTGCGACGCACTACAGCCCCTCCGACCCGATTCTGCCGAGCAGTTTGGCGGGATAGTTCGTACATACGGCCTTCAGTTTGGGGTAATATTTCAGGACGTAGGTCATTTCGGGGTCCGTATCGGCATTGTAGACGCTCAGCGCGACACCGGCGTCGAGGTAGCTCTGCAGCGGGTACTTCGGATTCGAAACTTCGGCGCCGCCGGCAAAGAAGTTCGAGTAGTCGAGGTTCGCCCACGGATCGAGATAGGACTTATAGGCCGAAGGCGCCGAGTAGCTCATCCAGCCGACCTTGATGCCGGCCAGCTGGGCCGCGGAATAACATCCCGCCCAGATGGCGGCATTGCCCGAAACGATGAACTCGCAGAAATGCTGGGCCTTCTTCTCCCTGATGATCTCGCAGTCGCGCGTGCAGGCGTTGACCGACTCGGCCGTGTTGGAGGTCGCGCCGCCCACCTCGATCCGTTTCACGTCGAGCCAGAGCCGCGTCGTTCCGGCATGGAGCGCCACGTCGATAAACTCCTCCAACGTCGGCAGCAGCTCGCCGTTGGAGAGCTTGCCCGCGGCACGCAGTTCGTCGAGCGTGTGTTCCCACGGCTTGAGGTTGTTCACATAACAGCCGTTGGCGGCATGCGCGACGACGACGTTGTTGTCGGCAGTCCAGTAAATATCGCACTCCGAGGCGTAACACCCCAGACTGATGGCGTAACTGAGCGAAGCGATCGAGTTGTCGGGATATTTGGCGGTCCCGGCCTCGGCCGAGCCGCCGCGGTGGGCGACGACCTTGTTGTTCACCTTTTCGGGAACGGGAATTTCATCGCCGCCGCCGTTATCCGAACCGCCGTCGGGATCGTACACGGGATATTCGACCGGGTACAGGTAATCGTCGTCGCAGCCTGCCAGCGAAAGGGAAGCGCCCATCGCAAACAGCAGGAGCAGTTTCAGTACTTTCATAATTCAGATTCGTTGTTAAGATCCGGCCGCAGGGCGGGTATGCCCCGCAGCCGGTCGGTCCTTAAAAATTCTCGTAATTCTTGACACAGCGGAACGACGCCGAGCAGTCGCCGATATTATAAGTGGTGCTGACGGTCAGGTCCGCGGCATTGTTGGTCAGCGCATTGATACGCCAGCATTGGTAGACGCCGCTGCTCAAACCGCCCGGATGGCAGATGAACATCTCGCCGCGGGAAGCATAATACTGATACCCGGACTTGAACAGCCGGCGGCCTTGCGGGAAGAAGTCGAATCCGAACGCATCGGCGGCCGCGTGGCGCGTCGGCGCCGCACTCCACCCTTCAGCCGAACGCAGCACATCGGGCACGCTCCACTTTCCGATCATGGCGCTGAGCGGATTCGGCGTCACGCCCTTGGCTGCGGCCGCGGCACAGAGCATGTCGTAGAAGTCCTGCACGTTGGCTACATGCCAGCCGTAGGGACAGATGCCCTGAATCTGCATCGAAAGACTCGGCGTATTCTCGAAATCGGCAGAGGCAAGCGACTTCACGCTGCTCACGGGGATATCGTTGCCGACGGCATCGACGAACGTACTGCCGGGACGGTACTCCGCAGGCCAGTCCGTAAGCAGGCGCGCCAGCTCAACGGCGGCCTTCGGGGTGCCCGTCAGGAACTCGGTCAGCGTATAGATGCGGCCGTATTTGGCGGACATCTCCACTTCGCCCTGCGCCTTGCCGCCGCTCTCGACTTCGTCGTAATCGCTCACACGGACCGTCTCGTAGCTGCTGAGGTTCGACGTATAGCCGCCGACGTTGTTCGCATCGGAGACCATGCGGCTGCCGAGCTTGATGCCGCCGATATTCTCGCCGCCGTTCCAATCGAGACCCGCGCGCATCCAGACCTTGGTGCGGCCGTTGGCCGTGTAGGTCGAGGTCGCGTATTTCGCCACTTCGCTGTCGGGCAGACAGTTGGGAGTCGTGATGCGCTCGATCGAATAGGTCTTCTCGTTCAGGTTGAGCGTAACGATCCGCAGTCCGGCCACATCGACCGTCAGGTCGGTTTCGGCTGCCGAGAGATTGCCGGCGCCGTCGAGGTGGTAGGTATCGCCTTCGGTAGTGTAAACCGAGAAACGTCCGTTCTTGACATAGACGCTGTCCACATACACCCGGTCGGAAAGTTTGGTCATCTGACCCCACTTCTCGCGGGTCGGGTACTTGGGCACGCCGCTGCCGTAAAGGTAGCAGTAGACGTCCTTGCGCAGCTGGGTGACGGGAATGACCGTCCGGGCTTCGCTCGTGTCGGGCGTGCCGGCCGTGACGGTGATTTCGGCCGTGCGGTCCGCCGTATTGTCGCCGTATTCGGTGCAGGTCACCGTTATCGTGCCGTCGCCGTTATCGACGACCGTACACCAGTCGGAATCGGACACGGCCGCAAAGGTATCCATATTGGTGTCGATCGCAACGGCAGCGGGCTGCGGATTCTCGGCCATGAAGGTCAGCGATTCGGGCGCGGCCTTCACATAGGCGTCGGCATAGATGCCCTTCTGCACGACCGGGACTTCCAGCACAGTGCCGTCGGAGGCCGTGATCGTAAGCGTCGTCTGACGTTTGTAAGCCGTATTTTCGAGGAAGGCGAGGACAACGGCGTCCTCATAAACGGTTCCCGTGCTTTCGCCGGGGACCTTTTCCCGGACCGCGGTCACCCATGCGGACTGGACCGAACAGGACCAGTCCAGATTCCGCTTCGACTTCGGGGCGAGCGTGACGACCACATTCTGGGTCGCGGCGGCGCTGCCGACCGAGACCGTCGAGGGATAGATGCTGATGAGCGTCGCCGTCGAAAGCAGGTCGTCGTCGGTATCGGTCGAATAACAGCCCGCGAGCAGCATGGCTGCGGAAAGCAGCGCCGCCGTATATAGCATTCGTAATGTTTTCATTCTGAGTCAGCTTTTTTCATTAAACAATACACCGTTACGACCAGCCCTGTGTCTGCGTGATCTTGTTGTTCTTGTTCATCGCCTTCTTCGACACGGGCATCAGCAGCTGGTTGGGGCGCGACGTGTCGATGCCGCACTGTCCCAGCCCGTCCACATAGCGGTAGGGATTATAATCATGGATCGCCCCCAGACGGATCAGCGTGAAATAGACGTTGCCCTCTTCGGCGAACTCCTTGAGGTTCTCGTCCACGAGCGCCTGCCGGACGGCCGCGGCCGAGGAGTCGGTATAGAAATTCGCTTTGCCGTAGGCGCGCTGCGCCAGCGTATTGAGGGCCGTGAGCGCTCCCGAATAGTCCTTCCGGTGGTAGCGCAGTTCGGCCAGCATGGTGTAATACTGCGCATAGCGGTAGAGGATGAAATCCTGCTCCCAGACCATCGTGCCCGTAGAGATATTGCCGATGAGCTTGTTGGGCCACTGGATGACTTCGTACATATCGCTGACGCCCGTGCGCTCCATATAGGTCACATCGGTCCGCTGGTCGCCCAGCTCCTTGCTCCGCTTGAGGAACCCGATGAAGTCGTCCGAGTAGAGGAACCACTGGTTCGAACTGACGGGCACCCCGTCGGGAGCGTTGCGGTACTCGGCCTTGATCTGGGTGCTGCCCCAGATGAAGTAGGAGAAGTAGCTGCCCGACGTATACTCGCCGTTCTCCAGATGCAGGGCGAAAGCGATCTCCCTGTTCTTCTTGTTCGAGATGCTGAACACGTCGGCGAACCGGTCGAGCAGGCCGGCCGACTGCACCGCGCCCAAAGCCGTCTCGGCCATGGTCAGGTAGCCGTCGCCGCCGCCCGCCGCATACATCCAGAGCGCGAAGTCGGCACGGAGCAGATTGACGTTGTCGGCCGTCGCATAGTAGCAACCCTTCGCATTGGTCCTGATATACCCCGCCGCAGCGTTCAGGTCGTCTTCGATCCGGGCATAGACCTCGGCGACCGGATGGCGCGAGGGATAGATCGCCTCGCCGGTTCCCTCGGTCGGAGTCGTAATCACCGGAGCCTCGCCCCACACGCGGGCGATCCAGAAGTAGCAGTACGCCCGGATGAAACGGGCGTTGCCCAGACAGTAGTTCATATTGTCCTCGGACATGCCGATTCCGGGAGCGTATTTGAGCACCTGATTGCACTGGTCGATGGTGGTGTAAAGATAGCTCCAGTCGGTCGAGGCATCGGAGGCGCTGAGGGTGTTGAGCATGACGTCCAGCATGTCGTTGTCGCACAGCGAGCGGCCGGTGCCCTTGCCCCACATGGCCGGGCCGACGCGCAGTTCGCCCCAGAAGAAAGGATTGGCCTTGCTTTGGGCGAACGCCTGCCGCAGGCGGTAGTAGATGCCGGTAGTGGCGGTGAGGGCGTCGCTCTCGCTGGTCCACATGTTGGTGGTGTTGAGCTTGTCGGACTGCGTGACATCGAGTTCCCCGTGACAGGAAGTGCTCAGCGCAACCGAGGCGGCCCCCAGAACAGAAAGGATTATTCCATATATTTTCATAGCATTCTTGTTTTTAGATCACCGAATCATCCGCATTCTCAGAAGGTCGCCTTGAGGCCGAAGAGCACCTTGCGCGTCGGAGGATAGTTGTTGAACGAAGTGGCGCTCGAACTGGTAACGCTGTACATGCCCGTCGAGCTGCCGACCGAGGCGGATTCGGGCGAAATACCCTTGACGCCGGTCCAGTAGCAGAGCGTGTTGCCCGACACGGAAACGGTCAGACGGCCCAGACCGACCTTGCGGATCCAGCGCAGCGGGAGATCGTAGGAGAGCGTCACGTCGCGCAGGCAGAGGTAATCGGCCTTCTGCACGTTGATATTCGAAATGCGCGAGTAGTTGCGGTTGCCGCCGTCGGCGTCGTTGGGAGTCAGGCGGGCGAACTTGGTGTCGTCGCCGGGCTTCTGCCATGTATTCAGGGCATCGTAGACCAGATTCCAGTTGCAGTTGCCCATCGAGGTCTGGAAGCAGCGCGTATACTGGTAGTTGTAGATCGAATGTCCCAGCGCATAGTCGAGGTAGACCGAAAGGGTCAGGTTCTTGAATTTGAAGGTATTGTTCATACCGCCCGTCGAATGGGGCACGACATTGCCCAGCAGGAACATGTCCTCGCCGTTGATCTGCTCGCGGCCGTCGGCCGTAAGCGCCGACCCCGCGCGGTTTTTCCACTCGTAGTCGCCCACGTCCTTGCGTCCGGCGATCGACAGGCCGTCCGAACGGCGGTAGCCGTGCGAGTTGGAGTCGTAAAGCGCGGCGTCGGCCTGCGCCTCGGATTCGATGATATGGGAGGTCTTGTAGCCGTAGATGCGTCCCAGCGGCTCGCCGACGGCCGTGCCGCCGAAGCGGTAGCCCGACTCGGACATCGTATAGCCGCCGATGCGCCATGCGTCTTTGCCGTCGATATCCTTATAGTAATACTCGTCGGGCAGCGACAGCACCTTGTTGGCGTTGAACGAGTAGGTGAAGTCGGTCGTCCAGCTGAAGTTCTTGGTGCTGACGTTCACCGACGAAATTTCGAATTCGAGACCGTAGAAGCGGATCGAACCGACGTTCTGCATGGCCGAGCCGTATCCCGACGTATCGGGCAGCGAGACGTCGAAGAGCAGGTCTTCCGACTTCTTGCTGTAATAGTCGGCGGCCACGCGCAGGCGGTTGTTGAAGAACGCCATGTCGAGACCGATGTCGAACTGCTTGGTCTTCTCCCACGTCAGGCCGAGGTTGGGCAGCGTCGAAGCGAGCGTAGCGCCCGAACCGGCATAGATGCCCGTCACGCTGTAGGCGCCGAGCGTGTCGTAATAATCGACGTTGTTGTTACCCGTCAGACCGTAGCTCAGGCGGAGTTTCAGCTGGTTGAACTTCTCGACGTTCCAGAACTTCTCCTCGGAAACGACCCAGCCGGCCGAAACGGCGGGGAAATAGCCCCAGCGGTTATCCTTGGCGAAGAGCGACGAACCGTCGGCGCGCATGGTGAAGCCCAGCATGTATTTCTCCTTGTAGTTGTAGTTCAGACGTCCGAAATAGGAGATCTGGCACCACGGCGTCTGGGTGTCGGTCCATGCGGTAGGCGTGGTGCCCGCCCCCAGCGTCGGGGTCTTGTCGGACTCGGCGCCCTGCACGGTCATCGACATGCCGTTGATCTTGCGCTTGAGGAAGTCGTATCCGGCCATGGCGCTGAGATTGTGGTCGCCGAAGGATTTGTTGTAATCGACGTGCGCCTGAAAACTCAGGCGGTTGGTCTGCGACCACCCTTCGTAGGTCTGGCGGGTCTGGCTGATGGCGTTGCCGGCCAGATACTGGTAGCTGTTCTTGTAGGAGTTGTGGTTGGCGATCTGGGCGAAAGCCGACAGGCCGTCGACAATGTCCCACTTGAGGTTGAAGTTGGCCGTGGAGCGGCGGGTCACATAGTTGTTGGTATAGTAGCGGTCGAACCATGCCGCCGAGATGGTCGTACTGTTGGTACCCTGACCGGGCTGGCCGTCTTCGAGGTAATCGCGGTGGGTGGCGGGCATGAACATGCCGCGGCCCAGAATCGTCCAGTAGTTGCCGATGCCGCTCGAAGGGATCTCGTTGCCGCTGGTCTCCGAGTAGTCGAAGGTCGTACCGGCCGTAAGGCTCTTGGTGATCTTGAAGGAGGTGTTGCCGTGGAACGTAAAACGGGAGAAATCGGTATTGATGCCGATGCCGCCGTCTTTCATGTAGCTGGCCGAAGCGGCGTAGGTCACCTTGTCGCTGCCGCCGTTCACGCCGACGTAGTACTGCATCCAGTAGGAGTCGTCGAACCACTGGCTCTGCTGGTCGTTATCCTGAAAAACGATGATCTTCGACGGATCGACCGGATCGACCACCGAACTCCAGCCGCGGGGCACGCTTTCGCCCTCCTGCAGGTAGCGGGTCGTCCAGATCGACGAATCGCCGTTGCCGATACCGGCCGAGTTGGCGCCCGTCAGCACCTGCTGTCCGTAGGTATATCCGGGGCAGTCGTTCAGCGCGCGGCGCATGGTGACGACATAGTCGCGGGCGTCCATCAGGTCGAATTTCGTCGCGGGCGAGGTCCATGCGGCCTGCGCCTCGAACGTAATCTGGGGCCCCTTGGCGCGGTTACCCTTCTTGGTGGTCACCAGAATCACGCCGTTCGACGCGCTGGCTCCGTAAATACCCGCCGAAGCGGCGTCCTTCAGGATCTCGATCGACTCGATGTCGTTCGTATTGAGTCCGGTCATCTCGCGGCGAACGCCGTCCACGATGATGATCGGCGCATTGGACTGGTTGATCGACGAACCGCCGCGGATCAGGAACACCGGATCGCTGCCCGGCTGGTTGTTGGCCGTCGAGACGCGTACGCCCGGAACCTTGCCTTTCAGGGCATCGCCGATCGAATTGACCGGAACGCCTTCCAGATCGGCGCCGCTCACCTTCGAGACGGCGCTGGTCAGCGTGCGGCGCGACTGGGTGCCGTAACCGATGACCACCACGTCGTCCAGCACGTTGTTGTCCTCGGCGAGCCGCACGTCGATCTGCGTCCGGTTGCCGACCGCGATCTCCTGAGGCTGGTAGCCCAGATAATTGAATACCAGCACCGAACCCGGACCGGGAACGACGATTTCGTAATTGCCCTCAACGTCGGACGAAACGCCCGTCTGGGTGCCTTTGACCATGACCGTCGCACCGACGATCGACTCGCCGGCGCCGGCGGTTATCCGGCCCCTGACGGTCAGCCTACGACCGGAATCCGATTGGGGGGGGGAGTTTTGCCGGGTCAGGATCACGACGCCGTCGACGACCTGCCACGCGATGCCTTTGTCGGCGAACAGCGGACCGAGAACGGCATCGACAGCACCGCCGTCCACACGGATTTCCACATTGCCGAGCGGCATGACGCCGACCGACGATTCGTACGAAAATGCAATTCCGGTTTGCCGGGTCACCGCATCGACCGCTTCCTTGACGGTTGCATTTCGCAGGGACAGGGTGACATTGTAGTGTTGTGCATACAGCTCTTCAGCCGCCGACAACGTAAAGACGTTGCACAGCAACAGCATCAACATACAGCATCCCGTCCGAAAAACAGATAAATTTTTCTTCATGATTAGGACTGTAAAGTTTTAAACTGATCGAGGAAAGCAGCAGCACCGGGCCCGGATGTGCCAACATGATTCGGATGAATGGAATCAGGGTTTAGTTCATAGGCAGTTGAAAATTTAGGTTTCTATTCAGCTATTCGGTTTAAGTCGTTTCTTGTTTCTATTCCGTGACGGCCGCCGGCGCGGGACGGCATTTGACGCCCGACATCTTCTCGATGATGTCCAGCACGTCATCGAGCGTATTGGACTTCAGGAAGTTGAAGTTATACAGCCGGTCGTCGTCGAGAGGCGCGACGGTCTCTATATCGACGCTGTAGATCTCCTCCACCTTGCGGATGATCTCGGCCACACGGACATCGGACATCGAGATCATGCCGTACTTGAGCAGCATCAGATACTCCACGTTGACCTCGGAGATGGAGATGTCGTGCGAAGCGGACGAATAGTAGATCTTCTGTCCCGGCTGCATGGTAATCATATTGTCGTTGTCGCCGAACTGGAGTTTGACCACGCCGCGTTCGAGCACGACCTCCGTATCGTCCGTATCCTTATACATCTTGACGTTGAACGAAGTGCCGACGACCTTGACCACCACCGTATTGGTCTTCACGAAAAACGGATGATCCCTGTCGGAAGCCACGTCGAAAAAGGCCTCTCCGTCGAGTTTCACCGTGCGGTCGTGCGGACTGAACGTCTTGCCGTAGCTCAGGGTCGATCCCTGCGCCAGCCAGACCTGCGTTCCGTCCAGCAGCCGGAGGGATTCGGGTTTGCGGCCGGTATTGGTGAACGTATAGTACGATTCCATGGCCGCCTTGTGCATGTCGTGGCCGACGAGGTAGCCGCCCACGACGAGCGCAACACCCAGCATGGCGGCGGCGCTCCAGCCCGCCCAGCGTATGATCCGCGCACGCTTGGAGCGGTGCGGCGACGCATCCGCGTCGATGCGGGCGTGCAGCGCCTTGAGCGATTTGAGGATCCGCTGCGGATCGTTCTCGACGGAATTCCGGTCGCGCACGCTCCACAAAGCCCGGATTTCGCAAAACTCGGCTTTGTTGGCTTCGGACTCGGAAATCCAGCTCAGAACGTCCTGTTCTTCGGCCGGAGTCGCGTTTCCCTCCAAATACTTATAAATAAGTTCGTTTTTCAAAATAATATTGGTTTAAGATTAGACTTCGGTTATACATGCGCTCCGGCCTTGGTCGCTCCGTATAACGGCAGTCAGCATCTTGCTCTCTACCAATAATACAAAGCTGGGCAACCCACCCCCTAATCCGAATGCGAAAAAATTTTGCAGAAAAAGACCCGATCCGGCTTACGCCCGACCGGAAGTCAGAGCAGTTTGTCGCGCAGATTCTTCAGCGCCAGATACATATGATTCTCGACCGTGCTGACCGTCAGCCCCAACCGCTCGCCGATCTCCTTGTTCGACATGTTCTCGAAAAAGCGCATGCGGAAAATCTCCCGGCGCTTGTCGGGCAGCTCGTCCACCGCCTGCCGCAGCTGCTGCCGCATGTCGTTGTCATAGATTTTGGCAAGGATCGGATTCTTGTCCGGATCGTAATAATCGAACACCATTCGGTCGATCTGCGAACCGTACCACGAGCGGTACTCCGTGTCGCGCTTGTGCTTCCAGATGTAGTTGATCGCCCGGTTGTAGACAGCCTTCAGCAGGTACTTGTACAGCGGATCGTCCGTGGAAATCCGGTGGCGGTTTTTCCAGATATTGAAAAACACGTCCTGCACCACGTCTTCGGCCCACTGATCCCGGAGAAACATCCGGGCATACGACAGCATGGACGGATAATACGCCAGATACAGCTCGTCGAAAGAGTCTGCATTCATCAATTGTTTGTCTAAATCGCTCATCGCCTGTTTTTGATTTTCGCGGAAAGATTCTTATCCCCTGAAATATTCATCGATTTTATTCGGATTTTCCGGATGCGAGACAGCGGTCGGGATATATTTCCACGATCGCAAAAATAGAAAATTATATTTAAAAGCAAGCCCTCTCCCGGCCGCGGAGAAACCGCCGCCGCAAAAAGCGCCCGCGAGACACAGCCGATAAAACACTCAGGACAAAGCATTTACCCAACTCCTCC
>ENA-UOJB01002325-UOJB01002325.1-human-gut-metagenome-genome-assembly--contig:-C48-NODE-2325-length-12764-cov-4.845149_pt1 | contig 12764 bp, 10 predicted proteins | sample MGYA00242338_ERZ723885 | MGnify/ENA metagenome assembly ERZ723885
CTGCTGACTCTTGACTCCACCTCCGGCTATTGGGGTTTGATCATCCTGATGTGATGGCAGCAGATCGGCTAAATGATGATCATATACTTTGCCGGCCTGCAATCCATTCCCAATGACTATATCGAGGCGGCCTATATCGACGGTGCCACTCTGTGGCAGGCCTTCTGGCGGGTAAAGCTGCCCAATCTGATGCCCAGCATTACGATCTGCCTTTTCCTGACCCTGACCAACTCCTTTAAGCTGTTCGACCAGAACCTTGCTCTTACCGCCGGTGAGCCCGCCCATTCTACGGAAATGCTGGCAATGAACATCTACCAGACGTTCTACGCCCGCTCCGGCCCCATGTGGAAGGGAATCGGGCAGGCGAAGGCCGTGCTGTTCTGCATTCTGGTCATCGCCATCTCCAGCCTGCAGCTGAAGTTCACCCGCTCTAAGGAGGTGCAGCAGTAATGAAAAAGCGCTCTCACGCCATCAACACCGTCTGGACGGTGTTCCTGACGATCCTCAGTCTTGCGTGGGTCTACCCCGTGGTGGTGGTGCTCATCAACTCCTTCAAAAAGGACTCCGCCATTTCCACCAGCACCGCTTTCCAGCTGCCTCCCGCCGACGGCTTTGCCGGGCTGGGTAATTATGCCAACGCAATCCATTCCAAGGGCTTTCTTGCCGCCTTCTTCAACAGCTTTATTATCTCCGTCACCTCTGTGGTGCTGATCCTGGTTTGCTGCTCCATGTGCGCGTGGTTTATCACCCGCGTGAAGACGTGGGCCACGAAGCTCTGCTACTTCCTGTTCGTATTCTCCATGGTGGTACCCTTCCAGATGCTGATGTTCACTCTGGCAAATCTGGCGGATAAAACGAAGCTGAACACCCCGTTCAACATCTGCATTATCTATCTTGGCTTCGGCGCAGGACTGGCGGTGTTCATGTTCACCGGCTTCGTGAAATCCATCCCGCTGGAGATCGAGGAGGCCGCCATGATCGACGGCTGCGGCCCTCTCCGCACCTTCTTTCTGGTGGTAATGCCCATGCTGAAGCCCACGCTGGTCAGCGTCGGCATACTGGAAACCATGTGGGTGTGGAACGACTACCTCCTGCCCTATCTGGTGCTGGACGGCACGAAATACATGACCATCCCCATTCTGATCCAATACTTCCGCGGCGGCTTCGGCCGCGTGGAGATGGGTCCCATGATGGCCTGCATCGTCCTGACCATCCTGCCCATCATCATCATCTACGTTCTCGGCCAGAAGCACATCATCAAGGGCGTGGCGGCAGGCGCCGTCAAGGGCTAAACTTACAACACGCCGGGGGCGGGCTGATCGCCCGCCCCCGTATATTTTGGCCGGGACCGTCCGGCTGAAAGTCAAATCCTATCCAAGAGAGAAGTTGAGTTATGAAACGAAGCAGCGGTATTTTAATGGCGGTATCCTCCCTGCCCTCCCCCTATGGCATCGGTACCCTGGGCAAGGCGGCCTATGATTTCGCCGATTTCCTGAAAGACGCCGGCCAGTCCTACTGGCAAATGCTCCCCCTGGGCCCCACCAGCTATGGCGACTCCCCCTACCAGAGTTTTTCCGCCTACGCCGGCAACCCCTATTTTATCGACCCGGATATGCTGGTGGCTGACGGACTGCTGACGGCCGCCGAGTGCGCCGCCCCCGACTGGGGCAGCGACCCGCGCCATGTGGACTACGGAAAGATCTACGAGAGCCGCTTTACCCTGCTGCACAAGGCCTACAAACGGGGCTGGGAGCGGGACGCGGTGGCCGTAGCGGCCTTTGCGCAGGACAATGCGCGGTGGCTGCCGGACTATGCCCTGTACATGGCCTGCAAACGCCATTTCGGCATGAAGGCATGGACGGAGTGGCCCGACGACGACCTTCGCCTGCGTAAGAACGAGGCCGTGCTGGACAAGTACCGCACACTTCTGCGGGAGGATGTGCAGTTCTTCACCTATCTGCAATTTCTGTTTTTCAGGCAGTGGACCGCTCTGCGCGACTACGTCCACCAGCAGGGCATCCGCATCATCGGCGATCTGCCCATCTACGTGGCCATGGACTCCGCCGACGTCTGGGCTGAGCCGCAGTTCTTCCAGCTGGACGACGATCTGGTGCCCAAGGCTGTGGCCGGCGTCCCGCCGGATTACTTTACCGCCGACGGCCAGCTGTGGGGCAACCCCCTCTACGACTGGGACGCCATGCGTGACGACGGCTTCGGCTGGTGGATCCGCCGGATCGACGGCGCCGGCAAGCTGTATGATGTGATCCGCATCGACCACTTCCGCGGCTTTGCCAACTACTGGGCCGTGCCCTACGGTCAGCCCACCGCCAAAAACGGCCGCTGGATCGCCGGTCCCGGCATGGACCTGATCGAACGGCTCAACGGCTGGTTCCCGCAGCTGGAGTTCATCGCCGAGGATCTGGGCTACCCCACCCCGGAGGTGGCGCAGCTGCTCCGCGAGTCCGGCTGGCCCGGTATGAAGGTGCTGGAATTCGCCTTTGACTCCCGGGATTCCAGCGGGTATCTGCCCCACGCCTATACGCCGCACTGCATCTGCTATACCGGCACCCACGACAACAGCCCCCTGGCACTGTGGCGGCAGGAGGCCGCGCCGGAGGATGTGGCCCACGCGGTGGAATACCTGGCGCTGACAGAGCAGGAGGGCTTCCACTGGGGTATTATCCGCGGCGGTATGTCCAGCGTGGCGGAGCTGTTCGTGGCGCAGATGCAGGACTATCTGGGCCTGGGCGAGGGAAACCGCATGAACATCCCCGGCACCCAGGGCGGCAACTGGACCTGGCGGCTGCTGCCCGGCGAGCTGAGCGATGCGCTCTCTGTCAGGATCGACCGCATGACCGCGCTCTACGGCCGCAAGGCATAAGCGAACACCCCCGGCAGTGCCGGGGGTGTTTTTTTGCCGTGAGCACCGCTTCCGCAACGCCGAAACCCCCATCTGCCATGTGACAGATGGGGGTTTCGATGCCGCCGAGGTAGGGGTTAAACCTCCGCGACCCGTACTGCAATATGGGCCCTGCCGGGCAGGGCAAATAAAAAACCGGCTGCAATGTATGCACCTTTGAAGCGCATCCCACTTGCAGCCGGTCGATCATGCGGTCAAATGCCGTTTAGACACCGTAGCTTTGCGTCTCGGCCTTTCAGCCGATTTGCCAACAGAACATTATTGTATTTGTAGTGTATCACTTTCGTTCCGTTTCGTCAAGTCTTTTTCGCAAAAATCCGTGTTTTCTACGCGTCCGTGTCTAAATCTCCGATCGCCGCGCACGCCTCACGGTATGCCGCGGCCGTCTCCGGATACAGCGCCGACGCGCGCTGCATATCGCTGCCGCGCAGGGCCTCCGTCAGGGCGGAGGCTGCCTGCCCCAGCTGCACCAGCCCTAGGTTGGCTGCCAGGCCCTTCAGCGTGTGCGCCGCCCGGAACGCCCGTTGGACGTCTCCGGCACTCATGGCCGCCTGCAGCATGGCGAAGGTGTCGTCTCCGGCGAACATCCGCAGGAAACGCTCCACCGCGGACGCGCTGCCCAGCCGGCGCACGGCGTCCGCCATGTCGCCGCCCATCTCTTGATAAAGCTTCTCTAAATTCATTGTTTCTTCCTCTCCAGCCACTCGGCGATCGTTCTTATCATCTGCCCAGCCTCCAACGGCTTGGGGATATGCGCGTCCATGCCCGCTGCCAGGCAGGCCGCTACGTCCTCGTCAAACAGGTTGGCGGTCATGGCGATGATCGGCAGGCGGGCGTCCGGCCTGTCCATCCCGCGGATGGCGCGGGTGGCGGAAAGGCCGTCCAGCTCCGGCATCATCACGTCCATCAGCACCGCGTCGTAGGTACCGGGCGCCGACGCGGCAAACATCTCCACCGCCTCTTTGCCGTCGGCGGCCTGGTCCACCACGGCGCCGGCCTCCTGCAGCAGGTACACCGCGATCTCCCGGTTCAGCTCGTTGTCCTCCGCCACCAGCAAGCGCCGGCCGGCGATGGAGGCCGCCGCGTCGGGAAGCGCGGCTTCCGGTTCTTCGGCCTCACTGGGCATCATGGGCAGCACCACGCGGAAGCGCGTTCCCTGTCCGAGTGCACTGTCCACCTGAATGGTACCGCCTCTTTCGTCCACCAGCTTTTTCACCACGGCCAAACCCAGGCCCACGCCGCCGGAAAGGCTGCCTCTATCGCTGTTTTCCTGGGCAAACGCCTCGAACATATGGCGCTGGAACGTCTCGCTCATACCTGCGCCGTTGTCCTCGCATATAAATTCCAGCCGGCACACGCCGTCCGCATAACGGGACTCGCGGAAGCTACAGCGCACCCATCCGCCGGGGTGATTGTATTTGATGGCGTTGCCGATGATGTTCTGGCAGATCTGCCGCAGATACAGCGGGTCGCCTGTGAATCGTTCATGCTCCAGCGTCAGGTCCATCACCATCAGTGCAACGCCTGCGCTCTCCGCCTGGGCGTGCGAAATACCCAGCATCTCGTGCAGCTCGCTTGTCAAACAATAGGGGGTCTTTCCCAGCGCCTCCTGCTTCGGGCGATTCAGCGTCAGCACGTCGTTTACCAACGCCAGCAGATAGCGTGCCGCGGTCTGCGCCTTCTCCCGGCAGGACTGCACCAGCGTCACATTCTCCGGGTTCCGCCCGATGATCTCCAGCATACCCATGATGATGTTGATGGGTGTGCGTATATCATGGCTCATGCTGCGAAGGAAGTGCGTCTTGGCCTGGTCCGCCGCGCTGGCGCGGCGCACCTCCTCCTCCAGATGGTGCTGGTAGTCCATCTCGCGACGCTTGCGCTCCTGCGTGGTGCGGAGCACCAGCAGCGTCGCCAAGACCGCCGCCAGCGCGTAGACGCCGAAGGCGGAGATCACCATGTTCTTGCCCAGGATGAACACGTATTCATTGGGGAGGAACACATACAGGCTGTACTGCTGGTATCGCTCCCGTGCACCGAAGAACGTGCCGTCCGTGCGGAGCTGGGTCAGCTTGCTGCCCGGGGAGGGGGAGGACTCCAGCGCACGGATGAGGGGCACCTCGTCCACCGGCAGGTTCCACTGCTCCGCCGCGCTGCTGCTCACCACGCGCTCGCCGTCGGTGATGTAGGTGTAGACCCTGTCATTGAGCAGCGTCTCGTAGCCCGCCAGCAGGCTCTCGATGGACGCACGGTAGGAGGCGATGATCGTGTTCGACTGGAGGCGGACGCAGAAGACGACGCCGGGATTTTCGACGCGCGCCACGGCTGCTATGTCGTATACCGCGCCGTCACGGGTCAGGCGGCGGGCGAAGATCTTTTCCGGGTAGTCCATGATGGAGCGGATCGCCTCATTGGTGTAGTAATCGCTCCAGTCCATGTCCGCACCGGAGCTGAACTCGATCTCCAGATCCTTGTCCAGCACCAGCACGCAGGTTACGCGCTGACGCTGGGCGTACCGCGCCAGCTCCTCGTTGGAGCGGTTCTGCCCCACCATACCCTCGCGCTCCGCCACCTCCTGCGCCTGCTCCGTCAGCCGCACGAGGCTCTTTAGCCGGTCGGCGGCGACGATGTCGCGGTAGCTGATGCACTGGTTTTGCAGATATTGCAGCGTCCGCTGGGCGGTCTGCTGGGCGTTGCGGATGCTGCTGTTGCCGCCGATGAGAGCCGTGACCGCCATCACAAAGACGCCCAGCACCAGCATGAGCACCCAGATATATTTGTTGGAAAACTTATTGCCCATGGATCAACCCCGCTAAAGCCGCCTGTGCGTCCACGCCGTAGCTCTCCAGAATGGCGGCCACGGTGCCGTCCGCCACCAGCTCGTGCAGCATTTCGTTCAGAGCCTCCGCTCTGCCGCTGCCGTCGTCCTTATAGAACGCCGCGCCCAGACCTGCCCGCAGCAGCCCCGGCTCCAGCACCCGGTATTCCCCGGCGCGCCCGGCGATGAAGGTGAGGTACGCCGTCTCGTGTCCGGCGCAGGCGTCCACATAGCTTTTGTCCAGCGCGGCGAACACGTCCACCGTGTCGGCGAAGCAGTACACGCTGTCCACCTGCTCCACGCCGGGCACCTGATGCTTCAGAAACAGCTCCTCCGGCTTGGAGGAGGTCTGCACGGCGATGCGCTTGCCGTTCAGGTCGCCAAGACCGTAAATATCGCTGGACGCCTGCACGATGACCACCTGACGGCTGTACATATACGGCCCTGCCCAGCGGTAGCAGTCCTCTCTGCCGTTCATGGAGAAGCTGCCCCAGAGGCAGTCCACGTCGCCTCGCTCCAGTAGGGCGTCCTTCTCCTGCCAGTTGATTTTTTGGAAGCTCGCCGTCCAGCCCAATCTCTCGCAGGCGGCGGTGGCAATCTCCACGTCGATACCCGCATAGGCGCCATTCTCATCCAGATAGAAATACGGCTCATAGTTGTCGCTGCCAATGACCAGCACCGGCAGTTCTTCCGTTTCCGTCTCCCGCTGTCCGCAGCCGCACAGCAACGCGCCGCACAGCGCCAGCAGCACCGCCAGCAATCTTTTTGTCCTACTCATTCCTTACCTCTCATGCCGTATACCTCACGGCACAGTGCGCCCTGTATGTCCTCCAAGCAGTCTACCAGCAGCGGATCGAACGCGCCGCACTCGCCGCGCCGTATCATAGCCAACGCCTCCGCATGGGTATACGCCGGCTTGTACACCCGCTGGCTCACCAGCGAGTCATAGGCGTCCACCAGACCCACCGCCTGCACGGTCATCGGTATCTCGTCGCCCTTCAGCCCGTCGGGATAGCCGCTGCCATCCACCCGTTCGTGATGCCAGCGGCAGATCTCCGCCGCAGCCTCCACCAACGGCTCGCTTTCCATCTCCTTCATGCCCCGCATCAGTTCCTCGCCGATCAGGGTATGCTTCTTGATCTCGTCAAACTCCTCCGGCGTCAGGGGGCCAGGCTTTCGCAGCAGGGCATCCGGCACGCCTATCTTTCCAATGTCGTGGAACATAGCCGCCGCGGCGGCCCGCCGGCAGTCCTGCAGGGTCAGGCCGTATTTATCCGTGCGTTCCAGCATTCTCTGCAGCAGCCGCTGCGTGATCTTCTCCACGTGCCGCCCATGGTCCGCGCCCTCGCCGTTGTGGTAGCCCATCACCCGCGACAGGATATCCGCCGCGATACCAATCGTGTGCTCCTGCCGCCACAGCTGCTGCGTCATCACCGCCGCCAGCCGCCGCTGCCGCGCGTACAGCTTCACGGTGTTTATCACCCGCTGCCGCACGATACGGATATCAAAGGGCCGTTCTATGTAGTCCGCCACGCCCATGTCGTAGGCCTGCCGCACCTTTTCTTCTGAGCCGTCCGCCGTGATGATAATGACCGGGATATCCTCGATAAACCCCCGCTTATTCATCTCCTCCAGCACCTGCAGGCCGTCCAGCTCCGGCATGACCATGTCCAGCAGCACCAGTGAGATATCCGCGCCGTAGGTCTCCAGCTGCGCCATACACTGCCGGCCGTCCTCCGCCTCCAGCACGTTGAAAGCCTCCGCCAGCATCTCCCGCAGTATCGCGCGGTTCATAGCTGCATCGTCCACTACAAGAATATGCGGCTTGATCTCCTCCCCCTCCTCAGTGGGGGTATCCTCGGTGACCACGGCGTTCTTTCTTCGCTTGGCCCGGTACATCAGCCGGTCCGCCCGCTGTACCGCCTGGGCGATCGTCTCCTGCTGCGCCATGACGCATCCCACGCTGATGGTGATATGCTGGCAGCCCTCGCAGCCCGGTATGCTCACTGTCCGCAGCCGCCGCTGAATGTCTCCCAGCACGGTGGCAAAGGCCGCCTGCTCCACGCCCGGCAGCAGCAGCAAAAACTCGTCGCCGCCGTAGCGCACCAGCGAGCCGCTGTGGCCCACCACCTCATAGATGGTATCCGCCAGCACCCGCAGCGCGTTGTCGCCCACCTGATGGCCATTTATATCGTTATACAGCTTCAGATCGTCCATATCGATGAGCGCTACACCGCCGCGGTATATCTCATTGCTCATATCCCCCTGGTAATGGTTGCGGCTCAGCGCGCCGGTCAGCGCGTCTATCTCCTGCTCCTGTGTATCCCGCCCGGAGATGACCAGCACTTTGTCGTTGATCCGGTCGATGCGGATGTCATACTGCCGGCAGCCTACGCCGCCCTGCCGGAACCGCAGGCGAAAGCTCTCGTTTCGCTCCTTGTCGTAGAAAAAGCCCCGCAGATTATCGCTGCTGAGATAGCGCATCCACACGCTTTTTTCCGCCGACATACCGCCGTTGTCCCGGAAGATGTCACGCAGCTCCTCTGCGGTGTACCATTTGTCCTCCAGACCACTGGCCAGGTTGGTTTTCCGGACCCGCAGCTTTCCCCGGGCCCTGTCATATTCACATACGGTGTCGCAGATCGGCAGCAGTGCCGCGATAAAGGTTTCCTTCTCGATCATGGCCGAGACCTCCGTTCCTGTCATACCAGCTTTATTATAGCATCTTAAGACCGTATTGCAACGGCTTCCCCCTGAAACGCCGAATTTTTCGCCTGTTTTGCAGGCGGCGCGCCGGGGTGCGCTGTCGGTGAACGGCCCTGACCCGCACAGGGCAAAATAAAACCGCCCGGACGGGCGGTTTTGTTTTGCCTTTTTGCGATCTAACTGCGGCGGCGGAGTGCTAAAACGGTCAGTGCTGAAATGGAAGCACCAACAATAAGCCATGCCCACGGGCCGGCGGAGGGCGCGGCGGCCGGCAGAGGCTGCCAGGCGGCATACAATGTCATATCCGCCGTGACCGGCGCATTGAAATCCCAGGGGCGGGTCAGGTCGTAGTCACTGTACCAGCCGGTGAAGCGATAGCCCGAGCGGGTGGGCGCCTGCGGCGGCGCCAGGGGCGTTCCACGGAGCACCTCCGCCGGCGCTACGCCGCTGCCGCCGTTACTTTGGAAGGTCACGCGGCACTGGTCTGACACCACCACCGTGACGTCCCGGGCAGCGGCGGCATAGCGGCCCATGCCGTCCTCGGTGGACACCAGGTAATGGCTGCCGGTTATGGCGGACGCACCGCCGTCGGCCAGGACCTTCAGCTGAAAGGAGCCAACGACCGTCTCATCCGCCCAGTCCGCGCCGCCGCCAAAGTCTACGCAATTCATGTAGACCGCCTGACGGCCATCACGCAGCGTGACCAGCGTCGTCTTGACGCCCTCGCGGAGCAGGGTGCCATCAGGCTGATAGGCGAAGAAGGCAGGATCGAAGCATATCTCGTCCTGCATGGCGAACATCGGCCCTGTGCCGGTGGTCCGGCACAGGGAAAGCGATACCGTAACGGTATCGCCGGCGGCGGCATGGTACGTCGCCTCTCCGTTGGCGGCAAGGCGGAATTCATAGTGCCGGCTGTCGTCGCCCCAGGCCAGGGACGGCGCCAGCAGCACCGCCAGCAGCGCCAGAACTACCCGCTTCATGGTCCGCCTCAGTTCAGGAAGTCCTTGAGCTTCTTGCTGCGGGAGGGGTGCCGCAGCTTACGCAGGGCCTTGGCCTCGATCTGGCGGATACGCTCACGGGTGACGTTGAACTCCTTGCCTACCTCTTCCAGCGTGCGGGTACGGCCGTCCTCGATACCGAAGCGCAGCTTCAGCACCTTCTCCTCCCGGGGCGTCAGGGTACCCAGCACATCCACCAGCTGCTCCTTCAGCAGTGTGAAGCTGGCGGCCTCGCTGGGCTCGGACGCGGCCTCGTCGGGGATGAAGTCGCCCAGATGGCTGTCCTCCTCCTCGCCGATGGGCGTCTCCAACGACACGGGCTCCTGGGCGATCTTCAATATCTCGCGGACCTTGTCCACGGGCATATTCATCTCGGCGCTGATCTCCTCGGGGCTGGGGTCGTGGCCCAACTCCTGCAGCAGCTGGCGGGACACACGGATGACCTTGTTGATGGTCTCCACCATGTGGACGGGGATGCGGATGGTACGCGCCTGATCGGCGATGGCGCGGGTGATGGCCTGACGGATCCACCAGGTAGCGTAGGTGGAGAACTTATAGCCCTTGGTGTAGTCGAACTTCTCCACGGCCTTGATCAGGCCCAGATTGCCCTCCTGGATCAGGTCCAGGAACAGCATACCGCGGCCCACATAGCGCTTGGCGATGGATACCACCAGACGCAGATTGGCCTCGGCCAGCTGCTGCTTGGCCTTCTCGCCGGCCTTGATCTGCTTTTTCAGCTCGGCCATCTCCGCCTCAGGGATGGTCTCGCCGTCCGCCTCGGCCTGCGCCACACGCGCCTCGGCCTCGCGGCCGGCGGACATAACGGTGGCCAGCTCCACCTCCTGATCGGCGGTCAGCAGGGGCACCTTGCCGATCTCCTTCAGGTACATACGCACGGGATCGTCAATGTTGAAGCTGTCCACCAGCGTGTTGGGGTCGACCAGCTCCTCCTCCTCGATCTCGGCGATCTCATCCATAGCGGGCTCGCCATCCTCATCGGGCAGGTCGGCCAGGAAATCCTCGCTGCCTACCTCGATGCCCAACTGCTCCAGAGAGTCGTAGATGGAGTCCATCTGCTCGCTCTCCAGGTCCAGCTCGTCCAGCACGTCGGACAACTCACCGGCATCCAGCTTGCCCTTCTTCTTACCCTTGGTAAACAGGTCGCGCAGCTTCTCGTTGCCGTTCAGCAGCGCGGCCGCCGGCAGGGACGCGATGGTCTTTTCGTCCAGGCCGCCCTTGGCGGGCTTGTCCTGCGCCGGCGCGGCCTCCTGCAAAAGCTGGTCCGCCATCTGCTCCAACTGCTCCGCGGTGTACTTTTCTTCGGTCATGTTCGCTTTCCTCCGTAACCTTTTTTATCTTTATACGTCTCCATCGCCGCCGCCAGCGGATCCATGCCGCCGGTGCGCTTGGTGTGTTCTTCCCGAATGATGCGTATGTAATCCGCCAGCGCCTGCGGCGCGTTGGCTGCGGATTCCGGTTTTTGCAGCAGCGCCGTCAGGTGGTTCATCTCCTCCGGCGTCAGCACCGCGGCCAGCGCCGCCATGCTCGCGTGTCCCCGCCGCTGCCACAGCTCGCCGTAGATGCGGCCCAGCAGCGGCGAAGAGAATTCCTCCGGCCGCACCGGCATTTCCGGCGGGAACAGGCTCTCGTCCTGCATCAGCAGACGGATAACGCCCTCCTCCGCCAGCGCGCTGCGTACATTCTGATAACGGATGCTGCGGTCCGCGGGCTGCAGGGCCGATATCGGGTTCATCTCCTGACGCTCCTGCGCCTTCCGTGCCTTGGCCTGCACCCGCTTGGCGGCCCGCTGGACCTCCATCCGCATGGCCTCTGCCGGCAGGGACGCCGCCTCGGCGGCCCGGGTGGTATATACCTCCCGTTCCACAGGGTCATTTAGTTTACATAATGTTTCAGCAACCTCCCCCGCATACGCGATGCGGCCCTTGTCGTCCTTCAGGTCATACTTGGCCGCGATCTCAGACATCGTGAATTCAATGCCGTTTGCACTTCCGGAAAGCAGCTGCTCAAACGCGTCCCTACCCTGGTATTTGATAAAGTCGTCGGCATCCTGCTTTACATAATGTCCATCCACCAATCGCTGCGGCAGACGCAGGACCTTCACGGTGAACTCGCTGTTCTGCAGCAGCTCCAGCGCCCGGTCCGTGGCCATCTGGCCCGCGCCATCGTTGTCGTAGCACAGCACCAGCTCCTTGGTGAAGCGGCTCAGCAGACGTATCTGCTCCTGGGTCAGCGCCGTGCCCATGCAGGCCACCGCGTTGTCGAACCCCGCCTGATGCAGCGTCACCACGTCCAGGTTGCCCTCGCACAGGATCATGTTGGGCCGCTTGGTCTTTTTGGCCAGGTTCAGGCCGTAGAGCACCCGGCGTTTGCTGTACGCCACCGTTTCGGTGGTGTTCATGTATTTCGGCTCCGACTTGTCGATCACGCGGCTGCCGAAGCCCACCACGTCGCCCCGCACATCGATGACCGGCAGCATCAGCCGGTTGCGGAATTTGTCGTACAGTCCGCCGTTTTTCCCGTTGACCACCAGGCCGGAGGCAAGCAGCTCCTGCTTGGTGAAGCCCTTGTCTGTCATGGCGCGGAGCAGCGCATCCCACTGGTCCAACGAAGCGCCCATGCCGAAGCGCACCGCGATACCCCGCCGTATCTGCCGCTTGTCCAGATACGCCTGCACCGCCGCACCCTGCGGAAGCTGCAGCTGGTCGTAGTACCACCGCGCCGCCGCACGGTTCAGCTCCAGCACCCGCCGCCGCAGCCGGTCGGCGTTGCTGCGGGCCTCGTCCTCCGCCGGCAGCGGGATGTTGGCCCGCTTGGCCAGGAACTCCACCGCCTCCGGGAACGACAGGCCCTCGATCTCCATGATGAAATTGATGACGCCGCCGCCCTTTTTGCAGCCGAAGCAGTGGTAGATCTGCTTGTCCGGCGCTACGGAAAATGAGGGCGTTTTCTCGTTGTGGAAGGGGCACAGGCCGAACAGGTTGCCGCCCTTGCGCGTCAGCGTCACGTAGCCGGATACCACGTCCGCGATGTCGTTCCGCGCCACCACTTCGTCCAGAAACTGGTCGCTGAAATGCACGAAAGGCCCTCCTTTCCCCCGCTGAACCGCGGTGCAAAATAAATCTGACAATATACTATACCAAAAAACTTCCTCAAATCCTCTTTTTTCGCAAAAGTTTTTAACAGGGCGAACGAAGGGTAAAAAAAGACCGCCTTACGGCGGTCTTTTTTATTCAAGCACGGAAGGGCCTAAATTAGAACTCCTTTTTCTTGCCGATGACGACGGCGGAGCCGGCGACGGAGGTCA
>ENA-UOJB01002331-UOJB01002331.1-human-gut-metagenome-genome-assembly--contig:-C48-NODE-2331-length-12744-cov-7.080857_pt1 | contig 12744 bp, 8 predicted proteins | sample MGYA00242338_ERZ723885 | MGnify/ENA metagenome assembly ERZ723885
CGTCGGCCGTTGGCCTCCTCGCAATGACAAACCTTTGGCTTTCACCGTTTTATCGGCAGCCTGTACCGGTCGACAGCATTGCGCCGGGAGCGGCATGTCGCTCCCCTACCATATTCCATCAACACACAGGAGGCGATCCCATGGACGGATCCACGGCCAATCTGCTGCGGCGCTTTTTGCAGCGCGCGCCGGACGCCCTCACGGACGAGGAGCTGCTGACCCTGCTGCTGCACGCGGGCACGGGCGCGGAGGAGCCCCGGACGCTCGCCGCGCGGCTCATCGGCCAATTTGGCTCGCTCGGCGCGGCCCTCTCCGCTTCGCCGGAGGAGCTGGCCAGCGTGGAGGGGATGGATGCATCGCGGGCGCTGCTGCTGCGGCTCGTGACGGAGCTGCACCGGCGCTACTACCTCTCCCGGCCGTTTTCCGGCGCGCGCCTGACGGGCACGACGGATTTCGGCAATTTTCTGCTGCCGTTTTTCTACGGCGCGCGGGAGGAACTCGTCTACCTGCTGGCGCTGGACGCCGCCGGGCGGCTTCTGACCTGCACCTGCCTGAGCGAGGGCAGCGTGAACTCGGCCAACGTGCCGATGCGCAAGCTCATGCGCGCTGCGCTGAGCGCGAATGCCAGCGGCGTGGTGCTGGCGCACAACCACCCGGCGGGCATTGCCCTGCCGTCGCACGAGGATGTGGAGCTGACACGCCGCCTGCAGCAGGCACTCGACGTCGTGGACATTCTGCTGCTGGACCATCTGGTGATCGCGGATGACGACTTTGTGTCGCTGCGCGACAGCGGCTACCTGCGCTGACGGATATCGCGGCATGTAAGGGAGAACTCCTGCCCTATTTCAGGCTTGCATTCCATCCTGCGGCGTGCTATGATAAAATTTGCGGAATTTAGGCAGCGATGAGCGCCTTGCAGACCGGCAATGGCTGTGGCACAAATGAAATGGCGTGAGGCTCCCAGATTTGTCATTGCGAGGAGGCCGCAGGCCGACGTGACGCTCTGAGCGCGAAGCGCGAGGAAGTGCCCTTGGGGTGCAATCTCGGGAAGGCACCGCCGATATACACGGAGTGCCGCCGAACGCAATCGCTACCAAATTTGACTGTAGCGGCGCTCAGTGAGCGCCTTGTACGGGATAATTCAACCGTAGGAGGGCGCTGATGCACCACGGCACTACCTGACGTGTCATTGCGAGGAGCGAAGCGACGTGGCAATCTCGCACTAGCCGGTCGGATAACAGGGTACTTTCGGCGAAAACGCAACTGCCTGCCCGAGATTGCCACGGGCGCAAAGCGCCCTCGCAATGACAAATCTGAGGGCATTACGCCATTGAATTCAGGCCGCAAATATTGCCAGCCTGCATGGCGCTCACCGCCCGTAAAGGGCACGCCGCATCCGTAAGGCGGCAAAGCCGCCAACGGCTGCGCAGTGAGCGCCGCTACAAAGTTGTAATCAAATCAATTGGATCATTTTGGAATTCACCATACAGGAGTCTTTTCGGGAATGAACATTGTTATCATCGGAGCCGGCAAGATCGGCGCGACGCTGACGGAGCAGCTGCTCCGCGAGGGTCACGAGATCACCGTCGTCGACACGCGCACGGCTGCGCTCGACGCCATCGGCAACACGCTCGACGTCATGACCGTCGAGGGCAACGGCATCAGCATGGACACGCAGATAGAGGCCGGCGTGCCCTCTGCCGATCTTGTCATCGCCGTGATGTCCACGGACGAACAGAACCTGCTCTCGTGTCTCATTGCCAAGCGCCTCGGCGTGGGCAACACGATCGCCCGCGTGCGCAACCCGGAATATACGAGCGGGCTGCACCTCATTCAGGACGACCTCGGGCTGAGCATGGCGCTCAACCCGGAGCTGGCCAGCGCCACGGAGATCGCGCGCATCCTGCGCGCCCCGGCCTCCATCAAGATCGACACGTTCTCGAAGGGCCGCGTGGAGCTGCACAAGATGCGCATCGACCCCGGCTCCCTGCTCGACGGCATGAAGCTCTCGGACCTCGGCCGCCTGCAGTCCGGCGCACTCGTGTGCGTTGTGGAGCGCGGGCAGCACGAGGTGTACATCCCCGACGGCAGCTTCACCCTGCTGGCGGGCGACCGCATCAGCGTGGTGGCAAGTCCGAAGCTCGCCGCAAAGTTCTTCCACAAGATCGGCGTGCAGACGAACCCCGTCAAGCGCGTGATGCTGCTCGGCGGCGGGCGCATCTCCTACTACCTCGCGCGGCAGATGCTGGACTTCGGCGCGAGCGTGAAGATCATCGAGTCCAGCGCCGCCGTGTGCGACTCGCTGGCAGAGCGCCTGCCCGAGGCCACGATCATCCACGGAGACGGCACGAGCGAGCAGCTGCTCGCCGAGGAGGGCATTGCAAAGATGGACGCCGTGGCCTCGCTGACGGGCATCGATGAGGAAAACGTGCTGATGAGCCTCTATGCCCGCAGCGTCTCGAGCGCGAAGATCGTCACGAAAATCAACCGCACGACATTCTCCCACATCATCAAGGGCATGGACCTCGGAAGCGTGTTCCATCCCCGCTATATCGCGGCCGACCACATCGTCCGCTACGTCCGCGCCATGCAGAACTCGCTCGGCTCAAACGTCGAGACGCTCTATAAGATCGTCGGCAACAAGGCCGAGGCACTGGAGTTCCGCGCCACGGAGAAATCCGCCGTCTGCGGCAGGCCGCTCATGGAGCTGCCCACGCGGCCGAACCTGCTTATCGGAGCCATCAACCGCGAGGGCCGGATCATCACCCCCGGCGGCCGCGACACCATCGAGCCGGGCGACACCGTCGTCGTCGTGACGGCGGCAACGGGCCTGAACGATCTGGACGACATTCTGGACAAGCGGAGAGTGAAAGCATGAATTACCGCATGATCCTCTCCCTGCTGGGCGACGTGCTGCTGGTCATCGGGGCCTTCCTGCTGCTGCCGTGCATCGTCGCCGTGATCTACGGCGAGCCGGAGCTGTGGACCCTGCTTGCCACGGCCGCAGGCAGCGGCCTGCTCGGCGGGCTTTTTATCCTGCTGCGGCCGAAGCGCCGCCGTGAGCTGCACGCGCGTGACGGCTTCGTGATGGTCGCGCTGAGCTGGATCCTCATCTCGCTCATCGGCGCGGTCCCCTTCACGGCCTCCGGGGCGATCCCGTCGTATCTCGACGCCGTGTTCGAGACGATGTCCGGCTTTACGACGACCGGCGCAAGCATCCTCCGCGCCGTGGAGGACCTGCCGAAGTGCCTGCTGTTCTGGCGCAGCTTCACCCACTGGCTCGGCGGCATGGGCGTGCTCGTGTTCATGCTGGCCATCGTGCCGCTGTCCGGCGAGAGCATCTATCTGCTGCGCGCCGAGTCCCCCGGCCCGTCCGTCAGCAAGATGGTGCCGAAGATGCGCACGTCCGCCGCGATCCTCTATGCCATCTACTGCGCCATGACGCTGCTGCAGATCCTGTTCTACCGGCTGGGCGTGCTGTTCGGCTGGGGCGAGATAACGTGGTTCGACAGTCTGTGCCTTGCCTTCGGCACGGCCGGTACGGGCGGCTTTTCCGTGCGCAACAGCGGCCTTGCGGACTACTCGGCCTACCTGCAGGCCGTGACGACGGTGTTCATGGTCCTGTTCGGCGTGAATTTCTCGGTGTATTTCTTCCTGCTGCGCCGCCGCTTCAGGCTCGCGTGGCACAACAGCGAAGTGCGCTGGTACTTTATCATCATTTTCGGGGCCATCGTCCTCATCAGCGCCAACCTGCTGCTCACGGGCGGGTTCTTCCCCACCGTGTTCCAGACGATCCACCATGTGGCCTTCTCCGTCGGCTCCGTCATCACGACGACGGGCTTCGGCACGGCGGATTTTGCGAAATGGCCGGAATTTTCCAAGACCGTGCTGCTCATCCTAATGGCCATCGGCGCGTGCGCCGGCTCCACGGGCGGCGGCATTAAGGTCAGCCGCGTGCTCATCCTGTCCAAGACGGCCCGCGCCGAGACGCGCCACCTGCTGCACCCCCACTCCGTGGAGGTCATGACGATGGACGGCAAACGCGTGAGCAGCGAGGTCATCCGCGGCACCATGGCGTTCTTCATCTGCTACGCCGCCATTGCCGTCGTGTCCATCCTGCTGGTCTCGCTCGATAACTTCGGGGCCGAGACGAGCGTGACATCCGTGTTCGCCACGCTGAACAACATCGGCCCGGGCCTGAGCCTCGAGGTCGGCCCGTTCGGCAGCTATGCGAGCTTCTCCGCCCTGTCGAAGGTCGTGCTGACGCTCGACATGCTCCTCGGGCGGCTGGAGCTGTTCCCCGTGCTGCTGCTCCTCAGCCCCGCAACATGGCGGAAGCATTAAAGGCCAAATGTAGGGGCGAGGCATGCCTCGCCCGTCCGCGAAGCGGCATAAGGACGGCCCATTCGGTGCAGGGCACCATTGTCAGCGCCGCGCTCCCAGATTTGTCATTGCGAGGAGGCCAACGGCCCCAGCGGCGCACAGAGCGCGAAGCGGCATAACGACGGCCCATTCGGTGAAGAGCACCATTGTCAGCGCCGCGCTCCCAGATTTGTCATTGCGAGAAGGCCAACGGCCGACGCGGCGCCCTGAGCGCGAAGCGGCATAAGGACGGCCCATTCGGTGCAGAGCACCATTGTCAGCGCCGCGCTCCCAGATTTGTCATTGCGAGGCCCCAAAGGGGCCGTGGCAATCTCCTGCGACCGGTCACGTTTTCGCCGGAAGTTCCCTGTTATCCGGCATTGTACTGTGAGATTGCCACGTCGCTTCGCTCCTCGCAATGACACATCAGGGGAGTGCCGTGGTGCACCAGTGCCCTCCTGCCGTTGAATGTCTCTGTACAAGGCGCTCAGCGAGCGCCGCTACAGACGCAATTGGTGCATACCGTTTTATCGACGGCCGGTACGAGTCGGAAGTGCCTCCCCGAGATTGCCACGTCGGCCGTTGGCCTCCTCGCAATGACAAATCGGAGGCCGGTTTCATTTTAACGAAAGCCTGTACGGGTCGGCGGCGCTGTGCCGGGAGGGGCATGCCCCTCCCCTACAGCACGCAAAAGCAGCCCGGCAATATCACTCAAAATCATCCAAAATTCGATCATTCTGGAGGCGACTGCGCCATGCAGGACTATTTTCATCCGCAAATGACCCAACAGGAGCTGCTGGCCATGTCGTCCCTGGCGCTGGCGCACATCGGCGACGCCGTGTTTGAGCTGCTCGTGCGCACAAGGCTGTGCGTCGAGGGCGGCACAACAAACGGCCGCCTGCATCAGCAGACCGTCGCACTCGTGCAGGCCCCGGCGCAGGCGCGCTTTGCCCTGCGCATCCAGCCCCTGCTCACGCCGGAGGAGGCCGCCGTCTATCGCCGCGGCCGCAACGCCCATCCTCACGGCATTCCGAAGCACGCCACGCCGGGCGAATATGCCCGCGCAACGGGGCTGGAGGCCCTGTTTGGCGCACTGTATCTCTCCGGGCAGACCGCGCGCATCGAGGCGCTGTTTGCCGCCATGATGGAGGAAGACCATGCCATTTGACGCCATGTTTCTCACGGCCGTCGCCGCAGAGCTGCGCCCCGCCCTCGTCGGGGCCCGCGTAGACAAGGTCCAGCAGCCCGCGCGCGACACCGTCGTGCTCCAGCTGCGCGGGCGCGACGGCGGCGGAAGACTGCTGCTGTCCGCCAACGGCAACCGGCCGCGCGTCCACCTGACGCAGGCGCAGCTGGAAAACCCCGCGCAGCCGCCGATGTTCTGCATGCTGCTGCGCAAGCATCTGGCAGGCGGCAGGCTTGCCGGTATCCGTCAGCCAGCGGCCGAGCGCATGCTCGACCTGACGTTCGACTGCACGGACGAGCTGGGCGTGCCCTGCCGCAAGCATCTGATCCTCGAGCTGGTCGGGCGCAATTCCAACCTGATCCTCACGGGGCCGGACGGCCGCATCCTCGACTGCCTGCGGCGCGTGGACTTTGAAATGTCCGAGCTGCGCCAGCTGCTGCCCGGCCTGTTTTACCACGAGCCGCCGCGGCAGGACCGCCGCATCCCGCAGGAGACGACGGAGACCGAGCTTCTTGCCCTGCTCGACCGGCCCGACGCGGCCATGCGGCTGGACAAATGGCTGCTGGCCCACTTTGCGGGCCTGTCGCCGCTCATCGCGCGCGAGCTGTCGTTCCGCTTTGCGGGCGAGACGGACGCGCCCATCCCCACGCTGGACCCCGCGCGGCTGGCGGCATTTCTGACGGCGGAGTTCGCCGCCCTGCCGCCCGTACAGATGCAGCCCATGCTGCTGTGGAAGGACGGCGCACCGACGGATTTCACCTATCGCGACATCCGGCAATACGGCGGCTATCTGCGCGCCGAGCCGTGCGAGAGCTTTTCCGCCCTGCTCGACCGCTTTTACACCGAGACGGACCACGCCGAGCGCATGCGGCAGAGGTCGCAGACGCTGCGCAAGGCCATTTCGAACCTGCACGAGCGCACGCGCCGCAAGCTGGAGCTGCAGCGGCAGGAGCTGGAGGCCACGCACGACCGCGAGCAGCTGCGCCGTCAGGGCGACATCGTCACGGCGAACCTGCACGCCATCACGCGCGGGCAGACACTGCTGCGCGCCGAGGATTTTTATGACGAGGATCTGCGCGAAATTGAAATTCCGCTCAAGCCGAACCTCTCCCCGCAGCAGAACGCCGCGCGGTTCTACAAGGACTACGCCCGCGCCAAGCATGCCGAGCAGGTGCTCACGCAGCAGATCGCGCAGGGCGAGATCGAGGAGGCCTATCTGGGCGGCGTGCTCGAGGAGCTGGCCCGCGCCGAAAATGAGCGCGATCTGAGCGAAATTCGAGCGGAATTGGAGGCCGGAGGCTATGTCCGCCCGGCGGACCGCCGCAAGCAGGTCAAGCAGCAGCCCTCCAAGCCGATGCACTTCCGCTCGTCGGACGGCTTCGACATTTTTGTCGGCCGCAACAACCGCCAGAATGACCAGCTGTCGCTCAAGACGGCGCGGCGCGACGACCTGTGGCTGCATGTGCAGAAATTTCACGGCACGCATGTCATCATCGCGTGCGCAGGCATCCAGCCGCCGGACGAGACGATCACGGAAGCGGCCGAGCTTGCGGCCTACTACTCCGAGGCGCGCGAGGGGCAGAACGTCCCCGTCGATGTGACGCCCGTGCGCTGCCTGCGCAAGCCGAACGGGGCCAAGCCGGGCATGGTCGTGTATGACCGCTACCGCACGGTGCTCGTCACCCCGGATGCCGCCCTCCCCGCCCGCCTCCGCGTGGAATGAGAAATAAAGAAATAGCATGAACGGCACGCAAAGCGTGCCGTTCATTGTTTTATGATATATAATTTGCAGGGAAGGAGCATACCTCTCCCCGACAGCGCACAACCGGCGGATGAGCGCAGCTTTTTCCTGTTCCTTTCCCATTTTCAATTTGCTGTATGCCGTTCCCTACAGATGATCCCGGATGGCGCGCAGGGCCTCGGGGGTATCGACATCGGCCAGCGCCTCCGGCGGGACGTCGACGGCAAGGTAGCGCTCCGGATACTGCCGGATGACGGCGCTGCCGCCGCGGTCTCCCTCGAGCGCGCACAGGGCCGGGAAAAATTCCCGCGGGAACACGTTCGGATTGCCCCGCCGCGTGCCGCAGGCCGCGCCCACGATGCACGACGGATGCTCCCGCCACTGCCGCACGACCGCGCGCACGGCCGATGCCGACAGCAGCGGCTGGTCGGCCACGAGGAAGGCTATGCCGTCGCACTGCGCCAGCGCCTGCGTGCCGAGGCGGACCGTGCGGCTCAGCCCGTCGCCGGGCCGGTCGTTGCGCACCGGCTCGAAACCGAATTCCCGCGCGAGGGCTGCAACGGCGGGATACTGCGTGACGACGGCGACGCGGTCGAATACCCCGGCCGGAACGGCCTCAAATGCCCGGCGGATGAGCGGCTTGCCGTTCAGCTCCGCCTCGAGCTTGTTCGCGCCGAAGCGCACGGCGTTCCCCGCCGCCATGATGACACAACCGAGCATGGTGATACCTCCAGTGAAAGGGATAATGGAATATGGAAAATTTCGCAGGGGCGCCGGTCGTGCGTTGTAGGGGCGGGGACAGCCAGGCCCGTCCGCGAAGCGGCATAAGGACAGCCAAATCGATGCCGTGCACCGTTCCCTGCGCACGCCCCTTGATGTGTCATTGCGAGGAGCAAAGCGACGTGGCAATCTCGGGAAGGCAGTTGCAGCCCGTACAAGCCATCGCCGACCGCATGCAGTATTGTAGGGGAGGGGACAGCCGGACCCGGCACTGCACCGGCGGGAAGTGCGGGCTAATATTAAAAAGGCAATGGCCCCCAAGTTTGTCATTGCGAGGAGGCCAACGGCCGACGTGGCAATCTCACGCAACCGATCACGTTTTCGCCTGGGCTTTCCTGATATCCGACATGGTACTGCGAGATTGCCACGGCCCCTTCGGGGCCTCGCAATGACAAATCCGGGAGCCATCACCGTTTTAGCGATAGCCCGTGCGAATCGTTCGTGCAGCGCCGGGCCCGGCTGTCCGCTCCCCTGCATTCACATTTTTTTACGTTTTTATCTATAGTATATCCGGAACCGATGGGGTTTTCCAGCCGGAGCGTTCGCCATTGCCGAATTATCCGTTATCTATAACATAGAATAACGTTTTCGCTTTCCACGCTGCGGAATTTATGCTATACTTCAAATTACAAAGAAATTTCCCGCAGAATCTGTGCACATTGCCGGTATTCTGCTGCGATCCAAAAGGAGGGTTCCCCATGGAGGTTGGCAAGAGCGTCCGCCGTGTGGACGCATTCGACAAGGCAACCGGGCGCGCAAAGTACTGCGATGACCTCTGTGACCGCAGTGCGCTCGTCGCGCGCGTGCTGCATTCGACCATTGCAAACGGCGTGGTCAAGTCCATCGACACGAGCGCCGCCGAACAGATCGAGGGCGTCGTGAAGATCGTCACCTGCTTCGACGTGCCGCAGATCAAATTCCCCACGGCAGGCCATCCGTGGTCGACCGATCCGCACCATCAGGACGTCGCCGACCGCCTGCTGCTGACGTCCCGCGTGCGCTTCTACGGCGATGACGTAGCCGCCGTCGTTGCGGAGAATGAGGTCGCCGCCGCGCAGGCCCTGCGCGCGCTGCGCGTGGAATATGAGGAATATCCCTTCGTGCTGGACGTGCAGGAGGCCATGAAGCCCGATGCCCCGCTGCTGCACGAGGAATTCCCGAACAACATCCTCGCCCACACGACCATCCGCAACGGCAACTATGAGGAGGCCAGCCGCGAGCCGGGCCTTATCAAGGTCGAAGGCTGGTACGACACGCCGACCGTGCAGCACTGCCACATCGAAAACCACATGTGCTTCGCCTCCATGGAGGCCGGGCGCATCGTCATCTACTCCTCCACGCAGATCCCGCACATCGTCCGCCGCGTCGTCGGGCAGGCTCTCGGCATCCCCTGGGGCAAGGTACGCGTCGTCAAGCCGTATATCGGCGGCGGCTTCGGCAACAAGCAGGACGCGCTGTATGAGCCGCTGTGCGCCTACCTCTCCACCGTCGTGGGCGGCCGCCTCGTCAAGCTCGACTGCACGCGCGAGGAGACGTTCGTCTGCAACCGCGTGCGCCACGCCATCCGCACGCACATCATCTCGTGGGTGCGGCCGGACGGCACGTTCGCCGCGCGCAAGATCGAGTGCTTCTCGAACCAGGGCGCTTACGCCTCCCACGGCCACGGCATCGTCGCCAAGGGCATGGGCGCGTTTCCGCAGCTGTATCCCTGCCCGAACGTCGACGGCGACGCCTACACCGTGTTCACGAACCGCCCCGCCGCGGGCGCGATGCGCGGCTACGGCATCCCGCAGGCCATGTTCGCGGGCGAATCGCACATTGAGGACGTCTGCCGCGTGCTCGGCGTCGACTCGCTGGAGTACCGCCGCAAGCACATGATGCCCGTCGGCTTCGTTGACGGCTTCTCGAAGAACGAGAACCATTCCGACACGCTCAATCAGGTGCTGGACAAGGGCGAGGCGTGGATGGACTACAGCCGCAAGCACCGCGAATACGAAAACCAGACCGGTCCCGTGCGCCGCGGCGTCGGCTGCGCCCTGTTCTGGTACAACACGGCCGTCTGGCCCATCAGCCTGGAAAGCTGCTCGTGCCGCATGGTCCTGAATCAGGACGGCTCCATCCAGCTGCAGACCGGCGAGACGGAGATCGGCCAGGGCTGCGACACCGCCTTCGCCCAGATGGCGGCGGATGCCGTGGGCATCCCCGTTTCGGACGTGCACGTCGTCACCGCGCAGGACACGGACGTCACGCCGTTCGGCACGGGTGCCTATGCCTCGCGCCAGACTTACGTCGGCGGCTTCGCCATCGCCCAGACGGGTGCGCTGCTCAAGGAGCGCATCCTGAAGTACGCCTGCGAGCTGACGCGCCAGATGCCCGCCCTGCTCGACATTGTCGACGGCAGGATCATCCGCAGGACGGACGGCCGTGTGCTGATGACGCTCGGCGAGCTTGCCACGGAGGCGCTCTACAGCCTGTCGCACTCCGAGCATCTGACGGCGGAATCTACTTACCAGATCAAGAACAACGCCTATTCCTTCGGCTGCTCGTTCGCGGAGGTTGAGGTCGACATCCCCCTGTGCAAGGTGAAGCTGCTGAAGCTCATCAACGTGCACGACTGCGGCAAGCTCATCAACCCGCAGCTTGCTGAGGCGCAGGTGCACGGCGGCATGTCCATGGCCATCGGCTACGGCATGTCCGAGGAGCTGAAGTTCGACCCGAAGACCGGCCGCCCGCTCAACAACAACCTGCTGGACTACAAGCTCTCGACCATGATGGATCACCCGCATCTCGAGGCCCAGTTCGTGGAGAACGCCGAGCCGACGAACCCCTACGGCACGAAGGCCCTCGGCGAGCCGCCCGCCTGCTCCGGCGCGCCGGCCATCCGCAACGCCATCCTGAACGCCACGGGCATCGGCATCGACGTCGCGCCCATCACCCCGCACGTTCTCTTCGCCGCATTCGAGAAGGCGGGCCTGTTCGAAAAGGAGGAAACCGCCCATGTATGATATGAAAGCGCTCTACGAGGCGCATTCCGTGGAAGAGGCCGTCGCCCTGCGTCTGGAGCATCCGGAGGCGCAGATCATCGCAGGCGGCTCGGACGTGCTCGTGCAGATGCGCGAGGGCAAGCGCGCCGGAGCGGAGCTCATCTCCATCTACGGCATCGACGCCATGCGCGGCATCTGCATCGACGAGGACGAAAACATCCGCATCGGCTCGCTGACGAGCTTTTCCCACATCACGCGCGACCCCATCATCCGGAAATACATCAACGTGCTCGGCGAGGCGGTCGACATGGTCGGCGGCCCGCAAATTCGAAACATCGGCACCATCGGCGGCAACACCTGCAACGGCGTGACGTCCGCCGACTCCGCCTCCACGCTGCACGCGTGGGAGGCCATCGTGGAGCTGACCGGCAAAAACGGCGTGCGCCGCCTGCCCATCAAGGACTTCTACCTCCGTGCAGGCAAGGTGGACATCCGTGCCGAGGAGGGCGAGATCCAGACGGCCATCCTCATCCCGAAGGCCAGCTATGAAAACTGCTTCGGCCACTATATCAAATACGCCATGCGCAACGCCATGGACATCGCCACGACAGGCTGCTCCGTGAACGTCGTGCTGAGCGAAGACAAAAAGACCATCGCCCGCGCGCGCATCGCCTATGGCGTGGCGGGCCCCGTGCCCATGCGCGCCCCGAGCGCCGAGGCGCAGGCCAACGGCCGCCCGGTCTGCCGCGAGACGGTCGACGCCTTCGCGCAGGCCGTGCTGCAGGACATCCATCCGCGTGACTCGTGGCGCGCCTCGAAGGCCTTCCGCGAGCACATCGCCGTCGAGCTGGCGCGGCGCTGCCTCATCCGCTCGATCGAGCTTGCAGGAGGTGCGGTAAAATGAACAAGCAGTATAAGCTCGTGCGCTGCAACATCAACGGCAAGGACGTCGAGCAGATCGTGGACGTCCGCGCCTCACTGACGGACATGCTGCGCAATGATTTCCGCCTGACATCCGTGAAGAAGGGCTGCGAGGTCGGCGAGTGCGGCGCGTGCAACGTCATCATCGACGGCGAGTGCTTCAACTCGTGCATCTACCTCGCCGTGTGGGCAGAGGGCAAGCACATCCGCACGCTCGAGAGCCTGCTCGGCCCGAACGGCGAGCTGTCCGACATCCAGCAGGCCTTCATCGACGAGGCCGCCATCCAGTGCGGCTTCTGCACGCCGGGCTTCATCATGACGGCCGTCGAGCTGCTCGAGACCGGCAGGGAGTACACGGACGACGAGCTGCGCAAGCTGCTCTCCGGCCACCTGTGCCGCTGCACCGGCTATGAGAACATCCTCCGCGCCGTGAAGAAGACCATGTACAAGCGCCTCGGCAAGCCCATGCCGGAGGCGGAATAAGCAGCTGAAAGAACAGGGACGCACCGAGACCGGTGCGTCCCTGTTTTTGTTGTTTGTTGGCGGAGTATCGATGGAGCGTTGTAGGGGAGCGGCATGCCGCTCCCGGCATAACGCTTGCGATTCGTACAGACTGTCGATAAAATGGTAAAAACCAATTGCGTCTGTAGCGGCGCTCACTGCGCAGCCGTTGGCGGCTTTGCCGCCTTACGGATGCGGCGTGCCCCTTGCGGGTAGTGACCGCCTTGCAGGCTGGTAAGTTATAGGGCAGCATCGTCGAAAATGCAAGG
>ENA-UOJB01002339-UOJB01002339.1-human-gut-metagenome-genome-assembly--contig:-C48-NODE-2339-length-12726-cov-6.433115_pt1 | contig 12726 bp, 10 predicted proteins | sample MGYA00242338_ERZ723885 | MGnify/ENA metagenome assembly ERZ723885
GAGGGCGACTATGAAGCAAACAGCTTCGACATGGCACTTGAATACGATGCAAGCGACATAGAAGTTCTTGAGATAACGCCGGGTCAGGTGATTCAGGAAATTGTCGAAAACGGCGGAGAATTTGACCTTGAGCAGTTCGGACCCGGCAGCGGCCCCGGCGACGGCGGCTCGGGCAGTCCGGACGCAAGCACGGGCACGATAGACGCAAAAGCGGAGTCCGGCGGAATGGCGTTCGGCGGAAACGGCCAAATCATGAAGATGAAGGTCAAGATTCCCGAAGACGCCGAAGCCGGTGAAAAGAATATGGATATGACGGTCAACGACCTGTCGAAGAACAACAGCGACGGCACGGCAGAACAGGTTCCGCATTATGACGTGACAGGAAATTCCGCCACGGGCAGCATAGGCGGAGGCGGTTCGGGCGGTTCCGGCGGCGGTTCCGGCGGAATCGGCGGCGGAGGAGGCGGCGGTGTCGTAACGGATCCCACGACGCCCATACCCACGGGAGAGCCTACGCCGACGGGAGAACCTACGCCCACTCCGACCCCCAACCCGAACGCAAGCTTCTTTGTAACCTTTGTCGATTGGGACGGACGGACAATTGCAATTAAAACCGCAAAGTACGGCGAGGCAGCGACTCCTCCGCCCGATCCGGAGAGGGAAAACTTTATCTTTGTCGGTTGGGAAGGTGACTTCTCATGCGTTACGGCAAATACGGCCGTTCTCGCAAAGTACGGCCCGATTCCCAACTCCGGCGATGCCAGCGGAGACGGCGCGGTCAACGCTGTTGATGCCCTTGTTGCTATGCGGTACGTTCTCGGAGTTTCAACCGAGAGCCTTACGCCCGAACAGATCGCCGCTGCGGACTTCAACGGGGACGGCGCAGTGAACGCCGTCGATACCCTGCTCATCATGAGATTCTCGCTGGGATTGATCGAAGCCGTCGTGAAGGAGCCCGTGCAAGACGCCTGAAAATTCAATCCGTACGGGCAGAAAAACCGAACAACGTAATTAATTAACCTATACCGGGCGGTTTTACGCCGCCCGATATAAATAAAAAATAAGGAGACGAAAATGAAAAAACTCTTCGCAATGCTGCTCAGTGTCGCTATCATTCTGAGCACGATCACGATCCCTGCATATGCGGAAACCGGATCGCCGACCGATAACGACGTTGTTTTCAGTGTTGAAAACGTCACGGCAGCTCCCGGCACAGATGTGTCGGTAGCGTTTAATATCGAAGGCGAGTATGAATCTCACGCTCTCACGGCATTCGTGATGTATGACACAAATATGCTTTCCGTCGTCGGTAACGGTATTGTTCAGGGAAACATCTGGCAAAACATGATCGCTGGCGGCGGTACGATTGTCGCTGATGCCGTCACGCGTCCGGGACAGGTTCCCTTCATGGCAATCATGCCGACCAATCCGTTCAGCGGAAACGGAACCATATTTACAATGAATTTTCATGTAAATGAATCCGTAGAGCTCGGCACTGTGATTCCTCTTGAACTTGAAATAAGGGAATTCTACTATATGCCCGTGCAGCAAACTTCTCCTACCCTCATTCCGTTCACATCCGACAACGGTTCAATTACCGCTCAGGTTTACCACTCGGTCACCTTCGTTGACTACGACGGCACTGTTCTTTCCGCTCAAAGCGTTGCCCACGGTTCCGCCGCAATTGAGCCGACAGCCCCCGAACGCGAGGGTTATGCCTTCATCGGATGGGATAAGGACTTCTCAAACGTTACGGAAGACATGACCGTTACCGCTCAATACTCTGCCAACAGCTATTCGATCACCTACACCATCAACGGTGAGGAATACACCGCTCAGACCTATGAATTCGGAGCAGAGGTTTCCGCACCCGAATACACCGTGCCCGAGGGACACACCTTCTCCGGTTGGGACATTCCGGAAACCATGCCTGCCGAGAACCTTGTTCTTGATGCGGCACTGACTGTAAACGAATACACCGTTACTTACAATATCAATGGTGAGATTTACGCAATACAGGTTTATGCTTACGGGGAAGAAGTCTTTGCTCCCGCATATGAAGTTCCTGAACATTTCACTTTCTCGGGCTGGGATACTCCCGCCACCATGCCGGCGGAGAACATCGTGCTCGATGCGACACTCGTTGAAGATGGAAAGTATACGGTATCCTTCATGGTCGATGGTGAGACGTATTTCACGTTTACGGGCTATGAAGGTGATGCTATCACTGTTCCTGAAAATCCGGAAAAGCTCGGTTATACCTTTGACGCTTGGGACGGAATGCCCGAAGACGGTGTTCTTCCTGCTGCAAATATAACCGTCACTGCTGTTTGGAGCGTTAATACCTACACGATAACCTATACGGTCAACGGCGAGGAGTACAGCGTCCGAACATATGAATACGGTGCAGCAATTATAACTCCCGCGTATGATGTACCCGAAGGATACACATTCTCGGGATGGGACGTTCCCGAAACAATGCCTGCCGAAGATCTGGTTGTTGACGCAGCATGCACGATCAACGTGTATGAAGTTACCCTGATTGACGGCTTTAACGGAGATCCCATTGCTGTTCTTTATGTCGAACATGGACGGGATGCGATACTTCCCGATGCGCCCGAACACGCCGGCTATATCTTTGACCGCTGGGACGGCGATTCCACCAATGTTACGGAAGACCGAACCATTACGGCGTGCTATTGGATGATCGGCGATGTGAACCACGACGGTGAAATCACAACATATGATGCTTTGCTGATTATGAGATATGCACTCGGGTTGGAAACCGATGGCAATGAGCTCATTATGGACTTTGACGGAAACGGATGCGTTGACTCACTTGATGCGCTTCTTGTGCTTCGCAGGGTCATTGGCGCAGCATAACCGTATCTGCAAGCACGGTCGTTCGGAGCCGAAAGACAGCGTAAAACTGATGCTTCAGCCCCGAAAGCCAAGGGTTGCTGCATCAGACCCAAAAACAAAACCGGGCAGCTCAAGAAGGGTTGCCCGGTTTTTGGCTTTCACATAATTAATTTGAATGAAACAAACAGAAAGCGGGTTGCCCGAGCAGGTCTGTTTGCCGTACTCAAAAATCACGCTTTCTGCATGAGTCCGCTTCGCTTGAACCGGGAAAAACAATGTTAGGCTTTCCCCGGGGGCCGTCTATGGAAGGTATGACCGATTATCAATTTAAGACGGTTATCCGCATGGTGATGACAATCATCAAAGACACCGAAAGCAAAGAAGAAATACCGAAAAAGCCGGAAGCCCTATTGAATAAAGTAAGTAAGGCAACCAGCTGCCACACGAACGGGGCGGAACTTGCCGCCGCACTTTCGTGCCTACATTGCATCATGTCTTGCCCCGTAAATCAAGAGAGGACGTGATTATTATCGGCGAGAAAAAAATGGGAAGGCCCACAGAAAACCCGCGCACCGAGAAAATCGGCTTTCGACTGTCGAAACAGGAGATCAAAGATATCGAAAAGTGCGCGGCTGCTATGGGAACGCAGCGCGTGAACGCTGTAACCGAAGGCATTCGATTGCTGAAAAAAGAATTGGGCTTGGATTAAGCCAAAGAAAAGCGGCTGTTGCTTGATGCAACAGCCGTGAACTTTATCTCCCAAACACCAACCCGAACGTTTCTTTGATGAAAAACACCTGCGGTTCGTATTTGAGCTGCATTGGAGGAGCCGAGGGGGAAGCAGTCGAACTCAACGCTTCCCCCTTTAGCAAAAGGGGATTCGTCGGTCCAATACTCATCCAGCGAGAACCAGTCCCGCCACGTGATTTCCTGCTTGTCGTCCTCAGAGAACCACATGCTCACGACGAGCTTGTCATCGTACAGATAGACCTTGTCCACGAAATACTCGAAAACTTGGTCTCGAATCCGCTGGGAACCCTTGCGCTTGTTCTCTGCGAACCGCCTTTGCGCCCTGTCGAAAGTCGCCTTGTCGACAAGGACGGGCATTCCGTACTCGACCACGATGTCGCCGTGGTGATACTCGCCGATGTAGGCGCGGTTCTTGAGCATCTTGTTCAGCATGTTCACGCTGAACTCCGCGTTCCTCGGCGTGCGCAGGCCCTGCGCGTTCATCTCCTCGGCAATGGTCTTCAGCGGCTTGCCCGACGCGTATTCCCTGAACGCCCACTGCACGAACGGCGCTGTGTTCGGGTCTGGGATGTACTTCTTCGTGGACCTGTCCACGTCATAGCCGAACAGCTTGTGACCGTTGTACAGGGCGTGCTGCGCGTTGTAGTCCATGCCGCGCTGGATGTTCTGCGACAGCTGGCGGCTGTAATACTCGCCATGGCCTCCATCAATCCCTCGATGAGGACGCTTCGGGTCCCTCCGTCGGGATGTGCTCGGCCAACAGGTGAATCTCGCATCCCGCGTCGCGGATTTTCTTCTTCGCCATCGCCAGAACGTATTTGTCGCGTCCCAGACGGTCGGTCTTCCACATGATGAGGGTATGAGGACGGATTTTGGCGACTTCCGACAGCATCTGCTGGAACCCCGGTCGTGCGTCCGTGGTGCCGGATATTGCCGCGTCCTCATACTCCTGCACGATTTTGAAACCGTGCGCATCCGCCCATTCGTGGGAAAGCTCGCGCTGCTGGTCGATGCTTGCGTCGTTTTGCGAGTGGGACGAGAAGCGATAGTACGCTATCGCAAGGTTGTTGTCGTTCGGTGCGAATCTCTTCTTACGTGCAATAGGTTTACCCCCTCCCGTAATTTCTGCTTATAGGGTTTCACGTTAGTTCCTCCTATATGATGAATTGCGTAAATACGCATTTAATTATAAAGCCCGCCGCCCCAAAAGAGCGACGGGCTGGTTTACTTATCGGGCATCGCTACGCTGTTGCAAAAACGTCAGATACTGCTGATACTTGCGAAGCATCATGTTCTTGGAGTATTGCTCCATGTATTCGTAATCAGGCTCGCCGGAATCAGTGACGGGAAGCATAATTCGTAGTCGTTTTGCTCGCGGATTCGAAATTGAAAGTCCATGTCCAAAGAATCCATGTAATCCCGAAATGCATTTCGCAATAAACAACATAACAAATGCACTCATATCAATAAGCGGAACTAATGCTGTAACGTGACTATCGAGAGCCATGTTCGCGGGTTGGTAATATGCGAGACCGGCGCCTCCATCTCCGTCGTTATTCAACGTAATGCACTGCCCGGCAATAATTTTCTTGGGGTTATGCACAAACCCTTTTAGACCATTATTGTTTGCCTTGGCTGAAATCAGCGGGGTATCGCCATCTTCAAGCATGGCCATATTGTTCTCACGACCCCTAACGAGTTCAAACATGCTCGAAATAAAAATTGGCTTCCACTCCTTCTCGTCGAGAGCAGGAATCTTAACGGCTTTGCCCAGCTCCGCAATGCGAGCTTCGACATAGGCACGATATTTAGCAAGCATCGCATCACGCTTCTGCTGTGCATACTCCGCCATATACGCGTAATCAGGCTCGCCGGAATCAGTGACGGGAAGCATAACGGTCAGGCGTTTCATTCGACTAAGCGTTGCACCATTACCTCCCCAGTTAAATTTTGCCGTCATCTGCTGACGTAAAATCGGCACCATAAACTGGGCAACATCTTCATTCAGGCTTTCACCAGTAATAACTTGTATGTTTTGCCCAGTAACAAACTTGTGAGGCTGATAGAACGCCGTCTGCGTGTCCAGACCGACAGTGATACATCCGCCATCATCGCTACCGAACTCATAGTTCTTTGGGCTTACAAAACGAGCCAAACCGTTATTTGAATCAGAACGAGTAACATACGGAACAGACTTCTCGTCATCATCTATTAGACGAACACCGTCAATGCTGCTATCAGTCGTTTTGATACACAACGGGGCATCGTCGCCAAAGGCAGACAGTTGTGCCCACGTCTTCTCATTAAGACTCTGCATCACCGTCACCCCCTTCAAACAGGTACTCACGGTTCTGCATGACCATTGAGAACTCGAACGTCAAATAATCGCCGATAGCCTTCTCGAAATCAGCATCCGTGGGAATCTCGTCGTTGAAGTAGTAGAACGAGTGCAGCCACTCATCCTCAGGTTTCACCGTAGACTCAACGCAGAACTTCGACGGCGCTTCAGCGCGTCCATTCCATACATCTAACAGGTGCTGCTTCTTATCCTTTGCAGAATCACCCTCAACAAGACCAACATGTACGCGCACCTCGTACCCATCATCACGGAAGTCGATGAATTTGCACACCTTGTCGGCATCGTGCGGCTCGTGTGCCGTGAACACGGCGATGACCGGGTTCGTTCCCACGCCGTAGAACGTGTCCGTGTTGCAGGTGATGACGCCCTCCAGTGTGTGCTTCTTCATGATGCTCGCCTTGAACGCCTGCTCGGCCTTCGACTTGCCCGTCATGGAGGACTGCGGCACGATGACAGCCGCGCGTGCTCCGACCGTCAATGAATCCAGCAGATGTTCAATGAACGAAAGCTCATACTGCTCGGGGTCTGCTTTCGTGCCCTGCGAGTAGGGCGGATTCATCAGACCGACCGTTGCACCCTTCATCTGCACCTGAGCGGGTTTCTTGCGCAGAAAATCGCAACATTCGAGATTGCTGTTGCCATCCTTGCGTAAAATCATGTTCGCAGCGGCCACGGCAAACATGTTGCTCTGAAGCTCGAAGCCATGAAGCTGCTTCTTCTTGATGTTCTTCTTCTGCGCATCCGTATCAGCCATCATCAACATACGGTGCATGGCAGAAATCAGAAATCCTGCCGTTCCGCACGCCGGGTCGAGTACGGTATCGCTTGGCTGAACATCCACCAGCTCGCACATCAAATCGCAGATATGACGAGGCGTCAGAATGATGCCGAGCGTCTGCCCATCGCCGCCTGAATAACTCATAAACTCGCCGTAGAAGCGACCGATGAAATCCTCGCTGGTCTTCTGATACTTGATGTTGCGGAACACGTGCTCATACAGGAACTCCGTGTAAAACTTCAACGGAGTCTTTTTGAGCGTCTCGTTCATCTCGTTCAGGCGGAAGCTGGTCTGCAAGATGGCAAACTCCGCCAGAAGTTTATCCTTCTTCGCATCCGGACCAACATTAGAGCGCGTCAGACGTCCCTTCACGGCATTCATCAGCTTGTCGCCGTCACGCATTCCCGGCGTCTGGTCGCCAGTCAGCGAATTAATCGAAAAGCCGCCAAACTCAATCTCATCCAACGCAAGCAGAATGCCGGCAACAACCAGTGGCTTGTCTTGGTCCTTCAGCGTTCCATACGTGCGCAGATACTCGTGCAGTTCCGCCGCATCCTTCAGTATTTGCTCCGTGGTCTTCTCGATGTCAGTTGCCTCTTCCAACACATAGCGGGTGTAATACTCGTTGATGTTTTGCTCGGAGAACGAAACGAACGATTCAATATCAGGCAGCTGCTTATAGCCTTCGCGGTCATCAACCCAAAGGGGCGTGATGATGTGATGCTTCGCATCGCCCGAGACTCCGACGGCGAACACCTTCTTGAACGCCGTATTTTGCGCAATATGCTTTGCATAGAAATACGCACCGTTCACGGCATAATCGGTCACAGCCTTTACGCTCGTGTCGATAATGCCTGAATCGGTCAATTTAACTTGCTTATCCATATCGGCTTTATCCTCGATGACGAGAACAAAATCACCGATGACAGCCGTATATTCGGGATACCCGGCATTGCCGGTTCCACGTTTCGAGGCGGTTTTCAGTGCCTCGTTGATTTCCTTTACGTCGCTGCCCTGTGCATCAAAATGAATCTTGCACTCATCAAGCTGTGCGGCAACCCATAAATCAGTCTTGACCTCTTTCTTCGCCATTTACTTCTCCACCTCCTTCAGATGCTCCTGCACCCACTCATGGATGATTGCGGCAATCGTCGTCTCGCGCTCCGCAGCCATCATCTTGAGCGCCTTCTTGTCGCTCACGGTGAGCGACAGCGAGAGCGTCGTGCGCTTCTCGTCCGCCGTCGTGTCGGCGACGACGGCCTTCTCTATCTTCTTCTGCTCGGCCTCGCGGTCGGCAGCGTATTTCTCGAACATATTCGCCATGGCTCGACCTCCTTTAATCATTTACACATTTGCACAATTATACATCATAGAGACGCATTTGTCCAGAGGGACAATGCCTCTGACCTGCTATTATTCCTTCGGGAACCCCGCAGCCTCGCGCACCGTGCCCACCAGAGCAAGAGTCGCCTTCGCCGCCTTGCCGCGTCGGTCGAACTCGACCACGGACTTGCCGGCGGCTCCCGCCTGAACGAACGCCTCGGACTGGGGCAGCGTGGCCACCGTCTGGTCGCCAGCCAGACCCTCGAACCACGCCATGAAGTCACGGGACGCCTTGAAACGGTTCCACCCGTTCATCACGTAGACAATCTTCGCGTGGCCGTTCTTGAACACCGCCTTGCGCATGCGCATCAGCGGCTCGATGTTGACCGTTACGTTTTTAACAATAATAGTCTTTTTTGCCAAACAGGAGCGTTTCAAACTCGTTGCAAGGAGCATATAAGCCGATACTCATTTTTTTTGATATAATTCCATCGCTTTCTTTTTCCGCAGTCGGATCTACCGATTGAATCCATTCGATTATCTCCGGACACTTCAGCGTGAGTTCTTTTCCGTTTACAATTACAAGCGTATCTGAACAGATTTCAATTGCCTCTAAGGCATTTTCAGCAGAGTAAAACAATTGAAAACAGCCGTAGTCATCAGTTGTATTCTTGCTGGAGCTGCTTTTTTTAAATTCGGCATAATCATTACCGAACGCATGTCTTACAACAGTGCGATCTGTTCCAAACGCAACTCCGTTAACGGATTCGGTTAATTGTATTTCGAGTTTTTTCATTAAATTTTGCCTCCTTGTTCCAACTTGTCTACGTATTCAAGCATTTCCTTAATTTGTGCATCATATTTATCGCCGAATTTCCCTCTGATATCATCGATATCCATTTGAATTGCTCCTCTGAAATCACCTTTATCTATCAGCTCCTTTTGTTTCGCTCTATACTCTCGCGCCTCTATGGAGTTTCCGCAACTGGCTGTCTTGCGATGGTCCTCTTTTTTCATTTCGATGCAAGGTCCTTCCGTGCGATCCAAAGTAGAACTTGCATCGGCCGGCATATGGTGCGCTTCCACATTCTCATGTTTGTTTTCCTGAGAGTAATTTTTTACGTCTTCATAGCTTCCGCCGCCATACTTGACTGGGTTGTTTTCTTTATCGAACTTGCTGTCCCAATATTTTTGCGCCTCGTGTGGTGTCATTTTGCTTTGAGGCTCAATGCATTTAAAACCGTCCGCAGCTGGTTTCTTCATTTCTGTCAATTCGGAGGACCTATTAATCTCAAGCATTAAAACACTCTCCCTTCTTTGCTGTAAATCTCTGTGAAACGGCAAAAAATGTTCTGATACGCTGAATCCCGCAACGATTGCTCGTAGAGAATCATTGATAATACCAAATCAATTTGCTCACTCGAATAATTCGTGATTAGCGGTTTCAAACCGGACACCACGGAATGAACCCAGTCCATTATTTCGGAGCAATGCTCGGAAGCTTTGATAGCTTCTCCGGCGGCGAAAAAATCATAGACCAGATGTCTCAGTGATCCGAACGCATTCTCTTCAGAAGAAGATATATATTCGATGAAATCTCGCTTCACGTTTATATCCAGTTTTGACTTAATAATCATGAATTTCAACTTTATAAGATCTTTACGATTTTTTTGTTGAAAGATCTCCCTGTTCATAATGCAGTCGAGCAGCGACTCTGCAGCCATACTTCCATCATAATCCGCCTGCGGCCCTTCATTATCGGGCGAATAAGAATACATTTCCTGCGGCATTTCGAATTTGTTTACTTTGCACAGAACGGGCTGTATCCACTCATTCTGATAAATTGCCGCAACACCGCACGGCAGTTTTGCCAACTCAACAATTTGATCATCGTTCAAGTTTGCTGCTCCGCCCACAAGCTCACGATCGCTGCGATCCGGAAGACGCATTATAATCTTGGTATTCGTATTTCGAATTACGGAAAGGTCAAGCAACCCCGGAGCTTGATCCGCAATGATGAAACCCTCTCCGTAAGTACGCATTTCCGCTATGGCGTTGGCAAGCATTTCAACGCTCTTACCCATCAGATTGGCACTTTCGGAAGAAATCTCGGTTGACGTACGTTTCAGCAGGTTATGAGCTTCTTCAAGAACCGTTATATGATTCAATTCCGAATTCATCCCCACTGCGCCTGCCATGCGATATTCCTGAAGCTTTAATACAAGCATTCCCATAATAAGCGACTTTGTTTCGGACGAACCAACCCTGCTCAAATCAATGATCACATTTCTGTCAAACAGATCCCTGTCTGAAATATCATCACAGGTAAAAATCATGCCGTTAATGCCGTTTGTAAGTGATTGTAATCTTGTCAGCAGTGAACCCTTATAAGCACCTTTGTTCTCCGCGTCATACTCGCTTGAATCAATAATCTCTCTGATATTTCTTGCAACATCCGCAAAAGATGGATACAGCATTTCTTTGTATCGATTTTGGGAAAGGGTAAGATTCCAACCGTAGTCCGCATACGACTTCTCAACGGCGCTTTTCAATACGGCGGGCATGGCTGCATACATCGGCCAGCAAACATTAAAAATCTCAACCAATCTGTCCAGATGTTCCAAAATATGTATGCCCTGAGGGAAACTGAACGGATTGATTCTCAGCAGCGGACTGACTGCCGGATTGGTTCCGTATACATACACATCATCCTGCGTTCCGAAAACATGCTTATACTCGCCTTTTGCAGGTTCAACAACCATGAACTTGACATTCTGATTCAAAGCTTCGTTAAGAAGCTGATAAACGGTGTTGCTCTTGCCGGAACCGGTACTGCCGGTAATAAAAGTATGCGATGCAAGAGAACTCTTCGCCAGTCGAACATCGGTTTTTTCAATATGATTCATATGAAAAATTTTACCGATGTCAAGCTCGGTTTTTACGGTTGGTGCCGAGTCGTAAGAAACGATGTTTCTGCCGAATTCGGCGCACTCAATAACCGGAAACCCGGCAACGGACTTTCGGGGGAAGTTAAGGGAGTATGCCAATTCTTTGCCCGAAAGACCGGTTGTTGCGGTTACAATTGTCGGATATACATTGAAAGTCGGGTCCTTCTGCGCAATGCCGGGATTTAACCCAAACAAAGGGTGGCGCAGTTCACGAAGGTAATTGCAAATTTCCCGGGCGTCATCACTGGTTTCACCCATATCGCCGCGCCATAGGTTAATTGCGGACTGCGACATATAGGATTCTTCACCTTGTGTCAGCGCAATATAAGAATGTGCAACATTGTTTGCCGTATTTTCATCTTCACTGAGAACATAAGCCGCAAAGTCCCACATACCCAAAGCAGTGCTGAGTTCCAATCTCTTCATTTGAGACTCAAGGAGCTCAAGCGCATGTTTAATATTGTAATTCACAAAGCTCTGAGTGATGCCTTCACTCTTGCCTATCGTTGCGGTAACTGTTGAGCTGCGAGCAAAATTGGCACCGAAATTAGCACCGAAATTGACACTTCGGAACGCACCTGCGGTTCTTGACAACGAGTTGCTGACTGCCCGTCCGAGAGTTTTTGCAACAGCACGGCCGACGGACGAGTTCACCGCTTGGTTGGTCAGGGCGGAAATTGCCGTGCCTGCGGATTTTGCAATTGCCTTACCTGTGGATTCCGATATGCTCTTTGATACGGAGTCCGATATTCCCTGCGTCACCGCATCCGAAGCACTCGTTCCGATTTGGCTTGTCGTACTGTTTTGCCATGCTTTGTTGTAGTTCGTCCCTACATTGCCTCCGGTTCCAAATATTGATATTTGGGCACTGGCAGAACCTCCGAGTGCATCGAAGCTTCCGACGGTATCCGTTTGCGAGGAATTTACTCCCTGAGTGTGGGTGCTGCTGCTCGTTTCGGCGGTGCCGGTTGTGTTCGTAACGGAACTTCCCGTTGAATCTGTCACGGATTCTCCGGTTGAGTCCGTAACTGTTTGCCCGGTCGTATCTGTGACACCGTTGTTTGTGGAATCGGTTTCCGTCCCGCCGGTTGAGTCCGTGACACCGTTTGTATTGGTTGTTGCTTGATTCTGTCCGTTTTGAATGCCTGCGCTTGCACCGATATTTATGCCTACCGTAGCGGAAGAACCGGCGGAATTCTGTTCGGTGTATGTAAAATTCGTTGTCCACGACGCGTAGGGAGCAAGCCCCGAATACATTTCGGAAAGTTTGAGCTTTCTGTTGTCAACATCGTGAACAGGTGTTGCAAGCAAGATAATGATGTATTCTTTGGCACGCTTGTCCGGAACGATGCCGTCAAGCAATTTTTCTATTGTTTGACTGATAAACTTTTCTGACTTTTCCGCAGGCACGTTGGAAGCAATTGCAACGGAATACGGAATATCATTCCGAAGGCAGGGCAAAACCCCAATACCAACCTTATCAGACCATTCGGAACCCGGAAAATTGCCGCGGATCGCATCTGCCAAACGAGCCTTGTAGTTTTCGGAGTCAACGTTGTTATCTGCATTCTGCGTGTTGGTAACAGCCAAATACACATGAGTTGATTCGTATGTTCGGTGAAAGACCAAAGAAATATTGCACTTATCGTTGGATAAAACTTGGTAAACATTTATAAGTTTCTCGATGCTGTTTTCGTTTTTGTCGG
>ENA-UOJB01002343-UOJB01002343.1-human-gut-metagenome-genome-assembly--contig:-C48-NODE-2343-length-12681-cov-6.371060_pt1 | contig 12681 bp, 7 predicted proteins | sample MGYA00242338_ERZ723885 | MGnify/ENA metagenome assembly ERZ723885
ATTCGGGGAATATTGTCAAGGGTATTTTAGGCATAAAAATAGGGGTGTCCGCACTTACAGACACCCCCAATTTATTTCTCATTCTTTTATTTTATCGGCAATTTTGTCTATAACCTTCTGCGTAAACTGCTTAAAAGTGCTTCTTTTTATGTTTCACCTATATTTTGGGATTTACTTAAAAGCCTAATCGATACGAATTGTTCATTGACATTCAGTAAATAACGCCTATGGCACTTGTCACATTTGATAACCGTATCTACTACAGCAACTGCCTGAAACAGCATTTTATCGCATCTCGGACAACGAACATAACTCTTATATTCATCTGTATTTTTAGCTTTTTCCATAGTGCACCGCTCGCTTTTACATTATACAAAATTTAGGACAATATTTATACTCTTTAGGATTCTTTTTCTGACAGGAGGTGAACACATTTCATTATCTCATCCAGTTCGGAACGTTCCAAATTCTCTTTCACGTATTCTATTAAGGCTTAATATAGTTATATCAGCTCTAATTTTTTCCTACAAATAGCTCTTTCAGTCTCTCGACATCGACTTTTGGAGTACGGTCGGCATAGAGAAGCCCGTTGACCTCCTGCTGCACGTCGGTGAGCTGCGTATAGCAGTACCCTTGAAAATTGCAGGCATATACGCCCTTCATAATACTTTGCAGCTGTTTTAAGAACGCTTCTTCGTTCGCCGCCGCGCCGCTGTACCCCCAGGCCTCGCCCTTTGCGTCCGCCTGCAACGCTCTGCCCCCGAACTCCGTTAAAAGCACAGGCTCGCCTGCATACCGCTCCCCGTCCGCAAACAGCGCAAAACCCTGCGGGTGCATCCCGTCGTACTGTTCGTCCGCGTATTTTCTGAAGTCCTCCGCTTTGTCCGAATCGTAATCGTGCACGCCGAGAATATCCGTAGGATTGACCGTCTCGAACCCGTCGTTCGTCGAAATGAGTTTTTCCCCGTCGATCGCCTTTGTCGCATAGTACATCGCCCGCGCAAAATCTTTCTGCGCTTTGTCCGTCACAATCTCCCGCACGCCCCAGCTTTCGTTCAGCGGCACATAACACACGTTGCTCGTACAGTTTTTCGCCGTCGCCAGCATTTCCTGCCACTCGGATAAAAGCGACTGCGCTTCTTTTGCGTTATAGCGATACGCCGACGGCATCTCGCACCATGTCAGAAATCCCAGTTCTTCCGCATAATAACAGTAATACGGATCCTCCGCTTTCTGGTGTTTTCTCGCACCGTTGAACCCCATCGCCTTTGCAAACTCTATATCCTTTTTCAACGCCTCCGCGCTCGGCGGCGTCAGTCCGCTCTCCCGCCAATAGCCCTGGTCGAGCACCAGCCGCTGATAGTACGGTCTGCCGTTCAAGCAAATCTTTCCGTGTTCGTCGATATGTATTTTCCGCAAGCCGACACGGGTATGCGCGAGATCCACTTGTTCGCCGTCCTTGAATAGCGCAAAGTCGATATAGACGAGTTTCGGCGTTTCGGGCGTCCAGCCGTAATCTTCCCTCGGTCCTTTGGGCAGACGGACGTAAAACTTCGTATAGTTTCCCCGTAAAAGCACGCTTTGTTTCTGAATGACCGTCCCGTTGTACGTCGCGGTGATTTCCAGCCTGTCCGCCAAACCGTACAGCGTGGTGATATCCCCTTGAAACGCGGTGTTGTCGTAATCGCTTTGCAGCGTGTAGCTTTGAATACAGTCCTCCCCGAAGAATTCCAGCCACACGCTCTGCCAGATCCCCGTCGTAGGAATATACCAGCACTCGAACGTCCTGCCCGTCCAACTCTGCTTGCCGCGCGGGATATCTTCTTCATACGGGTCGCGCGCACGGACAACAAGCGCGTTTTCCCCGTCTTTGAGATACCTTGTAATATCCGCAGAAAACGGCGCATACGCGCCCTTATGGTATGCGACGTGCAATCCGTTCACCCATACGTCCGCCTCGTAATCCACGCCGTTGAAATACAGCAAAGCGCGCTTGCCGCGGTTCTCTTCGGCAATTTCAAACGTGCGGCGGTACCACACCGTTTCATGCATGGCGGTATCCCCGATGCCGCTCGCCTCACTCTGATATGCAAACGGCACGTTGATTGTTTTCGGGAGCTTCACTCCGCCCGAACAGTATCCGAGCAGTTCTCCTTTCTTTTCGTCGTCATAGGCGAACTCCCACTCGCCGTTCAAATTCTGCCATTTCTCCCGCCGACACTGCGGTCGGGGGTATTCCTTGCGTTCAATTTTCATTGTTACATTATTCCTTTTTTTCATTTATCAGCGGACTTATTTTCTTACGCCAAAAAGGAGCGAAAGCGGTTGCTGCAACACCCGTTAACACTGAAATTGCCAACAGCAATATTATTACGGAATTCCAACCGTTGCCGTCCGCCATTGCACCTAAAAGATAACTTGAAAGAGTACTTCCCACATAACAAAATGTGTTTATCAGCCCCGCAAACATTCCCGATTTGCCTACCATTCTCAGTCTGAACGGCACAGACGAAGCAACGATATTATTGATTGCCGCCATAAAACAGGCGACGAACGCAAAGCAAACAATCGTTATGATAAGACTGTGCGTATATAGCCACAGTATCAAAGCTAATACTCCGCCGCTTGCTATATTAAATACGCCGCAAAGCAATATATCGTTCGGAAACTTTTTATGTATCAGTTTTGCAACATATGCGCCCGTTATCGATATGAGCGGCAATATAAGCGTCAATATTATCGAAAAATAAGTTTCGAGTCCGTATGTTTCTTTTAACAGATTAGGCACCCAAGCGGTAACGCCGTCCTTTATAAAACCGTTTGCTATTGCAAATACGAACACGAATACAAGCGCAACGTATATCGGCGTTTTTGCTCTTTTACCGCTTTCGTTTACAGGTATTTCGGCTTTTTCGACCTTGAACTTCGGCAATGTCTTCTGTATGTACCCGACGCCGAAAAACCAGCCGAATGCAGCAATAATCAATATACCGCCGGCAATATAAAAAGTCAACTGCCATCCGGTTACGGCAACGAACAGCGCCGATAATCCGTAAGCGATAAATGTTCCGGACGCCGTTGTCGTGCTCATCAACAATATACTTTTGCCTATGTCCTTATCGGAAAGATATTCTGACTGTAACTTTACAAGCGAGCTCCAAAGCACCGACTGCACAATGCCGTTTAAAAGCCACAGCCACTTCATTGTTTCTACCTTGGCGCAAAACGGTAACGCTATATTGGCAACGGCTGCCAGTAAAAGCGAAACAAAAATTATCAGGCGTGTATTATATTTTTGACAGAGAAAACCGTTTACGAGTTGTCCCACGCCATACGCAAAAAAGAAGAAACTCGCAACAAGCCCCGCAGCGTCCTTAGTAGCGCCTGTCTGCTCTATGATAGCCACCATCGACGCGGAATAATCCATCCTCCCCACGTTGGCGGCTGTATAAACAATCCAGCTCAAAAACAGTAACAAAATTACGCATCTGCGCATTTTCTTTTCTTGCATAAATCAATCCTTGATCTCACGTCCGGCGTAAATGTTCTACTTCCTCGATATGCCAAATCCAACAGCCGCAATCGGGCAGACGGGGATAAAACAATCCTGCATTCATCAAAGCTTTGCCGCTTGCCGCAACGCCGAGTTCGGGTATTTTGTAAGCCTTGTTGCCGTCAAGCCCTTTGAGTTTTAACACCCTGTCGTGGTCGCACGGGGCGCCGCGGAACCGCTCTCCGACTACGTAAGCTTTTGACTTATCCTTTGAAACAAGCATTTCGCAGAAGTAATTTGTCGTAAACGGGTCGGAAAGGCGATATAAATCTCCGGTCAATACAAGTTCGTCTATCTGCTTGTAATTTTCTATCTGCGCCTTTACCTGTCCTTTTTCCTCTTCGGACAGCTGGGATAAATCCAGCTCATAGCCGAACGCGCCGAGCGAGGCGATCGCGCCGCGCGTTGCAAAAGGCGTTACCCTCTGCGTCTGGTGGTTGGGACAGACGGAAACGTGACAGCTCATACTCGAAACGGGATAGCATATCGACGTCCCCCACTGTATTTTCGTCCTTTCCAACCCGTCGGTGTCGTCGCTCGTCCAGATCTGTGGGAAGTAATACAGCGCGCCGCCGTCAAACCGCCCGCCTCCGCCCGCGCAGCCCTCGAAAAACACGTTCGGAAACGCCTTCGTCAATCGTTCGGCTAAATCGTAAAAGCCGAGCGTATAGCGGTGCAGAAACTCGCCCTGTCTGTCCGCCGGAAGGCTTGCGGAATAATTTTCCGTGATATCTCTGTTCTTATCCCACTTGACGTAGGATATTTCGTTTTCTCTTAAAACCTTGGAAACTGTTTCGTAAACGTAATCTACAACTTCCTTACGCGAAAAGTCCAAAACCAACTGGTTGCGGCTGCGGCAGGGCGCAACGCCCTCTTTCTTTATCGCCCAATCGGGGTGGGCGCGGTACAAATCGCTGTACTCGCTTACCATTTCCGGTTCGAACCAAAGCCCGAATTTCAAGCCGTTATGCTTGCAGCGGTCTATTACCGCTTTCAAGCCGCCTTTGAGTTTTTTGCCGTTGACGAACCAGTCACCCAGTCCGCTCTTGTCGTCATCCCTTTTGCCGAACCAGCCGTCGTCCAAAACGAAGGTATCCACGCCGAGCTTCGCCGCCTCGTCGATGATCGCGAACAGCTTTTCGTTGTCGAAATTGAAATAGGTTGCCTCCCAGTTGTTGACAACGATCGGGCGGCGTTTGTTTACGTTATCGGGATTGATTATATATTCGCGGAAGAAATCGTGATATGCGCGCGACATGCCGCTCAAGCCCTCGGCCGAATAGCACAGCGCCGCCTGCGGCGTTACAAATTCTTCGCCGCCGTTCAGCGCCCAACCGAATAAATAATCGTTGATACCGCCCTGCACACGGACGCTCTTGTTGTGCGAAACATACGCCGTGATTGCAAACGAGCCACTGTACAAAAGGTTAAAGCCGTAGCAATCCCCCGTTTCTTCCGTACAGGTTTCCGACAGGACCGCCAAAAACGGGTTCATATTGTGCGAGGAATAGCCGCGTGTCGATTCTATTCTCAAAGTTCCCTCGGCAAGCGGCGTAACGATCGGCTTTCTTTCCGCCGCCCACGATCCCGCAAGCCGCATGGCGCGGTACGACCCGCAGGTATCCGGAAGTTCCGTACAGAACGAAAAGGCTTTTAAGATATCCGCGCGTTCATTGCCCGCATTGCGGATAACGGCGTTGCGCACTAAAATATCGCTGTCCTCGGAAACCGAATAATTTAAATCTATCTCCGTTGCCGAAAAATCGTCTTTCAGCGTTACGGTCAGCGTTTCGTCCGCTTTCCGCGCACAGGGCATGCCGTTCAGTTTCAACGCGCCCCGTACGATTTTGTGCGACAGGTACTTGAATCGGCTCATCGCCGCGCCATCGTCGCGCCTTACGATCACCGTTGCCGGTCGGAAGTCGCCCCGCCCGAAGCTGCCGCATTCCGAAGGCATATAGTCCGTAGTCATATCCATATTGATATCTTCGGGATCGGGTTCCGCCGCCGCACCGTGCGATTTGATCAGATAGTCAAGGTCTCTTTCCTCTGTTTTTTTGCCGTAATAAAGGTGTTGCAGAAAACCCGTCCTGTTCACGAACATGGCATAGCTGTAATTTTTGCCGCTCAGTAAAAAGCCCTTATTTTCAAGGTTATAATGTATCATGCTTTTCCTTATAAATAGAATTTAATCTCGTAGTCCTTATCCGCTTCGGCTTTGAACTTCGTGCAGATGACCTTACCGTCGGGCGCGGTATCGCCGGCATTCAACGGAAATGCTTTGCCGTTTTTCTCTTTTTTGATAAAGGAATATTCTTCGCCGTTTACGGTAATTTTCTTCACGCCATCTGCGCCTTTCAACAGGTGATATTTTACCGTAACTTCGCGCGTATCAAACGCCTTTTCGCCCGCAAAGCTCCCCTCCGCCGCATACATTTTTATAACGAAAGCATTGCATTCTTCGCAATAATGCGCCTCGTATGCGCTCTTGCGGAACTGACCGAGCTGATAAGCCGTCGTTTCGGTATCGTCCTCGTAAAGGTAGCCGCTGTCCTTGCTCTCCCTGTCGGGATAGAAATCGTAAACCAGCCGATTCCATTTCTGCTCTTTGGTGTTCCTCGCCTCATAAGCAAGCGGAATCAGCGCTCCGATACTGATAAATAACGGCATTTCTTTTAAGCCGTACTCTTTGCGGATTGTCTTGCCGCCCGCATAAATTTTGCCGCCGAACGCGTCCAGCCACTGTCCTTTCGGAAGATATACCGTTTTTTCGTTCCCTTTCTCTTCCTCGCAGCAGCAGAGCACGCAAGCCGCTTCGCCGCCCGCCTGGAAGTAATCGATTCTGACATCGTGCTCAATATTAGCGGAAATCGTGCAGAGCTTAAAATTCATTGCCGAGTGCAGCGTTTTATCCTCGTGTACCTTTTCGCCGTCCACCCACACCGTACAGCCGTCGTCGCTGCGGATATACAGAGTAACGTTTTTATCGAATTTAACCTTGGTTTCAAACCGTGCGGAGAAATCGAATACGGGCACGCCTTTTTCGGGTGCGGTTTTATTTAAAAGCATATTCAGCTTCTTATATTCTTTTATGAGAACGGGCTCGCCCTGCAACTCCCTGCCGTTATAATACGCGGCTTTCACGGGAGCGACAAAGTTTTTGGGTCCCACCGCCACAGGATACGCCCCCGCAATCGGCTTTATGAGAATATCCTCACCGAGCATATATTCGTCAACGCATCTCAACGCTTTTTTTTCTTGTGGATAGTTCCAGCCGAGCGCCTTGAAGATAGGTTCGCCCTTTTCGTAACTTTCATACGCGCTCTTATAAATGACGGGCAGCAGCCTGTAACGCAGATTGTTGTATTCCCTCACGATACAGAGTGTTTCTTCGTCGTACGCCCACGGCTCGCGCGTGCGCTCTACGTAATTCGTACAGTGCGGGCGGAATACGGGAGACAATGTCCCGAACTGCATCCAGCGGATAAAGCCCTCTTTGTTCGGGTTGCCTTGATGTCCGCCGCAGTCTGCGTTGCAGTACGCCACGCCGTTTTCAGTCGCTCTGAGCATGGTCGCGACTTCCTGCGCAAGATCGTCCGGATCGCTGAATATATCGCCCGTCCACTGCACGGAATAGCGGTGGCTCGCGCTCGAATAAATTCTGTCGTAACAGCCGTTCGCGATATTGTCCGCATTGCCCATGATTACGGGTCGGCGGTATACTTCTCTGTTTTTCGCCTGCTTCTGATAAAAATGCCGCGTGATATCCTCGAACAGATACAGACCGAACGTTTCGGGGTTTACTCCGCTTGTCGGAGAAACCAACTTGGTATTCCAATTCCTGTCGTACCACCAGATATCCAGCCCCTTTTCCATCAGCGACTGCAAATTCTTTTCGCGGTATGCAATCTCTTCGGGGGCGAAAACCTGTTTGCCGTCTACGGGTTCCGGGTGGTCGTTGAACATGACTTCCACTCCGTGCGCGTGCGCGAAATCCAAAAAACGTTTCATGTCGGGGAACAGTTTAGTATTGATATCGTACCCCCGGCCGTTTTCGCAGGAACGCCAATCCGTGTCGATGACCATAACGTCCAAAGGCACGTCGTGCGCTTCGTAGTCTAAAATAAGCTGTTTTGCCTCTTCCTCGGTGTAGGCATAATATTTAGAGTTCCAGCCGCCGAGCGTAGAAAGACGCACAAGCTCGCTCCTGCCCGTAAGCTCAACGTAGAGACGGCGCAGTTTCTTCGCGTCTTTCCCGCAGAGCAGCAGATATATATCCTGCACGTCTTCGGTTACTTTATAGTCGCCCTTTCTGTCTTTGGAATATCCGCCCTCGGGTACGATAATTCTCGGAGTATCGCTTATAGCGAATACTTCGGGCGTCTTATCCAAAGGCGGCAGCTCGCCCGTATTGGCGAGTTTTTTATATGTATAGACTCTTTTGCCGTTCTTTTCAAGGCGTATGCCCGAGAGAGATCTGCCGCTTGCGGGAATATACAGTTCGTATTCCCCGAAACAAATCACACCGTTTTCTTCCGTATATGCCGCCCGTCTATCCGAGTAGTCCGTCTTATTCGGAATGAAAAACGTGTTCTCATCGCAGAATCTGCCCTTCTTCGCATATTCGATACGCACCACGTCTTCGCTTAAAAGTTGTATGCGGATATTACCTTTCACGATCGTTTCCATGATTCTATTCACTCCTTATGATTCAGTCAGTTCCATAAATCGTTGGTTTGCCGTAAAAAATTCTCGGACAGCTTGCATAATATAATTCTTCTTCTCTCGTTCTTACTGAATCTTTTGTCATAGCCGATGTTTCTCCTTTGTTCATCTGTTCCCTACCTATCCCTACAGATAAAATCTGATTTCGTATTTTGTATATTCAGTATCCTATTTGTTTACTTTTTCTAATACTAAAACTTCGTAAGGCGCAATCTCTGTTTTTCCTTTATACCTTTTCCCACTCAACTGATCGGTATATTCGCTGTCCAAGGAAATATAGCCGCATTTATTCTCTATTTCAACGGCAATTATACAGTTGTGCTCGCCCGTGCGTTCGGTTAAAACAACATTTTCGCTTGCTTCCGCAATCGGTGGTATATTGACCAGACGGCGTAAGTCCTCGTGTGAAATTACGCTTCCCACAAGTATTACTTTACCTTTTCCCACTTTCCGTTCAGTAATAACCGAAAGCGACTCAAACTCACCTACAACATACTGCGCCAAACTTGTCGTTCCATCGTTGCATACGTAAGCGTCGTAACACATTGAAACCAAACAACTTTCACCGCTTTGCCATTCCGCTTTAAAAACGTCATTTTCGATAGGTTTTTGATATTTGGTATATACGCCTGCGATTTCTTCAAGGAAAGAATACGGCGCATGCGTATATCTACTTACATTGGAATCCATTATATCGCTCATCGGACCTACGATCCACGTTCCGCCCGCATTAACCCATTCAGTTATACGTTCCTTAAATCCGTTTTCATCTATGCACGCAAGGAACGGAGAAATAACTACATCATACTCATTGATAGAGTGCGGCGTATCGATAACATCCACATTGTAATGGCGGAGTGCCGAATGATATTTCCCTAATATGGTTTCACGATAGTTCAAATTTTTCAAAAGCGGAGCGACATTAAACATATTCATTGCAGTCGCCGAATAGTGCAATGCAATTTTGCTTTTAATTTTTGTATCGGTCAAATACTTTTCACATTTTTCGAACTCTTCGCTCGCTTTTTTTACTTCTTCCGATACACGGTATGCCCGACCTGCTGAAGAAAAGAGTGCACCGTGCCCTATCTCATGACCATTTGGATGCGCACGGAACAGCCAATATAGATTCATCTCCGCACCCTTTGCAATCGGAAGCCATGTGTTTACATAACAGTTCCCCACCGGACGGTATCCGCACTCCGCAAATTCGCTGCCATTCCAACCAACCTGTGTCTCCGTCACCCAAAAAGGCTTATCCTTTACGCAACGCAAAAAATCGTATGCAAACACATTCCTAAATAATCCATCCGCCGCATCATAATGGTTATACTGCACTACGTCAAGTTTTTCATTGACCGCATAGTAATCGAGAAAGTTATGCGGCATCATATCTGTTCCGATATTGCTACAGCCGTATTTATGCAAAATGTCCGCCTGTTCGTCGGAAAATGTTTTAATGAGATGACACTGATAATCCCACCACGCTTTTCGTAAAGACGGATGCCGCCACTGATTCGGATATGGAGGCTCGATCTCTTCAAACGAGTTGTACTCCAAAGACCAGCGAGCCATACCCCATGCCTTATTTAGCTTTTCCGTCGTTCCGAATTTGTCTCTCAGATACGAGCGGAATCCATTCTTACAATCTTCACAAAAACAACCGTCATCATAAGGAAACAGCTCGTTGTCTATCTGCCAGCCAATAATTCCCTCTACGCCCGCAAAAGTCTTTGCCATTTCCGTTACGATTAGCGCATTTTTCTCTCTTGCAGTTTTTGAGGACTTGCATACATGGCAACGTGAAGAAACGTCCGATCTATTTAAATCAGGCATCACTCGCCGCATTTCGGGATATTTATTCAGCATCCAGCGTGGCGGAGTGCAGGTAGGCGTGCATATCACCGTGTTAATTCCATTTTTATACAGTTCTTCTACTATGCGCAAAAGCCAGGACAAATTGTATTCGCCCTCTTTGGGTTCCATTTTACTCCAGGCAAATTCGCCTATGCGCAAAGTATTCACTCCAAGTTCTTTGAAACGTAAAATATCTTTTTCAATTTCTCTTTCATCCCATAATTCGGGATAATACGCCGCCCCAATAAATATCTTTTTTTCCATAATTTTATATAATTTAGAAAAGTATAATTTTTCCTTCTTTGATCTTTACCTTCTCTCTGAGCTTTTCATCCGTCGCTGACGCCCCAACGATTATTTCGTAAACGCCATCCTCTACCATCCATTTATCGTTTGCCGTAGACCAATATTCGAAAGCACGCATATCGAGTTTTACGTAAACCGACTGCTTTACACCTGCCTCAACAAATGTTTTTGCGAACCCTTTCAATTCTTTATAAGGACGATAGATGTAGGAGCTCATCGCACGTACATATATTTGAGATATTTCTTTACCATCGATATCCGAACAGTTTTCTATCTCGTAACTGACTTCCAAGGCTTTACCGTCCGTTTTAAGATTCAATCCGCTGTAAACAAACTGCGAATAACTTTTGCCATGTCCGAGCGGAAATAAAACAGGTATGCCGTAAGTATCAAAAAAGCGATAACCAACGTCCAGTCCTTCTTCATAGCGGGTAACTTTACTGTCTACATAGCCTTGCGAAGCTGGCGTATCGTTATAGGAAAGCGGAAACGTTTCTGTGAGTTTACCGCTTGGATTGACTTTTCCCGTTAAAATATTTGCAATTGCTTCGCCACCTTTTTCACCGGGGAATCCAACGTAAACGACAGCACCAACCTCATCTATCCATTCTCTCATATCAATCGGCGAACCTGCAAATAAAACCACCACCGTATTGGAATTGACCGCTGCCGTGTCTAAAATCGTTTGCTCAGTAGTTTTATCAAGCTTCATTGTCGCTCTATCGACGCCTTCGTGTTCGATAAATGCTCCGGTTCCTGCAAAAACAATATTCACGTCGCTTTCTGCCGCATTCTCTACAGCAATACCGAGATTCATAAATGCGGTGTCCATTCCAATATCAGAAAACGCAGGCTCATATGTAATCTCCCCGCCATGTTGTTTTTTCAAAATTTCCAGCATATCAAACATAGGCGTTATACGCTCAACTTTTCCCGATCCGCCACCGGAAATCAAGTCCGGGCGTTTATTATTATAGGCACAGGGTCGACCATACCACCCGCAGAGGGAAAGGCTTTGACCTTTTTTCAACGGTAAAACACCGTTATTCTTCAAAAGAACAATTCCTTCCTCTTCAGCTTTTTGCGTAAAGGCGATACGTTCTTCTTGCGTATGTCTGCGTTTTTTGTCCTGTTGCAGTCCTTTACAAGCATAAACAAGGTCGAGAACACGTTCAGCACAGGCATCGAGTTCTTCATCAGTAATTTTTCCCGATTCATAATCTGCAACGAGAGCATCGTAATGTTCGGGATGGAACGGCATCTCCAGATCTAATCCTGCCTTTGCAGATTTTGTTCTATCTCGAACTGCATCCCAGTCAGAAATAATTGCGCCATCAAAGCCGTATTCTTTACGCAAAACGTCATATCCTTTTTTATATTCCGAACCATAAACCCCATTGATTCTGTTATAGCTACACATCAAACTTACCGGTTTTGCTTCGCAAGCTATTTCAAAGGGCTTATAGTAAATTTCACGTAAGGTACGTTCATCCACCTCACTTGACTGTTGTAATCTATTAGTTTCCGCATTGTTACAGCAGAAATGTTTTACGCAAGCTCCCGCTCCTTCGCTTTGCAAACCTATGATATACTCACGAGCCATTATCCCTGCTAAATAGGGATCCTCGGAATAATACTCAAAATTACGTCCGCATAACGGAGAACGTTTAATATTTATTCCGGGTCCAAGAAGAATATCTGCACCTGCGTCAAGACAGTCGTCTGCCACACATTCAGCATACTTGCGAACAATGTTTAAATCCCAGCTATGCGATAAAATTTGCATAGATGGATATGCAATTGAAGGCTTAACTCCGTCCCACTTTTCCGGATCGATCGGCATACGCACGCCCATGCTTGAGTCCGTCATACGAACGAACGGTATTTTACCGTTTAAATCTTCGGTATGCCAAACATCTTTACCACAAATAAGGCGCAATTTTTCTTCTATGGTCAACTCTTTTAATGTAATTTTTTTCATATTAATCCTTTACTTGTACTTTTGGGTAAGAAGAAAAAGTTTTGTTATCTAAAACTAAAGGCGAACGGTACATTCCGCCCGCCTTAAAATTGTTTCTACTACTCATAAATTCGATTGATAGAATGGCGAAAGCCGCAATAGAGGCCTTCGCCATTCTATCTTCGGTAACAGGCTTATTCCATCGTCGTATTATCTGAAATCACAATATTGCTGAACGTCCACGAACCGTCGCAAATGAGGAAACGAATATCTGTCTTTG
>ENA-UOJB01002359-UOJB01002359.1-human-gut-metagenome-genome-assembly--contig:-C48-NODE-2359-length-12622-cov-40.908411_pt1 | contig 12622 bp, 9 predicted proteins | sample MGYA00242338_ERZ723885 | MGnify/ENA metagenome assembly ERZ723885
GCCGCCGGAGCGGTGCTTAAGCCGTCAGGCGGGAATTGTGCGGTGTTGCCTTAAAAAACAGCGGGGAAAGGAGCAAAATGGGCAAAAAAATCAGGCGCAGACCCGGATGTGGCATCGGGGGTGCGCCTGATAGGAAAGTTATGTGGAATAATTTATTATATGCTGTTGATGGTGAAACAATCGGTAGGGCGCGATCACCCGACCGCGCCGGGGCAGTGAGGAAGCAAAAAATTAGGGCAATACCGCATAATTCTAAGTGCCGATACGGCGAGCGAGGTGTGGCAGATGCTAAGCCAAAAGCGCAGATAATACTGGATGCTGCAAAGGTGAGCGCCGCCAGTGGCGGAAACAGCGAACCGAAGCAGGGGCAGCGGTCGCAGAGTGCGAGGGGCTTTTGCCCCCGAAGCACGATGCGGGTACCGCAACCCGACATTATCGAGCATTTTGGCAACGCAGATGCCGTGCCGCAGCCGCCAGAGCGGTGCTTAAGCCGTAAGGCGGGAATTGTGCGGTGTTGCCTTAGGTCATCTAGCACAAAGTCCCGGAATGGTCGAGACCATTCTCTACAGGTTGGTTTATAATGTGTGACGGGCATAAAACATGCATCCCGGGCGCACAATGTGCGCATGTTACCTTGCGGAGGATGATGGGGTGAAATAGAGGGCAAGGCCCGTCCGGGACGATGCTCGCATCGTCCCCTACAAATGATTTGCAGAGTTTATCACCATCGGCAAGGTTTCTCCACGGCACGATGGAAACATCACGCCCGGACCAGAGCGACCGAGACATCGTTGACGTTGGTACCGGTGGGGCCGGTGATAATCAGGCCATTGCATTTTTGCAGGGCATGGTAGGCATCGTTATCAGCCAGCGTGGCAAAGATATCGCAGCCCTGGGCTTTCAGCGCGGCCTGGGTGGTGCTGTCCACAAAGCCGCCTGCGGCATCGGTGGGGCCGTCGGTGCCATCAGAGCCAACGGAGAACACCGCGCAGCCATCCAGCCCGGCGATACCGGGAGCGGCGGCAAGGGCGAGCTCCTGATTGCGGCCGCCTTTACCGTGGCCGGTCAGATGTACCACTGTTTCGCCACCTGCAATCAGGGCAATACGGCGGCCCGCGGTGCGCTGGTAGCGCACCATGTTGGCCAGGAACACACCGGCTTCCCGGGCTTCGCAGCTCAGGCAGTCGGTCAAAATCAGCGGCTCATAGCCAAGGGTGCGGGCGGTGGCAGCGGCGGCGGCGCACAGCTGGCGCACGCTGCCGGTGATCTGGGTTTCTACGTTGTCCAGCGCTTTGGGCGTTTCCTGCTCCAGCAGGGTCAGCATCTGCTCCGTCATGGGCAGGTGGTATTTCTGCACGATCTCCTTGGCCTGCGCACAGGTAGAACTATCCGGGTAAGCGGGGCCGGAGGCAATCATATCCAGCGGATCGCCAAGAATATCCGAAAGCACGATGGAAACCACATGGGCCGGGGCACACAGCTGGGCAAAACGGCCGCCCTTTACGCCGGAAAAGCGCTTGCGGAGGGTGTTGATCTCTACAATATCCGCCCCGCAGACCAGCAGGTTGTGGGTGAGTTCTTCCAGATCCGCGGCGGGGATGAGCGGCTTTTCAAACAAAGCGGAACCGCCGCCGGAAAGCAGGAACAGCACGGTGTCCTGTGCGGTCAGCCCGCTGACGAGGTCCAGCGCCTGCTGGGTGGCGGTAAAGCTGTTCTCGTCCGGGATGGGGTGCCCGGCTTCCCGGATGGTAAAGTTGGCGATGGGGCCTTTGCTGTGGTCGTACTTGGTAATGACAATACCGGTATCAATGCGGGAACCCAGAATGAGGCTGGCGGCGTTGGCCATCTGCCAGGCACCCTTGCCGGCGGCAACCAGCACAACGCGCCCGGAACCGAAATCGCGTCCTTCCAGCGCTTTGCGGACGGCCTCGTCCGGCTGGGCGGCGGTGATGGCGGCCTGAATGATGGCGTCAGCATCTTGGCGGAGTTTAGACATAGGGATCACACTCTTTTCTGTTTTGTTTGTTGGTTCTTTAATTTCTGTTATAACATGCAAATCAATCATTCAGCAATCGGCAGAACGTACAGAATTGGCGGCAAAATTTTGGCGGCACGGGGATGCCCGCACCGCCAAAAAAACAGAATTTTGAGGTTTTACAGGTCGCGGCCCAGCTTGATGCCGGTCAGGTGCTCGTAATACTGGGCAATGGCACTGTGGTCTGCCTGGCCCTTGCCATTGCTGTGCAGCCACTGCAAAATTTCCTGCACTTCGGCGGTCATCGGCACCGGGGCACCCACGGTGTGGGCGCAGTCCAGGGCATTGTTCAGGTCCTTGATGTGCAGGTCAATCTTGAAGCCGGGCTTATCGTTGCCCTCGATCATCATGGGGGCTTTGGCGTTCATGACGGTGGAACCGGCCAGGCCGCCCTTGATGGCCTGGAACACCAGGTCGGGGTCAACACCGGCTTTCTGGGCCAGGGTCAGGGCTTCGGCCACAGCCTGGATGTTGGCCGCCACGATGATCTGGTTGGCCAGCTTGGTGGTGTTGCCTGCGCCGATGCCGCCGCACCGCACAGCGGAAGAACCCATGGCCAGCAGGACCGGTTTGAAGGTGTTGAAGACCTCTTCCTCGCCGCCGACCATGAAGGAAAGGGTGCCGTCAATTGCCTTGGGCTCGCCGCCGGAAACGGGGGCGTCCAGCATCTGGATGCCGCGGGCGGCAAGCTCGGCGGCGATCTCCTTGCTGGCGATGGGGTTCAGGGAAGTCATATCAATAAAGGTAGAGCCGAGCTGCATGTGGGCGGCAACGCCGTTTGCACCCAGCATGACCTGTTTAACCTGCGGGGCGTTGGGCAGCATGGTCAGCACAAGATCACAGGTGGAGCCGATGGTGGGCTGGTCGGCTACTTTGGCGCCGCAGGCTTCCAGCTCAGCTGCGGCGGCGGGGGAGTGACTGTCCACCATAACGTCATAGCCGGCTTTGAGCAGGTTTTTGGCCATGGGGCGGCCCATGATGCCAAGACCGATAAAACCAATTTTCATACGATCACACGACCCTTTCTTTGTAAGGTGCATCTGAAAACAAAGAAATAGACTAAATTTTCGACTTTTCAGATACACCCCAGGAAAACATGGGATACCCTGCCGGAACAAAAGCGGCGGGCAAGATAAAAACAATTTTATTATAGTAATAGATTATACAAATTGCAAGAAGAACTTTTGTGAAACACATAAAAATATAGGCAAAAAGGCAGAAAAATAAGGGGGACTGCGTTGCACAAGGGCAAAACGTGTGATAGAATAATAGAAATATCTCCGGTTAATACGGATGCGCTGCGGGGGCCAACCCGCACAAGGGAAAGTGAAGGAAAGAGCTATGGAACGCCGCCCAATCAAAACGATCCGCAATCAGGTGTATCAGATCCTGAAGGATGATATCTGCGAAGGAAGATTTGCTCCCGGCCAGTGGCTGCAGGAAAACGAGCTGGCAGAGCGCCTGTGCGTGAGCCGCAGCCCCATCCGGGAAGCACTGCGCCAGCTGGCTTCGGACGGGCTGGTGGTGGAGATCCCCAACAAGGGTGTGTTTGTAAAAGAGTTTACCGCGCGGGACATTGAGGAAATTTTTGACCTGCGCGTTCTGCTGGAAGATTACGCCATCAGCAAGCTGCAGCACCACCTGACCACGGCGGATATGCAGCAGCTGATCGACTGCCTGAACGAGATGGAGCGGCTGCACGCCCAAAAGAACCTGCGTGCCTACACGGATATGGATTCTAAGCTGCACGGGCTGCTGATTGAACTGTGCGGCAACAGCCTTTTGGAATCCATGTATGCAAGGATCCATTCGCTGAACCAGCAGTTCCGTATTTATTCGCTGACAAGTACCCAGCGCTTTAATGAATCGATGGAAGAGCACCGCGATATTGTGCACTGCCTGCTGACCAACAATGCGGACGAGGCAAGGGCCATCAACAAGCGCCATTTGCAGCTGGCGAAAGATAAAATTATCCAGCATTTTTCTGAGCAGGAAGCCCTGAAACAGGCAGCGGATGCACAGCCCAAAACAACCGCCGAAGCGGACAAAAAAGCAAAATAAAATGTGCCCCCGGCAGCTTTGCATTGCTGCAGGGGGCACTGCTGTTATGGAAGATAAAATCAGGAACTGAGCTGTTCTTTGTGGTATTGCAGGGTGTACAGCTGATAGTACCGCCCATGACGGGCCAGCAGCTCCTGGTGGCTGCCCTGCTCCAGAATTTTGCCGTGGGACAGCACGATGATGTTGTCCGCGTGCTGGATGGTGGAAAGGCGGTGGGCAACGATCAGCATGGTACCGACGGTGCGCATTTTTTCCAGAGAATCCTGAATCAAAAGCTCGGTTTCGGTATCAATGTTGGCGGTTGCTTCGTCCAGAATCATCACGCTGGGCTTGTGGATGATCGTGCGGGCAAAGCTGAGCAGCTGGCGCTGACCGGCGGAGAAGTTGTTGCCGCGCTCGCGCACTTCCTCATCCAGGCCGTGGTCCAGCTTGTTGATGAAGTGGTCAGCGTTGACATAGCGGCAGACCTGCATGATCTCTTCGTCCGAGATGTTATCCTCCCGCAGGACAATGTTGCTGCGGATGGTGCCGGAAAAGAGGAAAACATCCTGCAGCATTTGTCCAAAATGGCGGCGGAGGGAAGAAATTTTGATTTTGCGGATGTCGATGCCGTCAATCAGAATTTCGCCCTTCTGGAACTCGTAATTGCGGCAGATGAGGGACAGGATGGTGCTTTTGCCGGAGCCGGTGGAACCGACAAAAGCCACGGTTTCCCGCGGGGAAACATGGAACGAAACGCCCTGCAGCACCCATTCGCCGGGAATATAGCTGAACCAGACATCGCGGAACTCAATTTCGCCTTTTACATCGGTCAGCTCAATGGCGTCGGGGGCATCCACCAGCTTGGGCTGAATGTCCATAATAGAAAAGACTTTTTCCGACGAGGCCAGCGCGGATTGCAGCCAGTTGAACTGCTCGGCCAGGTTCTGGATGGGGGTAAAGAACTTGGAAATGTACATGTAGAAGGTGACGATGGTGCCGCCGGTGATGGTCTGCCCCAGGAAAGAAACGTTGTTCAGGTGGCCCATGCCGCCCAGGTAGAACAGGCACAAAATAGAGCTGATGTACAGCATGTAGACCAGCGGGCGGAATACGCCGAACACAAAAATCTGTTCCTGCGTGACCTTGGAAAGGGTCTGGCTTTTTTGGTAGAACTCCGCCATCTTTTCGTCCTCGCGACCAAAAATCTGGGTGACCTTGATACCGGAAAGGTTCTCCGAAAGATAGGTGTTGATGTCAGTGGTGGCATCCTTGACCTTACGGTAGGCCCGGCGGGAAAACTTGCGGAAGATGACAGTGAAGATGACGATGAAGGGAACAAAGCAGAGCACCATCAGGGTCAGCGCATAGTTCAGGCAGAGCATGGCCACCAGAATGCCCAAAATGACAAACGCATTTTTGATCAGGTTCACCAAAAGGTTGGTGAACATCATGGAAATGGCGTTGGTATCGTTGGTAACGCGGGTAACAAGCTTGCCAACCGGGATCTCGTTGAGCTGCTCGTGGGAGAGGGACTCAATGTGGGTGAACAGATCCTCACGCAGATCGGAGATGATGCGCTGGCCGACCCGCTGCAGAATGACCGCCTGAAAATAGGTGCTTGCCATCGAGAATACCAGAACCCCCGCATAGACCGCGACCGAAGCGAACAGGCGGCTGAGGGCAAAATCGGCGGCGACAAGTTCTTCGATCGCACCGACGATTAGGGGAGAGATAATGTCGTAAGCGATGGAGAAGAGCATCAGGAAGAGAACCAGAAGAAACTTGGCCCAGTACGGTTTGGCATAGGCGAACAGGCGGCGCAGAATCTCGCCGTCTGCCATGGTGCGCTCAAAACCCATGGCGGTCTTTTTATCTTTGACCGAAGCGTAAGCAAAAATCAGCAACGCGGTAACGGCACCGATGACGCCGCCAACCAGCAAAAGCGGGTTTATATTAAGCATTGTCATCACCTCCGGCTTCATCTTCCAGCCGCTGCAGGTCCACCATGCGGCGGTACTTGGGGCAGCTGGTGTACAGCTCATCGTGGGGGCCGACGGCCTCAATCTTGCCATCATCCAGGAAGATGATCTTGTCCAGGCGCTCCACCGTGGAAATGCGGTGGGCAATCAGCAGGGTGGTCTTGTTGGCGCGGCTGGATTTCAGGTTGTCCAGAATGATTTTTTCGGTGCGGGTGTCCACAGCGGAAACAGAGTCATCCAGAATCAGGATGGGGGCGTCTTTCAGCAGGGCGCGTGCAATGGAGATGCGCTGCTTCTGGCCGCCGGAAACGGTCACGCCGCGCTCACCCAGAACGGTTTCGTAACCATCCTTAAAGTCCACGATGTTGTCCCGCACATCGGCCAGGCTGGCGGCGTGGTCGATCATTTCGGGGGAGGCATCGTCCACACCAAAGCCGATGTTGTGGGCGATGGTATCCGAGAAGAGGAAGTTGTCCTGTGGAACATAGGCGCAGGCAGCGCGCACAGAATGGATGGACAGGGTGTTCACGTCCTTGCCGTCCACAAACAGGGTGCCGTCCGGCACGTTGTAGGTGCGCAGCAGCAGGTCCACCAGCGCCGTTTTGCCCGCGCCGGTCTTGCCCACAATGCCCACGCTTTCGCCGGGGTGGATGGTGAAGGAGATATCCTGCAGCACATCGTATTCGCCGTCCGGGTAGCGGAAGGTCAGGTGGCGGAATTCCACACTGCCCTGCGGGTTCTGCAGCTCCTGCACGCCGGGGCGGTCGGCCACATCAATGGGGGCGTCCAGCAGCTCGGTGATGCGGTTCAGGGAAGCCTTGCCGCGGGAGGTCTTTTCGATCAGCATGGAAATTGCCATGATGGGCCAGACGATGGCCTCAAAATAGCCGATGTACTCTACCAGCTGGCCCGCGTTGAACCGGCCCTGGTAGACCAGATAACCGCCATACCCCAGGATGACACAGATGACGGATTCGACAAACAGGGTCACGAGCACTTCCAGCAGGGTGGCAATTTTGGTGTAGATGACGTTGATCTCCTCGTTCTGTTTGTTCAGCTTGCGGAACGCCATGAGCTCTTTCAGCTCTTTGACAAATGCCTTGATAACGGCAATGCCGGAGAAATTCTCCTGTGCAAAGTCTGAAAGATCGGAGAATGCCTGTTGGCGTTCTTCCCAGCGCTTGGTCATGGCGGTGCCCATGACGGTGCCGATGCCGAACATGATGAGGGCCGGGATCAAAGCCAGCAGGGTGAGCTTATAATCCATACGCCACATTTTGTACAGGGCCATCAGGCCGAGAACCAAAGCGTCAAAGAACATCAGGATACCATCACCAAAACATTCCTGGATGGTATCAATATCATTGGTGTAAAGGCTCATCAGGTTGCCGACCTTGTTAACCTGGTAATACTGCTGCGAAAGCTGGCGGCTGTGGTCAAACATCCGCTCGCGCAGGTTGGCAGCAACCCGCACAGCGGAGCCGAAAAAGCAGATACGCCACAAAAAGCGGCCAATGACCATGAGCACCACGATCCAGATCATGGGCAGGCAGATGTGCTGCAGCAAAACCTCTTTGGTAAAGGGCAGGGTCTGGCCGTTTACGACCACCTGCCCCAGGTTGACCCCGTTGATGACCAGACGGTAAAACTGGGGGATCAACAGCTGGATATAGTCAACCATTAAAAGGGCCAGCAGCCCAAGCAGCAGCACGGGCGCATTTTTGAGGTAATAACGGTTGATGTACTTGCCGAAAATCACGGCATCTCCTCCTTTTCCTTGCAGGGATACAGCCGGGCAGCCCGGTCGGCGGCAAAAGTGCCGTATCTTTCAGTATATAGGACGGGAACGGTTGAGTCAACGCAAAACGCGAAAAAGTGGGGAATACAGCCGAACAGGGGGGAAGCGTCTTTTATTATGAAGCACAGCCCCTACGGTCTCGATAGGAAATAGGTTGTTTCTGGATACACAAATGTTTCTTCTTTATATAAGGTTACAAAATGAACTGCTTATAAGGATACAAAATGAACTGCTTTTACACATAGATTTCGTTGTTGCGGGCGGGCAGCTTTTGCACCACGGCTTTGTGGGCGGTGGTTTCACGCCAGGCGGCGGGACTTAAACCCGTTTCCCGCTTAAACACGCGGCACAGGTAGTTGGCACCGGAAAAACCGCACAGCCCGGCGATCATTTCCAGGCTGTACTCCCGCTCGGCCAGCAGCAGTTTGGCAGCTTCAATGCGCACGCTGGTCAAAAAGCGGCCCGGCGGCATGCCCATCTCGGAAGAAAAGACCCGCACAAGGTGGCACTTGCTGACCCCAAGCTGGGCGCTGAGTTCTTCCACGCCGTACAGGGCCATGTAGTTATCGCGGATGGCTTCCACCGCGCGGGCTACCAACGGCGAAAGATGGCGGGATTCCTCGTCCCCGTGGGCAAGGGCGCACAGCAGGGTGTAGGGGGCGGCGGCGCTGGCGGCATCGTCGGCATTCCCGGCACCGCACACGCGGGCCAGCAGCTCCGCTGCACTGGGGCAGGAAGCCCCATCCGCAAAGCGCGGCTGCGGCAGCCCGGCCAAAAACTGCTGCACGGCCAGCCCGGTCAGCCGCACGCACAGCAGATGGCAGGGGGTAACGGGCCGCAGCGTGAAGGTGCCAAAGCCCAGCAAAAGATCGCCGGAGGAGCCCGCCGCGCTCTGGCTGCCGGGGCATTCCAGCACGCACTGCCCGCTGGAAAGTACCCCTGCCCAAAGGCCCTCGCCGGAAAGGGTAAGCGGCGCTTCGCCCTGCAGCTCCTGCACTGCGGCGCAGGCGCAGCAGGTGGTTGGATCAAATATCAATTTCTGACCTCCAATATCAATAAAGTGCTATATCTTTTTCAATCGTACCCTGCTATTATAGATTTGTCAAGAAAAATACGTGCTGAGCGTATCAATAAAATCATAAAAACCAATTTGGAGGTAATGACCCATGGCCAGCATTAGTTGCCGTCATATTTACAAAATCTATCCGGGCAATGTTACTGCCGTTAAGGATTTCAACCTGGAAATCGCTGATAAGGAATTTATCGTTTTCGTCGGTCCTTCCGGCTGCGGTAAGTCCACCACCCTGCGTATGATCGCAGGTCTGGAAGAAATCTCCAAGGGCGAAATGTACATCGGTGACCGCCTGATCAACGATGTTCCCCCGAAAGACCGCGACATCGCCATGGTGTTCCAGAACTACGCTCTGTACCCGCACATGACCGTGTACAAGAACATGGCATTCGGCCTGGAACTGCGCAAGATGCCCAAGGACGACATCGACAAGCGCGTTCGTGAAGCTGCTAAGATCCTGGAAATCGAGCACCTGCTTGACCGTAAGCCGAAGGCTCTGTCCGGTGGTCAGCGCCAGCGTGTTGCTCTGGGCCGCGCAATGGTTCGTAACCCGGCCGTCTTCCTGCTTGACGAGCCTCTGTCCAACTTGGATGCTAAGCTGCGTACCAGCATGCGTACCGAGATCATCAAGCTGCACAAGAAGCTGGCTACCACCTTCATCTATGTTACCCATGACCAGACCGAAGCTATGACCATGGGCGACCGCATCGTTGTTATGCGTGATGGCGTCATCCAGCAGGTCGATACTCCGCAGAACCTGTACGATTACCCCTGCAACATCTTCGTTGCCGGCTTCATCGGCAGCCCCCAGATGAACTTCCTGGACGGCACCCTGCAGAAGAATGGCGATACCTATGTCGTCGATCTGGACGGCACCGTGATCCCCCTGCCGCAGGAAAAGACCGCCGATGGCAAACTGGCCGCTTACGTTGGCAAGAGCCTGAAGGTTGGTATCCGTCCTGAGGATATGAAGGATGACGAAGAGTTCCTGGAGAAGCATCCTTCCAGCCATATCGATACTGAGGTTGAAGTTTCCGAGCTGATGGGCGCTGAGATCTATCTGTACCTGACCTACAAGGGCCAGAACCTGATGGCTCGCGTTGCCCCGACCTCCAAGTCCCGCCGCGGCGACAAGGTCACCATGGCTATGGATACGCATAAGATCCACCTGTTCGATCCTGAGACCGAGCTGACCCTGCTGAACTAATCAACAGTAATTTGAACTTTTTAGGCGGCTCCGCTCTTGTGCGGAGCCGCCTTTTGTTAAAGCAAAAGCGCAAACAATTGCGCAAGCGCTGCACAGAGGCAGTGCAGCGGGTGTAAGAGCAAATGGGCAGGGGAAAGCCCTGCCGAGGGGTGTGCCTGAAAACAAAGAGAATGGCGGTTGTGTTTGTAAAAACAGGCTGTATTTTCGGCTTTTCGGGCTCGCCCCAGGATAGGATGTTTGAAGCAAAGGGGGACAGCCGACCAATGCAGATCACAGATCTACTGGTGCCGGAACGCGTTGCACTGAATATGCAGGTGGCGGATAAGGCCATGGCCATCCACGCAATGGTGGGCATGCTGGACCGCACCGGATGCCTGCGGGATGCAGTCGAATACGAAAAAAATGTGCTGGAACGGGAAGCCCAGGGCACGACCGGCGTTGGCGGCGGGGTGGCCATTCCCCACGGCAAAAGCAACGCGGTGCTGGTGCCCGCGCTGGCGGCAGTAACGCTGCGGGAGGCGATCGACTACCAGGCACTGGATGGTGCCCCGGTACGGCTGCTGTTTTTGATCGCAGCTCCGGATGGTGCAAATGACCTGCATATCCAGGTGTTGGCGCGGCTGGCTCAGCTGCTGATGGAACCGATGTTCTGTGAGGAATTGAAGCAAGCAGCAACCCCGGAAGAATTTCTGGCGGTGATCGCTAAGCGGGAACAGGGCGAGACCGCCCGCGAGGCCCGCGCTGAGGCAGTGGCCGAAGCTGCGCTGACCGAACCGCGGCTTGCCCCCCGCGTGCTGGCTGTAACGGCATGCCCCACCGGCATTGCCCACACCTATATGGCGGCCGAAGCGCTGGAAGCCGAAGCGGCAGAAATGCATATTGCCATCAAGGTGGAAACCAACGGTGCAGACGGGGTGAAAAACCACCTGACCGAACAGGAAATTGAAAACGCAGAGTGCATCATTGTGGCGGCGGATAAAGCCGTGGAGACCGCCCGCTTTGCGGGCAAACCGGTGCTTCGCGTGCCGGTTTCCCAGGCGTTGAAAGACCCGGAAAAGCTGCTGCACCGCGCGCTGTCCGGCACAGCTCCGCTGGAACCGGAGGATGAAAGTGTGCCGGGCATGGGGTGCAACCGTAAAGCAGGCAGCGCAAAAGATGGTGCTGCCGCCACGCAGGAATTTGGGCGCAAGCTTTACACCGACCTGATGAACGGCGTTTCCCACATGATTCCCTTTATCACCGGTGGCGGTATATTGATTGCGTTAAGCTACTTTTTGGACCGCGGTAATGCGGGCGCAGAAATGTTCGGGCGGGGAACGTCCCTTGCCATGCTGGTGCGCACGATTGGTAATACCTCATTTAATCTGATGTACGTTGTGCTGGCCGGGTTCATTGCCATGTCGGTGGGGGATCTGCCCGCATTGGTGGCCGGTATGGCGGGCGGTATGCTGGCCATCCAGGGAACCTCGCTGGCACCGCAGGCGGAATGGGTGTCCTCCGGCTTTTGGGGCGCTATGATTGCGGGCTTTGCGGCAGGCCTTGTGGTAAAACTGCTGCGGACGGCATTCAAGCGGCTGCCATCGGCATTGGTGCATATCAAAACAGTACTGCTATATCCGGTGGCCAGCCTGGCCGTGGTCGGCTTTATGATGGTATTCCTCGTCAATGCGCCGCTTGGACGGTTTAATACCTGGATATACCAGCTGTTGGCCAGTATGCAGGGTGGCAGCCGCGTGGTGATGGCCGCGGTGCTGGGGGCTTTGATGGCCGTTGACTTTGGCGGGCCGATCAATAAAGCGGCGTATCTGTTTGGCACGGTTGCCCTGGCCGGCGGCCAGGAAGAATTTATGGCTGCCGTTATGGCGGGCGGCATGGTGCCGCCGCTGGGCGTTGCTCTGGCGGGAACCCTGTTCCCGGAGCATTTTACCACCAAAGAACGCCACACCGCGATGACGAATTACCTGATGGGGGCCTGCTTTATCACCGAGGGGGTCGTCCCCTTTGTGCTGCGGGATCCGCTGCATGTCATTCCCTCCTGCATGGTGGGTGCATCCCTGGCGGCGGCGCTGTCCATGCTGTTTGGCTGTGCCGTACCGGCCCCGCACGGAGGCATGTTCTTGCTGCCGCTGAACCCGCATCCGTTCCGGTATCTGCTTGCCTTACTGATGGGCAGCCTGTTGACGGCGGTGACCCTTGCGGCTTTACGCAGAAAATACCCGCCTAAGGATGAGGAACAGCCAACAAATTGACCTGATGATTTAGAAAAAGGCTTTTGTGCGCTGCTCAAGCAATACACGACAGCCGATAGGCAAATAAAAATTTGCACAAAAGCCTGACGGATATGCCCCCTATATAGCCTTCAGTGTTTTATTTCACTGTTCGCGATATAGGGGGCATATCATTCTACTATATTATATCCTCAAAAGATTTAAAGCAATACCGCATAATTCTAAGTGCCGATACGGCGAGCGAGGTGCGGCAGATGCCA